>Ga0075017_100000431_pt1 | contig 23146 bp, 17 predicted proteins | sample AleBraG_ABR_2012_FD_71475 | JGI IMG/M metagenome (GOLD analysis project Ga0075017, IMG submission 71475) | Freshwater sediment microbial communities in response to fracking from Pennsylvania, USA - Alex Branch Run_MetaG_ABR_2012 | ecosystem: Environmental > Aquatic > Freshwater > Creek >... | reverse complement strand
GGCGAGAAGAGCCGCGATGAAGCGCTAGCGAGTCTCACGGCGTATTTAGAAAACCCGGCGCCGTTCACAATATTCGTGGTTGAGGCGGCGGGGCTCGACCAGCGGATGAAACTTGGGAAGGTGCTGGCGGAAAAGGCGCTGGTGGTGGAATGCGGTTTGGGCGAGGACAGTGATGAACGACAAATGGCGGCGGTTGCAGTGGCACGACAGATCGCCAAGGACGAAGGAGTAGAGTTCGAGCGGGGAGCTGCGGAAGACCTGGCAGAATTCGTGGCGGCAGATTTGATGCGGCTAAAGACGGAAATTGGAAAACTGGCAACGTTTGCGGCGGAGAAGAAAATAATCCGACGCGAGGATGTAAGCGCAGTGGTGATTGCGGAAAAAACGACAACCGTTTGGGAGTTGGCCGGGATGCTGGCGTCGCGCCAGGGCAAGCAGGCGATGGAATTTCTGGAACGGCTCTTGCGCGACGGCGAAGAGCCATTGCAAATGCTGGGCGCGATTATCTGGATGTACCGCAAAGTGATTGAAGCGAGCGAAGTGAAAGGCGCGGCGAACGGATTCCAGGCGGCGAGACTGCTTGGAATGAGGCCAGAGCAGGCGGAGATTGCACTCCAGAGCGCGCGGAAAATCTCGAAGCCGCAATTGTTGGCTGGATTGCAGGCTCTGCAACGCGCGGATAGCCGGCTGAAAGGCGGCAGGGAAGAAGCGCGAACGGTGCTGGAATTTATGATCACGGAATTGACGAGCGCTGAAGCGGCTGCGGGGCGCGGCTAAAAAAAAGGAAAAGAATTTTACACAGAGGACGCAGAGAGCACAGAGCTCACAGAGCAGAAGAGTCAGAGAAAATATTCTAGAAATAGAGAAGGGCGCCAGCTGAAGCGGGCGCGCTTCTCCATTTTGAATTGCAGAGAATTCAGCGATTGGTTTAGTCGCGGTCGCCGAAGTGGAAAAGGTCAAAGAGGTCGCCAATGGCCGGAGAGTTCTTGGGCGCATAGGGATTGTCCTCTTCGGTCTTGGGATTGGGCAGATTGTCGCGGCTGCGGCCGCTGATCGTCGGCAGATCCCAATTGTGCTCGATAAATTTCAGGATCGAGACGTGATCCCCGTAGGTGTGCGAAACGTGGCCGCCGCGGCTGTAGGGCGAAACCACAATCATCGGGATGCGCGTGCCATCGCCGAAGAAATCGAGCGGTTGCACGTAGCCGGAGTCATAGTAGCCTCCGCCTTCATCCACGGTGACGAAAATTGCCGTGCTTTCCCAAAGTTCCGGATTCGCTTTCACGGCGTCGACGATTTTCTTGACGAAGCCTTCGTAGAGATTGAACTTGGAAGAAGCCGGGTGACCGTCAACCCAGCCGCTGGGCTTGACGAAGGAGACGGCGGGAAGCGTGCCGTTCTGAATGTCTGAATATAGATCAGTCGTGTCCACGATGTGCGTGGTGCGGATGGCGGCGTTGGTCATGATCTGGGTCTGGTATTGGAACGGGTTGCAGATATTGCAGTACTGGTCGCTATTTGCCCCGACGGTTCCATAGTTGAACTGGTACTTGTCGGTGAGATACGGCGTCCACTGATCGTTGTAGGACTTCCAGGAGACATTGTTTTCGAGAAGAACGTCAGCGATGCTGCGCTGGCTGGTAGGCGGAATCGTAAACGGCGTGTTGTAAACGTAGTGATCGGTGAACGCATTTGAGCCGTCGCCGAAATAGCCCGGATTGTAATTGTTGAGCAGGTAGTAGTGGTCCGGATCGCAATTGGGATTGACAGGGCGCTTGAGCGAAGCGAGGTAGTCCCGGATTTGCTTGACGCCGGGCTGACTTGGATCAGAGCAATTGGAGTAGCTGCCGCCGCCATAGACCGGCGAACCAAAACCACCACCGCCGTAGCCATCTTGAATCCACCAGTTGTTGGTGCCGTGTTGGGGATTGGGATTCTCGATTTCATCCACAGTGCCGGTATCGGCCGGAGTGTCCGTCCAGATGGTTTCGTTGTGGGGAGGCATTGCGGGATTGCCGTTGGCATCGCTGAACCAGATGGCATCGCCGAAGCCGAGGATAATGCTGTCCAATCCTGTGCCGCCCATTGCTGGCTGATGGTAGTTGTCGCTCATCGAGTAGTTGTCGGCGAGTTCCTTGAAGTAAGGCATATCGCCTTGGAGAACGTTGTAGAAACCCATGGCAGTGGAACCCTCGCCAGTGGTCTTGCGACCCGGTGCATAGTCTGTGCTGAAATTACTGGGCTGAGCGAGGCCGTTCACGTTGGACCCGACGGTCAACTCGGTCCAGGCGAAGAGATCGCCTTTGCAACCTGAAGGATTGCGCTTAGTTGCGTACAACGCATCGCAATCTTCCTGCTGCCACATCTGGTAGAAGCGGTGGACCGGGCTCGCGGCGTAGTCGTCGTAGGTCATCTTATTCGTAGTCGTGGAATTGGTGATTTGGAACGGGCCTGATTTCAAACTGGAATACGGCGCGGAGCTGTTCACGCCAGTGATGCGCGTGTCTGGAACTTTGCCGGAGAGGCCGGTGCCGCCCGTGGTGAGTTCAGTGTAGTAGGTGTCATCGGGCAGGCCGTTTTCGGACGCTTTCGCATCCGCGAGGCTGCAAATCCCATTGTTGGCGCAGACATTCGTGGGACCGCCGTTGAGCGGAGCAGGAAGAACGGAATAAGGCGTCTTGTTCATCGGGCTGAGCTGAAAAACCGAACTGCCGGTTACGTCAGCCGAATTTTGAAGCGCCCGGGAAAAATGCGGGCCGGGAGTTCCGTCTTCGTTGATGATTTTCTTGGAGAGAAGATTGTCCACGGATTCGCCGTACTTTGGTTTATAAGTGGCGAAAAGGTGGTCGAAGGTGCGGTTTTCGCCGACGATGATGATGACGTGCTTGATGGGAGTGTCGGTGGAACCTTTCTCGCGAGCTTGCGCCAGCCCTGCGAGCGGGCCTCCGAGACTGAATTGGAATACGAGTACTGCCAAGAAAGCGATGCGAATACAATGGAACGATTGCGTGACAGCTTGCTTCAGGGACATGTATTTTCCTTTCTTCTCATTCGAGCGAAATGGAGGACTACTCCGCAGAGGAAGCTGCGCTTCTTGCGTTACAGACAGATTGCCTTGGAGTGAATTCCGGGTAATGTAATGTTCCATCAACATAGTTGGAGAGGGGACCCCTGGATTCTTAGTACGTTCAGGACGCGATCGGCACTGACTGCACGAATTACGGCTGGCCACCAACCGAAGGCCTGAATCAACTCGCCAACCTGTATTCATAAATCGCTGTATTCAGGGGTGGGGTTTTGTTAGGCTCGGCGCGAAACGGTACGGGAGGGAAAATGGTTCGCGGCTGGATGATTTCAATGGCGTTAACGGGTAGTTTGCTGGCGTGGGCGGGCCAGCAGTCGAAAGAGGACTTGCCGAATGCTCCGGCGGCTGCTTCAGCCGAGTTGCACCGGATGCTCGAGCAAGTGTCAGCGGGCAAGGCAGAGTCGCAGAAGGCATGGCTCAAACTAGGGGCTAGTACGCGAATTCCGCCGACTGGCCGGTCAGCAGCGGCTTCCTCCGATTTCGCAAAAGAGTGGATGAAAACAGTCGCGTCTGGCGGGCCAGAGAAGGCGCAGTTCTATTCTGGGACGGAAAAGATTTTGAGAAGCTGGACCGCGGCAATTGAAAACGGTTCCAACCGCTTTCCGCCGATGCAGGAGATCCGGAGCTCGATGAGCAAATGGCAGGACCAGAACGCCTCGCTCTTGAATGCGCTGCAAACTGTTGCGGATGCAGAGAAGAAATGGCGTATGGCGGAGTACAAAGAGATTCCCAGGATGAAGCCCGAGTCCGTCGCGTGGGTGTATGCGAAGGAAGAACAGAGCCAACGGGATTTGACGATCCGAAAGTTGCTCGCGGATGCGGGTTCCATCATGGGCACGGCTGGAGAACTTCCTTCTCCCGTGGCGAGTACGGATCGCTCGGGTTCCCCTTTCAGTGGCGCTGTGAATCCACTTGGTCCGGATCGTTTGTGGATTTATCTCGGCAAAGCTTCGACGCGGATTGGCGAGTCGATTCCAGTTGAAATCGGCTTGGGCAACAGTCGCGGGCCGAATTCCGCGGCAGATGAGGATTATTCGGTCAGGATCAGCTGTAAAGGCTGCACGGCGAAAAAATCTGAGCTCACGATTGCGAAGGGCGAGCGGTTCGTGCAGACCGATATTCAAGTGACGGAAGCACAAGGCTCGATTACAGCGCAGAGCGCGAAAGCCTCTCCAGCGAAGCTCGATACTTATGGCTGCGCGCAGGCGACCGACGTGAATCTTGCGTTGGAAAAAGACAAAGCCGAGGGCCCAGCGGATGGCGCGACGCCGATTCCTTTTCGATTTGCGTTTCGTGATGCGAAGGGGCAACTCGCCACGGATTTTCGGCGCAAGACCATCGTTGCGCAGTATGCGGGTGTCGGGGATAGAGTTGGGCTGCCGCAATTCTACCGCTCGGTCGTGGAAGGAAAAAATAACATCGAACTGGGAGCGGATGAGTGCGTGAGCCTTCAGGGAGCGGTTTCGGCGCTTGTAGGTAGGGCAAAAGTTTCCGCGGCGTTTGAGGTGAAACCGGTTCCGCCGATTGAATTGAAATTTGTTTATTCCTTTCCGCTGCTGGACGAAGCGTGCATCGCCCTGGGGATCTTGTTTGGTTTTCTGGCGAATTATTCGATCATGAAGAATCGCCACGTGAACGTGATTGTTGGATGGCTGGTGAGCGCGGCGGGAGCGGCGATTCTCGTGTGGATCGGCTACGCAAAGTATTTGAATACCACGCCGGTGCCGGATACGTGGATTATCGTTCTTGTGCTGGCGACGGTTGGGGGAGTGGTGGGAGTTGGGGTCACGAAACTGTTCACGCCAGAAAATGTGGAGCCGCCACCGAGCTATGACGACACGGCCGAGTCTGCTTGAAAATGGCGGAGCGGGCAGGGCCCTTCGGGGCGCAGGGCAAGCAAGGCCCGCCCCTATAGCTAAGATCGAACAGCGGAATGCTTAGAATGCTTCTTACTTAGAGGCGGCTTGGTTTTTGATGCCGTTGTAAGCCAGGGTCAAACGCGACTTGTAGCGGTTGCCGGTATTCTCGGCGAGTACGCCCTTGGAAATCGCCTGGTCGACAGCAGACATGGTGGGATGAAGAAGATTTCCGGCAGCGGTGGCATCGCCCGCGGTGATGGCGGTGCGGAGTTTGCGCATCATCGTACGCACGCGGGTACGGTGGCCGCGGTTCACTTCCTCGCGCTGGCGGGAAAGCGCCGCCCGCTTCAAAACCGACTTCTTCTTCTTCTTGACTTTCGTTGCCTGTCCCTGCGCCATCTATTGCTCCTTAGGTGCATCGCTCAAACTTCTAACGTTAAACGAGGGACAGGGCTTTGTCAAACCAGCCGAGTGCAGCGAAAGAGCGCTTCAATAGGCGATGCCATTCTTGTTCGTGCCCCGGCTTGGGGCAGCCTTCCACAATCAGGTCAAGACCCATTTCAAAACGCCTCGTAATGCTGGCTGTCGAACATTCCCAACTGTAAGACTACCAAGTCGAGCAATCAATCCACCAGCTTGTCGCTGAGCCATTTGGTGAGGGCGTTCAGGCCGGCTTGCACCAAGCCGTAGGAAGCAGTGTCGTTCCACCATTGAGGAGTGCGGTCATGATCGGCCAGGGAAGTTTCCAATTGCAATTTTGCAGAAGCGAGTTTCAGGGGGAGTGCTGGGTCAATCGGTTTAGGCTCGGCTGCTTTTTGCAATTGGTCGAGCAAGTGCTGCGGCTGCTTCATATCGAGCATGGAGATGGCCGCGTGACAATAGGGGCAAGAATAGTTGGATGCGAGGTTGATGGACGCGCCGCAATGCGAGCAATTCACAGACTGAATATTCTTTCGCAACTCCTCGATCTGTTCGTGCGACAGTGGCTGGATAAATTTCTTTTCCTTGAGGAACTCGAAAAAGGTGATGAAGTGGCCGTCGTCGCTGCCGCACCGCCAATAGGTGAAGGGCATGTTTCCCTGCATGTCGTGCGAAAGGTGGAGGACCGTGGCGCAGCGCGGACAGCGGAGCGGGTCCGGGAGCGAAGGCTTTTGCGGAGATGAGTGTTCGCCGATAAATTTCATGAGCTTCAGCGTGGAACCGGGAGAGAGTTTCAGGCTCTCGAAGTGATCGAACCAGAAGGCCTGGCAAGTGGTGCACACGTCGATGTTGACTTGTCCGCCTAGGCGAGCGTCCAGAGTCATCGGAGTCATTTCAGCGTTGCAGCCGGGGCATTGCATGGATTTGCAATTATTGTAGCGGGTCGGCTGGAGCAAAGCCATTGATCTGGAGGAAGTGGGAGCCATTCGCGAATGTGCTGGGTTGCGGGCAGTGGCTGCGGATTGAGAAAAAGCTACGGATCGGTACCCCCCGGGGGCATTTGTAATCGTATGAAATGGAAGGAGTTGTAAAAAAGGCATTTGTAATTGCATGAAAATAAAGGTTTGCAATGCACGATTTTGGCTGTTGTGAGTGGAGGTGAGAAGTGGGCCCGAGGCATGCCCCTATCGCCCCGTTTTTTCATAAGTGTTGATTCTTCGCGCCAACAACGCGCGAAGGAAAGGAGTGCTAAATGGATTAGCGGTATACATAATCTGGAAACGGATCGGGCTGTCGAGGGCTTGCACAGGGGCCGATGTTCAATCAGTGAATTGGGTGCATTTCACGGACTAAGAAGAAGGCACATCTACTTCCAAAGGTAAGTTTATCATCGGGTAACAAGAAGTCAAGTGAAAAAACAAAGTAGAAAAACGAAGTGGAAGTTTCGGGTTGGCGTACACTCCCCCAGAACTCTTGAGTCTGCTGGGCAAGACAGCTACGCTCAGAGACGAGGAAAGAGCCTGTTGAGGCGAGGAGAGAAGAGCTATGGGTAGCGCTTTCAAATTTGCAGCTCGTCTGGTGATGGCAGTAGGCGCGTGCACGGTGGGGGCGGTGGTGCAAGTGCAGGCGCAAACGCAAGGACAGGCTGCGCCGCAAGTGCAGGCGCCGGCGGATGCGAAGCCGAAAGCAGAGGTGCTTCCGCCAGAATTGTTGGAAGTCGCACACAAACTGCAATCGCAGAGCGAACTGCTGAAGGATTGGGCGCAGCTTTCTCGCTATCGCGAGGTCAACGCCAAGCTCACGCCTCCTGCGAAAGATGAGCAGCGCGTGGTGTTTATGGGGGATTCGATCACGGACCTGTGGGTACGTCCGGAGTTCGGCGGATTTTTTCCGGGCAAACCGTATGTGGGGCGGGGAATCGGCGGGCAGACCACGCCGCAGATGTTGGTTCGCTTTCGTCCCGATGTGGCTGCCCTGAAACCCAAAGTGGTGGTGATCCTCGCGGGAACGAACGACATTGCGGGGAATACCGGGCCGATGACGATGGAAGAGATTGAAGGGAATCTGGCGTCCATGGCGGAGCTAGCGCGTGCGAGCGGCATTCGCGTGGTGCTGTCTTCGGTTTTGCCCGTGAGCAACTACGGTCACGATTGGGAAGGCAAGCCGACTGATATGCGGATCAAGCGTCCGCCGGAGAAGATTCTGGAGTTGAATGCGTGGATCAAGAAATACGCGGCGGAGAATGGTCACGTGTATCTGGATTATTTCCCGGCGATGGTGGATGAGACCGGTTTGCTGAAAAAAGAGTTGAGCGAGGATGGGCTTCATCCTAACCCGGCGGGTTATGCGGTGATGGCGCCGCTGGCGGAGAAGGGGATTCAGGCGGCGTTGGCAGCTAAGAATCCTAAGTAGTTGCGCATTCCGGATCCTGGGGCTGCGGTTTCTAGTCACAAAGGCGTAACTTGACCCTGGAGAATGGCTGCGCTAGGGTGTAAAGAGTTTCTTCCTGAGCGTGCCGCAGAGCGGCCGTACCTGATTGCCGCAAACGGTGCTGTCTGTGGCAAGCAAGCTTGTCCGTAGCAAGCAGGCACAACGTGGAGGAATCCCATCAGTCACCCGGTTCCCGTAGCAGGAAAACCTACCAATTGGATGAGACGTACCGTTCACATATCCGGACAAATTGAACCCCTCTTCGGCACACTGGACGAAAATGTGCGCTTGCTGGAGGATTCGCTCCGCGTGCGCACGCACCTGAACGACACGCGCTTGACGATCGAAGGCGAGCAGGAAAGCGTGGACCACGCGGTGAAAATCATCGAAGAGTACAACCACCTGACGCGGCACGGACGCACGCTTTCCGCCGCTGAAGTGAAATCGCTGATGCGCGTGGCGACCGATGAGCCGCACGAATCGCCACGCGGAATGTTTGAACATGGGCGCCCGCGTTCGTTCGGCAAAAAGCAAGTCACTCCGAAAAACGCGAGCCAGCGCCGGTACATGGAAGAGATTGAAAAGCACGACATGATGTTCGGGATCGGTCCGGGCGGCACAGGAAAGACCTACATTGCGGTGGCGATGGCTGTGAGTGCCCTGCTGACAAAGCAGGTGAACCGAATTATTCTGGCGCGGCCAGCGGTGGAAGCAGGCGAACGGCTGGGATTTTTGCCGGGAACACTACAACAAAAAATCGATCCGTACATGAGGCCGCTTTACGACGCGCTCTACGACATGTTGGACGCAGACAAACTCGAACGGTTCCTGGAGAAGGGAATCATCGAGGTTGCGCCGCTGGCCTTCATGCGGGGGCGCACGCTGAATGATTCGTTCGTGATTCTGGACGAAGCGCAAAACACCACCAGCGAACAGATGAAAATGTTTTTGACGCGACTGGGATTCAACTCCAAAGCGGTGATTACGGGCGACGTGACGCAAATCGATTTGCCTCAGGGAAGAAAGTCCGGCTTGATTGAAGCGCTGGAAGTCTGCGGGAAAATTGAGGGAATCGGCGTGGTGCAGTTCGGCGAGAAAGACGTCGTGCGACACAACCTGGTGCAGCAGATAATCCGTGCGTATGAAGAGTATGATGTAGCTCACCCGCAGCGGGGCGGCAACACGAATGGCAAACTGGGCTTGCCGCCAAAAGAGTCCGGGAAAGATCCAGAAAAAGAACTGCAGCAAGGATGATTCTGAACCGCCAGCGGGAAGTGCGAGTATCACCGCGGGCATTGGAGCTGTTCTTGCGCCGCGTCAAGCAAGAACTGGGAATCGGGAAGACAGATGTGACGGTGTGTCTGGTGACTGATGCGAAGATCGCTGGAATGAATGAGAGATACCGCGGGAAGCGCGGACCGACCGATGTGCTGAGCTTTCCCTCCGTGGGCCGGAAAAATGCACTGCGGAATTGGCGCAAACCACGGCGCGCCTCGCAATTCGGATATTTGGGAGACATCGCTATCTCTCCGGCAACGGCCAAGCGTTATGCGAAAAAGAATGGCCGCCCGGTTGCGAACGAACTTCGTGTGCTGATTCTGCACGGGGTGCTGCACCTGCTCGGTTTTGACCACGACGCCGACCGCGGCGAAATGGAAAAATTTGAAATGAAGCTGCGAACAAGAGTGGGACTTGCCTGATGACGTTGAGCTGGCTTTTCGCATTCAGCGTTGTGCTCATTGGTCTGACGCTGCCCATTTTTTCCTATCTGACGCTGATTTACCGCGAACTGGGGCGCATGACCACGGGGCGTGTCCACGAACATCTGGATATTTTTGAAGCTGAAATCGAACCGAAGCTCAAAATCAATCGCCGCAGCGGCGGACGAACATTCCGCATCCTCGGTCATTTCTGGTTGGCGTTTCTGGTGCTTGAGACCACACGCGGCGTGGTCTATTTCGTTCCGGGAACCTGGGAATCGCTCGTTCAGTTCTGTGTATTTCTAGCGCTGGAAGTTGTGATTGCCATGCACTTCATTCCGGATATGCTGCTCTACCGGACGACGGGACGGTGGCTCCTACCTCTGTTGCCGCTGATTCGCTTGGGGATGTGGGTAGTGTGGCCTGTGAGAGTATTTCTGGAGGGCGCGGAATCCTTGGCGCGAATCTCCGAACAGGAAATTGAGAAATCGGAAGAGCAGCGCACTGAAGAGGGAATTGAGGCGCTGGTGGAAGCTGCGGAAGAGGAAGGCATCATCGAGCCGGAACAAGCCGACTTGATTGAACAAGTGGTTGAGTTCAGCGACAAACGGGTGCGCGAGGTGATGACCCCCCGCCCCGACATCGTTGCGATTGCTGCTGAAGCAAGCCTGGAAGAACTCCACGCGAAAGTAGTGGAGACTAAGTTCAGCAAGATTCCGGTCTACGAAAAGTCGCTTGACGATATTTTCGGCGTGGCATACTCGCAAGACCTGCTCCAAGTGGCGGATCAGGATTTGCCGAGAAGAAGAGTCCGTGAACTCTCAAGGCCTGTGTTCTTTATTCCGGAAACCAAGGCGGGTTCGGAGTTGATGCGCGAAATGCGCCAGCAGGGCCAGCAGATGGCCGTTGTCATTGATGAGCATGGAAGCGTCGCAGGAATTGCGACAGTGGAAGACCTGGTGGAAGAAATAGTTGGTGAGAGCGGAATTGACGGCAAGCCGCCGGCGCCAGACGCCATCCGCGAGCCGGATGGAGGGCTAGTGTTGCGCGGGAGCCTGGCCATCGATCAAGTGGAAGCGATGCTGGGTGTAAAGTTCGGCGACAAGACGGACGAAACTGTGACCACGCTCGCCGGGTTGCTAAGTCATATTTCCGGAAAGGTGCCGACGGCTGGTGACAAAATGGACGCCGAAGGCCACCACTTCGAAGTCGTGGAAGCGAACCAGCGAAAAGTTCTGCGGGTGCGCGTTCGCAAGCAGATGAAGGCAGCACCGACGAAGCGCTGAGCGCTGCCGAATTGAGTTCGCCCTTGAATCGGAAGGGCGTGTGATAATTGAAGCTGCCCGTTGTGGACCCTTAATGGATACAGAAGAGAATAAGAGCACGATGGCATCGCATCGTTCCGGTTTTGTTGCCATCGTCGGCCGACCGAACGCAGGAAAATCCACGCTGATCAATAAACTGGTTGGCCAGAAAATTGCGATCGTCACCTCCAAACCACAGACCACACGCAACCGCATCCAGGGGATTGTCACTCAGCCCGAAGGGCAGATCGTTCTCATTGATACGCCCGGATTGCACGTGGCGGATTCAGCGCTAGGAAAACAGATGATGCGGGAGGTGGCCGCGGCGGTCGAAGGCATAGATGTGCTCCTGTTGATCGCAGATGCCAGCCGGTTGGAACCTCACATTGATGAAATGATTCTGGAACGCGCTCAACAGTTTCCCGGCAAGTCGATTTTAGTAATGAACAAGATTGACCGCCTGCCGAAACCTAAGCTTCTGCCGCTGATCGAGCTTTTCTCCCAAGCTTTTCCTTTTGCGGCCATCGTGCCGATTTCCGCGCTCGAAGGTACCGGATGCGACGCCCTTATCTCCGAAATCTTTAAGTGCCTGCCGGAGGGAGATCCGTACTTCCCGGAAGATCAGGTTACGGATCAGCCGGAACGCTTCCTCGCGGCCGAAATTATTCGCGAAAAAGCAATGCAGGTGATGTATCACGAAGTTCCCTATGCACTCTCGGTGATGGTCGATAAGTTTGAATACACCTCGAAACTTCTGCGCATCGAAGCGACGATGAACGTGGAGCGGGCGTCGCAGAAGAAGATCCTGATTGGTCATAAGGGCGAGAATCTAAAGAAGATCGGAACGGAAGCGCGGAAGGAGCTCGAAGCTACTCTGGATAAGAAAATCTACCTGGGACTCTTTGTGAAGGTGGTGGCGGACTGGCGCGAAAGCCCACAAAAAGTCCGCGAACTGGACTGGCGTTTTCAACTGGAAGGCCTGACCCATCGGCGCGACGGCAAAGAATAAAACTCACCCGCGATTGTGGCGAATTGAAAACAATCGGGTAGCAGCATTCATTAGGGCAGCGAAGCTGGCAAGGCTCATTGGCTTGAGTCGTGGCCATAACCGCCGAAAGTCCACCGCACTCCCACCGTGGTGTAGAGGCCGTACGGACCGTTGGTGTGCAGGTCCGCGGGCCCAAGAGAACTGCTGTAGCGGCCGAGATAGTCCACCTGATGTTGCGTGACACGCACTGAGAAATTCATCGGCAACTGGAATCCCGCACCAACGGAACGATCGAAGGCAATGGGTTCCATTGAGTAAGAGTAGTGGACCTGAGGGATATTTCGCCCGAAACTAAAGCGAGGCTCAAGAAAAAGAAAAATGTGACGCGCGAAAGTGCGGCCGATGGGCTGGAGTTCAAGGTATCCGCTGAAGAGATACCGCGCATAGGCCGTGCAGGTAGAAGCCGTTCCGCCCGCGCTTGCGGGTTGAGGGAAAGCGCAGCGCCCAAGGTCCGGTTCATTGTGCGACGGCGCGACGGCGAAATCCGTAAATCCGCGAATCCAATTGTGGGGGAAAAACGTGCGTGAAGCTGAACTCACCGCGGCGGTTCTTTTGGGTTGATTTTCTGTGCCCTGTGCCCTTCCCTGGTTGACCATCAAGAATAACAGCGCAGTTTGTAGCACGGCGATTTTGCTTGAGAATTTCAAAGCGAGACCTCACGTTTCTTGGGTTCACGAGCGACAGAGATGATTTGCCAGTGGTGACGAGTCTGGTCATTTAGGAACCGAACGCCGAAGCAGAAGCGTCTGGATTTCCGAACGCTGTCCCTTTATGACAGTGAAATATCAGACTCAGGATTGCAGGAGTTTACTCCAACAGAGCTTGAGCAGAAAGAAAAGAAATGTTGCAAATAAACCGAACAGGCGGACCTCTTGAGTTGCGACAAAGTGCAGCCGGCAGGGTTGGCCTGGCGGTGCTTACTCGGGTGCGGCGATTCCCAGGGACTTCATCTTGCGGTAAAGGTGACTCCGCTCGAGTCCGAGCACACTGGCCGTCTGCGTCATGTTCCAGCGGTTCTCTTGGAGCTTTCGCAGAATGAATTCGCGTTCGTAAGCGCTGCGCGCTTCGTGCAAAGTTGCGTAAGGCTGGTTCGGGCTGTCCGAAACGCCACGGAAAAGCTCCGGTGGCAAGTGGTGGGGCTCAATCCGCGCCAGGGGACACACGATTACGAGGCGTTCCACTAGATTTCTTAACTCGCGAACGTTTCCCGGCCAGGGATAGCGCAGCAGAATTTCCATCGCGGACTCGCTCAGTTCGCGGGGTTTCCTTCCGTAAGCCGAACTGAATTCCGCCAGAAAAAAGTTGGCGAGTACAGGAATGTCCTCGCGGCGCTCACGCAGGGGTGGAACCAGAAATGGAATCACGTTCAAGCGGTAAAAAAGATCCTGACGGAAGGCTCCGCGCGAAATCTCCTGCTCGAGGACTTTGTTCGTTGCGGCGATCACGCGCACGTCCACGGTAATCGTTTCGATTGAGCCAACGCGCTCAAAGCGCTGTTCTTCCAGGACGCGCAACACCTTGGATTGCGTGCGCAGGCTCATATCGCCAATTTCATCGAGGAAAAGCGTTCCCCCGCTGGCTTTTTCAAATTTTCCAATTTTGTCGTCCGTTGCTCCAGTGAAGCTGCCTTTGGTATGTCCGAAAAGCTCGGACTCTATGAGTTCCTCAGGAATCGCTGCGCAATTCACTTCGACGAACGGCCCTTTAGTGCGCAGACTTGCGGCGTGCAGCGTTCGCGCAACGAGTTCCTTGCCCGTCCCGCTTTCGCCGTAAATCAGGACACGGCCATTTGTGGGTGCCGTCACAGCGACCTGCTGACGCAGAGCTTTCATCGGCACGCTTTCGCCGATGATCTGGTGGCGATGCCCGAGTTCAGTGCGCAGGAGTTGATTCTCTTCCTGCAGGCGGCGCTGCTCTACGGCATTGCGGACCAGCACTATTATTTTTTCCAGTGACAGCGGCTTTTCGAGAAAATCAAACGCGCCTAGCTTTGTCGCGCGCACCGCCGTCTCAATCGTTCCATGCCCCGAAATCATGATTACCGCGGGCGGATGCGGGAACGCCTGAATCTTGCTGAGGGCGTCCAGCCCATCCATTCCCGGCAGCCAGACGTCCAGAAGAATCACATCGAAAGTGGCCGAAATGATTCGTTCCAGCGCTGTTTCGCCTGACGGAGCTGTTTCTACTCGGTAGCCCTCGTCAGAAAGTATGGATGCGAGCGATTCCCGGATCCCAGCTTCGTCGTCCACGACCAACACTTGAGGTTTGGGATTCATCAATGTACGCTCACCCCATTTTGGTCGTTCAGAGTGGAAGAGGTCAATTCGGCCGTTGGAAGTTGAATCACAAACCGTGAACCGGCAGGGAAGTTGTCCTCCACCTGCAAGCTTCCGCCGTGCTCAGCCACGATGCGGGCGGCGATTGCTAGTCCCAGCCCGGTTCCCCGTTCTTTTGTAGAAAAGTAAGGCAGGAAGAGCTTTTCCTTGTCGACGGGGGAGATGCCGCGACCCGTATCGGAGACAGAGATTTCAACGGTTTCTGTCTGCGGCAAAGCCTTAGTGACGACCGTGATTTCCTTGAAGTTAGAAGATTCCAGCGCTTCCGCCGCGTTATCGATCAGATTGACAACCACGCTGCGGAGTAAGCCGCTGTCCGCGCGAACCAGCGGAACCTTTTCCGCGTAACAGGTCTTCAATGTAATTCCGTCCAGGCGGCCCGCAAAAACTTCAAGCGCCTCATGGACCAGTTGATTGGCGTCGGTCGCTCTCAGCTTGGCGGCAGGGAAGCGCACGAACTGCGAAAATTCATTCACCAGGGTGGAGAGCGCCGAAACTTCGCGTTCGATTAATCGCGCGCACTCCTCCACGAGCTTAGAAAGCTCGGCATCCCGGGGATCGGCAATTCCTTCTGATTCGCGTTTTCCGAGGAATCGGGTGAGCCGCTGTGCCGACAACTGAATGGGCGTCAGCGGATTCTTAATCTCATGAGCGATGCGGCGCGCGACTTCCTGCCACGCAGCGGATTTCTGAGCATGAAGCATTTCTGTTAGATCATCCAGGACTAGGACGTACCCCGTGTTCGCCCGGCCCGGACCAAGCGCGCTGACGGTCACGGCAAGGTGGAGCATGCGCCCCGCAACGATCGTTTCGATCTCGCGCGAGACAACACCCATGCGCTGTGCGCGCCGCATCAAACCTTCAACGACACGAGCTGCTTCCGCGCCGAGTAGGGCGTCCGGCGAAGTGGCTTGCGCGGCGGCGTCACCAAACATCCTCGTTGTGGCGGTATTCACGCGCTTCACGGCTCCGGAGGCGTCAAGCGACACAACTCCAGTTGGAATATTCTCAAGGACAGTTTCCATCAATTGGCGCCGTCGTTCGAGCTCCTGCACCGCTTGCTGAAGGTTGCGCGTGAACTGGTCAATTTGGGATCGGCTGTCTCGCAGCTGCGTGGTCATCGAATTAAACGAGCGAACTAAGGCACCCAGTTCATCCTCGGCCTGCTCGGGAACAAGATACTCGAAATTTCCGCTGGAGACCTCGCGTGTCCCTTCTGCAAGAGCCTGAATGGGAATCGTGACCTGCTTGGCTAGGAAGAGTGCAACCCACAACACAGCGGAGAGCAGCAACACGGTGAAAAAGAGCAGGATGAGCAGCATCTGGCGCTTTAGGGCGCGCAGGTCCTGCTTGGCCTGAAAGTAATCGCGAGTTTGTGCCTGGATGGAATCCAGGCGACTCAGAATGTCTTTGCTGGTGCGATAGCCAGCCACGATGGAGCCTGCAGACGGATTCCTTTCCTCGATGGGAACGCGCGCAGCAAAGTAGTTCTTCCCGCTGGCTTGCCACACTTCAATGCCGCTGGCAAGGGTCCGCAATTGCTTGGCCTGCCGATCCTGGTTGAAACAGAGAGAGGTGAGGTTAGCCGTCTGCTGGTATTCGCACAGAGCGCCGCCACGAATTACGTGCCCGTCGGAATCCAAAACCCAAACTGCCTCGGCGCCTCTTTCGAATGCGCGTTCATAGAATTCAGGGTCCGGCTTTGTTGCGTCTGCCCGAATCTGTTGCGCCAGCCCCCTCAGGCGTGGCAACTGGGCGCGTCCCAGATCATTCAGCAGCTTTTGAGTTTCTTCTGAGGCAAGTTCGAGTGGCCGAGGGAACCACAGCTGCAAGCTGCGGTTGATAAGCGAATAGCTCACAAAAAACATGAACACGATAGGCAGCAACGAAATAGCCGTTGCCCCAACGACCATCTTCGTCTTAAACCTCGCTCCAAGCTGCTCTCTCCGGCGTTCTACCCAGAGGCGAACGATTGTCCGAGCCAGGATTAGCCCAAAAACGAGCAGAGCAGCCGTGATCAGGCTCGATACCGCGTAAAGTGCCATCATGGCGCGCCAGCTCTTTGGCTCAAATGGAACTTCCAGCGATCCGAAGGTGAAAACTGCCGCGAGAAGCAACGTCAGAAGGATACCGCCGATGGTCAGACCGACTCGCTGCCTGTTGTTAAGCCTGCTCATGGGTTGGCGGTTTCTTAACGCTCAGAAAACCTTCCTGCCTGGAACAGCCTCACAGGACAATTTTGGTCAATCCCCACAGGCGTGAGCAAAATTTGTCGCAATGTCATGTTAGTGCTGCTCTAAGCCAAGATAGTCAGGGCTTTCGCGTAAGTCAACAAAGCAACCTGTCCGGGTGGCAAAACCCCTGCCCACAAGGGCAGGTATTAGCGATTTCAAAACGAAGGAATAAATTCTGACCTTCATTGACGGCTGCGTTTGTTAAGGTTGGCGTGTGGGTGGAAACCCACAGGGAGCCTTGTGGATGTCCGTCCGTCTGGGCGAGATTCTCGTTAAAGAAAGCCTGATTACTCAGGAACAGCTCCAGAAGGCGCTGGAATTTCAGCGCACCAATGGTGGCAAGCTGGGGACCTGCCTCACCAAGCTTGGCTTTATAACCGACGACGACATCACCGGCGTGCTCTCCCGTCAGTATGGTGTTCCGTCCATTAACCTGAAGTATTACGAAATCGATCCCACCGTCATCAAGTTGATTCCGCAAGATACTGCCACCCGCTACCAGGTGATCCCGCTTTCGCGCGTTGGCTCCGTACTTACCATCGCCATGACGGATCCTACTAACGTCTTCGCGATGGACGATATTAAGTTCATGACGGGATTCAGCGTGGAGCCAGTTGTTGCTTCCGAGGTCGCCATCGGCGACGCGATTTCCCGCTTCTACGGCGGCAACTCCAATAACCAGGAAGAACTCACCAACCTCATGAAGGATTTGGTGGACGAGGAAGGCGAGCTAGAGCTGGCTTCGGAAGAAGCCGAGATGGACGCTGCGAGTCTGGAAAGAGCCGCCGACGAAGCGCCAATCATCCGGCTGGTCAACCTGATCCTTACAGACTCGGTAAAGCGTGGTGCCAGTGACATTCACATTGAACCTTACGAGCTTGAAGTGCGCGTGCGTTTCAGGATTGACGGGCAGTTGCAAACGGTGATGAATCCTCCGATGAGGTTGAAGGACGCTATCACCAGCCGCTTGAAAATCATGGCCCGGTTGGACATTGCGGAAAAGCGCCTACCTCAAGACGGCCGCATCATGATCAAGTACAAGTCAGATGGAAAGAAAAAGGAACTCGACTTCCGCGTCTCCACGGTCCCAACGCTGTATGGCGAAAAGATCGTTATGCGGTTGTTGGACAAAGAAAACCTGCGGCTGGATATGACCAAGCTGGGTTTCGAGCAGGAGTCGCTCACAAAATTCGAGCGCAACATTTTGCGGCCGTACGGCATGGTGCTGGTTACCGGTCCTACGGGTTCGGGCAAGACCAACACGCTCTATTCTTCGGTGTCCACGCTGAACAAAGTGGACACCAACATTATGACCGCCGAAGATCCCGTGGAATTTCAACTGGCCGGGATTAACCAGGTCCAGATGAAAGACCAGATCGGCTTGAACTTTGCTGCGGCCCTGCGCGCTTTCCTTCGGCAAGACCCTAACATCATCTTGGTCGGAGAGATTCGAGACTTTGAAACCGCCGAAATCGCGGTGAAAGCAGCGCTCACAGGCCACCTGGTGTTGTCCACCCTGCACACCAACGACGCGCCGTCGACCATCAGCCGCTTGATGAATATGGGTATTGAACCATTCCTGGTGGCGACTTCAGTCAATCTGATTTGTGCGCAGCGCCTTGTGAGACGCATCTGCAGTAATTGCAAGGAGCAACTGGATGTTCCACCGCAGGCGTTGATCGATGCCGGATATTCAGCAGAAGAAGCCAAGACGGTGAAGATTTACCACGGGAAGGGTTGCTCTACCTGCAACAAAGGCGGTTACAAAGGCCGCACGGGTTTGTATGAGGTGATGGAAGTTACAGATGAGCTTCGTGAATTGATCCTGGTTGGCGCTTCTGCGCTGGAATTGAAAAAGAAGGCCATCGAACTGGGAATGATCACGTTGCGGCGCAGCGGTCTGACGAAAGTCGCAGGGGGCTTCACCACAATGGAAGAAGTGCTGCGCGAGACGGTTTTATAGAAACGAGGGAGTCAAATGGCCGGAATTACGCTGAGCGAACTGCTGAAGAAGATGATCGAGATGGGAGGGAGCGACCTGCACATTACCACCAACAGCGCTCCTCGCGTGCGCGTTCACGGCAAACTGCGCCCGCTCGATATGCCGCCATTGACAGCAGCGGATACGAAGTCTCTGGCGTACAGCGTTCTTACAGACGCCCAGAAACACCGATTTGAAGAGAATCTGGAATTGGATTTTTCATTCGGCCTCAAGAATCTAGCCCGGTTCCGCGGAAACGTTTTCAATCAGCGCGGAGCCGCCGGAGCTGTTTTTCGAACGATACCTTGGGAGATCAAAGGTTTCGACGCTCTCGGATTGCCGAATGTCGTAAGGGGATTGTGCGATAAGCCTCGCGGGCTTGTGTTGGTTACAGGTCCAACCGGTTCGGGTAAGTCCACCACTCTTGCTGCCATGCTGGACAAGATCAACAGCGAGCGTGATGAGCACATGATCACGATCGAGGACCCCATCGAGTTTCTTCACAACCACAAAAAATGCCTAGTAAACCAGCGAGAAGTGCACTCGGACACGCACTCTTTCGCAAACTCGCTTCGCGCAGCGCTGCGTGAGGACCCCGACGTTGTCCTCATCGGAGAAATGCGCGACCTGGAAACGATCGAATCTGCTCTGAGAATTGCGGAAACAGGTCACTTGACGTTCGCAACGCTGCATACTAATTCGGCCGCCTCCACCATCAACCGTATTATTGACGTCTTCCCATCACATCAGCAGCCGCAGATTCGCGCCCAACTTTCTATGGTGCTGGAAGGAATTCTTTGCCAGGCACTTTTGCCGCGTACCGATGGCCGCGGGCGCGCCATGATCATGGAGATTCTGATTCCCACACCCGCGATTCGAAATCTGGTGCGCGAAGACAAGATTCACCAGATCTATTCAGCAATGCAGACCGGTACCGGGCAGACGGGGATGCAGACCTTCAATCAGGGTCTCGCGAATGCCTATTTCAACAAGATGATCACGCTTGACGTGGCGCTGTCCCGCTCATCCAATCCAGATGAATTACAGGACATGATCAATCGTGGCGTGTCCACACCTGGTTCAGGAGTTAGGACGCCAGTCCCAGCAAAGAGATAAGAGTTTAGGAGACCGGCTTTGCCGGTTTCGGACAAGCATTAAAGATCAAAATGTAAGGAGCCAGTTCAATGCCTGACTATAAATACCAGGGTACCAGCCGCTCCGGAGGGACTGTCAGCGGAGTGATGACGGCCTCAAATAAGTCCGAACTGCAGTCCATGCTGAAGCGCCAGCAGATTACCGCCACAAAGATGACCGAGAAGGGCAAAGAGTTTAACGTGCCCACGTTTGGCGGTGGCGTGACCTCGAAAGAGCTGGCAATCTTCACGCGCCAATTCTCAGTCATGATCGATGCCGGCTTGCCGCTCGTTCAGTGCCTGGAGATTCTGGCCAGCCAGCAGGAGAACAAGACTTTTCAGAAAGTACTTGCAGCCACTCGAGCGCAGGTTGAAGGCGGCTCAACACTTTCTACCGCCATGAAATCGTCGCCAAAAGTTTTTGATCCGCTTTACAGCAACATGGTGGAAGCCGGCGAGACAGGCGGTATTCTTGACACGATTCTGCAGCGGCTTTCCACCTACATCGAAAAGAACGTGAAGCTGCAGCGCGCCGTGAAATCTGCTCTCGTCTATCCGGTAGGCGTTTTGACCGTCGCGGCGGGAGTCATCACTTTGCTGCTCTGGAAGGTTGTCCCTATTTTCGCCACGCTGTTCGCTGGTTTGGGCGTCGATCTCCCCCTCCCGACCAGGATCGTCATCGGCTTGAGCAATTTGATTGGAAGCATCTTTGGATTGCTTATCCTGATGGGCATTATTGGAGGGATCGTCGCATTGAAGGTTTGGTACGGCACACCGCAAGGCCGCTACATAATGGACGCCGCAATTCTTAAGATCCCTATCCTGGGGGTCTTGATGAGAAAAATTGCCGTTGCCCGATTCACTCGTACGCTAGGAACGCTCATCTCCAGTGGCGTCCCCATCTTGGAAGGTCTGGACATTACCGCGAAAACAGCTGGAAATGCGGTGGTCGAAAAAGCGCTCCAAAAAGTTCGGAAATCCCTGGAAGAAGGAAAATCACTTACAGAACCGCTCAAGGAATCAGAAGTGTTTCCCGGCATGGTTACGCAGATGATCGCCGTCGGCGAACAGACTGGCGCGATGGATGCCATGCTTCAAAAGATTGCTGATTTCTATGAGGAAGAAGTGGATTCGGCGGTCAAAGATTTGCTGACCGCACTCGAGCCGATCATGATTGTTTTCCTTGGCTTGGTCGTCGGCGGCGTCGTGATTTCCATGTATCTGCCTCTGTTCTCGCTCATTGGCAAGCTTAGCCAGCACTAGGGCGGGCTCGCGCTGGAGCGGGTCGGATTTTACCCGGGGCAGTGCGCGATGCACCGCTCCGATTTTCTCCGTTCGGTGCGTGGTCCCGTCTGGCGATGGGAAGGAAAAACACGGCCCCAATGGATAAGAGCTTTGCTACCAACGACTGGCTCGAGTGGCTGACAAGAGTCCGCCTGCTCACCATCACGTTGATTCTCTCGGTCGGTGTCGTCTGGCCGCAATACGTACAGGCTTCAAGTACCAACCGATTCTTCCTCCCTCTGATGATCCTCTGGTTGACGCTCGGGATCTACTACATGATCCTGCTGCGTTGGCTCCGCCAGAGCGGTTGGCACGGCGGAATCCAATTGGCCGGCGATGTGGTGATGGTCTCTCTCCTAGTCTACGTGACCGGCCTGCAGGAGAGTTCTTTCCTTCCTCTTTACCTTCTCGTGATTATCCTTGCCAGTATTTTGTTTTCCCGGAAAATCGCTTTTTTTGTCGCGGGAGTAAGCATCGCATTCCTTTCCGCCATGACTATACTGGCTTTCACTCTGCGAATTCCGCGTACGTACAATGGAATTCCCGCGGTTGAATCGCTCCGAACCTGGCTGGTCACGAACCTATTCGCCTTCCTGGCAGTCGCTTATCTTGCCAGTCTACTGGCACAGTCCCTGCGCAGCAAAGGGCTGGAACTCGAAGAAAAGCGCGAAGAACTTCTTACTTTGCAGGATTTTACAGAGGACATCATCCATTCCATGCGCGGAGGCCTGTTAACCACAGATCTGGAAGGAAGAATAATCCTTCTCAATCGCACGGGAGAAGAGATCCTCGATCGCTCCTTCGCGGACCTTCGAGGGAAGAAGTTGCAGGAGGTGTACGCGGAATTTTGGCTCCCCGGTCAGTACGCCAACGCGGAGCGCCTGTCCTTGCGAAAGGAAATCGACTTTCGCACTTCTTCGGGCGAGGAACGATTCCTGGGCATCAGCATCTCTCCCCTGCGATCCAGGGACGTGAAGCGCAACGGGTACGTCTTCAACTTCCAAGATCTCACAGAGCTCCGCCGGCTGGAGCAGGAAGTGGCCACAAAGGAACGGATGGCAGCTCTGGGCCGGCTTTCCGCAGCCATCGCTCATGAGATCCGTCAGCCGCTTACGGCCATGGCTGGCGCCGTCAAGGAATTGGCACGACTCGTTCCGCTCGAAGAAGACGAAAAGCACCTGGTGAATATTGTCAGCCGGGAGTCGGAGCGCTTGAACAACATCATTACGGACTTTTTGAACTATTCGCGCGAAAAGACGTATGAACTGCAGGAAGCGGACGTCAGGTCTCTCCTTGATGAGACACTCACGCTGCTTGAAAAGAAGCCAGAGATTGGAGCGAAATACCAACTCATCCGAGAATTTAATGGCGCGGAGTTGCGGGCCCGTGTGGATGCCAACCGCATCAAGCAGGTTTTCTGGAACTTGTGCGACAACGCTTTCCGCGCAATGCCCGATGGAGGAACTCTTACCGTTAAATTGAATCAACACCCGTTTTGGCTCAGCATTTCCTTCAAGGATACCGGGATCGGCCTCGACGTTAAACGCCAGGCAAAGATTTTTGAACCCCTTCAGTCCGGATTCGAAGGTGGGACCGGACTCGGGTTGGCAATCGTCTACCAGATCGTGCAGGCCCATAGTGGAAAAATCACCGTAATCTCGGAGAAAGACCGTGGCGCCGAATTCATCGTCGAACTGCCGCGAGTCGCGTGAGGCGTTATGCAAGCAACCAAAATAGCCGCCCAAGAGTTGAAGCGTGAAGCGACCAAGATCCTCGTTGTTGACGACGAGAAGTCCATCTGCGAGCTCCTTGAAATTACTTTCCGTAAGGAGGGTTACAAAGTTGAAATCGCCAATAGCTCGAACGCCGCCAAACGGAAGCTAGAATCTCAGATCTTTGACATCATCATCTCGGACATTCGTATGCCCGGCGACAGTGGCGTTGATCTGCTGAAGTTCGCGAAGGAAATCTGTCCTTCCTCTTTTTTTCTCCTCATGACGGGAGTTCCCGCTTTGGATACGGCCATCGCTGCGCTCAATGCCGGCGCGGACCGTTACGTTGTGAAAGGCGATGCGCTCGTGGATCAGTTGCGGCACGCCGTCAGGGAAGTTTCAGAGAGTATGCGATGGAAAAAGGAAGCCGGCTATCTTCGCCGCGAACTTCGCCGTCTGACCGGACTGGACAATATCGTCGGTCAGAGTCCGAGCATGCGGTCGATTTTCGACCTGATCCAGACCATTGCGCCTCAAACTAGCCGTGTGCTGATTACCGGCGAAAGCGGTACCGGAAAAGAACTCGTGGCGCGCGCCATCCACGAAAATAGTTTGCGGGC
>Ga0075017_100000430_pt1 | contig 23172 bp, 20 predicted proteins | sample AleBraG_ABR_2012_FD_71475 | JGI IMG/M metagenome (GOLD analysis project Ga0075017, IMG submission 71475) | Freshwater sediment microbial communities in response to fracking from Pennsylvania, USA - Alex Branch Run_MetaG_ABR_2012 | ecosystem: Environmental > Aquatic > Freshwater > Creek >... | reverse complement strand
TCTTTATGCGGTGGACAACCGCGTCGCTACCATCACGCTCAATCGGGCCGACAAACTGAATGCCTGGACGGCGGTGATGGACGAAGAAGTGCGGGCCTCGCTCCATCAGGCGGAGCAGGATGACAAAGTGCGCGTGATCATTCTCACCGGCGCGGGCCGCGGCTTCTGCGCGGGCGCCGATATGGCCCTGCTCGGAAACATCGTCGCCCGCGGCGTGGGCGAACAGGAGAAGCAAGTGCTGCGCGGTCCCGTCAACGGTGGCGCCCGGCCCGGTGTCCGGCCCGATTTTCAGAGGAAGTATTCGTACTTTCCCTCCATCCAGAAGCCGGTGATCGCCGCCATCAATGGCCCCGCTGTGGGGCTGGGCTTCATTCTGGCCATGTACTGCGATCTGCGCTTCGCCTCCGATGCCGCCAAATTCGGAACGGCCTTTGCGCGCCGTGGATTGATCGCCGAGTACGGCCTCGCTTGGCTCCTGCCACGCATCGTCGGCCATGCTCACGCACTCGATCTACTGCTCAGCGCCCGCATCATCGATGCTCAGGAAGCTCAGCGCATGGGCGTAGTCAATCGCGTTTTCCCGCAAGAACAATTCCTGGAGAATGTGTACGCCTATGCTCGGGAGTTGGCCAACAACGTCAGCCCGCGCTCGCTCCGCATCATCAAGAACCAGGTGTACAACGGACTTTTCCAGACGCTCGATGAAGCGCTCGCCAGCGCCACCGAAGAGATGGTCCAGAGTTTGCAATGCGAGGATTTCAAGGAAGGCGTGGCCCACTTTGTGGAGAAGCGCGCTCCCGCATTCACCGGCCGATAATACGAAACCAGAGGAACATTATGTATTTTGAATACTCGGATAAAGTCAAAGGACTCCAAAAGCGCTTGCAGGAGTTCATGGATGAGTACATCTATCCCAACGAGCCTCGCTATAACGCGGAGCACGACAGCCAGACCAACCGCTGGCAGCCTTCCCGCGTCATTGAGGAACTGAAACCCAAAGCCCGCGCTGCCGGACTGTGGAATCTGTTCCTGCCGGAGAGTTCCCACGGCGCAGGCCTCACCAACCTGGAGTACGCGCCCTTGTGCGAGATCATGGGCCGTTCGACCATGGCGTCCGAGGTCTTCAATTGCTCCGCGCCCGACACCGGCAACATGGAAGTGCTGGCGCGCTATGGCAGCAAGGCCAACCAGGACAAGTGGCTGGTTCCGCTGCTGGCGGGCGAGATCCGCTCTTGCTTTTCGATGACCGAGCCCGCGGTCGCTTCCTCCGACGCCACCAATATCGAAGCCAGCATCGTGCGCCAGGGCGATGAGTATGTCATCAACGGGCGCAAGTGGTGGTCCAGCGGCGCCGGCGACCCGCGCTGTAAAATAGCGATCTTCATGGGTAAAACCGACCCAACCGCTCCGAAACATAAACAGCAGTCGATGATCCTGGTTCCGCTGGACACTCCCGGAGTAAAAATCGAGCGCATGACCACCGTGTTTGGCTACGATCACGCTCCGCATGGCCACGGAGAAATCTCCTACACCAACGTGCGTGTGCCGCTGGGGAACCTGCTGCTGGGCGAAGGCCGTGGATTCGAGATCGCCCAAGGCCGGCTGGGCCCGGGCCGCATCCACCATTGCATGCGCACCATCGGCGTGGCCGAGCGGGCGCTGGAAACCATGTGCAAGCGCGTGGGAGATCGCGTCGCTTTCGGCAAGAAGATTTCCGAACAAGGCACCATCCGCGCCGACATCGCTGAGTCCCGCATGGAACTGGAACAGACCCGCCTGCTGGTGCTCAAAGCAGCCTACATGATGGATACGGTGGGCAACAAAGCAGCCAAGAGCGAGATCGCCATGATCAAAGTGATCGCCCCCAACATCGGGCTGAGGATTGTCGACCGAGCCATTCAGGCGCACGGCGCGGCCGGCGTCTGCCAAGACACGTTCCTCGCCGCAGCTTGGGCGAACCTGCGTACCTTGCGGCTGGCCGATGGTCCGGATGAAGTTCATCGCGAGTCGATCGCCAAGTTCGAACTGTCCAAGTACAAAACCGCTGCCGCGCCAGCCAAACATGAGGAACCGGCCCTGACCGCCGCCAAGTGAGCACGCTCGTCTTGGTGCGCCACGGCCAAGCCAGACCGTTTGAGAAGTACAGCGATCAGTTATCGGAGACCGGCAAGCAGCAATCGGTTAAATTGGGCGAGTACTGGCGCCAGCGCGGCATTAAGTTTGACGAAGTGTACTGCGGCAGTATGCAGCGGCACATTCAAACCGCCGAGCTGGCGCAAATCGGCTCCTTCGAGACCCTGCCGGCCTTGAACGAGTACAACGCCGACGAGCTTCTGCGCGCCAGTCCTTCATATAAACCAACGCAGGACCGGCGCGAGTTTCAACTGATGTTTGAAACGGTCATGCGCCAGTGGCTGGCCGGGACGCTGCAAGGCGTGGAGTCCTGGCAGGAGTTTCGCCAGCGCGTGACCGCCGGCCTGCGAGGAATCCTGCGCGCCGACAAACCCAGCCGGCGCGTGCTGATGTTCACTTCCGGCGGCCCCATCGGCATCGCCGTGCAAACCGCGCTGCAAGCGCCGGAAGCTATGGCCATCGAAATCAATTGGCGCGTACGGAACTGCTCGTTGACGGAATTCTTGTTCACGCAGGACCGCGTGTCGCTGGACGTGTTCAACGCCACGCCACATTTGGAAGAGGTTACGTTCCGGTAGGCTTTTCGTCAGGCCAAGCAACGTAAAAGATTTGAACACACTGATTCCTACTAAGCCGACGGGCCATCCAATCCATAAAGCGAGGGTCCTATACTTTGACCAAACGATCAGGAGAATGACGGCAATCGTGTAGGCTGCGACAGAGCCGCGGGCGAAATCGCGCCGTCGTGCGTCCATCTTATTATTTGTCGAGTAAGCGATCGAGCGGGCCGCATGGACGACGATGATAACGGCGACCAAGCCGGCAACTCATGTCCAGAGAAGAATAACGCCAGCCAGGACAGGAAGTAGACAGTCTCACCAAATCCGCGCACGAAACGCCTATTCGACAGAACTGCTTTAACTCTCGCCACTGTTTGCCGATTTATCGGCAGATTTGCAGCGGCTCGTTACGTTCGGTGCTCTAAAGCTCCCTTCAAGTCGCGCTTTGCATGCAGTACCGCAACCACCTGCAACGGGGTCGTATCCGGGAGGTAGACAATTACGTAGTTCGGGAATTTCGTGACGGTCCAGAAGCGCACCGGCAGTGAGGTTATGTCCTGCCTCTTGATTCCCATCCGGGGATGTTTGGCAAGCCGCCAGCACGTTGAGACGATCTCCCGTTCCACTCGGTCCGCCGCCTCCTTGTTGTCTTCGGCGATAAACCACCAGATGGCGTCGATGTCTTCCGCAGCCTGAGGTGTGAGCTGAAAAGGGAGGTTCACTCCGATGGCTTCAGACGTTCGGCGCGGCGGCGGCGCAACGTCTCGATAGCGACTGCCCCGTCGATCAATTCTCCCCTTTGAGCCTGGGCAAAGCCTTTCTCTATATGGGCGCCCAACGCCTCGCGATGTTGCAGCATCCAGTCTTCAAGATCGAGTTGCTCACGGATGATCTCAAAAGCCTGCTCCAGGACTTCTGCCGGATTTTGATATGCGCCGGATCCGACCGCGAGTTCAATCACTCGTTCCTGCTCCGGTTTCAGATCGATCACCATGAGGTTCTCCTTTTTGAAATCCAGTCCTTTTGCCGCTGCCCTTACCCTATCATTTTCCAACGCGGTTTGCTCGAACCGTAGGTCGACCAACCCAATCGGCAGAATTATCGTCGTTGCGTGTTTTCACCCACTCCGATGGCGTTTTACGGTGCCAGAAACCGCAATGCCGTGCAACTACAATATGATGAAAGGCTTAAGCACGTTTGGACCCAGGCGTGCCAAGCAGTATAATCAGCATTCACTCACTGCTAAGGAGACGCTATGCGAATTTCGATGTTGCTGACTCTGCTTTTGGGTTCGCTCACACTGCTGGCCCAGGAAAAGCTCCCCGGGGTAGAGAAGATTCCGGTCACCCCCACCTCGCCCGCCTCGGGTAAAGAGATGTTCAATCATTACTGTGCCTCCTGCCACGGTATGAGCGGTAAGGGCGATGGCCCCGCCGCCGTCTCCTTTAAGAAGGCGCCGCGCGATCTCACCAAGCTGGCTCACGATAACGGCGGAAAGTACCCCGCCAACCACGTTGCCGCTACGCTGAGTTTGGAAGATTGTTGCGTGCACGGCTCGAAGGTAATGCCGGTTTGGGGACCGATTCTGTCGTCAGTGAGCCGCACTCCCGGGGAATCGCAGCAGCGCATCGCGAATCTGGTAAAGTACATTGAAACCTTGCAGGCGCCCTAACTGAAGGCGGTGCCAGGCATCCGATTCATGACTCGCCGACAGCTCGTTTCACTTACGGGGTGCTGGATGACCTCGGCAGCGTTGCGAGCCTCGGGTCAGTCTTCTTCTCCAGCCGCGGACATCACGCTTCGCATCGGCGAATTCACGGCTGAACTGGCGCCAGGGCGGTCCATCAAGACTGTTGCCTACAACGGTCAAGTGCCCGGGCCGCTCCTGCGCGCCACGGAAGGCAAATCGATCGCCGTCGATGTCTTCAACGATACTCGGGAACCGCAAATGGTTCACTGGCACGGATTGCACATCCCTCCCGACGTCGACGGCGCGCATGAGGAGGGCACGCCGCACGTCCCCGCCAAAGATCATCGCCGCTATGTGTTCACTCCCCGCCCCGCCGGCACCCGCTGGTACCACGCTCACGGCGCCGCCGGCAGAAACCTCCACAAAACCACCTATTCCGGCCAGTTCGGCATGTTGGTGGTGGATCCCGCGAATGACCCGGGCCACTATGACCTGGAGATCCCGATCATTCTGCACGAATGGGAGGGCTACTTCACCGATGACGGCGACATCGACTACAAACTGTTTTCCATCAACGGCAAGATGCTCGGCGCCGGTGAGCCAATCCGGGTCAGCCGGGGGCAGCGGATTCTATTCCGATTCTTAAACGCGAGTGCGACCTTGAGTCACCGGCTCGCGCTTCCAGGACACAAATTCAACGTAATCGCGCTGGATGGAAACACGCTCCCTACGCCTCGCTCCGTTCCGGTTCTCGATCTGGCGCCGGCCGAGCGCGTGGATGCCTTCGTCGAGATGCATCAGCCCGGCGTTTGGATCCTGGGAGAGTTGCTACAGGCGCAGCGTGGCGCGGGCATGGGCATCGTCGTGGAATACGCCGGCGAGCGTGGCGCTCCCAGCTGGATCAGTCCGGCGCCTTTCACCTGGGACTACACTTTTTTTGGCAGAGCGGTCGACCCTGGAGCCGCGGCTGCCGAGCCTGACGGCCGTTTCCCGCTCGTCATCCGCCCCGGCTCGGGCCACCAGTGGACCCTCAATGGCAAGTCGTTCCCGCATACGGAAACCATGCTGGTCAAAGAAAACCGCCGCTACCGTCTGATCTTCGACAATCAAAGCGCGGAAGCGCATCCGCTCCATCTCCACCGCCATACCTTCGAGATCACCAAGTTCGCCGGCCAGCCGACTATCGGCGTTTTCAAGGATACCGTGGTGGTGCCTCCTTGGCGGCAAGTCGAGGTCGACGTAACCACATACAGTCCGGGCCCCACTCTCATGCACTGCCACCAGCAGTTTCACATGGATCTTGGATTCATGATGATGATGCAGTATTCCGGCTGAGACCTTTTTGGCCTCCGAAGTGCAGTTCAAACCGCATAGGAGAATTTTCCATGCTACAGATCGCCAGCCGGGCCGCGTTGCTCGGTGCGTTTGTGTTATGCGCCGCAACGGCCGATGACGTCGTCAAACGCGTCCCCGTTAATCCAACCAATCCCACTTCCGGAGCGCAGATGTTTAAGGAATATTGCGCAGTCTGTCATGGCCTGGACGCTAAGGGGAGCGGGCCGGCCGCTTCCGCGCTGAAGAAAGCACCCTCCGACCTCACTACGATTACAGCGCGCAACAATGGCAAGTTTCCACAATTGCACATCTATTCCGTCATCCAGGGCGATCCAGAGGTGCCGGCCCATGGCTCAAAAGATATGCCGGTTTGGGGCAGCGTCTTCCAGAGTATGAACAGCGGCACCAACGCGACCGCCGTGGTCCAGTTGCGCATCAGCAACCTGACCGACTACATCAAGACCGTGCAAGCCAAATAGGGCGCATGCCCCAGGTGCGTGATATAGCGCAGATCGAGCGGTAGTTTGCCCCGAGGCTCCGGGGACACTGCGGGCTCGAGTCCGAACTCCTTCGCTCAACGCTACCGCAGCAGTGTCCCCTTTCGAGGCCTCCGGGGACACTGCGGGCTCGAGTCCGAACTCCTTCGCTCAACGCTATCGCAGCAGTGTCCCCTTTCGAGCCCTCCGGGGACACTGCGGGCTCGAGTCTGAACTCCTTCGCTCAACGCTATCGCAGCAGTGTCCCTTTCGAGCGTGAGCCGGGTTATTGACTCGTCTGAAGGCGCCTTCCCAAGCGGCCCTGGTTGCTCCTTTTGCCATATTCCTGGCGCGCGTTCCCTTTACGTCGCGGACTCTAACACTTTGCGAAATGTCACGTCCTGGCCGAGGATCGCCAGTTCGTCGCGCAACAAAGCAGCGTCGGTGCGGTCGGGAACAGCACTCTGGCGAAGAAGCCCGTTAACGGTCAACAGCGCCACGGAGCCCTCTACTTCGACGGAGGCTTCCAAACCGGGGGCTTCCATAAAAATACTCCGGCGCGTAGTGCCGGGAGCCGGCTCCAGCACGACGTCCAAGCCGGGAATGGACTGCCGAAACCAGGCCGCCAGATAGCGGCCCGACACCGACGGAGACTTCTTGTAGTAAGTGATCCGGACCTTTTGCAGGGCGGGCCTGCCGGCATGCTCGAAGACTTGCGCCACGCTTTCGCGCCACGAAGTGAGGCGCGTCCAGGAAAGATCGGCGATGTTGATGCCGCCAATCATGAGTTCCTGCACATAGCGCAGCCCTTCTTCCGGATCACCGAACCGAGCCGAGTCCACGATCACTTTGTCGGCCAGCGTGAGCAGCTCGGCGACATTTGCGTAGTTGGTGAAATCCGAACTGCGCGACCACAGCACGATGGGAAGATCCGGCACGGTGAGTCCGAGAACGATTTGGGGCACCTCGGCGAAATGCTCCGGCGAAGCGCTGATCTCGACGATCTCGCTGCAAATCTGTTGACGGCGTCCGAACGGCTTCCAGCATTGAGCATAGACACGCGATTCCAGCCGCTTTTCGCCGGGACAACAGATGCGCAAGACAATTACGCGGCTGGGATTCTCGTGCGTGAGTTCGGCCACGGTCTCTCCAAACACTTGCGGATCGTCCTCTTCGGCGGCGACAACGATGAACGTCATGGCGCAAGCGCGCAGCACGCCGGTCTCGGCATCCTGCTTGCCGAGATCGATCCACAGCTTGCCCAGCTCCTTTAAGATGGCGTCGGGATGAACGGAAGCGGAAGCCATTAGGGCACCCTCCACTCGTGACCCTGACGATGCAGCATCTCATCGGAAGCTTTCGGCCCCCAGGAGCCGGCCGCATAGTTCGGAAAATCGAACTTGCGATTTTTCCAATCGTCCAGGATGGGCTGCACGGCGGCCCAACTGGCGTCCACCATGTCCTGACGCGTGTAAAGAGTCGCGTCATCGATCATCGCGTCCAGCAGTAAAGTTTCGTAGGCCGTGGGCGTGCGTGCACCGAAACTCGACCCATAGTTGAAGTCCATGGAAACCGGCCGTAAATGCATGCCGCTGCCGGGATACTTCGATAGAAAGCGCAAGGAAATCCCTTCGTCGGGCTGAATACGAATGATCAGCAGATTCGGGCGGCCCTCGCCATCGCCATTTTGGCTGAAAACGGAATGCGGCGCGGAATTGAACTGGATGGCGATATCGGTAATGCGCTTGGGCATGCGCTTGCCGGTACGGATATAAAACGGGACGCGCGCCCAGCGCCAGTTGTCCACGTAGAACGTTACGGCGGCGTAAGTATCGGTTTGCGAATCCGTGCCGACGCCCGGCTCCTGCCGGAAGCCAGGGACTTCCTCAGCGCCCAGCTTGGCCTGACCGTACTGGCCGGCGACGGCGAAGAGCGGAACTTGCTCAGGCTTGAGAATGCGAAGAGAGCGCAAGAACTTGGCTCGTTCGTCACGAACGGTGTCCGCTTCAAAGGCAGGCGGAGGCTCCATGCCGATGGTGGCCATCACCTGCAACAGGTGGTTCTGAATCATGTCGCGCAGCGCGCCGGCCTCCTGATAATAACTGCCGCGGCCTTCCACACCAATCGATTCGGCGCCGGTGATTTGGACCGCGCTGATATAGCGGCGGTTCCACAAGGGCTCGAAAATACCGTTGCCAAAACGAAAAGCAAGAATGTTCTGAACGGTCTCCTTCCCCAGGTAATGATCGATGCGGTAGACCCGCTTCTCCGGGAAGACTTTGTGGATGGCGGCGTCGAGTTGGCGGGCGCTGTCCCGGTCGTGCCCAAAAGGCTTCTCAATAATCACGCGCCGCCAAGCCTTGTCTGCCTGCTGCAGATTGGCCGAACCCAGGCCTTCAATCACTGTCTGGTAATAACTCGGTTGAATGGACAGATAGAACAGTGCATTGCCGCCGGTCTGATGGGCCTGGGCGATGTGATCGAGTTTGGCGGACATCTGTTGGTAAAAGCCGTGATCCGCCAAATCGCCGGCCAGATAGTAAAGACCGCGCGCAAAGTTATCCCAGAGTTGTTGATCGAAGGGACTGTCTTCGAGAAACTTCTTGACGTCTTCGCACATCTTCGCGCGGAAAGTTTCGTCATCCATCTGCGTGCGCGAATTGCCCAGCACGGCGAAGTTCGGCGGGATGCGCCGCTCATAGGCGAGGCGGTACAAGGCCGGCATGAGCTTGCGCTTGGTGAGGTCGCCATTGGCGCCGAAGATCACCACGGTGCAGGGTGGAGCGCGGCGCTCAAAGCGCTGCGCATCTATAAATGGATTGGCCGCGGGGTGGGTCGCCGGTTGCATGCTACACTCAATTTTACCTGCCAAACCGCCGTCCCTGGTTCCAAACGGCTTTTTGTTACAGACAACTCAGGAGCATCGCTGCAACGCAAGTATGCCGAAAAAAAAGATTCTGGCTGTAGTGGACGATTTGTTGTTCACTGTCAAGATAAACGACGCCGCCAAACGCATTGGCCTGGAAGTGGAATTTCTCAAGAGCGAAAAGGACTTACTGGATAAGGTTCGGGATGAGAAACCCATGCTGGTGATCCTGGACCTGAATGCCAATTCCATACAGCCGGTTCACGCGATTGAAGAATTGAAGGGCAACGCCGCGGTCAAGGGCATCAGCATCATAGGTTTCGTTTCGCACGTTCAAGGGGAGCTGAAACAGAAGGCGCAAGACGCGGGCGCCAACATGGTGATGGCGCGCTCGGCCTTCTCACAGAATCTGCAGCAGATCTTGAGACGGCACGCCGGCGTGATGTAGGCCCAAGCGCCCATCACGGCGGCGCAAAATAAAATCTACTTCCCTTTTGTCAATGGTTTACGCTCATCCGAGCGTTGTGAAGTCCCGCCATTCCTTGCACCCGCTCGCTAAACTGGAATCAAGAGATGCGGCTCATTCGTCGGAGCCTGTGTCTCACTAAAGCGCCGATGTCCTAGGCAACCTCTAGCGCAATGTCTGTGGTGACGAACGTCGCCGCTGCGGCCAGCGGTCCCTTGCCGTGAGGGTTAACGCAACGGATTTTTGGAGGCCTCCCTCGGATTTTCTCCCCCGCAAAAGGATGCGGGAGTCGTGTACTCCTGAGTTCGCGGCACAGGTGTGTCTCGAACTCACGGACACGCGCCGTGATGGATTCGGTGGCTTTGCGTTCGGCTTGCTCCTGTTTGAGCTGCCGAGCCGCCGGGGACATTCCGGGCCCCTTGTCCGCAATCCTTCGCTTTTCAGGTATCGCAGGATTGTCCACCCGCAAGCGTGCCAAGCACAATGAAATAGAAAGGACCGAATTGTCGTGCGGCCCAGTTCCGGCATCATGATCTAAACGTGGAATCGAAGCGGAGATTTCCCGATCCCAGACCCGCCGACAGCGGCACTTTGCAGACACGGATGTGGGCAGGGCACAATTTGCGGCGCGGTCAAATACGGCAAGGTGGACCGGAAGAGTTTTCGCGCGCTGGATATAGAAGACAAGTTCGGACGACCGAAAGCCCATCCGCCCGTCAAGGGCACGCGCCTTCCATGCTCTCGATCCATTCGCGGATCACCCCACGCCTTCGCGGTGAATCGTCGTGCGGCCCAGCTCGGGCATCATGATCTAAACGTGGAATCGAAGCGGAGATTTCCGGATCCCAGACCCGCCGACACCGGCACTTTGCAAACACGATTGTGGGCAGGGCACAATTTGCGGCGCCGTCAAATACGGCAAGGTGGACGGGAAGAGTTTTCGCGCGTTGGATGTGGAGGACGAGTTCGGACGACCGAAAACTCGTCAACCCCGTCACGGGCACGCGCCGTGCATACTCTCGATCCATTCGCGGATCAGCGCCACTCCTTCGCGATGAATCGTCGTCCGGCCCAGCTCCGGCATCATGATCTTGGGAACGATGGAATTCATCCGGTAATAGAGAATGGAACTCTCCGCGTCGCCTTGCACCACGTCGAAGCGCAAATTTCCGGAGCCCAGACCCGCCGACACCGGCACTTTACAGACACCGAGCCGGGCCGGGTCGATCTGCGACGCCGTCAAATAGAGTCCCGACGTGTTCGCGACACCGTTGGGATTGTGGCAGTGGGCGCAATTTACTTCCAGATACGCCAGTGCGCGGGCATGCAACGAGCCGGATCGCGGATCGTTCCAAACCGCGAGTTTGGGCGCGCCATCGGGCGCGGGCGCTCCCTTGAGATAGCCGATGCGCGTCCAATGGGCGAGTTGATTTTCGCGGCCCGTGGGATAGTCGAAATCCTTATTCAGATTGGCCGCTTTCGGTCCGATCGGTTGCGTGGCCTTGGATTGCTCATGACATTCCTTGCATTGATTCACGTTGGGAATGACATAGTCGATGGTCATGGCGCCGTTGTGGACTTCGGTGGCATCGGCGGCGACTTCCAAATTGGCGTCCGTCTGCTCGGCGTTCCAAACGTAAGGCAGCGGCGTCCAACCAGCTTCGGCATGCACCAGCAGGCGCGTTTCAATGATGCGGCCGGGATACGCGAAGGTCTTGGCGATCACCGTCCCCACCGGAAACTCGAACGTGCCGTCGGCTTTGTATTGCGCCGCCGAACCTTGCGGCATCCGCACGAAGCGGGACTTAATCGCGTAATCGGTGAATAGCGGGGTGTTGAGATCGTACGGAACCACGCCCCGGTTCGGATGCAGGGCGGACAGAGTGCCAGTGAACAGATGCCAAGCGGAGAGCTTCTTCGGATAGTGGGCTTCGTGCTTGCATCCGGTCAAGCACAGGACCAAAAGCAGACCGCTAATTGAGCGCGACAGCATTGAGCGGTGGCAATTGGCAATCGTGCGTTTTCAAATCGCGGCTCGGATGCTTGAACTGGTTGCCGGCGTCGTAGTTGAGGAAGGTGGCCTCGCCGTTGTTCTTGACGCAGATCTGGGCATCCGTGGTGGCCGGACGGATGACGCCGTCATACAGAATGGCCGGCAGCGGCTTGCCGGCGAACGGCGCCAGATTTTCGGCGATGCTCCCGCTGGGCTTCTCGCCGCCGCCGCTAATGGCGTTGTCGTGGATGTAAATGGAATCGGTGAACGGATCGTAGGTCTTGTCGTTCAGCGGATTTCCCGTGGAGAGGTAGCTGATGACCGAGATGCTGGCGGTTTGATTGTCCTTGATGGTGTTCTTGTAGATATCGATGTGATTGGTGGCCATCACGATGACGCCGGTGCCGGCCGGCACTTTGGCCACGATATTGCCTTTGGGCGCGAAGTTCTCGGTGTTGTTGGCGATCACCTGATTGTCGAAAACGCGCGTGTTGCGGCCGCCTTTGACGGGCAGGTCGGGCAGGTTGAATACCAGGATGCCGCCAGTGTTGCGAGTGGCGGTGTTGTTGTAGACGTCGGCGTCCTGCGAATTCTCGATCTCAATTCCGGCTACGTTGAGCTCGGCGCGGCTGCGGCGGACGATGATGCCACGCGACTGGCCCACATAGATACCTGCGTCGGAAGCTCCGATGGCCACCGAATCTTCGATGAGAACATTTTTGCATTGCACCGGGTACAAACCGTAGGAGCCATTGTGCTCATTCGGCCCGCCCGTCCATTCCGTTCGGACACGGCGGATGGTGACGCCATCGGCGCCATTGATCTTGAGCGCGTCGCCTTTGGAATCCTCGATGGCGAGATCCTCAATGGTGAAGTGGTTGGACGTGACCAGCATTCCTGCTGCGCCGCTCTTCTGATTCTTGAAAGACAGGATGGTTTTGTCCGGTCCCTTGCCGCGGATGGTGACATTATCGACAGAAAGCGAGAGCGTGCCAGTGAGGTCGTGCTTGCCCTCGGGCAGTTCAATCACAGCGCCGGGTTTGGCGTTGATCAGAGCCTCCTGCACCTGCTTTTGGAAGTCCGGCCCTGCCGTGATGGATGGCTGCCGGGAGCAGGAAACGCACAACGTTGCCGCTAGAACAAGTGCGCCGATGCTGGTTTTTGAGGACATAAACAGGGGTCACCTCGCTTGCAGATAAGTTGTATCACAAATTTGACACTCGCGGTGGGTTTTGTTGTAATAAAGGGGATCGTCCCCGCCTTGCTCCTCAGTAGCTCAATGGTAGAGCATTCGGCTGTTAACCGAAGGGTTGTAGGTTCGAATCCTACCTGAGGAGCCAATTAGAACAGTCAGTTGCAGGCCCGGCTATTTCCCTTTGCGTTTAGGTCCAAGGGAAAGGCAAAGGACCCTCGCCGGTTTTTGTCTTTTCCGGCTTCGTTGATTCCGGTTTGGAATTAGTGCCGGAGATGCTCTCCACCGCGCTTCTCAAAGCAGCATGGCTGATGTGGCCGTATCTTTTTTCCCATTCTGACGGTGGTGGCTAGGCCGGCCCAAGTGGGCTGCGATCTGACAGACGCTCCAGCGTTGTTCGTAGGCTACCCGCCATAGTTTGCGTTACTGAGCCATCTCGCTCCCAAGACACCCGCCATCAGCAAGCTGCCTTGGTCGCAGGCAGTCGCAATGGCCGTTCGCGTCACACCGTCGACGCGCGGACCGGATACGCTTCTCATAAAATGCAGGGGGCGGCGGACTTGACAAGGATTCCTTCGCGGCTGGTTTCGGCCGTTAGATCGTGCTCTCCGAATCCGATGCCGATCTTCTTCAGAAAGTCGTTGGGCGCGATGCCTCCGGCAAAGATCCAGACGTAGTCGTTCGCCAGTTCCTCCACCGTTCCTGCAATATCCAGCAGCACGCTGTGTTCGGTAAACTCAACGGGGCTGGAATTGAACGCCACTTTGATTTTTCCGGAGCGGCGGAATTCCTGGAGCTTCTGTGTGTTTCGCTCCTTGATCCGACTGAAGCTGTCCTTGCGATAGGAGAGCGTCACGCGGTTACCGGCCTGCATGGAGAGTCCAATGGCGGCCTCGACCGCGCTGTCCCCGCCGCCCACGACCAGAATGTTTTTATACGTGTAGTGATCGGCCTCGATCAGACTGTACATGACTTTGGGGAGTTCTTCGCCTTTGACGCCGAGCTTGCGGGGCGTTCCACTGCGTCCGATGGCTAGGATGACCGCGCGGGTTCGATACTCATCGGCTGCGGTTTTTATGGTGAACAGGCCGTTGCTTTCCCGCTGTATGTGCTCCACCACCTCATTCAACCTGGCATGAAAGTCTTCCCGCTCGCCGATAGTTTTCCAAAGGGACAGCAGGCGTTCTTTTGATAGCTTCAAGTCCTTGATCTTGCCGTAGATCGGAAAGTCAAGGGGACTGGTCATGACCAGCTTCTGCCGCGGGTACTTGGTAACGGTTCCGCCAATGGTGTCGCGCTCAATGACGAGGTATTTGAGCTTTCGTTCAATCGAACGCAGCGCGGCGCTGATGCCGGCGGGGCCGGCGCCGACAATAATGACGTCGTAGACGCCGTCCCCATCGTGGGTTGCACTGGCCAGCATGCAGGCGAGCCGGTCGGCAAGGATGTCGACACATTCGCGGCCCTGGCGAACGGCATTCCGGATCAGCGCCAGTCCGCCGAGTTCGCCGGCGATGAATAGATTCGGAAGGGTGGTTTCGCACTCCGGCGTCAAGAACGGAAGGTCGGCAGAAAGGCTGGCATGGGCGGTTCGCATGGAGATCGCGCCCACCGGACAGGCATCGGCGCACATCCCATGACCGATGCACCGGTAGGGTTTGAGCAAGGCGGCTTTGCCGGCGACCATGCCGAGAACGTCGCCCTCCGGGCAGGCCGATGTGCAGCCCTGGCAGCCGATGCAATTGGTGACGTCGATATGGGGATGCTGGCCGCGCGGCCCTTCAGTGAACAATTCGCCCTTGGCTGCGGCTTCGCCCGCGCGTATTTCTCTATGTCTCTGGCGCTTCAAGTAAACAAACAGAGGAATAGCAAACACCGCGAAATAGAAAGCGAAGAAGATTGGTGTATCCGTCATGTGGGCATCAGTAGTAACCGAGAATCACAATGACTGAAACGTGAATGGCGACCAGCGCGATGAAGGACAGGCTGAAAGGACGGTGCACGACGTGCCAGAGATGAAACAGGCGCTCGGTTCGATCCAGAAACGCCATTTTAGTGAGCAGCCACGACTGCTGGCGGACGTTGGCGACAATTGTCTCCACTTCCCGGTGGCGGGAAGCGAACAGGCCGCCGACGGTCACAATCATTTCGGGTCTGGTCAGAAACCGCTGTCGCAGCCTGGCAATCCGAAACGGCCGCGAGAGGTCTTTCAGCGCCATGACCCAAAGCATGTGCAGCAGCCCAAGCTTGCGCACGTCCGTGGAGCTGGGGACAAGGAGCAGGGGCTCGAGTTCCGCCGGATCGAAGGTGTGCTGATTGGCGAGACTGGCTGCGAGCGCGCCTGTTTGGGCCGCCAGTTCTCCGGCTGAGAGCTTGGCCGCGTTGATGCTGCGCGGAATCTGTGCATACACGTAGCGGCCCACGAACCCGCTCAACGCCACGGAGATCATGATCCAATAAGCCAGGCCAGCCAGGCCTTGAAACTTAAAAGCAGCATGGAAGGTAACGACGATGGGCGCGGTAATGCCCATGACGACGTGAAAATCGAGCCAACGGCGAGTGCTTCCTTGGCGTCCAAGCCAGGCCCAGCGCTTGCGCAGCGGATAAAGGAAGAGAACGCCAAACATTCCCGCGCCGAGCATCCCCAACTTCACACCAATCGTTCCGCTGGAACGTAACTGCGAATGCAGGGGGGAAAGCGGGCGCTCCTCGAGACTCATCCGATAGTAAGTCCAGCCGTGGAACGCCAGCGAAACGATGAGGGTGGATGCCAGCAGCACCACCACGGTGACACGGGCGCGGTGCGACATGCCCCTGGCACCATGGGTTACCGCCGAGGGAGATGCAATTAGTGTTGCCATAGGAATTTACCAGCCCAACCAACGCCCCGGGGGACCCGGCTGCAAGAGGTCCGAGCTAAGAAGTTCGGACTCGAGACCGCAGTGTCCCCATCCGCGTTTGTTGGCACAGGCTTTCGCTCGTGCTGATTGAGTGTTACTTCTCGTGGCATTTTACGCACTCCGTGGGCGTGTTGCGATAGACGCGAATCAGCTTCACATTGGGTCCAGGCTGTTCCTTGTGGCACTTCTCGCAACTGACGTTGCGATGGGCGCGGTCGAGCGGGAACTTGCTGTGGTCGTGATCGAACTCGCTCACCTTCCAGCGAGCCGGCGCGTGACAGGCCGAGCAGTCTTCCGCGCGCCCGGACGTCCGGAATTGGCCTCCATGCACCTCATCCCGTTCATGACATCCGCCACAGCGGGCATCCGTGTTTGAGAAGAGCGGAGTACCGGCGTGCTGCAAATCCGCCGCGGGATGGCATTTCACGCAAGCGACGTCGCGATGGCCGCCGTCCAATTTGAAGTGAGTCTGGGCGTGATCGAACGCGGCCGGTTGCTTCCAGTCTTGCGTCCCATGGCACGTTTCACAGGCAGCTTTGGTTTGGTGAGGATCTTTGTGGCAACCGCCACAGGCGAACGACGGAAAGTGGTATTGGCGGCTTGCGCCGGGTGCAGTACTCACAGCCAGCATTCGTTTGACCGTAGCCGGCGCCGCCGGCTCGCGGCCCAGCGGCTTGTGGCAAGCCTCACAGTCCACCTTGGAATGCTTTCCGGTGAGCGGGAAATGCGTCTTCCCGTGATTGGCGGCGTTGAAGGAGGCCGGACGGAACGCCTCCTGACTATGACAGAGGCCGCAATTGTTGTAATCAGGCGCAGCCGCAAACTCGCCGCCGTGCGGATCGGCGTGGCACTCCGCGCAGGCCAGCGTGCGTGTCTTGTAAACCGCCGCGCTACCTTCCGGCTGGTGGCACTTGCCACAGGCGAGCGAAGAATGCTTTCCTTCCAGGGCGAATGCGCCGCGCTGGTGCGCTGCGCGGTCGAACAAGGACGGCTTGAAGCCCGTCTCGCTATGGCAAGCTCCACAGTCGGAGCCGGACGTGCGAGCCGCAAACTGGCCGCTGTGGGGATCCTCATGACACTTCTGGCAGCGGTCATGCGGGATAGGCCGCTCGAAATTGCCGTCTCTGTGACAGTGTAGGCAAGCTACTTCCGCGTGCCTTCCGGCCAGCGGAAAAGATGTTCGATCGTGGCTGAACCCCGCACTGGGCCGCGCCTTGCGAAAGCCGCCCGTATTGTGACAGCTCTCGCAGCCGCCGCGAAACTTGGCTTCCTGAAAAGCGCCATGATGGGGATCGCTGTGGCAGTTTTGGCAGGCAGCGAAGGACAGGCCCTTGAATTGGAGCGCCGCCGGATCCGGCCCCCGCGACGCGTGGCACTTGCCGCAGGCGACCGCTTGGTGAAGTCCGGTGAGGGGAAATCGTGTTTGCGCATGGTTGAATCCGGCCGCCGGCCTCCAAGCTTCCTGCGCATGGCACCGCAGGCAGTCCGCTCCGAGTTGACCACGATGCTGGTCCTCATGACACGAGAGACACTCGCGCCGCAGACCCAGAAACGACCGGTTTGCATCCTTCAATTTGATCTCGACTCGAGCGGCGGCCGGCATCTTGCGGGAGTTGTGACAGGCTTCGCAATTCTGCGCGCGGTGGTTGCCTTCCAGCAGGAAGCCCGTCTCCGCACCGTGGTTGAATGCTTTGCGATCCAGACGGATCAGGGGGAATTTCTGGCCGTTGTGCTCCATATGGCAACGGGCGCAGTCTCTTTGATCGGAGGAATTCTTTAAGACACGGGAGTGGTAACCGGTGCGAGCCCCCAACTCTCGCTGGATCTCAGCGTGGCACTCCAGGCACTTGAGCGCCCGCGCCCCGACGCGGTAGTTGTGGCAAGAGACGCAGTTGGTGACGCCCTCCAGATGCTGATGAGCGCGCGCCAATGGACCCGGCGAAATCTGGGCAGACACCATTCCTGTGCACAACAACGCGAGCGCGATGGTTGAGAGCAAGGCTCTCGCAATCCCCGAGAGATACTTCCCGGCCGGCGTAATGTTGGCTTCCATCTCCGCCTTCTGTTCCGCGAGCTTTTTTGCGAGAGAACGGCTACACTCCCGCCCTCGCCAGCTTGGCGGAATCGACGCTCGACGCTATTCCTCCTAGCCCCTTAGGGACTCTGGATTAACCGAAAAATATACTCTCCCTACGGAATAAAGACATGAAAGGCACTTAAAATGGGTTACGTTAATTGGACTAAGTATAGTCACCTAGCTTTCCCTAAGGGCTAATTGCACAGACTCTGCAGAGTGCTAGTCGACCTAGGGTACTGTGAACGAAATTTTTCTACCCGCAACTGCGGGCTATATTTCGCGGGCGGTACGGACCCCTCTCTAACAGGTAATAGACCAAGCGACAGCTTGGGTACTAGCAGTTTGCCGAAAATTACTGCACAGCACAGGCTAAAGCCTGTGCCACTGGCCAAGAGTGGCCCAGACTTTAGTTTGTGCATGGCTTGTGGAGGCTTGCAGTCAGAGGAGATGCTTCATGCCGGTCTTGTGTTGGGGGTCTTTCTTTTTGCGGGAGCGAGCGCTTGGGCCGACGATGCAACGTGCCTCGGTTGCCACAAGGCCGTGCGGCAAGCTGCCGCTGGTAGGTTCAGTCACGGAGCGGTTGGCTGTGCGAGTTGCCACACCGAGCATGGACCGAACCCCGGCAAGACCGCCGGCGATCACCTTCTTATCAGCAAACCGCCGGGCTTGTGCGCTGGATGCCACGACAAGGTGATGAACAAAGAGTTTTCCCACGAGCCCACCAAGTCGGACTGCACCATCTGCCACAATCCACATGCGGGCACGGCGGCCGATCTGCGCGCCGATTCAAACGCAATTTGTCTCGAATGTCATTCCACGGCGAACCGATCCAAATTTGAAACCGATAGTCCCGTGAAACTCTTTGGAGGGCAAGTGACGCTGCCGGCGCGCCCCTTTCAGAATCTGAGATTACTCGAACTCAGAAGCGATCGCGGACATCCGGTATCAAACCATCCGGTAAACCGTCCCGCAGATGCAAATTCTCCGGCAGTCCGATGCACTACTTGCCACGACGCTCACAGCGCCAACAACAGCGCGGCCTTTCTGGTTACGGAAACGGAAACGGCCGCTCCCCTTTGCCAACGGTGTCACCAATGAAGAAGTTTATTTTTGCCTTGTCGTTTGGATTAATGCTAAGTGCGGTCTCGATAGCCGGTGATGCCAAGACCGCCGGCAAGTCCGGAGCGAAGGCTGCTCCGGCCCCACCCAATCCAGCCGACCTGATCTGGCCCCTGTCGCCCGACCCGCCGCGCATCCGGTGGGTGTCCGCCTACAGCGACATGGCGAAAGTAAAGAACCCGGCGGCCAAGAAATCCAGTTGGATGGACAAGGTTACCGGGACAAAGACCGCGGAGGAGAAGCTCGAACTGCGCAAGCCCTACGGCATCACGACGGATGCGCGGGGTCGAATCTACACGGCGGACACGGAGCTGAAAGTCGTGTTCATCATTGACCCGGTAGCGAAAACAGTGGAGCGTCGCGAGGGCAATAGCAGAGCTCCGCTAGCTTTGCCCGTGGGGGTGGCCGTGGATGCAGAAGACCGGCTGTTCGTATCCGACGCGGAGCTTCATTCTTTGATCTGTTTCAGTGCCTCCGGTCAGCCGATCAGCCGATTCGGAACCACCAATTTGGGCCGGCCGGGCGGCATTGCACTCGACCGCGCGCGCAATCGTCTCTATGTCGCCGACGCCAAGGAGAGCCGGATCGCCGTGTTCGATTCGGTATCGATGAAGCTGCTGGCTTACTATGGCAGCCCCAGCAAGCCCGGAAAGAGGGACAACGGCACGTTCCTGGCTCCCACCAACGTAGCGGTGGATAGCAAAGGCATGATTTACGTCGCCGACACCTGGAACTACCGGGTGCAAATCCTCGATGCCGATGGGAAGTTTGTGCGCGCGTTTGGCGCACAGGGCGACCGGCCGGGCGAGTTCATTCGCCCCAAAGGGATCGCCGTCGATTCCGAGGGCCATGTCTATGTCGCCGATGCGGAGTTCAACAACTTCCAGGTCTTGACGGCGGAAGGGCAACCCCTGCTCGCCGTGGGAACGTTGGGCAGCGACCCTGGCCAGTTCGCGTTGATCGCCGGGTTGTACATCGACGCCAAGGATCAGATCTACACCACTGAGATGTTCAAGGGCCGGGTGCAGATGTTTCAGTACATCCGGCAACCGGCCATGGGCCCCGGGAAGGGAGGTGACCACTAACAGGTGCACAGGCTTAAAGCCTGTGCCGCCAGAAATAAAAAGTGCACCAGAGACACAAAAGTGGCACAGGCTTTAGCTTGTGCTGATTGATGTTCCACTTCTTTGAAACAGGAGACTATTGAATGAAGCTGAAGTTATTCAGTTTGACAGTTGCTGCGGTTGCGATCGCATCAACTCAACTCGCTGGCGCTCCGACCAATCTTCCCAAGACGGGGTTGGCCGGGTCGACACATGACATCGGGGGCAACGGATGCAAGTCCTGTCACGCTCCTCACAACGGTTCCACGGCCAACGGAGGATCCCAAAACACGGGACTCATCTTGTTGTGGGCCCGTTCTTTTCCGGCCTCCGCAAATACGTTCGGCGTCTACGACTCTGCCACCATGCAGAACAAGGCGGTGGAGCTGGGCGGAAGCGCCTTGACCACATCGACGGACGTCCGGATGTACTCCCTGCTCTGCCTAAGCTGCCATGACGGCGTTACGTCCAGTTTCTCGCCGGCCATGCAAACCAAAAACCAGGTTGGTTCAAAGGCGGCGTTTGGGGCAGGCGCATATGAATCGCTCGGTCTGACCAACGACCATCCGGTGAATATGCCCTATGACCCGACGAAGAACCCATCGTTACAAGCGGTGGCCACGGTCTCGTCAACCCTGCCGTTGTTCGGCTCAACCAATACCGTACAGTGCGCTTCCTGCCACGATCCGCACAGCGACGTAAACACCAACTATCTGCGCCAGGCGAACAATACTGCGCACTGCACCACTTGCCATCTGTAGGCATTCACAGGCGTGGTGGGTGCGGCCGTCCATCCTCACCCACTGCGTATTTCAGGAGACCATTGTTGAAACTGCGACTTGATCTCGTTTGTCTGCTGCTAGGGGCGATCGCGCCTCCAGCGGCGCTGCGGGCACAAGAGAAACCTTTGAATATTTCCGCCACCGTCTACACCGGTTTCTACAGCACCAGCACGAAGGGCGAGGCGAACCAGTCGCTGGAATTCGTCCCGCTGGGAGCGCGCTTTGACATTGACGGCTTCGTCATGTCGCCGGACTTACTGTCATATTCAGTACAACCGGAGCTGGCCGTAGGTCCGCAAGCCAGTGAAGCTGGGATTCAAGGCGGCAACGGAATCCGTCTGCGGTTTACCCTGTTGCGCAAGCGAGCCTTTCCGCTCACTTTTCGTTACTCGAATACGGAAGTGCAGGATGTCTATTTTGGCGGTCTCTCACAGATCTCCGGCTACCGGTTGCAGAACCGGACCAAGGATATCGGCGTAACCTGGGAGGTGCAGCCGTCCAAGAATCTGGGGCTGATTCTCGATTGGGGCAGAGGATCGGTCGATTCCAAGTCGGATATCGCAGAGGTTCCCGACTACGTTTCTCACCAGGATCATATAAATGCCGATGCCAAATATGAACACGGCGGCTGGGACCTCGAGATCTTCGGACATCGCCAGCAACAGCAATCGAACCTGCTGGCTCCGATTCAGGGAACGGGCACGGCCGGTACGTTGACCCAGACCGTCGAGCAATTTCAGGCATCCGCCCGCAAAACACTTTTTAAGGATTCCGAACTCTACGTCGATGGCGGGACCCAAGCCACTTCCACGCTTCTGTTTACGCTGCCGATCGACCTCTTCACGCGCTATGGAAGCGCGAGCTTGCGCTTGTTTCAGCGGAGACGGTGGAAGGCTTCGTTCCGCGCCGGGTACTCTTCGAATGTCGCCAGCCAACTGTTGGCTCAGGCCGCGGCCAGTCTCTCTGCGCCCGGCGCCGTGGCATCGGGCGACACGGTGTTAGTGCCGTTCTCTCACGGCGTGTCAAACCTCAATTTGAGTGGAACGACGTCGGCCGAACTGGCCTATGGAATCGGCGTTTACGGCAGCGTCGAACGCAACGAGATTCTCGCTTCCAATCAGGGCGGCCCGCTCAATTCCAGCTACTTTTTGGCCACTGCGGGAGTGAACTACTCGAAGAAATTCGATTGGGCAAGCTTCAATGGACAATACGGACGGGAATTGGGATACGGGTCGGTAACGGGCCAGTCCGGAACGATTCAGGGCCAGATCTATCGTGTGAGCGCTCAGCACACAGCCACGAACGGAATGGTCTTTGAAGTGACCGTTCACGGCTCGGACCAATCCGTGAACAACGTGCAGCCGTTCTCGAACGACAGTCTGGCGGCAGATGCCAGCGTGGCGTTCCAGGTTGCGGGCGGCATCGGTGCGCGCCTCGGTGGCGGTTGGCAGCGCAGTGCGTTCATCAACTCCGCAAATGAATTCCGAACCAACGGATATACGGTGCTGGCGAGCATCGAGCATCCGCAGTATCAGTTCAGCGTTGCTTTGAACGACAGCTTGAGCAACTCGCTGCCGCTGTATAACGATCTGCTCGGCCTCGGCCCCGGAGCAGCGTCGTTATTCGGCCTGCAGGTGATTCCCAGCGACTATCGCGCCTTGAGTTTCTCCGCGCACGCCAACCCGCTACGGAAACTCGAGTTGTCGGCAACCTGGACCCGCTCCCGCCAACATCTTGGCGGCGTGCTGAGCAACGACTTCGAACTGTTGAACGCCTACGTCACCTATCACTTCCGCAGGCTGCAACTGGAATCCGGATACATTCGCTTCAAACAAACCTTCGCGCTGTATCCGAGCACCAACCGCATGCGCTTCTACGTACGCGTCCAACGGACGGCACGGATTTTGTGATGAGACTTCTTCTGTACGCCGCAGCACTCGTGCTGGCCTTGGCCACAACGGCGCCAGCCTTGACGCCCACGCGGGGCACCGTGGAGTACGTTCGCACAATACCCTCGGTGCGGGAGTTCACCAAACCGCGCAAGCTCCTGACGAAGCTGGTGAACTGGATCGCCGGCCCGCCCGAGGACAAGCCCGAGATTGTGCGCCCGTACTCGACCACTCGAGACAGCACCGGCCGGCTGTTGGTGGCCGATCCCGGGCAGCGCGGCGTACACATTTACGATTTTGAAAAGCACAAGTACCAGTTTCTGAAAGGGCCGCGCGGCAACGCCTTCCTCTCACCCATGGATGTGGCCTGTGACGCGACCGACAAGATCTACGTGAGCGACTCCGCGCGCGGCCAGGTGTATGTTTTCGATCCGCGCGGGCGCTTTCTTCGCGCCTTCGGAAAAGGACCGGAGGCGCGTCTCGAGCGGCCGACGGGTATGTTCCTCGATCGCGCCACAAAGCGGCTCTACCTCACCGATACGCTCCGGCATCAAGTGCTGGTGTTCGGTTTGGAGGGCGGGCTTCTTCAAG
>Ga0075017_100000429_pt1 | contig 23191 bp, 23 predicted proteins | sample AleBraG_ABR_2012_FD_71475 | JGI IMG/M metagenome (GOLD analysis project Ga0075017, IMG submission 71475) | Freshwater sediment microbial communities in response to fracking from Pennsylvania, USA - Alex Branch Run_MetaG_ABR_2012 | ecosystem: Environmental > Aquatic > Freshwater > Creek >... | reverse complement strand
TTACGGGCCTTTTCGCGGCTCGCAGTGCTTTCGACCGCAATCGGTGCAACGCTTTGCGCATTCCCCCAACTAGCTGAGCACTGGCGTCGCGGGGCTCTTGGGTAATAGCGTCAGCACGATATCCGCTGCGCGTACTGGCGCTGGAAGATTATCAGACGCACTCGCGCCCCTCAGGTTTGCCTTTACCATGGCCAGCCCGTTCAGCATCTGGTCGCGCGCTGGACCGTCAGGAACGATGCGGTTCAGCTCAGCGACGATGTTTTGTACCGTGAAGTTGTGCTGCACCAGCTCCCGCACTACTTCCTTCCCCGCAATCAGGTTCACCATCGCGAAATGAGGAGTCTTCACCCTGGGTTTGCCCAGTGCGTAAGTCAGCGGTGACACACGATACACCATCACGAACGGTGTCGACATCATTGCGGCTTCCACCGTCGCTGTGCCACTGGCGATGATGCCCGCCCGCGAGTGCCATAGCGCGGCTAGTGCGTCCGGGACCAGCGCAATCGAGCGGTTGCCGATATGTCCTTGCAGGAATTGCCGGTCGAGCGTGGGTGCCACCGGCAGCAGATACTCAAACGCCCTTCCAAACTGCGAGACTGCCTCCAGGATCGTCGGCAGGTTCATTCGGACTTCCTTCACCCGGCTCCCGGGCATGACGGTGATCCAATGCTTCTCGGGATCGAGCTTGTGCTGGAACGCGTACTCGACGCGTTCGATGGTGGGGTGGGGAAGATCGGCCAGGGGGTGCCCCACAAACGTCGCGTCCACGCCCCGGTCGCGATAAAACTTCTCCTCGAAAGGAAAGATCACCAGCGCCTTCGTAACGTATTTGCGCAGCAGTTTCACTCGCCCTTGCCGCCACGCCCAGAACTGCGGACAAACGTAATAGACGACCGGAACGTTGCGTTTCCGCATCTGCCGCGCCACCCGCCAGTTGAATGCCGGCGCATCGATCACAATCGCAAGCTCGGGCCGGCGACGTTCGGCTTCACGAATGAGCTTCCGATAGAGACCGTAGATTTTTGGCAGGTGGCTCAGAATTTCGGTGATGCCGACTACAGCGAGATCCCTCGCATCGACTACCGTTTCGCACCCAGCTGCGCGCATACGCTCGCCGCCCACCCCGAAGAACTCGAGCGCTGGATCACGGCGCCGCAGTGCCTCGATGAGCTGCGCGCCATACATTTCCCCGGAAGCCTCTCCGGCGGAGATCAGAATTTGCATCAACGAACCGAGCTACAAAGGAGGTATAGATTCATCGCCCATAATCATAGAGCAGGATCGGATAGCTCCGCGAAGAACTATCTCGCGTACTTTGTTGAGGGTGAGAGTGGTTTCGACTGTCCTGTCTCCAAGGCTTACCAGCGCTGGATAGCCTCCTTCGTCCAGAGGGAGCGTGAAAACGTAATACATACCACGGTGTGCCACGTCACAGCGCACGTCGTATAGAAGATCTATTGCTTCTTGCAGGCCCAGCGGTCTGCCGTTTGGTGATTCACGAAATGCTTTTGCCAAAGTTTCTTGATCTGTGTTTGAGCAGAGTTTTTCAAAGAACGCATGCACATATTTTCTGGAATCTCCCTTGCCGTCAAAAATATAGGTCAGTTTCGCGATCGTTTCTGCGGTGATCAAGTAGAAAAGAATCTGGAGTGCTGGTCTCCCCTTGGCGATATCGTTGATACGGTCGCCGAGCCATGTTAGGCGGGCAGCCTGATGAAACACCACCTTCACTGGACGTTGGGCTTCGGGTGCAGATTCAACGCGCTCGCAGAACGTTTTGCACTCGGTCGGGGTACTGAAGATAGGGCGGTAAAATTCCTCGAAATCTATAGTGGCAATGTGAGGATGCTCAGCCTGATCCATGGTTGACCACTGTTCTCGTTGACGGCGTTTACGGGTGTACTTCTCTAATCGTCCGCGCTCGCCGTTACCTCGGGCGCGCCGGCAGGAGGCGCTGGAATCTCCTGGTCCTTGTACTGCAGTTGATAGAGCTTGTAATAGATGCCGCGATTCGCGAGTAACTGCTGGTGCGTCCCCATCTCGCGCAGCTGTCCTTTATGCATGACGATGATCTTGTCGGCGCGTTGAATCGTCGAAAGGCGATGCGCAATGATGACCGACGTGCGCCCCTCCACCATACGGTTCAGGGCGTCGCGCACGCGATATTCAGTCTCCGTGTCTACGCTCGAAGTCGCTTCATCCAGAATCAGGATCCTCGGATTGTGCGCCAGCGCGCGGGCAAAGGAAATCAGCTGCTTCTGGCCCGTCGAAAGCGTACTGCCCCGTTCCCGCACTTCCTCCCTAAAGCCCTTGGGTAGAGTGCGAATGAAATCCGCCAGGTTTACGTCCTCTGCGGCCTGTTCAACATCTTCGTCGGAGATCCAGTCCGTGCCCAACCTGATGTTGCCGCCCACCGTGCCTGAGAACAGGAACGGGTCCTGCAGTACGACGCCGAAACGGCGACGCAGTTCGGAAATGTCAACGTCCTTGACATCCACACCGTCGACCCGGATCGCGCCCTTCTGCACGTCGTAAAAGCGCAGCAGCAGGGAAATGATCGTCGTCTTGCCCGCACCCGTATGGCCCACGATTGCAACGGTCTCGCCCGGCTCGATCGTGAAACTGACGTCGCGCAGAATCCAGTCCGGCGCTGCGGACTCCGGTGCGGCAGTTCCGGCCACTATACCCCGAGTGGGATCAGCAGCCTTAGACTCCGCACCACTCGGGACATTCCTATACGCGAACCAGACGTGGTCAAACTCGATGCGGCCCGGGCCGTCTGGCGTTTTGGTGACGGCAGGTGACGTGATCTCAACCGGCGTATCCAGCAGCTTGAAAACGCGTTCGCTCGACGCCATCGCCGACTGCAGGATGTTGTACTTGTCGCTCAGATCCTGAATCGGTCGGAAGAAGCGCTGCGCATACTGCATGAATGCCACCAGCACACCCAAGGTCGCCGTACCGCGAATCACGTCATTGCCGCCAAACCAAATGATGAACGCTACTGCCAGCGCCGACAAAACTTCGACCACGGGGTAGTAAACGGCGTAGGCGAAGATCGCGTCCTTGAACGCATCCATATGCGTGGCGTTCACGTCGGAGAACTGCTTGAAAGCGCGCTTCTCGCGATTGAAGAGCTGCAGCACCATCATGCCGGAGACATGCTCTTGCATGAAGGAGTTGATCCGGGCGATGGCCACGCGAATCCGGCGATACGAATCGCGCACACTCTTGCGGAACATCATGGTCGCCCAGAGGATCAGCGGCAGCACCGAGAACGTGATCAGTGCCAGCTTCCAGTTCATGTGCACCATGATGGCGATGATGCCCGCCAGCACGAAAACGTCTTCAAAGATCGAAACCACACCAGCCGTGAACATTTCATTGAGCGCGTCCACGTCGGTAGTCACGCGGGTGACCAGCCGGCCCACCGGATTCTTGTCATAAAACGCGATGTGCATCTGCTGCAAATGGCGGAAGATCTGGCTGCGCAGATCGAACATCACTTTCTGGCCGGTCCACTGCATGTAGTAGGTCTGCAGGAATTCCAGGAAAAAACTGAACGCCAGCAAGCCGACATAGATCGCCGCAATTTGTGCGACGCCGACCAGCGGAGCCGAGCTCAGCCAGGGATCAAGAAAAGAGTGAGAATCGGCAGAACGAACCAGGTACTTGTCCACCGCAATCTTGGTGAGAAACGGGCCCAGAACGTCGGCGCCAGCCTTGAGGACTATGGCAACCAAAGCCAACGCAACTTGCCAGGTATAAGGACGCAGATACGAGAGCAGCCGCTTCATCAGTCGGCTGTCATACGCTTTACCTAATACCTCTTCTTCGGCGGCCATCGTAGGTTAACTAAAGATTACCTTAACTAGATGGGAAAGGAAGAGCGCAGGATGGAAAAGGTTTGCTGCGCTGGAATAACAAGGCCTGGGACGTGATCCGGGAGGGCCCGACTTCAGTCGGGCCGTTAGCGCGCATTCAAAGTCAGGCTTTAGCCTCTGAGGTCTCGCACCGCCACATCAAAAACCATCATGCAACTTTTTTCAACACCAGTGCCGAGTTCTTCGATCCAAACCCAACGCAGTTACAGATGGCATTTTCGATCTGTGCCTTGCGCCCGGGCTGGGGAACATAATCGAGATCGCACGCCGGGTCAGGAGTATCCAGATTGATCGTTGGCGGAATTTCACCATGCTCCATGGCAACGAGTGTGGCCGCCACCCCGGCAGCGCCGCAAGCTCCCTGGGCATGTCCGATCTGCGACTTCAGTCCCGACATCGGAATTTTGTGTGCATGCTCGCCAAGCGCCATCTTCACGGCGAGCGTTTCCACGCGGTCATTCAATTCCGTAGACGTCCCATGCAGGTTCACATACTGAATACTCTCCGGGCCCAGCCGTGCTTCTTCCAGCGCCAGCGTAATCGCGCGGGCCGGCTCTTCCCCAGAATCGCTCAGCCGCACCCGGTGGAATGCTTCACAGGTCGAGGCGTACCCCGCCACTTCGGCGTAGATACGAGCTCCTCGAGCGCGCGCATGTTCGTAATCTTCCAATACGAACATCCACGAGCCTTCGGCCAGCACAAAGCCATTGCGGTCCGCCGAGAACGGCCGGGACGCCCGCTCGGGCGCGTCATTCCATGACTGCGTTAGGGCGCGAATGAGTGTGTAGCCCTTGATGATCCCAGGAGTGATCGTCGAATCGACACCCCCCACGAGAAACATGGGCTGCATGCCCGACTGAATATGCTGCATCGCGTAGCCGATCGCGTCCGTCGACGACGTGCAGCTGGTCGTGACCACGTGGCTGTAGCCGCGAAAGCCGAAGCGCATCGAGACTTCGCTCGAGATCGTTCCCATCGTGCCGCTGGGGATGCAGAACAGGCTCACCTGCTTAATATGCCCCGAGTGCCACAGGCGGTATTGCTCCTCGGAAAACTCCTGCGCCCCGCCCCCCGATCCCAGAATCACCCCGATTTCGCGTTGCTGTTCGACTGTCATGGCGCTAGGTTCTATGCCCGCGTCAGCAAGGGCTTCCGTAGAGGCGGCGATAGCCAGCGGCACCACACGCGACACGTGCTTGCGTTCTTTGGGATCGACCCAGGCGAACTCGTCGAACTCCGGAATCTCACCAGCGATGTGGACAGGGAGATCAGAGGGATCGAAACGCGAGATGCGTTTCACGCCGGATTTCCCAGCCAGCACAGCGCGGCAGAAATCCTGCTTGCCGATGCCGTTCGGGCTGACCACGCCCATGCCCGTGATGACGACTCGAGAAGTCATGCCTTGCGCTTTCTCATCTGGTTCGATCCTTCCAGTTCATCTTCATCCAACCAAATAGCAGGCCCCTGAAATACGTTCCCCGCTGCGTTCGTACCTTTCAGATGCTGGGACCCTCTCTATGGTTACGCCGAAGATGGGATAATCAACCTGTGACGCTGGGATTGTACATTTCCGTACCCTTCTGCCGCACCAAGTGCTCCTACTGCAACTTCGCGTCTGGTGTGTTCTCCCGCGCCATGTTTGGGCCCTACATCGACCGGATCTGCGCTGACATTGAAGATGCGCCACAGTTCGCCGAACGGTTAGGTGCACGCTTCGAACGCGCGGTCGACTCCATTTACCTGGGCGGCGGTACCCCAACTGTACTCGATGCGGCACAGCTGGAGCGGCTGTTCGTCGCGATACGACAGAATTTTGACATTCAATCCGGTAGCGAGATCACGGTCGAGTGTGCTCCCGGTACGCTCACTCCCGCAGTTCTTGAGGCTCTGCTGCGCTGTGGTGTAAACCGCGTCAGCCTGGGCGTCCAGTCGTTTGTCGACCAGGAAGCCTCTGCTGTCGGGCGCCAGCACGAGCGAGCCACCGTTGTCGACGATATTGCCCACCTCCACGCCGCCGGAATTACGAACGTCAATATTGACCTGATCGCTGGCTTGCCGCACCAGACAGACGAAAGCTGGGATTTCTCGCTGGCCGAAACCCTCGCCACCGGCGTGCCGCACGTGAGCGTCTACATGCTGGAGGTCGACGACGACTCCCGTCTGGGACGCGAGTTGATCGCAGGCGGCACGCGCTACCACGCTCATTTTGTCCCGGATGACGACGCGACAGCAGATTTCTACATGGCCGCCTGCGAGCGCCTGGACGCGGCGGGCGTACGGCAGTACGAGATCTCGAATTTCGCACGCGATGGATTTGAGTCGCGCCACAACCTTAAGTACTGGACACGTCAGCCGTATCTCGGCTTTGGGGTGGATGCGCACTCGATGTTGAAGGGGGACCTGGTCTCAGAGAAAGTCGACGGCATCCGCTTTTCAAAGCCCGATTCGCTGGAAAACTACATCGCGGCGAAGCCGATCCAGCAGACGCCGGTGACCCACCGTGAGGCCTTGGAGGAGACTTTCTTCCTGGGCCTGAGACTGGCGCGCGGCGTGGACCTGGCCCAGACCACCGAAGCATTTGGCGCCGGCGCAATCGAGCCATTTCTGCATACCATCCACGACTTCCATCAGGACGGACTTATCGCCCGAACCGGCGACGTGATCCGGCTAACCTCTCGTGGACGCCTCCTTTCCAACGAGGTCTTTGAAAGATTTATTACCAGCCCAGAGCGGGTATAATGCGCTTCGCAACGACTTCCGGACGCGTGGGGTGATCCATGGGTCTTTACTCGCACTATGACGGCGCGCACAACCATCCCGTCAACCGCGCCCTGCACATGATCGCGATTCCCGTCGGCTTTTCTTCCGTCATCGTGATCTGGTTTCACTGGATCATCGGCCTACTTCTGATCCCAACGGCCTTCGCGCTCGGCTGGCTAGGCCATCTGATCGAAGGTAACAAGCCTGCGTTTCTGACTAATCCGGCGCACGTGTTTGTGGCGCCAGTGTGGATGGTAAAGAAGATCTTGGGGGCCGCCGCCAAGAAACCGGTCTGAAAACGCGCTCGGCTCGACTCAGCTAAACACCCGCCTTCCTGTTACCTTCGTCCTCTTTTCACTCGCGATGATTTCGTGTCACATGCATGAAATCAGGAGTGTGCGCGCACGAAGTGTGTGAGCGAGTTCCCGAAACAGAACGCCTCCGTCAGACCAACCAGTCGGTTTGCCTGCTTCGTCACTGCGTAGCCGCTGTGTTGTAATGAACTATTACTCGCGGGGTGCAATATGGATTCTGCGGCGCAACGCAGTCCCGATCCCGCGAAGAAAAATACCCGGAATACCGGAGGGCCTTTGAATTTCCAGTTGAATGACGAGCAGGAGCAGTTAAAGAAGAGTGTGCGCGAGTTCGCCGAGCGCGAAATTGCTCCCCACGTCATGAAGTGGGACGAAGCCGGAGAGTTCCCCCTCGCCACCATCAAAGAGCTTGGCAAGCTCGGTCTGCTGGGGACCATCTTCCCGCCCGAGTACGGCGGCGCAGGCATGGGATATGTCGAATATGTGACCGCGATCGACGAACTGTCGCGGGTGGACGGCTCGGTCGGAATCATCGTCGCGGCCCACACGTCCCTTTGCTCGAACCACATCTTCCTCGCCGGCAGCGAAGAACAGAAAAAGAAGTACGTCAGCAAACTCGCGACCGGCGAGTTCATCGGGGCCTGGGGGCTCACCGAGCCTTCATCCGGCTCGGACGCGGGCAGCGCGCGCATGACCGCCACGCGCAAAGGGAAGGGATGGGTACTCAACGGCACCAAGACGTTCTGCACCAACGGCCACTACGCGGATGTGCTGGTCGTGATCGCCGTGACCGACCGTGCCGCTCATACCCACGGCCTCTCTGCTTTCATCGTCGAGAAAGGCACCAAGGGATTCCGTCCCGGAAAGAAAGAAAACAAGCTGGGCCTGCGCGCCAGTGACACGGCGGAACTCATCTTTGAGGACTGCTTCGTGCCGGCAGAAAACCTGCTCGGGGCCGAAGGACAGGGCTTCAAAGATTCCATGCAGGTGCTCGACGGCGGGCGCATCTCAATTGCGGCCCTATCGCTCGGGATGGCACAAGGCGCATATGAGGCTGCGCTCAACTACTCGAAAGAACGCAAGCAGTTCGGCAAGACCATCAGCGAATTCCAGGGCATTCAGTGGAAGCTGGCGGACATGGCCACCGAGATCGACGCCGCCCGGCTGCTAACCATGCGCGCTGCCTCCATGAAAGATGCGGGCATGAAGACGACTCTGGAGTCGTCGATGGCGAAACTCTACGCCAGCGAAGTGGCAGTACGTTGCGCCAACGAAGGCGTGCAGATCCACGGCGGGTACGGATTCATCAAGGACTATCCGGCAGAAAAGTTCTATCGCGACGTAAAGTTGTGCACCATCGGCGAAGGCACCAGCGAAATCCAGCGGCTGGTGATCGCGCGGCAGCTGTTGAAAGACTAAGCCCGCACGCCGCTCAGGTTCCCCTCCATTCCCCGAGACAACGGCTGTCAACCGCTGGTCCTCCCGCAGTGGCTCAATTTTCTATTGTTCTGCAGCACAGTCATCCCGAAGGCGCCGCGTTTTATCCAGCGGGGCGAGAGCCTGCCCTGAGCGACACGAGCCCACGCGAGTGAAGTCGAACGGGGATCTGGCGCGGGGTGCTTCAAATTGAGCCAGTACCAGTCTTCCACTAAACTGGAACCGCATGTCCGCCGAGCTTACCTTCTACCGCGATCTTGCCTACGTATTCGGTGCCGCTGTCGTCGGCGGCGCTGCGGCCCGCGCCATGCGCCAACCGCTGATCCTGGGTTACGTCCTCGGCGGAATCCTGGTCGGACCCTTCACTCCCGGCGTTACGCTCTCCGATGTTCACCAGTTCGAAGTGCTGGCCGAAGTTGGTGTGATCCTGCTGATGTATTCCGTCGGCCTCGAGTTCTCTTTCTCCGATCTGCTGAACGTGAAGTGGGTAGCTCTGCTCGGTGCGCCGTTGGGGATCATGCTCGCCATGGCGCTCGGGCTGGGCGTCGGCTGGCTGCTGGGAACACCCTGGCAGCAGGGCGTGGCCGCGGGCGCCATCATCTCGGTGGCCAGCACCATGGTGCTTTCGCGCTTCCTGAACGAGGGTGGACAGCTTCGTTCCACACAGGGTCAGGTCATGATAGGGATCACGCTGGTCGAGGATCTGGCAGTTGTCATTCTGACCATCCTGCTGCCTTCGCTGAGCGACATCACCGGCGGCCGCCTGTTCGGTCTTGTGCTCGGCCTGGGCAAATCGCTGCTTATCCTCACGCCGATCATGTTCGTGGCCTACAAACTGATTCCGCGGCTGATGCGGTGGGTCAAGGCGATCTGCGATCCGGAGTATTTCGTGCTCGTGGCTCTAGCTCTCGGCTTCGCGACCGCAGCTATCACCCAGGCAGTGGGCTTATCGCTGGCTCTTGGTGCATTTCTGGCCGGATTGCTGGTCAGCGAATCGAGCGCCGGTCATGAGACTCTGAACCACCTGTTGCCGCTGCGTGACGCCTTCGTGGCTCTCTTCTTCGTGACCATGGGGGCTCTCGTCGATCCGCACATCCTGATTTCTAAGCCCGGAATGCTACTGGGCCTGGTTGCATTGATCATGATCGGGAAGTTCGTGATCTGGACCGTCGTGGTTCTACTGTTCCGCTATCCGGTGAAGACCGCTCTCATGGTGGGCATCGGCCTTACCCAGATCGGCGAATTCTCCTACGTGCTGGTGCAGGTAGCGCGCGATTCGCACATCGTCGGCAACGATATGTACAACGCAACCCTGGCCGCCTCGCTCATCACCATCCTGCTTAACGGCCTGCTCATTCGCCTTTTCTCCAAGCGTCTTGGGCTTAGCCCTGCCCCTGCTTTACACTGAACAGTTTGAATCAGCAAACTCAGCAATGGGTCGAGCGCCTGCGCGCCGGCGATTCGCGTGCTCTGGCACGCGCCATCTCAACCGTCGAAAATCGCGCTCCCGGCTGGTCGGAGCTGCTGAAAGCGCTCTTTCCGCACACCGGCAAGGCGCGCGTGATCGGACTGACGGGTTCGCCCGGTGCAGGGAAGAGTACGCTCGTCGACCACCTCGCCAAGCACTACCGAAAAGAGGATCGCTCGGTCGGCATCATCGCTGTCGATCCCACCAGCCCTTACACCGGCGGCGCCATCCTCGGCGACCGCATTCGTATGCAAGATCACTTCTCCGACTCCGGAATTTATATCCGCAGCATGGCTACTCGGGGCGCGCTAGGCGGACTGGCTCGCACCACGGCGGATGTCGCCACCATACTCGATGCCTCCGGCCGTGATCTGGTGATGATCGAGACGGTGGGCGTCGGGCAAGATGAAATAGACATCGTACGGCTGGCGGAAATCACGGTCGTAATCCTTGTGCCAGGTATGGGCGACGACGTGCAGACCATCAAGGCCGGGATCATGGAGATTGCGGACATCTTTGTCATCAACAAGAGTGACCGCGAAGGCGCCGAGCGCGTCGAGCGCGAGATTCGCGCCCTGCAGTCGCTGGTGATTCGCAACGACCACTGGACACCGCCGATTGTGAAGACAGTCGCCAGTGAAGGAGTCGGCATCAAAGAGCTGGCGGCTGCGATTGCGCAGTATGAGGCGTATCTTGAAAAAGACGATCGGCTGGTGCAGCGGAACATCGACAACTGGAAAGAGCGGCTGATGGAGATGATTCGCGACGCCATGCTCGATAAGGCGCGCGCGCAGTTGGCTGACGATCAGGTGGCTCGCTATGCCGCCGAGGTAGCCGAGCACAAGCGCGACCCGTACTCGCTGGTAGAAGAGATCGTGGGCAGGGCTCGGTAGCACAATCGGTTTTGGCCCTACGAGAGCGGCGAGCTTCTTGCGATGCGGGAACGGCATCAAGCGAACTTCTTGCCAAAGAAGGGAAAGAGTCCCATGCAACAGCAAGGTCCGGTTGGAAGGGCAGGGGCCCCAGTACCAACCGTTGATCCTGAAGACATAAAGAGCGCCTGGGAGATTTATCGCGAGGTTGAAGTGGAACATCCGGAAGGCAAAGTTGCCGTTGGCGCCAGCATCTTTGAGCAGGCATGTAAGCCGGGTGCGGACATTGGCGCGGTCTGTTACCGAGCGATAATGCTGAAGATGATGCTTCGGTACCCGCCTGATGAGCTGGTATCTCTGATGAAGGAGCGCGAACCGGACGAAGCGATTTTCCACGCAGCCGCGCGGGCTCCGATGCAATGGATGGGAGTCGGGATCAAAAGAAAGGGTTTACCGGTCGAGTTCGACGAGTTCATACGGCAAGTGCGCAACTTTGAAGCATTGAAACCGTGAAACCGCGAGACTCTGGAGCAGTTATGTCTTTCCGCATTGATCACTTAGGAATAGCAGTTAAGTCATTAGCCGCGGCGAAAAGCATTTATGAGAAGCTGGGCATGCAGGTCTCGCCCGAAGAGACCGTCGCGCAGGAAAAAGTGAAGCTGGTGATGGTGCCCGTCGGCGAGAGCCGCCTGGAACTGCTCGAAGCCACCTCCGACGATTCGACTATCGCAAAATTCATTGCCAAACGCGGCGAAGGCTTGCATCACGTGTGCATGCGCGTGCCCGATCTGGTTTCCTCTGTTGCGCGCCTCAAAAAAGAAGGCGTGCGCTTGGTGTCGGACGAGATCAAGGTGGGTGCTGGCGGACATCGCTACGTGTTTGTGCATCCTTCGAGCACTGGTGGAGTGTTGCTCGAGTTGGTGGAAGCCCACTTGGCGAGCCAGAAATGATCCGGGGTGCCCCACCCTATTTCGCGCGCTTTGCGAAAAGGGTGGAATTCCACCCTTCTTGTCATTCCGAGCCGCCCGTAGCCGCGCTTGCGCGGCGAGGGCGAGCGAGGAATCTGCATTTGAGAAATCTGCAGTAATATCTCAAATTCGTAATCGCGAAAGTCTAAGTACTTGAGCGGTCTCAGGCCCATGTAAGCGATTCTGGAATCGAACGAATTCATGCTCCTTCTCGCCACCGACACCTCCGGCAAACACGGCAGCATCGCGCTGGCGCACGCCAAGAACGCGAACAACAGCAATTCCGGCCCGCTTGAAATTCTTGAGGTCGTCCCTCTTGCCGGCGGCACTTTCTCCGCGCAGCTCGTCCCACAGATTGCCGCTCTCCTTGCCAAGCACGGCTTCAAGAAAGAAGATATTGGCGCATTTGCCGTGGCGTCGGGGCCCGGTTCGTTCACCGGCTTGCGTGTGGGATTGGCCGCCATCAAGGCCCTAGCCGAGGTGACCGGCAAACCCATTGCCGCCGTGTCCCTTCTCGAAGCCGTGGCGCGTTCGGGTAAGGTTCGCGGCAAGGTCATCGCAGCGCTCGACGCTGGACGCGGTGAAATTTACACCGGCATTTATGACATCACGGAGCGCGTCACGGCTGTGAGCGAGCAATTGCTGGCGCGAGATGACTTCGTCCATGCGGCCGCGGGTTTGTGTGTCACCACTCCGTCCCCATCGGTGGCAGGGCTGGCTCGGGACGCTGGGATCCAGGTCGAAGAAATCGATGTTCCTCAAAGTGACGCGATGGCGCGTCTGGGGTGGGAGAAAATTCAGGCTGGAGAGACGGTGTCACCAGAAGAGTTAGAAGCGAACTATATCCGCCGCACGGACGCTGAGATATTTTCGAAGATCTCCAGCAGCTAGAGCGGTATCGAATCGGCGCTTGAGAATCAGGGAATCACGTTGATGCCTTCCCCGGAAACTCGAACTTGAAACTCGAAACTCAAAATTTGAAACTCGAAACCTCTCCTAAGATTCGCTCGGCCACCGCCGCTGACATCCCCGCCATCGCCGCCGTGGAGAGGCCGGCGGACACCGCCGCTCACTGGTCGCTCCGGCAATACGAAGACATGTTTGCAAGCTCCGTGCCGCATCGGAGTGTGCTCGTCATCGAAGGCACAGGTGCTATACAGGGTTTTCTCGTAGCCAAGGCCGTCGCGGGGGAGTGGGAGATCGAGAATATCGCCGTCGCGGCCGGCGCGCGCCGCCGCGGATTCGCCTCACGACTTCTCAGCAATTTTCTCGATCAGGCTCGGCGCGAAAGCGCCCACGAGGTCTTCCTCGAAGTTCGCGAGTCCAACGCTGCCGCCCGCGCTCTCTACAACAAGTTTGGGTTCGTCGAAGCCGGTCGCCGCAAAGACTACTACCGCGATCCGCGCGAAGACGCTATTGTGTTCCACCTGGCGACGGGCTGACCAACCTCAATGTTCCGTGGAGCCTTTATACGGGAACATGGCTCCAGCCTCCTCCGGAGTGACTGTCACACCCAGCAATCGGGCAGCCTTCGCCATTGCAGGATCGCGGCCATTTGCCAGATCGGCAGCAGTCGGGAGAACCTGCACGTCCGGTTCCACACCGACATGCTCGAGACTCTTGCCGTCAGTCATCCGGAGGTCCGCAACTGAAATCGATGTACCAAAAAGAACTAAGGCATCGACATATGTCTTATGCGTATAGTCCTTCGCCTCCATAACTCTGCCAGCGGTGTGGTCCCCAATAATAAATCCACGCCTTTGGAGTTGAACAACCCGGGCAAATACTTCGGAGTAGGACATGGAGTTGCTATCGATCAAGACCGCAAGTTTCCCCATAAAAGCGTGATGACGGCGTCCTGACACCGTTACTGACTGCACCGAGCGCCGGCCAATGCGATCGTAAACCTTCAGGTCGGTCTCGAAGAGTCCGCCAAGTAATCGGCTGAGCGTTTCTGGGGCACCTGGCGTACCCCGAAGGTCCAACACAACAGCTTTGTGCTTCCGCATCCTGCCAAGGATCCGGTCGGCCTCCAGAGGAGAGTAGACGATACCCGGCATCTTCGCCGCAAGCAGGTTCTTGCCCTTGGAGAAATAACGAACTCGCATGAGATCGTTTTCCCGGTCGATGTCACGCAATAAATGATTGATCCCGCCCGGCCACACATATCTGATATGTGACGATGGTTCATCTTTTGCTGACACGGTCAGTTCTCGGTCCGAGCCAGCATCGTCCTTCAGGGTCAGCCCTAGAGCGGTCTGAGGTTGCAACACCTCGTACATGTATTTGAGTCTCCAATAGGCTGAACGTGAGACGCGATGCTTGTTCACAGCCGTGATCTCATCTCCGAGTTTGAGACCCTTTTTTTGCGCGTCACTGCCCGGCTCAACGCGAATCACGTAGCAGTGGCTATCGATCATTTTCATGTCGAATCCGTAGTCGTGGACGTAAGCGCGGGGAGAGGGAATGAAGAATGTGTGGGAATCGTTCAGGCTGTCCAGGACGGCAGCGATCTCCGATATTGCGTCGTTTATGGAACTCGCTTTCTCGATGTTGTCGTCAGCTCGGCGCACCAGAGCTTCCCAGTCGACGCCGTGAAGATTGGGGTCGTAGTAGTGACGTTGCACGTCGGAGGCTACAATCTGCAGTAGCCCCTTCACCCATTCGCGATCAGATTTCTTGTATTCTTCCGGCCAAACAGGAGAGCGTAGAGAAAAGAGCAGTGCGCTGAGGATTGCATATACCCAGACAGTTCGCTTCAAAACCAAGGCACTGATCCCCTTCTAATTTTCCAACTGAGGGCCCTGTCAGGTAAGAAGCGGCAGTTTACATCCTCGACTGAGTCGGAGGCAGTGATAAGAAACGTTCCTCCTCCTCGCCGATCAGCTCATCGCAAGCGCCAGATCGGGCGTGTCTCAGTCGTGTGCTTCTCACGAGCTAAGCTCTCCTGGCCTCCCCACGCATTCGTCGCAGTCAGAGGCCATTCCGGAGTAAAATCCTCGCGCCCTAGCAGCAGCAGCAAGCCGATGTTCCCCGAAAAGGAGATTTCCCATGAAGGGAACAATGATGCAGTTTCCTCTCACCCTCAGACCGCTCCTGGAGCGCGCGGCAAGACTTTTTCCACACGTCGAAATTGTCTCCAGCCGCCCCGACAATTCGGTTCATCGTTATAGGTACGAGGAGATGTCCCGGCGCGCTCGATCTCTTGCCGCGGTGCTCCAGGCAGCCGGTCTCGAGAAAGGAGACCGGGTCGCGAGCCTCATGTGGAACCATCACGCCCACCTGGAAGCCTACTTCGGTGTTCCCTCCGTGGGTGGTGTGCTGCACACCCTGAATCTTCGGCTGCATCCGGACGAACTCGCATACATCGTTAACCACGCCCAGGACCGCTTCTTGATCGTGGACGACGTGCTGCTGCACCTGTATGAGAAGTTCAGAGACAAAGTGAAGTTCGAGCGCGTCTTCGTGGTCCCCTTCAGTGGCGAGCCCGTGCCCGCAACTCACGAGAATTACGAAACTCTACTGAGCAACAACCGCAACGATCCTGTCTATCCGGATCTCGACGAGAACGATGCCGCAGCGATGTGCTACACCTCGGGCACCACGGGAAAGCCCAAGGGAGTCGCGTATTCGCACCGTGCGATCGCACTCCACTCTTACTCCATCTCGCTGCCGGACAACTTCTCGCTCTCCCGATTCGATTGCATCTTGCCGGCGATGTCCATGTTCCACGCCAATGCTTGGGGACTTCCATACGCCGCTGTCATGAATGGCGGCAAACTGGTGTTGCCCGGACCCAATCTTCAGCCGGAAAGGTTGTTGGACCTTTTGTCCGCCGAACGCGTGACCCTAACCGGAGCAGTGCCCACCGTTTGGCTTGGCGTCCTCGACACTTTGGAACGCCAACCCGGGCGATGGAGTCTGACTCCCGGAATGCGCATTGTGGTCGCGGGTTCCGCAGCTCCGGAGAGCCTGTTCCGGCGCTTTGAGAAGTTTGGAGTGCGAGTGATCCAGCCCTGGGGAATGACCGAGACCACGCCGATCGCTACCGTGTGCACCCTCAAGCCAGGAATGGAGAGCTGGTCAGAGGATCGGAAGTTCGAAGTCCGCGCCAAGCAGGGGCTGGCATCCCCGTTTGTCGAAATCCGAGCTGTTGGCGATGACGGCGAAGTTCCGTGGGATGGCAGGACGCCTGGCGAATTGGAAATCCGTGGCCCCTTCATCGCCGCCAGCTACTACAAGCTACCCGAGGAACGCAGTCGATGGACCAACGACGGCTGGCTACGCACAGGAGATGTTGTGACCATCGATGCCGAGGGCTACATGAAGATCACCGACCGCACCAAGGATCTGATCAAGTCCGGAGGAGAGTGGATCAGTTCCGTGGACCTGGAGAATGCTCTTGTGGCCCACCCGGCTGTGAAGGAGGCAGCAGTGATCGCTGCGCCGCACCCCAAGTGGCAGGAAAGACCACTCGCGGCGATTGTTCTTCAGGAAGGCTGCCAGGTCACACCTGAGGAACTGTGCTCGTTCTTGACCTGCAAGTTCGCTAAATGGCAAATTCCGGACGAGTTCGTATTTGTGCCTAGCTTGCCCCATACCTCGACGGGCAAACTGCTGAAAGCGGAACTGCGAAAGCAATTCCAATATTGGGAATGGTCTCTAAGAGGAACAGCGGAATAATGAACTTGTCGCAAAATGCAACATAAATGATGCATCTTTTCGGTCATTTCAAGCGTTAACTCCAATGCCTAGATACCCTCAAAATCGGATTGAACCGGTCAAGGGGGTGTGATAATTTCTAGATCGACATTCCCGGTTGGAGGTCTGCTGGATGCTCACTCCGAGAGACCAACTCCTGGCCAGTCATGATGAATTCAAGAAACTGGCTCAGGAGCATACGCAGTACGCGCAACGTCTCGATTCCCTCACGCAAAAACGATATCTCACTGAAGATGAAAAACTGGAAGAGGTCCGGCTGAAGAAATTGAAACTTCGGCTCAAGGATCAAATGGAGTCGATTGAGCGGCAATATCGGCTCCAGGTAGCACAACATCAGGTAGCTTAATTCCCCGGGCAAGATGGGGTGCGGCTTTGGCCGCGATGGAATTATCTGTTCCCAAACACGGCGCTTGTAAGCGCCTTTTTTTATTACAGTTATGTGAAATTGCGATCCCAAAAATCGTAGACACGCCCGAAACTGCACCTGCTCTATAATCGTTACAACGCGTCCGGCGACATATAGCGTTCTCCCATGGTTCCAGACGGCTATTACTACGCTATCCCCTTTTTCGCGGCGGCTGTACTCGTAGGCTGGCTAACTGCCCCCGCGTGGGCCGTCGCGCCGGTGCTCCTGGCGGCGTTCTTCCTCTGGTTTTTCCGCGACCCGGAAAGAACGATCCCTGCAGCTGCGGGTGCGGTCGTATCGCCCGGCGATGGCAAGGTGACCGATGTTTCTCCGGTCCTCGTGGATGGTAAACAACGCGAACGGATCAGCATTTTCCTGAGTGTCTTCAACGTGCATGTGAATCGATCGCCGATTGCGGGTGTCATTCGTGACGTACGCTATCAGCGGGGAAAATATCTGAACGCGATGAACGCTGCTTCCGCCGAACAGAACGAGCAGAACATTGTGACGGTCGAAGGGGATGGCCAGATCGTAGTCTTCAAGCAGATTGCGGGTTTGCTGGCGCGGCGAATCGTGTTCACCAAGAAGATCGGCGACAGAGTTGGGCGCGGTGAGCGTGTCGGCCTGATCAAGTTTGGCTCTCGGGTGGACGTGCTCCTTGATCGCTCGGCCACCATTAATGTGCAAGTTGGCGATCGCGTGAAAGGTGGCGCCAGCGTGCTTGCCTACCTGTCTTCAAGTCGCGAAGAACTCGCTGCAGTGGGTCATGAAGTGGCACGGGAAGGAGGACGTTGATGGACCTCGAACTCCCGAAACTCCGCAGGCAAAATGGCGAGCGTCGAAAACAACGCAAAGGCATGTACATTCTGCCCTCGCTGTTTACCACGGCGAACATCGCCGCCGGGTACTATGCGATTTTGCAGGTCATTCACGGAAGCATCGCTGAGCCGTGGCACCTGGACAATGCGGCTAAAGCCATCGGCTTTGCGGTGTTGTTCGATGGACTCGACGGCCGCATCGCTCGCATGACTCAAACCAGCAGCGATTTTGGTCGTGAACTCGATTCGCTTGCTGACGTCATCACCTTCGGCGTCGCCCCTGCGCTGCTGTCGTGGATGTGGGGCTTTCGCCTCCTCGGCCCGCTCCAGAATCCCGAATTGCATACCAAGTTCCTGCAGTTAGGTGCGATCGCCAGTTTTCTCTTTTTGATGGCGGGAGCCAGCCGGCTCGCGCGCTTCAACATCACCACGAATCCGCAGCCTTCGAACCCGGGCCGGCCCGGGAAAAAGTATTTCGTCGGCATGCCCATTCCTGCAGGTGCCGGCGTCATCGCCGCAGTCGTGCATTTCAACAGCGGCGAACCACTTTTCTCCTGGTACAGCGCCCTTACCTGGTTGCTCATGGTGGTGACGGTCGGCTACCTCATGGTCAGCACTTGGCGCTTTTACAGTTTCAAGGACATCAATTTCAGCGCCCGGCAGCCGTTTAGGCTCATTGTGATCCTTGCCATTCCCTTCGCCCTGATCTGGTATTTCTCGCAATGGGTGCTCTTCCTGATCGCTCTGCTCTACATGTGCTCGGGCGTCATCTGGCGCCTGCAATGGATCTTTCGGCGCAGAACCAATCCGCCTCCACCCCCATATAAGGAGGCTTCCCAGATCACATGAGTTCGCAGCCGAAGCCTCTCGCCACGTTTCATGAAGCCCGCGCCAGCAACCCTTACCGGGTAGCCATCGTGGGCGCAGGCTCGCTTAAAGGTAAAGAAGTCGCTGAAGTTCTGAACGACCGCAATTTCCCCACGCTGGACGTTAAACTCCTCGACGATGACGAATCCCTCGGTCAACTCGAAGCCGTCGGCGAGGAGATGAACTTTATCCAGAGCGTGCGGGCCGAGCAATTTCAGGCCATCGACTTTACCTTCTTCGCCTCGGATCCGGACTGCACGCGCAAGACCTGGAAAACCGCGAGCAAGGCGGGGAGCGCGATCGTCGATCTCTCCTACGCGCTGGAAGATGAGCCAGGGGTCGCGGTGCGCTCGCCATGGATCGAGCGCCAGCTGGAACAGATCCCCGTGCCTGAGTTGCAGCCGGCGCCTGTGAGCATCGCTCATCCTGCGGCCGTCGTCATCGCGTTGCTGCTGCTGCGTGCGCAGAAGGCCGGAACGTTGAAGCGTGTGGTGGCGACCGTTTACGAGCCTGCCTCAGAACACGGACAGAAAGGCATGGACGAGCTGCACGAGCAGACGGTCAATCTGCTCTCCTTTCAGCAGCTGCCCAAGCGAATCTTCGACACGCAGATCGCATTCAACATGGTCGCCCGCTACGGGCAGAACTCAGTGCCTCCGCTTGACGCCATAGAAGCACGCATCATGAAGCACTACTCGCGGATCGCGGGTAAAGATGCACCCGTGCCGTCTCTCTTGCTCTTGCATGCTCCCATCTTTCACGGCCACGCTTTTTCCATCTACATTGAAATGGAGCAACCGGTGGCCCTGGGAGACCTATCGCAGGCGTTGGCCGGCGAGCACGTGAATGTGACGCGCCTGGCGGAGGATTCGCCGAGCAATGTGAATGCCGCGGGCCAGGGCGATATCCTTGTCTCCCTTACGCGTGATGCGAATCACGAGAACGGCGTCTGGTTATGGGCAGCTTCCGACAATCTCCGCATCGCGGCGCTCACCGCCGTCGAGTGTGCCGAGACCATCGCCGCTACGCGCCCCCGGGGGCAGATCCAATGAGGCTGTGGGCGGCCTTTTCTGCCGCATGCCTCCTCTTGGCAGGTGTTGGGTGCGGATACCACACAGCGGGGCACGCAGTTCAGCTTCCGGAGAACGTCAAGACCATTGCGATACCCGGCTTCGTGAATCAGACGCAAACCTATCGCATCGAGCAGTTGCTCACTGGAGCTGTCGTGCGCGAATTCACGACCCGCACCCACTACCACGTCCTGAACCAGACAAGCGCCGACGCCGATGCAACCTTGCTTGGAACAGTGATGGGTGCTTCGCTGACTCCCCTGACCTACGATTCGCAAACCGGCCGCGCTGCCAGCGTGCTGGTCACCGTGAGCATGAAGGTCGCTTTGACGGATCGGTCCGGCAAAACACTGTTTCAGAACCCGCAATACGTGTTCCGTGAGCAATACGAAGTTTCCCGCGAACTCTCCAGCTTCTTCGAAGAAGATTCACCCGCCATGGGCCGCCTGTCCCGCGACTTCGCCCGCACTCTGGTGAGCAACGTTCTGGAGGGCTTCTGATGAAGGCTTTCGCGCAGGCCGACCGCTTCATGATCGAGTTGCAATCGCGAAAGCTCCGCCCCGCTTACGTCTTTGTGGGCGATGAAACCTTTTTCCGCAAGCGCTGCCGCGAGGCCATCATCGAACACCTCGTGTCGCCCGACCTGCGCGACTTCAGCCTCTTCGAATTCGAGCTGGGTGAGACGGACCTAACCGAAATTCTGGACCGCGCCCGTACTCCATCGCTGATGGCGCCCTTCCAGGTCTTCTTCATTCGCGGCGTCAAAAGTTTGTTCGGCCGGGGCTCGAATGAAGAAAAGCTCGCCGCCATCGAAGAGTACTGCAAGAATCCGAATCCGGACGCGCTGCTGATTTTCGTCGCCGACCACATCAGCATTCCTGCCGACGCCCGCCGCATGGACATGACCGACAAGGAGCGCTACGAGCGCATCCGCGAAACCCTTGGCCAGTTCTGCGGTATCGTCGAGCTGTCGCGGGTGGAAGAAAGCGAGGCCGTGCGCTGGATCGGGGAATATTGCACCGGCCGCGGCGTGAAAATCGACAGCGACGGCGCTCGCGAGCTCGTCGACGCCCTCGGCGGCGACATGATGATGGTCTCGAATGAACTTGAGAAGCTGATTCTCTACGTGGGCGAGAAAAAGCGAATCACGCTCGGTGACGTCGAAACCATGGTGCTCGCCGCCAAGCAGCGGTCGCTGTACGAGCTGACTGACGCCATTTCCGCGAAAGACCGTGTGCGGGCGCTTGAGACCCTAGATGCCATGCTCTCCACCGGCGACGGCGACGAGGCTGCTATCGGTCATCTTTACCTGTTGGCCAAGACTTTCCGGCAGATGCTGGTCATTCTGGAGCGCAATGTGCGCGACCAGCGCGCGCTTTGGGCGGCGCTATGGCAGGGTTTCCGCGTCCCTCCGTTTGCCGCCGAGGACATAATTAAACAGGCTCGTCGCTACAAATCGAAGCGCGACCTCACCCGGGGAATTCGCCTGATCGCCAAGGCCGACCTCGCCATCCGGTCCAATCCCGTGAGCAAGCGGTTTGTTCTGGAAAAGCTTGTCATGGATCTGACAAGCGAGCCAAAGGTCGAGACGGGATGGATGCAGGAAGAGTTGCCGGGGTGAAATATGCTGGACGTTCCAGCCTATCTCGATCGCATCGGTTACACCGGTCCCACCACACCTGACCGCGAAACCCTGCGCCGCATTCACCTCGCCCACCTGCTCGCTGTCCCCTTCGAAAATCTCGATATTGGCCTCAAGCGTCCGATCGTTTGCGATGAAGCTGCCTTCATCCGAAAAGTTGTCGAGCTCAGGCGCGGCGGCTTTTGCTACGAATTGAATGGCGCATTTGCCGCGTTGCTGCGAGCGCTCGGTTTCAAGGTCACGTTGTTGTCGGCTCGAGTGAGCCGAAAGGGCGGAGGTTTCGGCCCCGAGTTCGACCACCTCACCTTGCACGTCGATCTCGAAGAGCCATGGCTGGCCGATGTTGGCTTCGGAGAGTCTTTCGTCGAACCCCTGCGGCTGAAGCCCGGCCTGATCCAGGAGCAGATTGGGCGCAAGTTTCGCATCGTCGACATCGTCGATGCGGATGGTGCGTTGCAGTTGGAAGCGTTCATCGACACGAAGTGGAGACGCGAGTATTCCTTCACCCTGCAACCGCGGCAACTCCACGACTTTGCCGGCATGTGTCATTACCACCAGACCTCGCCGGAGTCACACTTCACGCAGAACCGGATTTGTACCCGCGCCACTCCAGAAGGGCGAGTAACGCTCTCAGAGATGAAGCTGATCGTCACGCGCGATGGGAACAGGGAAGAGCGCACGCTCACCTCTGAAGGCGAGCGAGAGCAAGTTCTGCGGGAACAGTTCGGTGTGGTTTTCTAGAAACTGAGAACCGGGAACTGAAGCTGACGGCTGATCGCTGACAGCTACTTCAGCGCGTTCAACCGCGCGCTCAGGCGGGACTTGTAGCGCGAGGCGGTGTTCTCATGAATGACGCCCTTCTGGATCGCCTTGTCGAGGGCGGACACCGTCTGCCGGAACGTCTGCTCGGCGGCTGGCTTGTCGCCCTTGGTAAGAGATTCCCTCAGGTCACGCAATGCCCCGCGCAGACGGGAGCGGTTGACCCGGTTGCGATCGGTGCGTTTCTCGGTCTGACGGGCGCGTTTCACCGCCGAAAAATGATTTGCCATGCTGGTTCGTTACCTTCGTTTCGTCTAGGAGATGTTCGGGTGGGTACCGAATCACCTAGTATAAGGGAGCAACTCCTGACCGGTCAAACGGATATGGACAGCACCCTCGATCGCCTGAAAATCCTGATCGACTCCTCAACCCCCATCGTCGTGATGGAAACCGTTGAGGAGATGCGGGCGGTACGCCTGGTCAGAGCTGCCTGCTCTGCCCTTAACCTGGCCGCTTTTGAGTGGAGCATAGCTAGCGGACTGGTGCGTTGTGGTACCCCCAGCGCCGAACCGGTCGTAGAGACTGGCCATTGGGCGCCGACTCCCTCCCGAAGTGACGCAGGGGAGCAAGCTGATGCCCACGCTCTCTACAACAGTCGTGAACCGGCGCAAATGCTGGGCAACCTGGAGGCGCTGACTGTCGAGGCCGCGTTCATCCTGAAGGATTTTCACCGCCACATGGAGGACCCGGTGGTGGTCCGGCGTTTGCGTGATGTGGGTCAGAAGTTCTCCACCAACCGGCGCACTGTGATCATCACAGCGCCCAAGATCGAAATTCCTCCCGAACTAAGCAGCCTCGTTGAATTCTTCGAATTGCCCTTGCCCGACCGGCAGCGACTGCGCCAGCTCATCGACGAAACTCTGGTGCGCGTCTCAAAAACTCGCACGCTGCAAAGGAAGCTTGACTCGAATGGCCTCGATGCCATGGCTGAGAACTTGCGAGGCTTGACCGAAGAAGAAGCGGATCGAGCGATTTCGCAAGCACTGGTTAGCCGGTACTCATTGTCTGCGGAGACGGTTACCGACGTTCTCGAGGCCAAGAAGGAATTGCTGCGACGCTCCGAAATGCTGGATTTTGTAGAAGCCTCGGACAATATGGCGAGCGTCGGCGGGCTGGATAACCTGAAGTGCTGGCTGGAGCAGCG
>Ga0075017_100000428_pt1 | contig 23208 bp, 12 predicted proteins | sample AleBraG_ABR_2012_FD_71475 | JGI IMG/M metagenome (GOLD analysis project Ga0075017, IMG submission 71475) | Freshwater sediment microbial communities in response to fracking from Pennsylvania, USA - Alex Branch Run_MetaG_ABR_2012 | ecosystem: Environmental > Aquatic > Freshwater > Creek >... | reverse complement strand
CTCTCACCCCGAAGAAAGTAGTTTGTGCTAGCCCGGAAGCGACCCGCGGCGGATAATCTTCTCCATCACTTCCGAGAACGTGTCCACTTCTTCCAGCGTGGTGTACACATTCGGTGTGATGCGCAGGCCCTGGTATTCGCCGGGAGTATCGATCGCCACCGTCCAGATGCGTTGTTTCTCCCACAGATAGGTTGCCAGTTTATGAGCGTCGATCCCGGCAACGCTGATAAAGCCGATGGCGCAGGATTGCTCGGGATCCTCGCTATTGAGAATCTTGACGCCTGGTAAATCCCGCAGCCGGTTGGACCAGCGTTTGCGCAGATACCGGAAACGCTCCGCTTTCCGTTCCGGTCCAATGCTGTCGTGAAAATTCAGCGCCTCGGTGATGGCGTTGCGCTGCGAAGCCGGATGGGTGCCGATCTCTTCGAACTTGCGGATATTGGCGTTCATGGATTCCGGCGCAGGCATCATCGGCCAAATTTTCTCGATCTTGTTTTTGCGCACGTAGAGCATGCCCGTCCCGATCGGGGCCAGCACCCATTTATGTAGTGACGTGCCGTAGTAATCGCAGTCCAGATCGGCGTGTTTGAAGGGGAACTGCGCGAAGGCGTGTGCCCCATCCACAATCACTTCAATGCCGCGCGCGCGGCCCATCTGGCAAATCTGCTTAACGGGAAAGATCTGGCCCGTGCGGTTGGTGATGTGGCAGATGTGGATTACCCTGGTGCGCGGCGTGATGGCTTCTTCAATGCGCCGCGCCAGATATTCCATGCTTGGAGGCGGCACCTGGAACGTCACCTGCTTGAGCACGATGCCGTCGCGCCGCTCACGCTGTTGCCAGGTGGTGATCATGCGCGGATAGTCCTGATTGGTGGTCACCACTTCATCGCCGCGCTTCAGTTCCATGCCGAGTTGGACGATCTCGAGGGCTTCACTGGCGTTGCGAGTGATGGCGATCTCTTCCGGATCGCAGCCAAACGTGCGAGCCAAGCGCCGGCGCACCGTCTCGATCCCCGGGTCGAGCACGTTCCACATGTAGTAGGACGGGTTCAGGTTCTCCATCTCGAGATAGCGCGTCTCGGTATCCATGACGATCTTGGGAGCCGGCGACACGCCGCCATTGTTGAGATTGATCATGTTGCGGTCCACCGTGAAGGCGTGCCGGATGTTGAACCAGAAGTCCTCGTCACGCGCGACGGTGTCGGCGGCGCGGCCTCCGGCCGCATTGACGGCGGATTGAGCGCGCAGGAGCGAATCTGCCTGGAATACGGCAAAGGCAGCCGCGGAGGAGCGAAAGAAGTTTCGGCGGTCCATGCCGTACGATAGCCGCCAGGCGGGGTGCGCGTCAAGCGCGGCTCAATCGTGGGGCGGTCCCCCTGGACCGCGACCGACGCCCCCGTCGGCCGGTCGCGGTTGTCCGAAGGCTTGACTTTCGAGCGAAGAGCGGGTCCAGGGGCCTCGCGCGCAGACCAGGGGTCTGCCCCACTGGACGCGGTATGTTACGCTCTACCAAAGCGATTGTCGTATGTCTGCTACCCGGTTAGTTCTGGTTCTGGCGTTGGCTGGCTGCGGCTTGGCCCAGCCGCCATTGATTTACAACCGCTCAATTCTGAACGCGGCCAGTTTTATGCCCAACCGCCTGCCTGGCGGGGCCATCGCGCAGGGGTCGATCTTCTCGCTCTTTGGAGCTCATCTGGGACCCACCAGCCCGGTTCAAGTGAGCGCGTTTCCGCTCGGAACCAGTCTCGCCAACGTCTCCATTAGCGTGACGCAGGCCACCGTGACAACCAGCGCAATCCCCTTATATGTGAGCGCTTCGCAAATCAACGCTATCATGCCGTCCAATACACCCACGGGAGCCGTTTCGGTTCGTGTGACGTACAACGGGCAGAAGAGCAATCCGATGACTGCGGTGGTGGCTCAGAGCGCGCCGGGAGTGTTCAGCGCCAGGGGAACCGGGTTCGGGCCGGGCATCTTTTTCAATTTCGTATCGCAAAGCAACCAGCCAATCAACAGCCCCACGGTCACTGCCAAACCCGGCCAGGCGATCACTCTTTACGGCACCGGATTAGGTCCGGTGGCATCCGACACGGTTGCGCCCACCGCCGGCAACCTTCCGACAAAAGTGGAACTATTTGTCGGTGGCGTCAGTGCTGGCATTCAGTACAGTGGACGCACGCCCTGCTGCAGCGGTCTGGACCAGATTGTGTTTAACGTGCCGAACAATGCTCCGCTCGGATGTTGGGTGCCGGTGACCGTGCGCACGGCAGGCACCACGGCAGGCAACGTGACGACGCTGGCGGTGACGGCCGATGGCAGTTCTTGCTTTCAAGCGAATCCGCCACTGCCGTTTATCACAGCGGGGAACTATGGCGCGCTGGCGTTGGTCCGCGCCACCACGCACCAGGATGTAGGGACCAAGGCGGCGATCGACGTCACCGCCGACTATCAAACGGCGGTGGTGATGAATGTTGCGGACTCGCCTTTTCCCTTTCATCCGGTGCTTTCCTTGCCGCCGGCCGGAACCTGTACTTCTTACAGCGTGAAAGGCGACCTGCTGCGAGGCGATACGCTGACGGGCTATCTCACCACCTCTACACCCGCACCGCTGGCATCGGCGTTCACGTTGACGGGACCGCGCGGCATGAAGATGCTGCCCGGCGTGTTGAGCGCTTCTCCGCTAAACTATCTGGGTGCGGCCCTATCGACCAGCCTGATTCCGAATACGCTGTTCCTGGACCCAGGTTCGTATCAGATCAGTGGCACGGGCAATGGCAGCGTGGGCTCGTTCTCCGCTTCGCTGAGCGCGGCGGCGCCGCTCACCTGGACCAATCGCGACCAGTTGCTCACAGTGAACCGTTCGCAACCCCTGCCGATTTCCTGGACCGGCGGAGCGGCCAATCAGACCGTGGCCATCCTGGGATTCAGCGTGGATTTGCCCACGGACTCGACGTCGGTATTCGGATGCCTCGCGCCTTCCGGCGCCACCAGCTTCATGGTTCCATCGCTGGCGATGGCGAATTTGCCAGCCACGCGCTCGAATCCACTTAATTCCAAGAGCGTCATTTATTTGCTCAGCTATCCCGATTCCGGCTTGGCGAGCCTCGGCGCTTCCGGCCTGAATAGCAGCTACGCGGCATTCACTTACTTGAACGGCAAGACTGTGATCTTTCAATGAGCACCTGGTCCAAGGTTCTGTACACGGTCGCATTGGCCGGAATGCTGATGTTGTTCTCCGATTGCTTCAGCTGCTACGAAAATCACCCAGATCCCGACCGTTCCTGGGTTACCTGTGTCAACGGCTTGCCCATGCTGACAGACGGCAAGAACACCAGCTCCACCGGGCCCAATTTCGATCCGTCGAAGTATCAATGCCCGATGCCAACGGGGTCGCCGATTTGGCCTGGATCCGGAAAGCCCGTATATCCCATCCACCAACCTGGCAGCAGGTCGCTCGGCGCCAAGGCTTCCACGCTTTCGCCGCCCTACCTCGCCCACACCATTCTCGATCTTCCCTTGCTGCCGCTTTCCTGGTCCATGTCGGCGGTTCCGCTGACCTGCGATGCGTCGTCTCCCGACGTGCTCCAGGTACATCACGATAACGCTCTGGTCACCCGGTTTTCCACCTGTCCATTCGCGATCAAAACCACGATCCCGGTGATGACCAGGCCGCTGCAGATCGCCATCACTCCGGACGGCCAGACGGCCCTGGTGACCAGCTTCGACAACGCCGTCAACTTTATCGACCTCACCACCAACAAAGTCACCTTCACGCTGGTGACCGACTTCAACATCAATCCCCACGGCATCGCCATTAATTCCGATGGAACACGCGCCTACATCACCAGCTTCAACAACGACAATTCCGTGGTGGCCACCATCGATCTGTCTGCCCGCAAGGTGATTTCGACTCTCTTTGTCAACGCGTATCCGCAGTCCGTGTATATCACTCCGGACGACACTCAGCTTTATGTGACGTTTCCCTTCGGCAATACGGTTTATGTCGTCGACATTCTGACCAACAGCATCGCCAACGTCCTGTCCATCCCGAGTCCACGCGATATCGCTTTCAATTCCAAGGGAACGAAAGCTTACATCACGAGCGCCTCCGGCTCCCCTGGGACGGTGCAGGAGTTAAATATGACCACATTCCAGGTGGAAACCGTCTATACGGTTGGTTTGGGACCCACGGACATCGCAGTCCTCTACGGCGATGTGGACGTGGTGGTGAACAACTATGAAGGGAGCGCGGTATCGACGATCAACACCGTGACGGGAGCGGTGACGACCACAGCAGTGAGCGGTTCACCAATCGGCCTTTCAGTCGTCCGCTGAGCCCGGCGGCAAATGGTTCCTTATTTCGAACAACCCGTGCTGTGGATCGGCGCGAGGCCCTTGCCCGCATTCAGTTTGCTGCTCATTCTGGCGGTAACGCTGGGTATCGCGATCGTTCTCGAACGGGCCGAGCGCCTTCAGATCGATCGCGGCCTGATGTTCCGCATGAGTTTTTGGGCGATCGCCAGCGGGCTTGCCGGCGCTCACGTGGCTAAGATGGCCATGGACTATACTGCGGAGTTTCTCGCCAATCCGCTCACCGTGTTTCACCCGGGCGGGATTCGTTCCCTGGGAGGATTCATCGGCGGCCTGCTGGGAGCCAGCGCCTATTGCCGGTTGCGGAGCGTTTTCTTTTTCGAAACATTCCGCATGCTGGATGTGATGAGCTTCGCCCTGCCCTTTGCCTGGATGATTGGGCGGCTGGGCTGCTTTTTGGCGCACGATCATCGCGGCCACTTCACTGCCAGTTGGATTGCGGTCCGGTTTCCGGAAGGAACGCGCTACGATCTCGGCCTGATCGAGTTTCTGTTCCTGATGGGGATGAGTGGCGGGTTCTTTTGGCTTGACCGCCGGCCGCGCGCGGTAGGCTTCTATTTCGGGCTCTTTGGGATGATCTACGGTGCATTCCGCGTCTGGCTGGATACTTTGCATTTTCAGCCATTCCGGTTTTACGGCGGGCTGTTCGGATGCCTGGTGGGTTTAGCGGGATGGATCGCAATGCGGCGGATGAGCCACAGGAATGTAGCAGCTTCCTAGGCGCGCAGGCCTGCTTGGATCGCAATTTGTGCCGCGGGCATCGGAGCTGGCCGTGTAAGCTGGCAGAAGATGACGAAGAGATGGAAAGTACGGTTCGTTGTTCGGGCAGCGCTGGGCGCTCTGTGTTGTATATCGTTAGCCCCGTTGCGAACCTTCGCCCAGCCTCCAAAGGCCGATTCCGCCGCTGGCCGCATTGTCGGCCATATCGACGGTGTTGCGGTCGACACCAGCGGCGCTCATGTCCGGGGCTGGGCCTGCCAGCAGGGCCGGCCGGAATCGATTGCGGTTTACATCTATGCGAGCGACTCGGCCCATGAATCGCCCAAGGGGATCCTGAGCACCGCCGGCAAGGCCGATCTCGATGAGGAACTGGCAGTCGACGCCGCATGCAAGGACACGGTGGGCCGCAAACATCGCTTCGACGTCCCGCTGCCTGGGGCACTCCTCGTCAAGCTTCACGGCATGTGGCTGTTCGTCCACGGGATTCGCGTCGTGGGGACAGTCGAGAACGCGGCAATCGCCGGGTCGGGAACCTTCCAGTTTCCGGACGCGCCGCCCGTCAGAAAGGCGCCCGCATCCTATCCGCCGGTGGCCGGGCACTATGTGAGCCTGAACGAACATCCGCGGGTGTTCGACACGCGCGCCGATCTGCAGGACATCGCCACGCGGGCCAATACGCCAGGCAGTTTCACGGCGGAACGGTTCAGCGCACTGGCCGCCCGAGTGCGGCGGGATCTCGCCGCGAAGATCGATTGGGAAGCGACCTACTCGGGCTGCGACATGGAAATCTATCTGCGCGGGTTCGCCTACGAGCAGAAACCCGCCTACGGCAACGATCGCTCCGAGGAGGACCTAGGCAGAGCGTTGCAGGTGCGGTCCGGCCTGGCGCCACCACACGGCGCCGCCATCGTCGCGGCGCGGGCTGCTCTTTATGCGGCATTGGTTCAAGCCGGGGCCACGCCGCCAGCGGGCGGGCCAACTGCGGACGCCGCTTCGAGTTTGGCGAAGCGCATCGTGCTGGCTTGGGCCGATCACGGCTTTCGAGACGATGCGGGCGCCTTCCGGGATAGGGACGAAAAATATTGTGATCTGAATCCCGACGGCAAGCCGCACGTCACGCAATTCGGGACGTTCGTGGGCGCGCTGACGCATGCGCGCGGCGTCATCTATTCGGTGGAGGCGCAGGATCTTCTCCAAGGCCTCGGCGCGGTCACGCCGGCCGAACAGGCGCGCTTGGACGCGTTTCATCACAACATGTTCGACGTCATCCGCGCCATCAACAACGCCGAATATGGCGTCAGTATGGGGTGGCGCTACTCCGACGAGACGTACAACAACCAGTACGTTGGCCATCTCACAGCGCTTCTGGCGATCTCGAGATTGTTTGACGATGCGGAGAATCTAAAGGCTGTGCTCGGCGGCGGCAAAGGTGCGCGAACCGTGAAATTGCCTTGGATCGAGCTGTTTGACCATGTGATCTATGGACCCAACGACACGCCACTGCTGAACATCACGCCCAATTCGAGTCCTGATCCATTGAAGAGCCATCCGGGCTACCAGACGGCCATCGTCGCCGCCGGTGAGATCAACGACCGCTATCGCCACAGCAATCCTTCGCAAGGCATGGGCTACCCGATGGGATCGCTGGAAGGGCTCTATATGGCGGCGGAGATTCTGAAGAATTCCGGCCTGGACGGCTATGGCTACCGCGGCGCGCACGGCCAGTCGATCGAAATGGCGACGCAGTATTATGCCTGTTTCGCGAAATCCGTGGGTTTCACCAGGGTGGTGACCAAAGAGAATTCACGCCAGTGCCCGGATGCGATGCAATATTGGGGAATGGTTGTGAATGGCGTGCACTCCAATGTCCTCATCGGCGCCTATCGCTTCCCGGGAGATCCAGCGCTGGTCGAACTCAACGCTCCGGCCAAGGCCGCTTTCGTTAAATCGGCCTCCTCGTTGGAGCCGATCTTGTTTGGCAAGTGGCGAGATTAGCGGCGGTGCGCGAAATTCGGCAACAGCCTTTTTTCTGCGCTAGCGCAGGTCGCCGATCTTCGGGACGCCAAGGCTGATATGAGGGCTGCGGCCCCCTAGCTTGGTCTCAGTGCCTGTGGAATCGCCAATTCGCCCGTTCCAGTGCTCCTCGGACGGCTCTGATGAACTGGCCTTTCTGCCGGCGCCTTGCGCAGCGGCAACTTCCTTGCGCTTCGGCCGTGGGACCGGCGCTGGATTTGAAGCTCCCGCAGCTGCCGCGGCCTCACGCTCTTCCGGAGTAGCCCGGTTCTGAAGTACCTTGGCCACAATCCCCGCCCGCGTGGTCACACCCATTTTGATCATGATCAGGCGCAAAAATGCCTTCACGGTGTTGGGGCTGATGTTCATCCGCTCGGCCACTTCCTTGCTTCCCAAGCCGATCAAAATCCCTTTCAGCGCTTCCATTTCCCGCTCGGTGAGATTGTACCGGGAACCGACTTCAGAGGCGGCATCGCTGGCCGAAAGATCTCTTTCCAGATGCAGTGCCAGAATCGGCTGGACGAAAACACCTTCCGGCCCTTCCACAAAATACGCCCGGCAAACATACTCGCAGAGTCCGATGCGAATATGCGTCTTGAGAGGCGAAGAATCGTTCGGTTGCCGATTGCGGAGCATGTCTAACAGCTCCGTCGGCAGGTTAGCAAGGCCTCCCGGCGACGCTCCCGACTGGCTCGCATAGTTCAGGATGGAAGCCGCGCCCCGGTCACAGGCGATCAAGTTCAGAGACAGGTCCATCAGGACCAGACCGACATCCGCTGTAATTGGGGTAGGGAGGTTGAGTTTTTGCATCAGGGTATGTACTGCATTACATACGTCCCCCAGTTAGCGAGGGCCGTGCGCACGGAATTGGGAATATACTCCGTTGCCATCCAGACTGCTCCGGTACTGTCAACAATCGCTGAGGAATAATCTCCCCAGCGAGCAATTCCCGTAACTGAATAACCGAGATTGGGATAGCCGGTAAAGCCATCCTCCGGGGAAGCGCCTGGGCCGGCAACCTGGATCGCCGAGCCCGGCGCAAAGGAACTAAAGGGCACAAAAGCGGCGCTGGGAAAGTAATTGGGACCAACCAAAGTGAACACAATGGCGCCGTTGCCCTGGGCATTGACTGCAATCGCGGGACGCAACAGATGGTTGCCATCCACCACCAGATACCCTTGCCGGAAGGCCGTACCGCTGAGCACGCCCCCGCGGAAGGCCGGGGAAATCACTACGTACGCTCCTCCGGAAAGCGCGTTGCCTTGGCTATCGATAACCTGGGTCCCCAAGGTGATATAAATGCGGCCGCCTGCATAGCAGGCCGACAATACGCGAATATCGCCACCGTCAATGGATTCCAACCGTCCTGGCGGAATGAGCGTACTTCCGTAGGGGAGCGGACCTGCCTTCTGAGTGGCCGGATTCGGCAAGCTGTAGCTCAGTGTCGGAACCAACGTTTGAGTAATCAGTAAGTTCGGGTTGGAGGATCCCAGAGAAGCAGTATTGCTGATGGCCCAGACCGATAAGTTACTGTCTGCGGCGCCCATGAAACTGCTGACGAGATACTCCACGCCGCCAGCGGCCAGGAAGTTACTCGCTCCCGGCGGAGTGAAGGCCGGTTGGATGGTAAATTCATAGCCAGTAACAAAAGGAATCTCAAACTGGACCGTGGTTGGCGTGGTTGCTCCGGTGGCCAGGGCTGTCTTCGAGATCGCCAAAACATTGGCCGCCAGGGCAAAGTTGAAGGTGGTGGCATTAAACTCGTTCGCACTGATGTAGAACCCATATTGATCGGCGCCGATGGCGGGATAATCGAAAACGCACGGACAGTGGAAGCTGCCGGTGTTGGTCGTATCGAACGAATAAATGTTGTAGTTTTGAGTCGGGTCGCCGGTCTGGCTGACTGCCAGTAAGTACTGCGATCTGGGCAGTGGATTGCCCAAGGTATCGTTGGCTTGCGACCGTTGCAAGACAAACCAGCGGTCTATATTGACGTCGTAGAAAGCGCGCGCATCGGTGGGATATACGCCGCGGGCGTTGTTGGCAGCGCGGTTGATGGCGGGCGAAACGCCGAAGAGCTGATTGGTCGACACCACCAGCGGTAGTTGCGGCGTGCCGGTGGTGCTGCTGTACACCTGCACCGCGTTGTTTACGGCTTCCAAGACATAGCCGTCGCCGGCGGCGACTCCCGGATTCGGCGGCTCCAAGGTCAACTGATTCCCCCCGTTGGCATTCCGCTGGTCGTAGTGTGTGAGGCCGGCAAAGCCAAAAGCGCTCGATCCCGGGCTTACGGTGAGACTGGGCCCGGATTGAGCGAGAATCGTGTCCAAAGCTGGAGGAAGCAGACTCAAATCGCTCAAGATCGGAGCCTTGTACCGCAGCGAGCGGTGCACTTCCAGATCGAGATTGCGCAGCCGCCCGCGATCTTCGCGATCCAACGCGCCGCGCCCGGTCTCCAGGTTTCCACCCACCCTCGCTGCGGCGTGGACGGTGGCTTGAGCTTGCGCGCTCAGATTCGTTGTGCGGATCAGGATCAACTGGCCGGTGACGTTGTTGCCTCCATAGAAGTGCTGGTTCTGAGCCAGTAGAGCGGTGGCGCCCAACAGGCAAACGCCGGGCAGAAAGAGGAAATAATGCTTGTTCACGCGCCCCTCTTCTGCCGCACTTGCTTTAGCCCGTGCAGCAACCTGCCAGCCACGAAAATCGCTCCGCACACCAGCAGGACGGAATACCCAGTCCCTGGCTCCGGCACGGTACTGGTGGGAACGTCTGAGATGGTCAGGATGCCCGGTTCGAATTGATTGTCCACGGTAGCCACGCGAAATCCAAAGGCCTCCCCAGCAGTTACGTTGAATGTCACGATTCCGGATGCGCCCGTAGCCGTCGCAAGCTGGAAGAAGTTTCCATTGAGAAGATATCCGGCGGAATCCTCGTTGGGCAGATCCAGCGAGGAATACGAGAAGAAAAACCGAATTTGGTCGGCAGTCAGCGCCGTTGTCACCAAGTCTGTCGTTCCGGCTTCGCCGCTGCCGCTGTTTCCACCGGTCAGCACAATCGAATTCCCCTGCATCGCAACCGAACCATTGGTGAGTTGGGAGTTGAAAAAATTTGTCAGCGTAAAGCCACTCAGCGGATAGGATTCAATAAAGCCCGCTTTGGCCTGCGGCGCCAGTGCCGCACTCCAGGCAAGACACAAACCGGGAAGCAGCCAGCCGCGGCGCAGGTTCCACCCGATCCTCTTCGTATCTTGTTTCATAAGTACATATTCCTATGCAGATTAAATTGTTGAATAGTAATCGAAGGTCCGTCAAGGCATAGGACTAACGGTACAAAATCAGAAATTTTGTTATTTTTGTTCACTTTTTTACCGTCACCTTCAGCATTCCGTCGTTACTCGATTCCGCAAAACCGGAGGGAGGAACCACCGAAAGTTCCAGCGTCCCTTCGCTCTTGGGAACAAATTGCGTGTTCGCATGGTCTTCTCCGCCCCTTATCGTCACCTGCGAGTCATAGCTTCCCGCGCTTGGATTTGTGTTCTTCAGATCGACGATCAAATCCATCCCTCCGCGCAGCGTTTGGATGGTGATGTCCGCCGCCCGATGAGAGACTGGATCTAGTTGCACTGTATGGACTTTTATCGGCGTTGGGGTCCCGGCGGCTAGGCTGGTGATAAAGCCTTGTTGGCGCGCTCCGCCCTGGGCCGCCGGCCGCAACAATTGTCCTTCCGGCAGCGTCATGGGCCCAAACAACACCACACCGGAAGGGGCTAGGGTGATCGTTCCCGACCGGCCTCGATAACCAGCCGCACTCGCGGAGTAAGTCACCTGGCCCGACCCACCCAACGCCTGCAGATAGAAGGTCGCCGAAACGGTATTTTCCGGAACCGTGATGGTAATGGTACCAGAGCCCTTGGCCGCAGCCGATTCGGATATCAGTAACTGGTCTGGTTTTTCGCTGGCCAGCGTTACCCGGACGCCACCTTTACCGGCCATGGACCCTAAACTTACCGCACCGGCCACCTCCAGGTTCTGTCCAATTGTGACACCATCGGTTACTCCGATACCGGGGATAGTCACCATCGCGGTGATCGAGCCGTAGTTCGGAGCCGTGCTGAAGCCTTTCGGAGTGCTTACCGACAGAGTGGTTTGTCCCTGACTCACCGGCTGGAACTGAGTGAGGGCGCTGCCGGCGCCGCCCGGAATTGTCAATTTTTGGGGCACGATGGTCCCAATCGCCGGATCGGATACCACAATCTCCACGTTGGCGGAGAATCCTCCGGCCACCAACTGCGGGACCGCGTTACCGGCACCGTCGATGGCTGCGGCAAAGACCATCACCTTGGAGAGCCGGGAGCCGGCGGTAGCGCGAAAGCTGCCCTTCGCGCCAGAAGGGCCGCCCATCACGATGGCGGACGCCGCCAGCGTCGCCGTCGCGCTGCCGCTATTGAAACCTGCCGCTTTGGCCGTATACGTCACCGAACCGCTATCGCTCAGTCCCTGGAGATAGAATTCAGGCGTAACCCGAAAACTCCCACGCGCCATGATGGTGATGGTTGCCGAGCCGGCTTCCTCCGGCGTGTTGGATAAGCGTAATTTGCTGGGATCGGAACTGGTGATGGTAATCGTCAGTCCTTCCAAGGGAGCGGGCTCACTCAGGGTCACAGTGGCCGTTGTTTCGAGATTGGCGCCGACCATCACACTGGGAAGCATTAATTCTTTGGCGCTTCCGGCCGCTGTGACGGCCAACAGGGAAAACGCAAGAAGGAGGCGTATGGAGACTCTGCGCATTGGATCTAGATTGTCTGAAACTGGGGTGAAAGGAAATGGGAGATTAGGCCGGATCTGTTAGCCAGATGTACTAGTCGAAAGGTTTAGGGAAGGCGCTGCGCGCCTTCCCCCCTTGCTCACTACACTTAGTTAACGTTTACCGTCACCGGCGGCGTTGCGCCACCCACCGCCGAAATGAAAGTGGTCTGGCCCGCGCCGCCACTGGCGGCATTGAACGTCAGTGCCACACCGTCGGTGCCGCCAGTGATCATGATCGGGTTGCCCGGCGTCACCGTTCCCGCAGATGGATTGGTGTTGTTGATGTTAACCGTCAATGTCGTGCCGCCGGCCAGGGCTTGGTGGTCATACGGATGGTTGTTGACATCCAATATCGCCGTGTACAAAGTCAAGGCTCCCGTGGTTCCATGCGCCACGGTAACCGGAACATTGGCATTTTGGCATGAGCCGCCGGCCACGCAGAAGCCGCTGCCGAACACAAACGCCGCGGAATTCACGATCGTTTGAACGCCATTGTTGTTTCCGGCATTAAACGTGTATCCGGGGGCTGAGGCGGTGATCTTCGGAGTGGTTCCCGCGCTTCCCCCAACCGCCTGGATGTAGAAGGAGCCGTTGGCGCCGTTGGCCGCAACGGGGATGGTCAGCGAGGACATCCCGGCGACGGTAGGACTGGAGGACAGCAGCAAGCCGGCCTGCGCTGTCAACGTTACCATCAGGCCGCCCGAGGGCGCCAACTGACCCAGGCTGAATGATCCCTGGACCTGCAGACCGTTGCCGATGGTGTTTTGGGCAACCGCGATGCCCGGCGTGCTCACCGTCACCGAGATAGATCCGCCTACTTGCGGGTTGCCAAATCCGGCCGGCTCCGTTACCGATAACGTTCCGGATTCGACTCCGGTTGGCGTGAACGTAGTTAGCACCTGACTGGTTCCAGCAGCGATGGTCACCGAAGACGGGATGGTACCAGTGGCACCGATGTTAATCTGCTGCGTAATGCCAACGTTCACCGCAGCCGCCACCGGCTGGAAGCCCAAAGAGAGTCCGCTGCCGTCGATCTGCTCCGAGGACAGATAAACGTTTTGCGGGCCGGCGCCGGGAGTGGTTACAATTCCGGCGCCCGGAACCGTGGAAGGTCCGGCAATAACGATCGCCGAAGCCGTGAAGGTTGCCGTGGCGCTAGCCGATCCAAAACTTCCCGCATTCGCCATGAAAGTGGCGGGAGAGCCGGATGAGGCCAAGCCATAGACGTAAAATGGCGGGCTGGATCGCTGGCCAGACTGCGCCGTAATGTTAATGCTGCTCGATCCTGCTCCGCCCAGGGTGGCCGAGAGCTGGATACGCGCATCGCTGGTGCTCACCGTAATCGGCAAACCGCCGCCCGGCGCAACGCCAACCAGCAAAACCTGGCTCTGCGCTGCCAGTTGGTTTCCGACACTCACGTTATTTACCGTGATGCCCGGCGGGGGAACGGTGATCAGTACCGAGTTTGCCGGTATGCAAGAGGATGGACACCCGATCGTCGGCGAATTCACATATGGACTACCGGGGCTGACGGCGGTTACCGTCGTGCTCCCTGTCGCCGCCGACGTGAACGTCACCAACGCCGTATCGTCACCGGCATTAAAGGTCGCTGGCGTGGTCACCGTTCCGACCCCAGTCATCGAACTCGCCACGGCCACGGTTTGGCCCGTGGCTACCGGCTGAATCTGGACAAAATTGCCCGACGCATCGAGCCGTGCCGCTTGCACCTGAAGGGTCGCGGGAACTCCCACGGGATCAGTGAAACTGACGCCGATCCCATTCCCGCTCTGCTGCGATAGAACGAAGCCGGAATTGGTCACCGTGACGGTGCCAGTCCCGTTGTCAAAGCCCGTAAGCATGGCGGTAACCGTTACACTGCCCGTGCCTCCGGCCTGGCCTTGGATGAATACCAGGCCATTCGCGTCCCCGGCATTGATCTGGATGTTGGTCGAGGCCGCCGGCGGGGTGACTCCGTTGTACAGCAGCACCTTGGTCGGGTCGCTGCTGGTCAGCGTAATCTGGCTGGCGCCACTGGAAACTTGTGGCAGCGTCACCGTCATAGTAGTCTGCAGGTTCTGGCCCACGGACACGTTGGTCAGCCCGACCGCATTCACATTCATGAGGCTGAAATTGGCCGTCCCCAGGCTACCCGAAGACGCAACTACCGTGAAGGCGCCCCTGGTTCCGTTTGCAAGCAGAGAGGTAGCCGTGGCCTGACCGTTGGAGTCCGACACCACGGTAACTTGAGAGGAGCCGGCGAAAGTTCCGGTGGCGCCGCTGGAGGGCGCGGTGAAGGTGACAAAAACGCCGCTGGCGGCGATCGGGTTGCCGCCTAAATCAGTGATCTGCGCTACCAACGGTTGCGAGTAGGCTGTGCTGAGCTGAGCCGATTGCGGCGATCCAGCCAATACCACGAGCATGGCGGACGTACCAATACCAACGTTGATCGAGCCGGAGGTGCCCGTGATCGAAGACGTCACCGTATCGGTGGCCGTAATGGTGGTGTTGCTTTGGGCCTTTTTGAGGGTCGCCGGGAAGGTTCCCACGCCGTTGGTCAGCGTGGTGTTTGCCGGCAGCGTCGCGCCAAACGGATCGTTGCTGGTAAAGTGAACCGTTCCAGCATAGGTCGTGGCGGTCGTATTGGCGGCTGTGAGCGCGGTTACCGTGAAGTTGATCGGTACTCCGGCTGTGGCGCTGGGTGGAGCGCTAACCATGAAGTGTGTGGCCACAGTCGTCACCACGATTCCACCCGAGACGCCTGTGATCGTATTCGTCACCGTATCCGTGCCTGTGATGGTCTGCGTTCCGGCGGTATTCAGCGTGGCGGAGAAGGTCCCCGTCCCGTTGGTTAACGTCGAGTTCGCCGGCAGCGAGGCCGCGCTGTCGGTGCTCGTAAAGTGTACTGTCCCGCCGTAGGTGGTGGCGGTGTTGCTATAGGCGTCTAGCGCCGTTACGGTCACGTTGAAGGCAGCTCCCCCGTTAGCCGTACCAGGCGCCGAAACTAGAAGAGTCTTCGCCGGTCCGGGCGTTACGGTGATCGTGCCCGTAGTTCCGCTGATCGGCTGAGGGTCCGCCGCCATGACCGTCTGGCCACCCAACGTCCCTAGCGTCACCGTGAACATGCCCACGCCGTTAGTCAATGCCTGCGCGCCTTGTAGCGTGGCCTTGGCATCGGTGCTGGTCAAATGGACTATGCCGTTGTAGGTGATCACGGTTTGGTTGTTGACGTCCTGCGCCGTGACCGTCAGGGTGAACTGCGTTCCGGCGGCCACCGTTGACGGCGCGCCCGTCACCGCAAAGTGAGTGGGCGCTCCGGGATTGACAGTAATCGGGCTGCTGGTTATGGTGATAGAACCGCCCACTTCCGTCGCGGTAATCGTCGCCTGGTTGGCTTTAACGCTCGCCTGGACGGTAACAGTACCCTGTGCCAGCGTCGCGTCGGCCGGCAATCCGGCATTGGGGTCGCTGCTGGTGAAATGGGCCTTCCCGCCGTAAGTTGTAGCGGTGTTGTTAAAACTATCCAGGGCCGTTACCGTAACGTTGAAATTTACTCCCGAAGCCACGGGCTGCGTCGGAACCGTGATGCTGTAGTGCGTGGCTGGACCGGAAGTGTTGGTCAGATTGAACGTCGCCGCCGGCGCCGGGCCTGCCGTCACGCTTACCGTGTAGGCGCCCGTCTTACCGTTGGCCGTAAATACGCCGGCCGAAGCCACGCCACTGGAGTTGGTATTTACCGTAATCGTGCCGGTGCTGTTGGAGAACGTTCCGCTCTGGCCATTGCCGCCCGGCACCGCCGCAAACGTCACCGCCGTATTGGCGATGACTATATTGTTGGAATCCTTCACGGTCACCGACAAAGGAGTCGCGAAGGCCATGCCCACCACTGCCGATTGCGTTCCACCGCCGCTAATGCTGATGGTCGCCGGCACTGCGGGCGCAACGGTGATGTTGGCCGTGGTGGAGGCGATATTGGCCGCACTGGTGCTGGCGGTAATTGTGGTTTGACCGGCGCTGGCGCCCATAACGGGAACGGTCACGCTGGTGGCGTTGGTGCTAAAAATTACGGACGCCGGAATGGTAACCACTCCTCCCGGACTGGCGCTTAGATTGATCACCAGACCGGCCGGCGCGGGCGCCGACAAAGTCAATTGAAGATTGGTAGTCGCCGTTCCGATGATATTGGCGCTATTGGGCACGAAATTGATGGTGGCCGCAACCTTCACGGGCTGGCTGGCGGACAAGTAGCCGCTCGCCACCGCGTTGATGGTCACGTCTCCGAGATTGACGCCGGTTACCGTCGGCTGCACCGCCGGTTGCGTCTGGCCGCCGTTCACCGTTACGCTGGCGGGCGAGATGGTCACCTTGGTCGGATCGCTGCTGGTCAGCATCACACTGACGCCACCGACTGGCGCTGGCGTTCCGAGGGTAATCGGGAAAGGAACCGTCTGGCTCGGAGCCAAGGTTACGTTGCTCGGCAGAACAATCATCCCCGGAGGCGCTACCGTTACCGGCACAGTCGTGTCCAGGACGATCGGAGGGCTGCTGGCATGAATCGTAGTGCTGCCGCCGGTGGTGCTGACGCCGGTCACCGCCACTGTGGCGGTTTGAGAATTCGGCAGGAAAGATACCGTGGCGGGCACCGAGGCCACCGTCGGATCGTCAGACTTGATATTCACGGTCAAGCCGGTGCCCGGCGCGGGCGCCGACAGGTTCAGCATCACAGTCTGTGTTGTGTTCCCAATAATCGCAATTGGCGAGGGAATGAACGTGAGGACATCCGCCACATTCACCGTTTCCGTGTCGCCGGTCAGCCCGAAAGCCGTCGCCGACATGGTGGTCGTTCCGAAGGCGTTTCCATTAACCTTGAGGACAAAGTTCGAGGTCGTCTGGCCTTGCGGGATCAGGACATTCGCCGTGCTCGGGGAAGCGATATTTGGATTGGCGCTGGTAACCGTAACGATGATGTTGGAAGCCGCCGGCTGCGCCAGCGTCACGGGGTAAGGCACGGATGAGCCTGGGGCAACCGTCACGTTGGCGGGTAGGAGGATGTCCTTGCTAATCATCACCGTGATGGTCGCCGACGTGTCCGGCAGATTGGGCAGCAAACTGGCGTGGATTTTCGTGGATCCGCTAGACACGCCCGATACGGGCACTTGGACCGTGGATGCACCGGCGGTAAAGGTCGCCGTCGCCGGCACCGTGGCCACACCGATATTTTCCGAACTGAGATTCACTGTCACGCCGCCCGCGGGCGCGACCGAGCTGAGAGTGAGCGTTATATTCTGGGGTGCCGTCCCACTGACCGAAAGCATGGGAGGCGTGAACGCCAGCGTCCCGCTCACCTGGACGGATTGACTTCCTGGATTGAAGCCAGGCCCCGATGCCGTTACCGTGGTCGAGCCGAAACCAACACCAGTTACTTGTGGCTGCGTGGTGGGCGTCGTTTGTCCGCCGGCGATGAACACCGAAGGGGTAACAGTCAAAATGGAAGTATTGGCGCTCTGCAACGTCACCGTCACGCCCTGCGCGGGAGCGGGAGCCGAAAGCGTAACCGCCAAGGCCGTGGATTGGCCGGTCCCGACCGTCACACCAGACTGCAATCCGATGGACCCGAGGGTCACCACAGTCACACTCGTCGTGGTGTCGGCCAGATTGGGCAGAGAACTGGCGTGGATGGTGGCTGTGCCACCTGTGACGCCGGTCACAGGAACGTTCACGCTGGACGTGCCGCCGGAAATGGTCACGGTGTTCGGCACGCTGGCAACTGCCGAGTTGCTGGACGACAGATTGATCACCACACCAGCCACAGGAGCGTTGCCGCTCAGATTGAGGGTCAGATTCTGAATGGTCCCAACCGGGAACATCGTGCTCTGTTGAGCAAAACTGATTGACGCGGTTACTTGCACTTGCCCGCTGGCCGAGGTATAAGCCGGTGCGCTGCCAGTCACCGTGGTCGATCCGAAGTTGACACCCGTCGCTTGGGGTTGGACTGAAGGCGTGGTCTGTCCGGCCGCAATGCTCACCATGCTGGGCGAGATGGTCACGTTTCCGTTGTTGGTCCCCAGCGTGATGGTCACCGGAGCCGACGGCGCCGCCGACAAGCTAACCGGGTAGGAAACCGATTGGCCAAGCCCAACATTCAGAGTCGTGGGCACTGAAACCGAGCCCAGGTTGACTACCTTTACAGACGCGGTCGTGTCGGCCAAATTGGGCAGAGAGCTGGCGTGGATCGTCGCCATACCCACACCTACACCAGTCACTGGCACACTGACGCTGGTCGCACTGGTTGGGAAATTCACGGTCGCCGGAACTGTGGCCACGCTGGTATTGTCAGAACTCAGATTAATCACCAGGCCCGCCGGAGCCGGACTGGACAGATTGAGTGTGAGGTTATTCGTACTGCCGATACCGAGAGTCAACGTGTTCGGCGAGAAGTTCAGCCCGGCGGATACCGTCACGGTTTCCGTGGCGCTGAGCAGGCCAGGCGCGGATGCGGTAATTACCGCCGATCCAAAATTGACGCCGGTGGCCAGCGGCAACGTGGTTGGCGCCGTCGCGCCCCCGGCAACAAACACTGAAGCGGGAACCGTAACTTTTGAAGTATCGCCGCTCATCAAAGCGATGGTCACGCCACCGGCAGGGGCCGGCGCCGAAAGACTGAGTTGCAGCGCTACCGTTTGCCCCGGCATCGTCGTCGCGGTCGCCGGTAAGAGAATCTGACCCAGGTTGCTGACGCTCACACTGATCGACACCGCGTTGTAGCCCGGCGAGCCGGCTGTAACGGTGGTGTTCCCCAGAGCCAAACCGGTAACCGTGAAAGTGGTCGAAGTCATCCCGGCCGGAACCTTCACTGGGGTCGGTTCTACATCCACGATCCCAGAGGGATTCGAAGACAGATTCACAGAAACGCCGGTAGGCCCGGCGGGCGCATTCAGGGTGACGGTGCCGTTGATGGTCTTGGTGAGGCCAATGGTAGACGAATCGAGCGCCAGGCTCAGCTTCGGCGTAACGACGTTGACGGTCGCGGTCCCCGCCACATATCCGGTGGCGGACGCGGTTACAGAAGTCGTTCCGACATTGCCGCCGGGGCTGACTCCAATAGCGGCCGAGGTCCCGCCCGCGCCGATGGACACGCTGGGCGAAACAAAAACGATGCTCGGATCGTTGCTGAGCAGGTGCACAACCAGACCACTGGGGCCGGCCGCGCTGGACAGAGTGAGGGTGAGCGTACCCTGCGAACCATTGGCGCTACTGATGGTCAGCGGACTCGGCGTCAGGGTGATGACCGGCATGGTCGCGGCGGTTATCATTACCGTCGCCGGATTGCTGTTTTGGAATCCGTCGTTCACGATGAGCTGGGCCACGTAGGCGCCCACCACGTCGGCAACAAAAGTCGGAGAGACCGTCTTGGCTCCCGTCAGCGTGGCGTTGCTTCCGGTTGGAACGCTCAGTGACCAGGAATAGGTCAGCGGCTGGTTGTTGGAATCGGTGGAACCGCTCCCATTCAGGGTTACCGTCGCGCCAGGCTGGACGTTCTGATTCGGTCCGGCGTTGGCAACCGGCTGCACAACTGTAGTGCTGATCGTCACCGTGGACGGCGGGCTGCTCAGAGTGCCGTTGTTGGAGATCAACTGAATGATGTACATCCCGCCCAAGTCGGCCACAAACGTCGGAGTCAGACTGGTCGCGTTCGTGAGCGTGGCGGTGCTGCCCGCCGGCTTCATCGTCATTGTCCATTGCAGCGTAAGCGGCAATCCCTGCGGATCCGACGCCGTGCCGTGAAGGGTCACCAGGGTCCCGTCCACGACCATCTGGTTGGCCCCCGCGATGGCCGTCGGAGGCATGATGACATTGGTGCTGATCGTCACCGTGGACGCCAAGCTGTCCACCATGCCATTATTGACGATCAATTGTGCCACATAGGTCCCCTGCAGGTCCGCCGTGAAGGTGGGATTCACGATGTTCTGATTGCTGAGTACTGCGCTACTGCCCTGCGGCAAAGTAATCAGACTCCAGGAGTACGTCAGCGGAAGACCGTTCATGTCCGTTGACTTGGAGCCATCTAACTGAACCAGTGCTCCCTTCAGGACTGACTGGTTGGGTCCGGCGTCGGCCACCGGCTTAACAATGGTCGAGGTTATGGTTACCGTGGACGGAGTGAGGCTATCCACCATCCCGTCATTGACGGTCAACGACGCCTGGTATTGACCCACCTTGTCTGCTACAAAGGTCGGCGAAACGGTATTGGCGTTGTTGAGAATCGACGCGCTGCCCGCCGGACGCTGCGTCAGCGTCCACTTATATGTCAGCGGATCTCCATTTACGTCAGTGGATCCCGCGCCTGTAAGTGTGACTGTGGAACCAACCTTCACCGTTTGATCCGGTCCCGCATTCGCAACCGGAGGAGTGTTGGCGGTGCTGACCATCACCGTCGCGCTACTGCTGTCCGTTCCGTTGCTGACCGTGAGCTGAATGGTGTAAGTCCCAGCTAGATCGATCACGAACGACGGCATCACCGAGAAGCGATTTGCCAGGGCTGTGGAACTCCCGGATGGGCGCGAGAGAAATACCCAGGAATAAGTCAACGTGCCAATCCCGCTCGGGTTGGTGGACGCGCTGCCGTTCAGGGTAACTGTGGAGCCTACCGGCGCCGTCTGATTCGCTCCTGCGTTGGCGATCGGAGCCACGGGAGTTGTGGTGAACGTCCACTGCAGATTCGTGAACGAGAACGGTTGCGTGCGATCCACCAAAATGGTGAAGGTGTTCAGGCTGGTCACTTGGCCGTTGGCCGGCACTGGGCCGAAATTCAGAATGTCTTTCCCGTTGATGGTGCGAACGCTGAAGGGGTTCTGGCTGGTTACTTGCGCGGTTACGGCGGCGTACGGAATGGCTCCGCTATTCAGCACGTCGGCCTTGTACACCACCTGCCACTGCGTCGCGGTCACCGGCGACTGGCTCACAAATTGGTAATTAGTGATGGATAGGTTCTGAGCCGAACCTTGGCCGAACGTCGAGCATGAAACTACCAGGGAAAAGGCGACCGTCGCCAACGAATATAGATATCGCATAATGACCTCTTAAAATGTCCTCACTCGATCTTGCTCAAAACATCCGCCACCAAACATGAGCGCGGGACGGCGCCAACGCGCATCCCGCAAATTTTCGGTCAATTTTTCCAACTCAGACCTCAACGGCCGATAACTCGTTTTCGCAAAATACCCGCCACAACCAAACTAAGTCCCGCTAGCGCAAAACTCCCTGGCTCGGGAGTAGCCAGCCCATTGGCTTCCAGGCTAGTCACGCCTGACTGTATCACGGAGCCAAACGTCCCGGTGTTGTCGACACTGTAGAGATTATAGGCAACCACACCCGGCTGGCCCGAGGTAGTTAGGGTGGCGTTGACCGTGAACGGTCCCGCCGACCCAGACACCGGGCCCGTACTTTGTTCTTCCACAATCAAGTCGCCGCTGGTCCCCGGCGGATTATTTGGCTGCAGGGGAATAGCAAAAAAACCGGATGGTGTCGACGCGCCGGAAAGAGAAGCGTACACAGAAGGGTCGAATTGGAAGTCCAGCGCTTCCCCTTGCGTCAGGTTGAACCCGACTAGCTGGAAAGCGTATTGGATTACGCCCGACCCCAAGGGCGAGACTTGCTGTTGAATCGTCCCGCCGCTTGCGGCCAGAGCCAAGCAAGTTGCTATCACCGGTAATACTATTCGTCTCATCGCTGTCCCTTTCCTCATGACCGGTGAGTTCACTCACTTGGCCTGTTAACAGGCTGCCGCGCCGAATTACCGCGCGGCAGTTTCCTTGGCGCGCGCCGATTTGGCTGCGATCTCCTGGTCGATCAGCTTACGCCAGTCTTCCGCCGAAAGATTGCCGCTGACAAAACGGCCATTCACGAAGAAGCTGGGTGTGCCTTCCAACCCGAATTGCTGTCCTTCCTTCAACGTCCCTTTTACTTCTTCGGCGTGCTGGCCCGCGTCCAGACACTTGTCGAATGCTTCGCCGTCGAGTTTCAACTGACGGGCCGCCGCCTTCAGCTCGGGGATTTCAAATTGCTTGGTGGCGTAAAGGGTGTCGTGATATTCCCAGAATTTGCTCTGGTCGCCGGCGCAACGAGCCGCCTCGGCCGCCTTCTGCGCGTGGGAATGCATTGGCAGCGGAACGTCCTTATACAAGAACGAGACCTTGCCCTTGTTCTCGGCCATCACCTTGGCCAAGATCGGTTCCGCAACCTGGCAGTAGGGGCATTCATAGTCCGCATACTCCACAATCGTCACCGGCGCATTGGCTACGCCGCGGACCGGAACTGCCTTCACCGCTACCTCGGCGCGCGGCGGAGTCACCAGCAACTCAATCTTCGCGTTCTGGCGAAGCGAGTTCATGTAGGCTACTTTGGCCTTCGTAATCCGCACTTCGCGCAAGTGTCCCAGAATCTGTTCCCGGACTTTTTCATACGGCTCGGTTGTATCCACGCCTTCGTAGTACACTCGCAGCGCCTCTTCCGACGGATCCTTGGCGATCGTGCTATTCACGTGGCGCTCGAGCAGTTGTTCTACCGTCAGGTTTTCTTTCTTTGCCTGGCGGTCCAGTAAGTAGTCATCCACGAACGAAAGGATAACTTTCCGTTCACTTTCGTAAAATACATTGCGGGAGTGAAACAGAGCGGAAGGATGAATCCGCTCAATATCCGCCAAAGTTAATTTGGCACCGTCAATCTCGACCAGCGCCGCATCGGATGAGACATCGCCGGCGGTCGCCGCAAAAGAGGTACCGGACAGGGAGCACACGAAACCTAGAGTCAAAATAGTGTTACGAATCATTGTTTTTGTCTTTCGGATGGGATTTTGCTTACTTACAGTCGGAGAATTCGGGTAACCGTGGCGAACCCACGATTACCCGATAACTTACAATTGCTAACTAACGAACGTTCAGACTAACAACGAACTACTGATTCGACGTACCGGCGCCGAGCCCGCCCGCTGCGCAGCCCTTGCAGATACCGAAACCGCTACCGTTGCTTTGAATGAAGCCGCAAGTGGTGGTGATATGCGTCAATTCCGCCGCCGACAGATCGGCAAAGGAAAACGCAGTCTCGGTCACCGCGTAGGTGGCGGCGGTGGTCGAGGTGTTCTGGTGCAGGGTGGTGCCCCAGGCCAGCATACCGTGCTGCAGGTTCGCGCCGGTCACGGTCGAAGCATTGCACGTGGTCGTGCTGGTGGCGACGGCCTTGATCACAACGGACGTGGGAATCGCCGGCGTCAGCGGGTTGCTGATCAGCGACTTCAAAACCGACA
>Ga0075017_100000425_pt1 | contig 23251 bp, 16 predicted proteins | sample AleBraG_ABR_2012_FD_71475 | JGI IMG/M metagenome (GOLD analysis project Ga0075017, IMG submission 71475) | Freshwater sediment microbial communities in response to fracking from Pennsylvania, USA - Alex Branch Run_MetaG_ABR_2012 | ecosystem: Environmental > Aquatic > Freshwater > Creek >... | reverse complement strand
GGCGTGCTCACCGCGCCCCCTTCCTTCGAGCCGGGTTTTTCGTAGACCGGTTCCTTGACCTTTTCACCGCCGGGTTCTTCCTTGGGCGGTGCTTCTTCTTTGGGCGGCGCTTCTTCTTTGGGTGGCGCTTCTTCTTTGGGCGGCGCTTCTTCCTTGGCGCCTTCGCCGGGTGGCTCGAAGGCGAGGATCCCGTGCGGCGTGCCGACGCCGCTGGGGCCGTCGAAGCCCGTCCCCGCCAGGCAGCTGCCCGCCGAGGCGCAGCTCGCGGCGGCCTCTTCGGTGGGCGTGCACTTGGTGAGGGCTTCGGCGTAGGAGCCGGCCGTGCATTCGCCGTTGGAGCCCAGCGTCACGTCGTGCAGGGTGCCCGGGGCTTCGCGCTCGTTTTCATAGAGCGTCTGGGCGGGGTAGGAGACGCCGGCGGCGCCGCCGGCGAGGGCGAAGACCGAGGCGATGATCGGCGAGGCGAGGCTGGTGCCGCCGTAGGTGCACCAGTGGATCACGTGTTTGGTGCCCCCTTCGGTGTATGTGGTTTCGCAGGCCGAGCTCGAGTCCGTGACGGCGAGGCCGGTGTGCGGGTCGGCGTCGGCCGCGACGTCGGCCACGACCCGTTTGCTCGCGCAGCCGATCGCCGGCCAGTCCGCAACCGCCTGCTGCCATGCGGGCGCGGTGAACAGGACGCTGCAGCCGCCGCCGGAGGCTCCGCTCCCGTTCCAGACGGTCTCGCTCGACCAGGTGCCGCCGGCGCCGAGCGTCAGCCGCGTGCCGCCCACGGCGATCACGTGCGGCGAGGCCGAGGGGTAGTTCACGAAGCCCTTTTCTTCAGCGAATTCCGAGTCCCAGCCGAGGTAGCCGCTGTCGCCCGTCGAGGCCGTGATGACGACCTTCGGGTCGTTGAAGGGGCTGGCGTTGTCGTGGGGCACGCTGACCCCTTCCTCGGGGCCGCCCCAGGAGTTCGAGAGCTCGCCGGCGCCGAGGGTCTCGGCTGCTTTCTCGGCCTTTTCGAGGTCCACATAGCCGGTCGTGGCGGCCTCGACGAGCAGGATGTGGCAGTTCGGGCAGACGGCGTGGGCGCTCTCGATGTCGAGCGAGATCTCGGCACCCCAGCCGACGGCCGCTTCGGCCCGTTCCCGTTCGGCGGCGCTGCCCGCTTCGGCGGCTTTCAGCGCGGCGGAGGATTCCGGGAACGGCAGGGCGCCTTCGAGCCCGGTCTCGCCGACCTTCTTGAAGCAGCCGTTCGCATGCGTGCAGGCCGGCAGGCCGAACATCGAGCTGTAGCTGGCGAGGTCGGCTTCGGCGGTGGGGTCGTTGTAGGCGTCGATCAGGGCGATCGTCTGTGCGGTTTTCGCCGTTTCAGGAAGTTCGTAGGCGGTGTGCAGGTCCTGGGGGCGCAGCCCGAAGTCCCCCGCGGCCGGATTGTGGGCGGCCGGCGCCGCGCCGGCTGCGCGCTGGATGCCGATCGGGGTGCTGAGGGCGCGGGCCTTGGCGCTCGCGGGCAGGAGCCGCACCGCCAGGCAGCCGGCGTGGCCGACGGCCGGCGGCGGGCAGGCGGCGCGCACGCTGTAGTCGGAGGCGGGCAGCGGCGTCTGCGCTTCGGCGGCCAGGGCGCCCGCACACGGCGGCGCAACGGTCAGGGCGGCTGCCGCGAGCAGCGAGACGGGTAGGCGCAGTTGTCCGCTCATGGAATTCGTCCATGCTCAGATTCGGTAGCCCGGCGCCGCTGCTTGAGTCCGCAGGCCACCGACCGACGCAATGCGGCCAGCTGTCGGCGATGCGCCACTAGGCTGAACGAGGTGTCCGGCCCTTTCGCCCAGCTGCTAGCGCCCGAGCGCCTCTCGCGGCGGACCGGCGCGACCGTCGCTGCGGTCGCGGTCGCGCTGTGCACGCTGATCGTCTACCCCCTGGCGCACGTCGCTCCGGTCGTCTCCCTGGGCCTCGTCTACCTGCCGGCCGTGCTGGTGGTCTCGACGATCTGGGGCGCCGGCCTCGGGATCGCCACGGCGGTCCTCAGTGCGGCCGCCTTCAACTACTTCCACCTGCCCCCGGTCGGGCAATTCACGATCCAGGACGGGAGCAACTGGGTGGCGTTGGCGGCCTTCATCGTCGTCGCCGCGTTCGCGAGCTCGCTCGCAGAGCTGACGCGCGCCCGCACCAGGGACGCGCTCGAGCGCCGCGAGGAGGCCGATCTGGCGGCGGAGATGGCCCGCCTGCTGCTGCGCGGCAACAGTCTGCAGGAGGCGCTGCCGACCGCCGCGGCGCGGCTCGCGGCGGCGCTCGAGCTGAGCTCGGCGGCGATCCAGCTGGAGGCGGTCGACGGCGACGAGCGGCGGCTGGCCTTCCCGCTGCGCGAGGGGACCCGGCGCCTGGGCACGCTGCTCGTCGGCGCCGACGCCCCGGAGCCGGGCCTGCGCCGGCTGCAGGAGCGTGTCGTGCCGGCCCTCGAGGCGCTGATGAGCGCGGCGCTCGAGCGCGAGGCCCTGCTCGGCGGCGTTGTCGAGACGGCGGCCCTGCGCCGGGCGGACACCGTCAAGACGGCGCTGCTGCGGGCGGTCTCGCACGACCTGCGCTCGCCGCTGACCGCGATCTCGGCGGCCGGCGAGGCGATCGCCTCGCCGGCGATCTCCGCGCAGGAGCGTGACGAGCTTGCGTCCGTGATCCAGGGGGAGACCCGGCGCCTCTCGCGGCTGGTCGACAACCTGCTGGACCTCTCCCGCCTGCAGGCCGGGGCGGCCGAGCCCCAGCGCGTCTGGACCTCCCTCGAGGAGCTGATCCGCATGGCGCTCGCCGAGGTCGGCGGGCCGTCCGAGGCGTTCAGCCTGTCGATCGACCCCGAGCTCCCGCTCGTGCGGCTCGACCCCGTGCAGATGGAGCGGGCGCTGGTGAACGTGCTCGAGAATGCCCGCCGGCACTCGGGCGGCCATCCGGTGTCGGTGCGGGCGCGGGCCGTTCGCAGCCTCTCCGGCTCCCGCCGCCCGCCCGCCGGCGCCGGCCCGGAGGGCGAGGCCTCGGCGGAGGGCCGGGCGGGCGATCGGCTGATCGTGCGGATCGTGGACCGCGGCCCGGGGATCCCCTCGGCGCAGCTCGAGCGGGTTTTCGAGCCCTTCTACCGGGCCGGTGCGCCCGGCGGCGAGCACCGCGGCTCGGGTCTGGGGCTGGCGATCGCAAGGGGCTTCACCGAGGCCAACTCGGGCACGCTGCGGGTCGAGTCGCTGCCCGGACAGGGGGCCACGTTCGTCTTCGAGCTTCCGCTCGAGTCCGCCGCGGCGCCGGCAGTTCCCGAGGCACCCGAGGCATCCGGGCTCGAGCCGGCGTATGAACCGCGGTCCCCTGGGTGAGCATCCACGCCCGCGCCGAGGCGCCCGCGCCGCGCATCCTTGTCGTCGATGACGAGCCGCAGATCGTCCGCGCCCTGAAAGTCGTCCTGCGCGAGGCGGGCTTTCAGACGGTCGCGGCGGAGACGGCCGCCGAGGCGCTCGACCTCGCCGCGGTACGCCCGCCCGAGGCGGCGATCATCGATCTGGTGCTGCCCGACATCGACGGGGTGGAGCTGACCCGCCGGCTGCGCGAGTGGAGCGAGATGCCGATCCTCGTCCTGTCGGCGGTGGGCGAGGAGGACCAGAAGGTCCGGGCACTTGAGGCGGGGGCCGACGACTACATCACCAAGCCCTTCGGCACGCGTGAGCTCGTCGCCCGGCTGCAGGCCGCGCTCAGGCGCGCCGGGCGCAGCGAGGAGGAGCCGAGCGTCTCCTTCGACGGGCTCGAGGTCGACCTCGGCGCGCGCATCGTGCGCCGCGACGGCCAGACGATCCATCTGACCCCGATCGAGTTCGACCTGCTGCGCGTCCTGGTCCGGAACCGCGGCCGCCTGATGACCCATCGCAAGCTGCTCGTCGACGTCTGGGGACCCGAGTACGTGGATGACATCCAGCCGCTGCGCACGCACATCGCGCGCCTGCGGGCGAAGATCGAGCCGGAGGGCAGCGTGGCCCCCCGGTTGATCGTGACCGACCCCGGCGTCGGCTATCGGTTCGCCGGCTGACACGGACGGGCCGGCCGGCTGCGAAGCCGTGGAAACGCAGCGGTAACCCTTACGGAAGAGTCGCGACGCCCGAGCGTAGGTTGCGACTCATGCGTCCGTCACGAAATCGTTATGCGTTTGCACTCGATCGTCACGGGAGCGTGACGCTCCGAGCCCGATAGTGCTCCCATGGATCTCGTCGCGGTGATAATCGCCATCGGCGTCTTCGCCCTCCTGCTTCTGATGATCGAGGGGGTGGATCGCATATGAGCCCCGCGCTGGCATTGGGCGCGTTCATCGCTCACATGTCGGGGGCCGACTTCTTCGGCCTCGTCGTCGCCGTCCTCGTGATCGCATACCTCTTCTACGCGCTGATCCGCGGGGAGAAGCTCTGAGATGACGTTCGCCGGCTGGCTGACGATCATCCTGTTCGCCGTGATCCTGACGGCCGTGGCGCTGCCGCTGGGGAACTACATGGCGAAGGTCTACACCGGCGGGCGGGTCTTCCTCTCGCCGCTCTTCGCCGGGCCCGAGCGCTTCCTCTACCGGATCATGCGGGTCGAGGAGAGGCGCGAGCAGGACTGGAAGGCGTACGCCAAGAGCCTGCTGATCTTCTCGCTCGCGGGTTGGCTCTTGCTCTACCTGATCCTGCGTACGCAGAACGCCTTCTATGTACCCCATGCCCTGAACCCGCTGGGGTTCCACTCGGCGCCCTGGAATGTGACATTCAACACCACCTCGTCATTCATAACGAACACGAACTGGCAGTACTACAGCGGCGAGACGACGATGAGCTACCTCAGCCAGATGATCGGACTGACGGTGCAGAACTGGCTCTCGGGCGGCGTCGGCATCGTCGTCGCCGTCGCGTTGATCCGCGGGATCATCGGGCGCAGCGGCAAGAGCCTCGGCAACTTCTGGCAGGACCTTGTCCGCACGGTCCTGTACGTGCTGACGCCGATTTCGGTGATCGGGGCGCTGGTGTTGGTCTCGCAGGGAGTGATTCAGAACTTCACCACCTACCTGACCGCTCACACGGTCACCGGCCTGACGCAGTCGATCGCGATGGGCCCGGTCGCCTCGCAGGAGGTGATCAAGCTGCTGAACACAAACGGCGGCGGCTTCTTCAACGTCAACTCGGCCCACCCGTTCGAGAACCCGAACGGCTTCACCAACCTGTTCGAGATGCTGCTCGTGCTGATCATCCCGGCGGCCCTCGTCTTCACCTATGGCCGGATGACCGGAAACCGCCGCCAGGGCTACGCGATCTACGCGACGATGATGGTGATGTTCCTGGGCGCCGTGGCGGTCGCATATGTGGCCGAGTCGCATGGTTCCCCGGCCCAGCACGCCGCGGGCCTTCACACGGCGGTCATCTCCGGTTCGGGCGGCGGCAACATGGAAGGCAAGGAGCAGCGCTTCGGCATCGCCGGATCGGCGCTGTTCGATGTCGTGACAACGGTCACCTCGTGCGGTGCGGTCAACAGCGCACTCGAGTCCTTTACGGGCATCGGCGGCGCGGTGCCGTTCGCCAACCTGTCGGCCTCGGAGACTGTCTTCGGCGGCGTCGGGACGGGGCTCTACTCGATCCTGCTGTACGTGCTGCTGGCGGTCTTCATCGGTGGCCTGATGGTCGGGCGCACGCCCGAGTGGCTGGGCAAGAAGCTCGAGGCGCGTGAGATCAAGCTCGCCGGCCTGGGCATCCTCGTGACCCCGCTGGCGGCCCTCTTCTGCACGGCGATGGCGAGCGCGACGAGCGCCGGGCGGGCGTCGATCTCGACGCTGGGCAAGGGCCCGCAGGGCTTCTCCGAGACCTTCTACGCCTACCTTTCGCAGGCCAACAACAACGGCTCTGCCTTCGCCGGGTACACCGGCTTCATCCAGCCGAGCGCCGGCAACGTCGGCTCGCACGGCGTCACCTTCGCCGATCTGCTGGGCGGCCTCGACATGCTGTTCGCGCGCTACGCCCCGATCCTCTTCGCGCTGGCCGTCGCCGGTGCACTCGCCGGCAAGCGCGTCACCCCGGCGGGCCTCGGGACGATGCGCACTGACAACCCGACGTTCGTCGTGCTGCTGATCGGTGTGATCATCCTCGTCGGTGCGCTGACGTTCTTCCCCGCCCTGCTGCTCGGACCGGTCGTCCAGGGCCTGACAGGACATCTCTACTGAGATGAAGCGCGACATCGTCACCTCCGTCATCGCCATGATCGTCCTGACGATCCTGCTCGGGCTCCTCTACCCGCTGCTGGTCACGGGCCTCGGGCAGGTGCTGTTCCCCGGTTCCGCGAACGGCCAGAAGGTCTACGTGAACGGGCAGCTGGTCGGCTCGAGGATCATCGGCCAGAGCTTCTCCAAGCCCGTCCTCGAAGAGAACGGCAAGCCCAAGGAAGAAAAAGGCGTCGTCGTCACCGAACCCGACCCGGCCTACTTCCAGAGCCGCCCGTCGGCGACCGAAGGGGGCGCCTACAACGCTGCCGCCAGCACGTTCTCCAACCGCGGCCCCAACGACAAGGCGACCAGGGAAGCCGACGAGGAAAACATCAAGGGATACCTGGAACTGAACCGGCCCTACGACCCGGGCCTGACGGTCGCCGGGATTCCCGTCGACGCGGTCAACACCTCTGGCTCGAACCTGGACCCCGAAATCTCGCAGGCCAACGCCCGGATCCAGGCCTACCGGCTCGCCGCGCTTCGCCACCTCCCGCTCGCAACCGTCGACGGGCTGATCTCCAGCTACACGTCGAACCGCGGCCTCGGCTTCTCCGGCGAACCGGGGGTCAACGTGCTCGAACTGAACCTCGCCCTCGACCGTCTCACGGGAGGAACCCGCTGATGTCCGCGCAGATGCCCGCCGCCGGCGAGCGCCGGGCGATCTCGCTGTTCCAGGGCGAGATCGTCCGCCGCGCCCTGATCGACAGCTTCAAGAAGCTCGACCCCCGCGTGCAGGTCCGCAACCCGGTCATGTTCGTGGTCGAGATCGGCTCGCTCATCACGACCGCCACCTGGCTGATCCAGGCCTTCGGCGGCAAGCCGCTGGGCGGCGGCAGCGAGCCGGCCTGGTACACGTTCCTGATCGCCATCTGGCTGTGGCTGACGGTGGTCTTCGCGAACATGGCCGAGGCCTTCGCCGAGGGCCGCGGCCGCGCCCAGGCCGACACGCTGCGCTCGATGCGCAAGGAGACGGTCGCCAAACTGCGCGACGGCTCGAGCAAGGCGGCCGCCGAGCTGACGCGCGGCGACGTCGTGGTCGTCCCGGCCGGCGAGCTGATCCCCGGCGACGGGACGGTGATCGAGGGCATCGCGACGGTCGACGAGTCGGCGATCACCGGCGAGTCGGCACCGGTGATCCGCGAGTCGGGCGGGGACCGCAGCGCGGTCACCGGCGGCACCCGGGTGACCTCGGACCAGATCGTCGTCGAAATCACCCAGGAGCCGGGCCAGTCCTTCCTCGACCGGATGATCGCCCTCGTCGAGGGTGCCCAGCGGCGCAAGACGCCGAACGAGATCGCCCTCGGGATCCTGCTCGCCGCGCTGACGCTGATCTTCGTGATCGTCGTCGCCACGCTGCGCCCGTTCGGCCTCTTCTCGGGCACCTCGATCTCCGAGACGACCCTGATCGCGCTGCTCGTCGCCCTGATCCCGACGACGATCGGCGCCCTGCTCTCGGCGATCGGGATCGCCGGTATGGACCGGCTCGTGCGGCGCAACGTGCTGGCCCTCTCCGGACGCGCCGTCGAGGCCTCGGGTGACATCGACGTGCTGCTGCTGGACAAGACCGGGACGATCACGATCGGCAACCGCCTGGCCAGCGAATTCGTGCCGATGCCCGGCGTGCCGGAGGCGGAGCTGGCCGAGGCGGCCCAGCTCTCCTCGCTGGCCGACGAGACGCCCGAGGGCCGCTCGATCGTCGTGCTGGCGAAGAAGTACGGCATCCGCGAGCACGACATGGCGACGCTGAACGCCGAGTTCGTCCCCTTCACGGCGCAGACGCGGATGAGCGGCGTCGACCTCGACGGGCACCAGCTCCGCAAGGGCGCCGGAGACTCGATCATCGAGTTCGTCTCGCAGGAAGGCGGCTCGCCGCCGCCGGAGCTGCAGGCCGAGCTCGACCGGATCGGCCGCGAGGGCGGGACGCCGCTGGCCGTCTCGCGCGACAGCCAGGTGCTGGGCGTCGTCTACCTCAAGGACACGATCAAGGAGGGCATGAAGGCCCGCTTCGACCAGCTTCGGGCGATGGGCATCAAGACGGTCATGGTCACCGGCGACAACCGCCTGACCGCGGCCAAGATCGCCGAAGAGGCCGGCGTCGACGACTTCCTCGCCGAAGCGACCCCCGAGCGAAAGCTCGCGCTGATCCGCGAACAGCAGGAGGACGGCCGCCTGGTGGCGATGACCGGCGACGGCACCAACGACGCGCCGGCGCTCGCCCAGGCCGACGTCGGGGTCGCGATGAACACCGGCACCCAGGCCGCCCGCGAGGCCGGGAACATGGTCGACCTCGACTCCAACCCGACGAAGCTGATCGAGATCGTCGAGGTTGGCAAGCAGCTGCTGATCACCCGCGGGGCCCTGACGACGTTCTCGATCGCAAACGACGTCGCCAAGTACTTCGCGATCCTGCCGGCCGTGTTCATTTCCACCTACGCGACGACGCCCGGCGGGAGGGGGCCGCTGGCGGCGCTCAACGTCATGAGCCTCGGCACGCCGCGCAGCGCGATCATCTCGGCGATCATCTTCAACGCGATCGTGATCCCGCTGCTGATCCCGATTGCGCTGCGTGGTGTCAGCTACAGGCCGATCGGCGCCAGCGCGCTGCTGCGCCGCAACCTGTTGATCTACGGCGCCGGGGGCCTGGTCGCGCCGTTCATCGGCATCAAGCTGATCGACCTGATCGTGCACAACCTGCTCGGAGGGTGAGCCGGGCGCCTCCCGTCCCGGTATCGTGAGCGGTGGTGAGCCGGGAAGCCTGGTCGGCAACGAAGATTGCTGCTCGGACAATGCCCAGCGACCGCCACCCGCCCATCAGCCGCTCTCTCCGCCCTGAGCCGGCGCTCGCCGAATGAGGCCGGCCCTGCCACTGCCCTCGGCCTGGCGGCGCGAGGCCCTGCGCACGAACCTGTGGCTGGTCCCGACGGTGGAGATCGTGCTCGCCGTCCTGTTGTTCGCGGGCACCTACCTGCTGGACCGGGCCGCCTACAACGGTTCGCTGAACCTGCCCTCATGGGTGATCAGCGGCACGCCCGATGCGGCCCGCCAGATCCTCACCGCGATCGCCGCAGCCGTGGTGACGGTGGTGACGCTCGTCTTCTCGATCACGATCGTGACGCTCACGCTGGCCTCGACGCAGTTCGGCCCGCGGATGCTGCGCAACTTCATCCGCGATCGGATCACCCAGGTGACGCTGGGGAGCTTCGTGGCGACCTTCGTCTACGCGATCCTCGCGCTGGTCGTGATCGGGCCGGGCAGCCACGGGGAATTCGTTCCCCATCTCTCGATCACGGTGACCCTGGCGCTGGTCGTCCTCGACGTCGGCGTCCTCGTCGTCTTCATCGATCACATCGCCAAGTCGATCCAGCTGCCCCAGGTGATCGCGAGCATCGCCGGTGACCTGTCGCGCGCGATCGAGACCGAGGCCGCCCTGCCCGCCGTGAGCGCCCGGCAGGCAGGGCCCTCACTGGCCGAGATGCTGGTCCGCCTGGAGGAGGACAGCGGCGTGGTTCGCGCGCCGAGCAGTGGCTACCTGCAATACGTCAGCATGAGCACGCTGATCGACATCGCGACCAACGGGGATGCCGTGATCCGGCTCCTCCACCGCCCCGGGCATTTCGTCGCCGAGGGCCAGCCTCTGGCCCTGGTCTGGCCGGCGACGGCCGCGCCGGGCGTGGCGCGCGCGCTGGGCGGTGCGCATGCGACGGGCCCGCACAGGACGCTCACGCAGGACCTCTCGTTTGCCGTCGATCAGCTCGTGGAGATCGCGATCCGGGCACTCTCGCCGGCGGTCAACGACACGTTCACGGCGCTCGCCTGCATCGACTGGCTGGGAGACGGCCTGGGCAAGGTCGCCGCCCGCTGGCAACCGGCGACCGTCTACCGGGACGCGGCCGGTCATCTGCGCGTGCTCACCGTGACGGTCAGCTTCGATCGGCTGGCCGAACGAGCCCACGACAAGATCCGTCAGTCGAGTCGCGGCATGCCTGCCGTCATGATCCGCCAGCTCGATGCTCTCTCGAAGGTCATGGCGCACACGATCTCCAACCAGCAGCGCACGCTGCTGCTCGGGCAGGCGGCGATGATCCTGCGCTCGTGCGAGGAGTCGGTCCCCGAGGCGGCCGATCGCGCCGATGTCGCACGCCGTCACCAGGCGGTCCGCGCGGCCGCCGCGGCCGCCGGCGCCGGGCACTCGCCGCCGATGCCCGAGCACCGCTGACAGCGAGCCCCGGAGCGGGCGGACGGTTCGCTACCGTCCGGCGCGGGCCCAATGACAGAGGACCGAGGACATCTGAAGGTCTTCATCGGAATGGCTCCCGGTGTGGGGAAGACGTTCCGCATGCTCGAAGAGGCGCGGGCCGAAGCTGACTCGGGCCGGGATGTAGTTGTGGGCTACCTCGAGTCGCACGGCCGCGCCGAGACGCTCGCCAGGGCCGAGGGCCTCGAGACGATACCCCGACGGCGGCTCACCTACCGCGGCACTCCGCTGGAGGAGATGGATCTGCCGGGGATCCTGGCGCGCCACCCCGAGCTCTGCCTGATCGATGAGCTGGCTCACACAAACGCGCCGGGCGTCGAGCACGAGAAACGCTACGAGGATGTCCGCACCGTTCTCGAGGCCGGTATCGACGTCTTCTCGACCGTCAATGTCCAGCACCTGGAGAGCCTCAACGACCAGGTCGCCCAGCTGACAGGCGCGAAGGTCCGCGAGACGATCCCCGACGAGGTCCTCTCGGCGGCCGACGAGATCGTCCTGATCGATCTCACGCCGGAGGCGCTGATCGCCCGCCTGCGAGCCGGCAAGGTCTACCGCCCCGAGCGCGTCCCGGCCGCGCTGAACAACTTCTTCAAGATCGAGAACCTGGCGGCCCTGCGCGAGACGGCCCTGCGCCAGGTGGCCGAGGACGTCGAGATCAAGCGCCTCGTCCGCGAGCCGGGCCCGGCCCTGCGCCGCGACGAGGAGGGGCTGCCCCTGCCCGAGGAGGGCGGGCCGCAGGCGATTGCCGAGCGCCTGCTGGCGATCGTCGGCCTGACGGGCGAGTCCGAGCGGGTGATCCGCCGGGCCTGGCGCTCGGCCCAGCGCCTGGACGCCGAGCTCGACGTCCTGCTCGTGCGCACACCGGGACGCCCCGCCAGCCCCGATGATCGCGGGCGTATAGAGGAGCTGCGGCGCCTCGCGGCGATGCTCGGCGTACGCCTGCGGATCGAGGAGGGCGAGGACGAGGCAGCCGTCGCGATCGCCACGGCCCGGACGCTGGGCTCGACCTACGTGCTGATCGGCACGCCCCCACGCCGGGGGCGCCTTGCCCGCCTGGGGCTTGGGGCGGACCTGCTATCCCGTCTGCTGGACGGGCTCCCGGGCGTCGACGTGCGGATCGTCGCCGACCCGAAGCTCCGCTCGGCGGCCACCACCGCAGAGGAGCCGCCCGCGCATGGAGGACTCGCCGGGGAGCACGGCGAACGTGTGCAAGGGCCCGCGCCAGGCGCCCCGCCGAGCACCGGGCCCGGTTCCTAAAGATCGCCAGCGACCCGCAACCCGACAACCTGAATTCTGTTCTGAGGAGAGCCGTGCCGTCCCGCACCCGCCCCCTTCGCCTGATCTGCCTGGCCGCCCTGACGGCCGCCCTCGCCCTCGCCGCAGCCCCCGGTGCCCTGGGTGGCGCGGGAGCCCTTCGCGCCCATGCCGCGGCCTCCTACCTGACGGGCATCGGCGACGAGCAGACGACGATGTTCGCGAACCCGCTCTACGAGCAGCTGCACACCAGGGTCGTCCGCTACATCGCTCCCTACGACGCCGGAGTGCGCCCCGACGGCCTGGCCAAAGCCCGTGCCTGGATTGACGCCGCCGAAGCCCTGCACCAGGAAGTCCTGGTCGCCTTCTACCACTCCGAGCACACCCCGACCAGGCTGCCGGCGCCCGCCACCTACCAGCGCGACGTGGCGGCCTTCGTCAGGGACTTCCCCCACGTCCGCCAGTATCAGTCCTGGGACGAGGCCAACAGGGGCAACATCCCGCACGTCCTGGCCAGCCCCTCGGCGGTGGGAGCCGCCCGCTACTACCAGGCCCTGATCAGGGTCTGCGGCGGCTGCACCGCGATCGGCCTCGACGTCCTCGACCAGTACGTCATCGCCCCGACGCTCGGCTACATCGCGGAATTCAAGCGCGAGGTGCGCCGGCTCCACATCGCGATGCCGAGGATCTGGGGCCTGCACAACTACTCCGACGTCAACCGCCTGCAGAGCTGGCGCACCCGCGAACTGATCGGCGCCCTCGGCGGGCAGGTCTGGCTGACCGAGACCGGCGGCGTCGTGCAGTTCGGCCACGACTTCCCGAACCGGCACGGCTCCGGCCTGAAGCGGGCGGCCAGGGTCCTGCGGTACATGTTCGCGCTCGCCGCCGCCCTCCCCCAGGTCAAGCGGCTCTACATCTACGACTGGAGCGGCGGCGTGGCCTCGACGCGCTTCGACGCCGGGCTGACGAATGCCCACGACCAGCCGCGGGCCGGCTATCTGGTCGTCTGCCGCCAGCTCCACGGCGCGCGCTGCACGGTCAGGATCGCCAGCAACTAGCCCGAGCGGAGCCCGGCGGGCGGGGCGTCGGGACGCCTGCCGCCGCGTCGCCGTGCTTTGCGCAAGACTTGCGGGCATGAGGATCCTGGTTGTCGGAGCGGGGGGAGTCGGCGCGGCGTTCGCGGCGATCGCCCAGCGGCGCCCCGCCTTCGAGCACGTGGTGATGGCCGACGTGGCGATCGAGCGGGCCCGGGCGGCGGCCGACCGCCTCGGCGAGCCCGACCGCTTCAGCGCCGAGCGGGTCGACGCATCGAGCCGCTCCGAGCTGATCGAGCTGATCGAACGGGTTCGGCCGGACGCCGTGCTGAACGCCTGCGACCCCCGCTTCAACGAGCCGATCTTCGGCGCCGCCTACGACGCCAGGGTGAGCTACCTGGACATGGCGATGACGCTCTCGCACCCCCACCCGCAGCGCCCGTACGAGCTCCCGGGGGAGATGCTGGGCGAAAGGCAGCTGGCCGAGCACGAGGCCTGGGAGGCGGCCGGCCTGCTGGCACTCGTGGGGATCGGCGTCGAGCCGGGGCTGTCGGACATCTTCGCCCGACATGCCGCCGACGAGCTGTTCTCGAGCATCACCGAAGTCGGCGTCCGCGACGGCGCGGACCTCGTCGTCGAGGGCTATGACTTCGCGCCGACCTTCTCGATCTGGACGACGATCGAGGAGTGCCTGAACCCGCCGCTGATCTGGGAGCGCGAGCGGGGCTTCTACACGACGGCGCCCTTCTCCGAGCCCGAGATCTTCGACTTCCCCGAGGGCATCGGCCCGGTCGAATGCGTCAACGTCGAGCACGAGGAGGTCGTCCTGATCCCCCGCTGGGTGGAGTGCGAGCGGGTGACCTTCAAGTACGGCCTCGGCCAGGAGTTCATCGACGTCCTCTCGACGCTGCACAAGCTCGGCCTCGACTCGACCGACCCGCTGAGCGTCCGCGGCGTTCAGGTCTCCCCCCGCGACGTCGTCGCCGCGGCCCTGCCGGACCCGGCGACGCTGGGCGAGCGGATGAGCGGGCGGACCTGCGCCGGGACCTGGGTGACGGGCACCGGCAAGGATGGCCGGCCCCGCTCGACCTACCTCTACCATGTCGTCGACAACGAGACGACGATGCGCGAGTACTCGAGCCAGGCCGTCGTCTGGCAGACCGCCGTCAACCCGGCCGTGGCACTCGAGCTGCTCGACCGCGGGGACTGGAAGGGAACCGGCGTCCTCGGTCCCGAGGCCTTCGCGCCGGGGCCCTTCCTCGAGCTGCTGGCCGAGTACGGCTCCCCCCACGGCGTGATGGAGCTCCCGCCCGCCGGCTCCTAGAAGTCGACCTGCGCCGGCAGCTCCGCCAGCGGGTGCTCGAGGATCCCGGGAGGCGCGGTTTCGCGCGTGCGCGAGAAGTACTCCTTGAAGTAGGGGCGCGAGGCGAGCATCGCGAAGAAGCCCAGGATCAGGCCGCCGATGCCCATCCACAGCGGCAGCGTGATGCCGAGGATCGGGCTCGACGAGACGTTTGCCTTGTGGCCGTAGTAGACGGCGCCCTTGACGCCGACGGCGAACATCAGCAGCCCGCCGAGGAAGGGGCCGACGCCGAGCAGGATCAGGTTGTGCAGGCTCTTGCCCAGCTCCCTGCGGTAGTAGACGGCGCAGGCGAAGCCGGTGAAGCCGTAGTAGAAGACGATCGGGAAGCCGATCGCCGCGACCGAGTCTTCGAGGACGCTTTCGGAGAGCAGCAGCAGGATGACCGTCAGGACGATCGACAGGGCGCCGAAGCCGAGCGTCGAGACGGTCGGGGTGAGATAGTCCTTGTGGACCCGCTGCAGCAACCGGTGGACGGCTTTCCAGTGCGCCATCGAGAGCGTCGTGCGGGCGGTCGGCAGGATCGTCGTCTGGGTCGAGGCCGAGGCCGAGGTCAGCACCGTGATCACCAGGAGCTTGTTGAGCGTCCCGCCGAGCACGCCGGTGCCGAGGGCGTTGAGCACGTCGCTCTGGTGTTCTTCGTTGGTCAGGAAGCCGACGCCGTGGAAGGACTGCGCCGCGGCGGTCACGACGACGTAGATCAGCACGAGCAGGAGCGTCGAGACGACGGCCGCCTTGCCGGGTCCCTCGGCGGGGTCCTGGGACTCCTCGTTGACGGCGACGCCCGAATCCCAGCCCCAGTAGATGAAGAAGGCCACGAGCACCGCGACCGCGAGGTCACCCGAGCTCATCGCGAAGGGGTTGATCCAGTCCAGAGCCGGCTTCATCGCCCCGCTCGGCGGGTGGCTGCCGTAGACCTTGACGAATGCGACGATCGAGAAGAGCCCGAGGATCACGACCTCGGTGGTGAGCAGCAGCGCCTGGATTTTCGCCGACAGCTCGATGCCGCGGTAGCAGATCCAGGTCATCAGGACGATCCACAGGATCGCGACGATGATGATCGCCGCTTTCGATTCGCCGAGTTCGGTGAAGCCGAAGAGCTTGAACGTGTAGATCGCCGCGATGTCCGACAGCGAGGCCATCACGATCACGTCGGCCAGGAAGATCGCCCAGCCGTTGACCCAGCCGGTCATCGGCCCGAATGCGCGGGTCGTCCAGGCGAACGTGGTGCCGGCGTCGGGATCGGCTTTGTTGAAGTATTTGTAGGCCGAGGCGACGAGCAGCATCGGGATGAACGCGACGATCATCACCGCCGGGGCATGCACGCCGACCCCCTTGACGGCCACGATGAAGCCGAGCGTGGCGGCCAGCGAGTAGGCGGGCGCGGTCGAGGCGACGCCGATCACGACGTTCGAGACGTAGCCCACGGCGCCCTTTTTGAGGCCCTTGTCCATCACGCCCGACGTTCCCGGTGCGGCGAGGTCTCCGGCTGCCATCAGGGGCTCCTCTCGTAGATGCGGACGCTGCTCATGCGGAATGCCGCGAACGGCTAGGAGGAAACCTAGTTTCCGCGGCGGCGGCCGCGCAAGGGGCAGGTGTCCCAAAACCTGCGGGCCGTCCTGTACGTTGCGTACAAGTCACCCGGTCAGCCTTTTCCTGAGGCGTACTTGCAGAGGATATTTGGCCCGGATAGGCTTGTCCTGATCGTCTAGCAAGTGCGACTCGGCGCAAACAGGGAGATGAGCTGATGGCAAGTCCCGACATGAACGACGGATTGCAGGCCGGCAGCGAGGAGACCAGCTCCACCGCGACGCCCTGGGCCCCGGGCCCATCGGGGCAGGCGCTGAACGAGGACCCCGACCGCCTGCAGCAGCTCGCACGGCGCCACCTGTGGATGCACTTCACGCGGATGGGCTCCTTCGACGAGCACCACTCGGTGCCGGTGATCGTCCGGGGCGAGGGGTGCTACGTCTACGACGAGCACGGCAACCGCTACCTGGACGGTCTGTCGGCGCTCTACTGCGTCAACGTCGGCCACGGCCGCGCAGAGCTCGGCGAGGCCGCGCTGGCCCAGGCCAAGGAGCTCGGCTTCTACACCAACTGGAGCTACGCCCACCCGCCGTCGATCGAACTGGCCGCCCGCATCGCCGGCCTGGCGCCGGGTAACCTCAACCGCGTCTTCTTCACCTCGGGGGGCTCGGAGGCGGTCGAGTCGGCATGGAAGCTCGCCAAGGCCTACCAGCGCGCGATCGGGGAGAAGAACCGCTACAAGCTGGTGGCCCGCAACCTGGCCTACCACGGCGTCTCCATGGGCGCCCTCTCGGCGACCGGCCTGACGCCGCTGCGCGAACCGTTCGAGCCGCTGACGCCGGGGGGGATCCACGTGCCGAACACCAACTCCTACCGCTGGAGCGAGGACCGCGACCCGCTGTGGGCGGCCGACGAGATCGAGCGGGCGATCGAATTCGAGGGCCCCGAGACCGTCGCCGCCGTGATCCTCGAGCCGGTCCAGAACGGCGGTGGCTGCTTCGTGCCGCAGGACGGCTACTTCCAGCGCGTCCGCGAGATCTGCGACCGCCACGGCGTCCTGTTGATCTCCGACGAGGTGATCTGCTCATGGGGCCGCCTCGGGCACATGTTCGGGTGCGAACGCTTCGGCTACCAGCCCGACATGATCACGACCGCCAAGGGCATCACCTCCGCCTACGCGCCGATGGGCGCGGTGATCGCAGGCGACCATCTGGTCGAGCCCTTCCTCGTCGGCACGGCGGCCTTCAACCACGGCTTCACATTCGGCGGGCACCCCGTCGCCTGTGCGGTCGCCTCGGCCAACATCGACGTGATCGAGCGCGAGGGCCTGTGCGAGAACGTCCGCCGGAACGAGGGTCTCTTCCGTGAGCTGCTCGACGGCCTGCGCGACCTGCCGATCGTCGGCGATGTCCGCGGGGCCGGCTACTTCCAGGCGATCGAGCTGGTCAGGGACAAAGCGACCAAGGAGACCTTCGACGACGCCGAATCCGAGCACCTGCTGCGGGGCTTCCTCTCGGGCGAGCTCTACCGCCGCGGGCTGATCTGCCGCACCGACGACCGCGGCGACCCGATCGTGCAGCTCTCGCCGCCGCTGATCGCGGGCCCGGCCGAGTTCGAGGAGATCGTCTCGATCCTGCGTCCCGTCCTGACCGAGGCCAGCGAGCGGATGGAGCAGTGGAGCTCACTGTCGCGAGCCTGATCGGCGAGCTGGGCCTGAAGCTGGTCTCCGGCGAGGAGTCCTCCCAGGCCCACGTCCGCTGGGTTCACAGCACCGAGCTGCCCGACCCGACGCCGTGGCTGAAAGGCGGAGAGGTGCTGCTGAGCACCGGGCTGCAGCTCGAGCGCCCGCGCGCTCAGCGCGAGTTCGTCGAGCGCCTCGCCGACCACGAGATCTCGGCGCTCGGCTTCGGTACCGGCCTGACCCACCGGCGGCTGCCGGCGGCGCTCGTGACGGCGGCCCGCAAGCGCGGCTTCCCGCTGTTCGAGGTCCCCTACGAGCTGCCGTTCATCGCGATCACCGAGCGGGTCTTCACCCATCTGCTCGACGAACGCTATGAGCTGCTGCAGCGCAACATGGTCGGCGACGTCCTCGCCGAGGCCCTCAGCGGCCATCTCTACCCCGAGGACCTGACGGCCCGGCTGCGGCCCTTCGGCATCGGCGAGCGGATCGCCGTGCTGGCCTTCGCACTCGCGGACCCCTCGGCGGGCGCCTCGGTGGTCGAGCGGCTGCTGGGGGCCGAGCGCGTCGGCAACCTGGTGGCGATCCGCGGCGGCCTGCTGTGCGCGGTCGTCGACGCCGGCCCGGCGAGCGAGAGCGGCGAACTGGACCCCGTGGCCCTGGCCGGCAGGATCCGGGCCGAGCTGAAGGTGCGCTTCGGCGAGGTCAGGGCGGCCGCCTCGAGGCCGGCGGCGACGCATTCGCTGCGGCTCAGCTTCCACGAGGCCCGCTGCGCGCTGGAGGCCGTCCGGCTGCGCAACGGCGACGCGCCCGAGGTCGCCTCCTACGAGGACCTGGGGGGCTTCCAGCTGCTGCTCTCGCTGCAGGACGACGAGGCGCTGAGCTCCTACTGCCGCAGCGTCCTGGGGCCGATCGAACAGGGCGAGGGCGAGTACGGCGACGAGCTGGTCCGCTCGCTGGACGTCTTCATCGAGCACAACGGCCATTGGGAGAAGGCCGCCGCGGCCCTCTACTGCCACCGCCACACGCTGCGCTACAGGATCCGGCGCATCGAGCAGGTGACCGGACGCGACTGCTCGAATGCGCGCGACCGGATCGAGTTCTGGCTGGCGCTGCGCGGCCGCGAGCTGGCCAGGTGAGGATGATCACCTCTTGCAAGGGCTCCCCCGCGGGGCGCCTCCCATCACGACAAGGAGCTCCCAGGCGATGAGAATCGGGGTACCGACAGAGATCAAGACCGACGAGTACCGCGTCGCGATCACGCCGGCCGGCGTGCGCGAGCTGAGCTCGCGCGGGCACGAGGTGCTGGTCCAGGCGGGCGCCGGCGAGGGCTCGGCGATGAGCGACGAGCAGTTCGCCGCGCAGGGGGCCCGGATCGTGCCCGACGCCGACGCGGTGTTCGGCGAGGCCGAGCTGGTGCTCAAGGTCAAGGAGCCCCAGGCCGAGGAGGTCCACCGCCTGCGCGAGGGCCAGACCCTGTTCACCTACCTCCACCTCGCCGCCGAGCCCGAGCTGGCCCGTGCCCTGATGGACTCCGGTGCAACCTGCATCGCGTATGAGACCGTGCTCGACGCCGGGGGCCGCCTGCCGCTGCTCGCGCCGATGAGCGAGGTGGCCGGCAAGATCGCCACCCAGGCCGGGGCCTTCATGCTCGAGAAGCCGCTCGGCGGCCGGGGCATCCTGCTCGGCGGGGTGCCCGGCGTGGCGGCGGCGACCGTGCTCGTCATCGGCGGCGGGGTCGTCGGCATGAATGCCGCCTTCATCGCGATCGGCATGCAGGCCGACGTGTTCACCTTCGACCGCTCGATCGACCGGCTGCGCGACCTCGAAGTCGCCTTCGCGGGGCGCGCCTCGACGGTCTACTCCTCGACGCTGGCGATCGAGGAGATGCTGCCGCAGGCCGACCTCGTGATCGGTGCCGTCCTGTTGCCGGGGGGCCGGGCCCCGCGGGTCGTGAGCCGCGAGCAGCTGAAGCTGATGAAGCCCCACGCGGTCCTCGTCGACGTCTCGATCGACCAGGGGGGCTGTTTCGAGACCTCGCGCCCGACGACCCATTCGGACCCGACCTACGAGGTCGACGGGATCACCCACTACTGCGTCACCAACATGCCGGGGGCGGTCCCGATCACCTCGACCTACGCGCTCACCAACGCGACCCTGCCCTACATCATCGACATCGCCGAGCGTGGCGTGCGCCAGGCCCTCGACGCGAGCCCGGGGCTCGCGATGGGGCTCAACGTCGACCACGGCGAGATCACCCACCCGGCCGTCGCCGAGGCCCTCGGGCTGCCGGTCGCGGCCTAGCCCCGGCAGTCCACACGACACCCAATTTCGACCAGACACCACAGGAGCGGAGATCCAGATGGCCAGCACCGACACCCAGACACTGCAGAACTTCATCGACGGCGAGTCGGTCGCGGGCGGCGGCGAGACCGAAGCGATCCTCAACCCGGCGACGGGCGAGACGATGGCCGAGGCCCCCGTCTCGAGCGCCCGCGAGGTGGACGGTGCGGTGATGGCGGCCCGGCGGGCCTTCGAGGGGTGGTCGCGGACGACGCCGCGGGAGCGGGCCGAGGCGCTGCTCGCGATCGCCGATGCGATCGAGTCGAACAGCGAGGAGATCGCACGGCTCGAGGCGCTCAACGCCGGCAAGCCGATCGACGCCGTGACGAATGACGAAATCCCGGTGATGGCCGACAACCTGCGCTTCTTCGCCGGGGCGGCGCGCTGCATGGACGGGCTCGCGGCCGGCGAGTACATGGACGGCTACACCTCCTTCACCCGCCGCGAAGCCGTCGGCGTGATCGGCCAGGTGACCCCGTGGAACTACCCGCTGATGATGGCCATCTGGAAATTCGGCCCCGCCCTTGCGGCCGGCAACACCGTCGTCCTGAAGCCGGCCGAGACGACGCCCGTCACGACCGTCCGCCTGGCCGAACTGGTCGCCGACATCCTGCCCAGGGGCGTCCTGAACATCGTCACCGGGCCCGGCAACCCGACCGGGGAGGCCCTGATCTCCCACCCCGAGGTCGACATGCTGGCGCTGACCGGCTCGGTGGCCACCGGCAAGCACATCGCCCGCGCGGCGGCCGACTCGCTCAAGCGCGTCCACCTCGAGCTCGGCGGCAAGGCGCCGGTGATCGTCTTCGACGACGTCAGCCTCGAGGAGGCGCTGGAGACGATCGCCGGGACCGGCTACTACAACGCCGGCCAGGACTGCACGGCGGCGACCCGGGTGCTGGCCTCGAGCAAGGTCTATGACGACGTCGTCGCAGGCCTCGCGGCGCAGGCCCAGGGCCTCGTCCTGGGGGACACGCTGTCCTCCCAGACGACGCTCGGCCCCGTCAACTCGGCCAAACAGCTCCAGCGGGTCACGGGCTTCCTCGAGCGCCGTCCCGCGGGTGCCGAGATCGTCACCGGCGGCAAGGCCGCCGAGCGGCCGGGCTTCTTCGTCGAGCCGACCGTCGTCGCCGGCCTCGGCCAGGACGACGAGATGATCCAGAACGAGATCTTCGGCCCCGTCATCACCGTCCAGCCCTTCGCCGACGAGGAGCAGGCGATCGCCTGGGCCAACGCGACCCGCTACGGCCTGGCCTCGTCGGTCTGGACGCGCGACGTTGGCCGCGCCCTGCGCGTCTCACGGGCCCTGCGCTTCGGCTGCGTCTGGATCAACGACCACATCCCGCTGGTCTCGGAGATGCCCCACGGCGGCTTCAAGGAGTCCGGCTACGGCAAGGACCTGAGCATGTACGGCGTCGAGGACTACACGGTCGTCAAGCACGTGATGGCCAACCTCTCATAGCCGGCCCCTGGCCCGGGGCGTGCAGGTAGGCGCCCCGCGGCCTGCTACGGTCAGGCCACGGGTGGCGAAGTCGCCCGTGGGGTTCTTTGTCTTTGTTGGCGCTCCGAGCGCGGATGGGGTCAGTCGAATCTCCATCTGCAGCGGCGGCCCCGATGGCCGCCAGAAGGAGCACCAACACATGAAGCATGCATCGTTCGCCGACCTCGGCGTATCCGCGGTCGTCGTCAAGGAGCTGGCCGACCGCGGCATCTCCGCACCCTTCGCCGTCCAGGGGATGGTCATTCCCGACGTCCTGGCCGGCCATGACGTCCTGGCCCAGTCGCCGACCGGCTCGGGCAAGACGCTGGCCTTCGGCGTGCCGCTGGTCGAGCGCCTGCGGGACTCCGACGCCCGCCCCTCGGCGCTGGTCCTGGCGCCGACCCGCGAGCTCGCGATCCAGATCGTCGACGACCTGCGGCCCCTGGCCCACGCCCGGGCGCTCTCGATCGCACCCGTCTACGGCGGCGCCGGGATCGTCAAGCAGGCGCGGATCGCCGCCCGGGCCCACATCCTGGTGGCGACCCCCGGCCGGCTGCTCGATCTGATCGAGCGCCGTGACGTCTCGCTCGCGAAGGTCCGCATCCTGGTCCTCGACGAGGCCGACCGGATGCTCGACATGGGCTTCAAGCCGGTCGTCGACAGAATCGTCAAGATGACCGCCCGCGAGCGCCAGACGCTGCTGTTCTCGGCCACGCTGGAGGGCGAGGTGGGCCGGATCGCCAAGGCCTACACGACGGACCCCCGCCGCCACGAGCACGCACACTCCGAGCAGCGCAAGGGCGACGTCGAGCACCGTTTCGTGACCGTCAGCCACGACGGCAAGGTGGACCGCCTGGTCAAGGAGCTGGGCGCCGCCGAGCGCGGTCTGACGTTGGTCTTCGTCCGCACCAAGCGGGGCGCCGACCGGCTCGTCAAGAAGCTCGCCTCGAGCAGCGTGAAGGCGGTCGCGATGCACGGTGACAAGTCCCAGGGCCAGCGCGAGCGGGCCCTGGCCAACTTCGAGGCCGGCGTCGTCGACACGCTGGTGGCGACCGACGTCGCCGCCCGCGGCATCGACGTCGCGGGGATCACCCACGTCATCAACTACGACATGCCGGCGACCCGCGATGACTACGTCCACCGTGTGGGGCGCACGGCCAGGGCCGGTGCCAGCGGGATCGGCGTGACGCTCCTGACCCGCGATCAGGGCCACGAGCTGGCGGGCATGGTCGGCGGGCTGGGCCTGCACCGCGAGCTCGAGTTGGCCGGGCTGCCCAGCGGCGCCGCCCCGGCCAACTCGAACGCGACCCGCTCCCGCCCCGGGGGCGCTCGCAGCCGCAGCGGTTCGCGTGCCGGCCAGCGCCCGGGCGCCGGCGGCGGCTACTCGGCGGGCCCGCGCAACGGTGGCGCCTCGCGCCGCGGCCGGGCCGCAGGCCGCGGCCGCTAGGGGTTCGGCGGCGGGTTCAGGGCGCGGCGTCAGCTAACGTCGCGGCCATGGAGACGCCGCCGTCACCGGCGCCGCGCCGTGGCGCCGAGCCGGACGGGGAGGAGTCCCTCCTCGAGCTGCTGGAGCGCTGGGACATCCTGCTGGCGCGCGCCGCCAACCCCTCGCCGCTGACGCTGACGGGCACCAACACGTGGGTGATCGGGCGCGGGCCCGCCTGGGTCCTCGACCCGGGCCCGCTGCTCGAGGAGCACCTCGAGGTACTGTTCGCGGCGATCGAGGAGCGCGGCGGCCTGGGCGGCGTGATCCTGACCCACGGCCACCGCGACCACTCCGAAGCCGTCCCGGCGCTGACTGAACGTTTCGCGGCGCCGCTCGCGTCGGCCGGCGAGGGTGCCGATATCGCGCTCATGGACGGCATGACCGTAGGTCCCCTCACCGCCATCGCCACACCGGGCCACGCGCCCGACCACTTCGCGCTGCTGGCCGGCGGGGTCTGCTTCACGGGCGACGCCGTGCTCGGCAGCGGCAGCGTGTTCATCAGCCCCCACCGTGGGGCCCTGTCGGGCTACCTGCGCGCGCTTGACCGTCTGCGCCGTCGTGCAGACTTGGCAGTGATATGCCCCGGCCATGGTCCGATCGTCTGGAAC
>Ga0075017_100000423_pt1 | contig 23285 bp, 27 predicted proteins | sample AleBraG_ABR_2012_FD_71475 | JGI IMG/M metagenome (GOLD analysis project Ga0075017, IMG submission 71475) | Freshwater sediment microbial communities in response to fracking from Pennsylvania, USA - Alex Branch Run_MetaG_ABR_2012 | ecosystem: Environmental > Aquatic > Freshwater > Creek >... | reverse complement strand
CTGTTGGTAGCCGGGCTCACCCGGGTCCGTGAAGACCTCTGATCGATAGCTGGAACGGACCCGAACGAATACACAGCGTCACGACTGACTACTTACAGCGTCAGCAGCTGCTCATCGAAGGAAAGGCAAGGTTCGTGCCAACGCTTCGCCTTCTGCCTGAGTTCGAAGACGAGCTCAAACGCCTTCCCGGGATAATTGCTGCGAGTGTCGTGACCGGAGCCGACGCCGTACCGACCGAAATCCATGTACTTGCCGAGCCGGGTAAAGCGCCCAAACAAGTTGTCCGCGACGTGCAGTCGTTCGCGATGCTCAAGCTCGGTCTCGACATCGACCACCGCATCGTCAGCGTCGTGCAGATCGGCGCCGACGAATTCACGCTTCCGGAGAGCTCGGCCGATTCGGATGAGATCGATGCGCCCCCGCCGCGAGCCGCGATCGGGTCGATCATGGTCCGGACCAGTGGACCCGAAGCGGAGGCGCTGGTGAGTGTCGCGGCGAGCGGCGGCATGGTCTTCGAGGGACGCGTCGTCGGTCCGGGGCTTGCCACGCACCGCTCGACTCTGATCGCACAGGCGACCGTCAAAGCGCTCGAGCAACTGCTCGGCGGCAACGCCGAAGTCGAGTCGTCTCAGGTCGTCCGCACCGGTCCTCGCGAAGTCGCCCTGACCGTGCTGTCCGTCGAAGTGCCACGGTTGGGCGAGCAATTCGTCTCCGGTAGTGCCCTGGTGCGTGGCGACGAGAACGAGGCGATCGCGCGCTCGGTGCTGGACGCACTCAACCGCCGGCTCGCCGGCTAAGCACCGGCGCCGACCGGGTCGAGCCCGACGTTTTGACCGCGGCTATCGGCCTACCGGGCTCGTGGGAGGATGCAGCTATGAGCAAACGAGCACGCAAGCGTCGGGACCGGAAGAAGAGCAAAGCGAATCACGGCACGCGCCCGAACGCCTGATCCCTGGCCCGCGTGGGCCGGCGCGCAAGCCGGCCTTGCGAACGTAGGTCTCGTGTCAGTCGCTGCGGTATTCGATGTGCTGGATGCTGAGCCGAACTTCGTTGATCCGGCTCACCACCTTGACCCGCAACGACTGCGGGGCGTGGTCGTTCCCACAGCAACGCGCGACGAGCGCCTTCACATGCTGTTCGATTCCGAACTGCCGCAGGCACGGCGCGCACTCGTCGAGGTGCTCGAGAATAAGGTGCCGGTTGTCCTCGTCCATCTCCCCGTCGAGGAACCGGTAGACCGCGTCGAGCACTTCCGAGCAGTCGGTCTCGTGATGGTTGCCACAGCTCATGACACGTCTCCGCCAGAGTTGGCCGCGCCATTTCCCGGATTGCTTCCTGCAGCGCTGCCCGCGGTGGTGAGACCGCGGTCGGCCGCGTAATGCTCCAACTGCGCCCTCAGCTGGCGCCGCCCCCTGTGCAGTCTGGACATCACGGTTCCGATCGGGGTGCCCATGATGTCCGCGATTTCTTTGTACGCGAATCCCTCGACGTCGGCGAGGTAGACCGCGATCCGGAATTCCTCGGGTATCGACTGCAGGGCTTCCTTGATGTCCGAGTCGGGCAGCCGATCGAGAGCCTCGGCCTCAGCGGACCGCAAACCCGTCGACGTGTGCGATTCGGCACGAGCGAGCTGCCAGTCCTCGATGTCTTCGGACGCGCTCTGCTGGGGTTCTCGCTGCTTCTTGCGATAGGTATTGATGAACGCGTTCGTGAGGATCCGGTACAGCCACGCCTTGAGGTTCGTTCCCTCGGTGAACTGGTGGAATGCCGCGAACGCCTTCACGTACGTTTCCTGAACCAGGTCTTCGGCATCCGCCGGGTTCCGGGTCATCCGCAAGGCGGCCGCGTAGAGCTGGTCCAGGAACGGCAGTGCGTCTCGCTCGAACCGCACAGCGCGCTCTTCCGGGGTCTCTTCGACCGGACCCGCTTCGCTCGACGTCACACTCGAGGGTACCGGCCACTTCGCCCAGTCGAGCGGAGAGCCGGACGACCTGGGCCCGCTGGCGCCCGCGGCCCCAGGAATCTGCGAAGTGTCATGCATCACGAACACGTCCGGGTGAACGCGGGCCGGCGGCCCGTTCTTCCCGCGTACCGACGAAGTTAGCCACCGCGTCGACGATCAGAGCCAGAATCTCGCCCTGGGTCACCGGCGCGGACTTGGGCACGGCCAGCCCGTGGTCCGCGAACGGAACCCGGACCACGAGCGGTCCGGGCGGCAAATCCGCAGCGTTACCGAACGGGTCCCGGTCGCCCTGCACCACGAGCGTCCGGACGCCGGCCCCGATCAGCTCGTCCGCTCGAGAGCGATCTGGCCGACCCGGGGGATGCAGCGGAAACGCGAGAGCCACCACCCCGTCCGCCTGCACCGCGAGCGCTGTCCGGCAGGCCACCCGCGCGCCCGCGCTGCGTCCTCCGACGAACAGCGGCGCCGAACGCGAGCCACGCGTCCGCAACCCGGCGACGTCCGGATGCGCGAGGATCTCGGTCCACGCCCGGTCGAGTTGGGCCGGCGCCGACGCCACCCGGCGCCCCGCCACCCGCCAGGGTTGTTCGACCAGGACGACGGTGATCCCTTCGGCCGGAAGGTTGGAAGCGAGTGCGCTCAGGTCGCGAGCGCCGATTCCTCCGCCTGCCCCGTGCCCCAGTACGACGACCGGAACCGGACCGCGCGCCCTGGTGCCGCCGGGATGAATGTGCACCCTGGCCGGGCCCACCGATGTGGGGATCGAGATCGGAGTAACGCTCACGCCTGCAATGCCAGCGGCTCGATCAGCTCGGGCCCGTTGTGCCGATGGTCGTTGACGGCGGTCGATACGGGCACGGCGACCAGCCGGTCCGGAGTCGCAGGCACCAGGAGCGATCGAAGTCGATCGGGGTCGTCGGTGTCCGGGTCGAGCCACCGGTCGTAGCCGTCGCGCTCGACCATCAACGGCATGCGGTCGTGGATCCGCCCCAGCGAATCCTCCGCGGTGGTCGTCATGATCGTGCAGGTCACCAGCCATGCATCGGGATCGTCCCGCTCGACCTGCTCGTTTCGCCAGAACTCATAAAGCCCCGCCATCGCGAGGATGCCGTCGTCTTGTCGGTGGATGTAGAACGGCTGCTTCGCGGCCTTGCCGTTCTTCTCGGTCGCGTACCACTCGTAGTAGCCGTCCGCGGGAACCAGGCAGCGGCGCTTGGCGAATGCCTGGCGGAAGGCCGGCTTCTCGGCGACCGTCTCCATCCGCGCGTTGATCATGCGTGAGCCGACCGAGGGGTTCTTCGCCCAGGACGGGACCAGCCCCCACCGCAGGATCCGAAGCTGTCGGACAGGGCCATCCGCCGCTTCGTCCGCTTGCGATGGACGAGGCCGTCGGGTGAGCACCGCGTAGACATCCTTGGTGGGAGCGACGTTGAAGTCCGGGGCCAGCGGCTCGGGTACTTCGACACGCTCGACGTTGAACTCGTCGACCAGATCGTCGACGAACAGGTTGAGAGCGAACCGTCCGCACATGGGTCCCAGCCTGCCATCCTGGTCGAGTTCGGTGGGCCTACACCGGACTCGCCTGGGACGATGCGGGCATGGCACGAGACCTGGACGAGGACGACGTCCGGATCCGGCCGGGCCGCGGAAAGTCGCGGCCCCGCACGAAGGACCGGCCGGAGCACGGCAAAGCCGTCCAGGGCTGGGTCGTCGCTGTCGATCGCGGTCGCTACGGCTGCCTGGTGGACGGCGTTCGGCTGACCGCGATGAAGGCCCGGGAGCTGGGGCGCAAGGGCGTGGTCGTGGGCGACCAGGTCGCTCTGGTCGGCGACGTGGGGGCCGGCGAAGGCTCGCTCGCCCGGATCGTGCGGGTCGAGCCACGTGCGACTGTTCTGCGCCGGACGGCCGACGACGACGATCCGGTCGAACGGGTCATCGTCGCCAACGCGAACCAGCTTGCCGTGGTGACCGCCCTCGCCGATCCCGATCCGCGGCCTCGGTTGATCGATCGGTGCCTCGTCGCGGCCTACGACGCCGGCTTGGATCCGTTGCTGATCCTCACGAAAGCCGACCTGAGACCGGCGGACGAGCTTCTGGACGCCTACCGAGCACTCGATGTGCCCGCGGTGGTCACCGGCCTCGCCGAGGTTCGGGACGGCGCCGTCCTGGACGAGGTCCGCGCTCGGTTGCGCGGCCGCCGCACCGTGCTGGTCGGCCACTCCGGCGTGGGGAAATCAACGCTGGTGAATGCGCTGGTTCCGGGCGCTGACCGCGCCACCGGCGCAGTGAACACCGTCACCGGCCGGGGGCGGCACACATCGACGTCGGCGGTCGTGCTGGAACTCCCGGACGACGGCGGATGGGTGATCGATACGCCCGGAATCCGCTCGTTCGGACTCGCGCACGTGGACCCCAGCCGCGTCGTCGGCGCTTTCCCGGACCTGGCGGCCGGGACCGCCGGATGCCCTCGCGGATGCACCCACGACGAGCCCGAATGCGCTCTCGACGCATGGGTCGCCGCTGGACACGCGCCGGCGGCGAGGCTGGACTCGCTGCGCAGGCTGCTGCGTGCGCGCGAAGCGCCGGACGAGGACTGAACCGGCTAGGCGGATTCCCCGGTTACGAGCCAATGCATCTGCTCGACGATCTTGTCCGGATCGCCCAGATGTCCTTCGCCGTCTTCGACGACGACGAGCGCTCCGGGGACGTTCTCGCCGAGCCAGGCGCCGTGCGCAGCCGGAACGAGCACGTCCTTGCTGCCGTAGCGGACCTCGACCGGAACGCGAATCTCCGACAGCTCGAAGCCCCACGGCCTGGTGAAAGCGATGTCGTCGTCGACCCAGCCCCACACTCCCCCGCGCACGAGGCTGTCCGTCGATTCGGTGATGATCACCCCGAAGTCGGTGCGACTCAGGACTGCGCGGTCGGCCTCGTCGAGGGCCCAGTCGTCGCCGAGCAGTTTTGACGGATCCTTCGCGACGCGCTCACCCATCGCCCGCAGCTCGCGTTCCAGCTCAGGGACGAGTCGATCCTCGCCGGCAAGCGCCCAGCCGAACTCGGTGACGTTGAGCGGGTCCATGCCGTCGAAAAAGTCCAGGCCGGCTGCTTCATAGGGAGCGATCCCGACCACGCATCGCGCCCGCACCACCCGGTCAGGCAGGCGTGCCGCAACCGCGAGACTGTGCGGACCGCCACCCGAGCCGCCGACCACAGAGAACGTGCCGATACCCAGGTGGTCGGCCAGTTCCGCCACGTCCTGGACGCAATCGACAACGATGCGACCCCGGTGACGATCGGAGCCGCCGTAGCCGGGTCGGTCGTAAGTGATGACCCGGGCGCCGGCCTCGGCGTACTTGCTCTGGTCCGGATGTCGGTTGAAACGGCCGCCCGGCGTGCCGTGCAGGTTGAACACCGGGAAGCCGGCCGGATCGCCCCACTGCGCGAAACACAACGTCCGACCGGCGTTGGTTTGGAAGATTCCGCTCGCACTCGTCGCTTCGGTCATGTCGGCGATCCTCGCACTGCGGCCCCTCCGGGCGCACCGGCCCGGAGGCGACCAGGTCGGCCGACCGCATCGGGACAGTCGAGGCTGGCTTGCTAGCCGGCGGGTGGGCGTGTGTCCGGCGCGATCTCGGCGATCACGACACGGACACGGCCGTCGATCTCGTCGATGATCCTCCGCACGGTTTCGACGTCCTGGCCCTTGGGGTCATCCAGTGGACAGTCCACGTTAGGCGAGTACGTGCGGCCCGGTTCGTGCGGCCCGGGCCGTGCGGTCAGATCCCTGCGACGCTGCTTCGACGTTCGATCAGTACGACATCCCGCCAGACTCCGTCGCGCTGACCGAGCCGCTCCCTGATGCCGACCGTCCGAAATCCTGCGCGCGCGTGCAGGCCCAAGCTGGCCTTGTTCTCGATCAGGATGCCTGACTGGAGAGTCCAGATTCCGGCGGCTTCGGTTGATCGGATCAGCTCGGTCAACAGCGCGTACCCAACTCCTCGGCCGTGCGCCTCCGGGAGAACGTAGACGCTGTGCTCGACGACTCCGCCGTAGACGCATCGATCCGAGACCGCGCTGGCCGCGACCCAACCGAGCACCGAGCTGTCCGGCGCGGTGGCAACGAACCGATGCTCGCGCAGAAGCCCGCCGTCGAATTCAGCCCAGGTCGGCGCATCCGTTTCGAAGGTCGCGTCTCCCGTGCTGATGCCGAGCGCATAGATGGCGAGCACCGACTCGGCGTGAGCAGGGGTCATCGGCCTGACCGTGATCACGGTCAGGCCGGCACCGTCGGCGATGCTTCGAGAGTTCCCATCAGCACAGCGAGTTTGTCCAGATCGGGATGCGCCAACCGATAGCGATTGGTGCGGCCGACTGCGGTCGCGCTCACCAGGCCCGCTTCACGCAGCGGCCCCAGATGGTAGGAGACCAGGGACTGGCTCAACCCGGTGACCCGCTCCAGCTCGCGCACCGAGCACGTGGTGCCTGCCAGCCACAACACGATCAGAAGTCGTTCCGGGTGGCCAAGAGCATGCAGGACCGGGGCCCACGTCGCAGCGAGCGTGCGGCACTCGTCGAGTACCGCCGGGTCGACTTCGTCGATTTCCGACACAACAGCTGTCCTTGTTATGATCAATTAGCCTAAATATGTTCGGACAGTGCCAAACGGTAACACCAGCCCGATTCACTCGATCGAAATCCACCGAACAGTGGACAGCACGTCGTACCGACGTCGCGCGAACTGGCGGTTCGCCCGATGCCGCTGCGCGACGCGAAACGCGATCATGAATCGTGGCGCGATCCGCGTCCACGCGTCTGTCGGGAGGCGTAGGCATGGGGCAGCACGGCGGTCGTACCGCTGCAGAGCTATTAGGCGCGGACCCGGGTCGGCTGCTCAGTTCGAGCCCTTGGGCGACGGGCTTCGGCCTGCTTGATTCCCATCTCGGCGGTGGTTTGCAACGCGGCGAACTCATTCTCCTCGGTGGAGCGCCTGGCCTAGGAAAAACGACGATGGCTTTGCAGATCGCGAGGAGCATCGCGCAGCAAGGCGGGGACGCTCTCTATCTGTGTTACGAGCACTCAGAGGACGACCTGCTCACGCGCTTGCTCGTCCTGGAGTCTGGACTCGCCCACCCGGACGGCCCTGCCCTCTCCCGCCATCCGGCGCGCGCGAGTCGTCATAACGGCGGTGACGTGCTCCTCGACGAGGCGGTAGCGCAGGTCCGCACCTACGGATCCAGGATCCGGTTTCTCCGTGCATTCGATCCGATAAGCGGGCCGTTCGACCCGGCATCACCCGTCGGCTCGCCAGAGTGCGTACTCATCGTGGACTACCTGCAGAAGGTACCTGGACGCGTCCCCGACGCCCTGGAGAGCGAGCGGGTCACCGGCGTCGTCGAGCGGTTGAAAGACCTCGCTCTTCGCTGGGAGATGCCGGTCCTCGCGATTGTCGCGGCCGACCGGTCCGGCATCGACGGATCCAGATTGCAGCTGCACGACCTTCGGGGATCGACCGCTCTCGCCTACGAGGCCGACGTCGCACTCATCCTCAATGACAAGCACCGGATCGTGGCCCGTCACCATCTGGTCTATGGCAACCCGGACGCTGTCCGCTTCCAGGACTTCGTCGTGTGCACGGTCGCGAAGAACCGCTCCGGTAAAGCACCCGTCGATCTGGAGATGCGTAAGCGTTTCTCGTGCGGGTGCTTCGACCCGGAGGTCACTCCTGTGGCGGAGCGCTTGATCGACGACCGCGTCTACATCGACTAGCCGACATCGCGGCCGGTCTCGTGCCGCGCGACCGTGCTCGCGCGGGTCAGAACAACCCAGGCAAGAACCTCGCGGTGCCGCAGCAATAGTCCGAGTAGCCGGGCTGACGGTCGCGCAGGAGGCGCTCTTCGACGACCGCGCGGTACGCCTGAAGCCCAAGCAGAGCCAACCAGAGCAGGAAACCGCCGAGCGCGGCTCCACGTACCGCGATTCCAAGAGCCGTAACGAGCTCGCCGAGATACACCGGGTGTCGGACCCATCGGTAAGGCCCGGACGATGCGAGCCGCCTGACTTGTGCGATGACGCTCACATTCGTGCCCAAGGACTTGAGGGACCAGACCGACCAGGCCAGGCCGAACACAATGAGAGCGCTCCCCAACACGTCGTGACCGAGCGAAGTGCCGCGGCCTCGGCCAATCAGCGGCAGCAGCATCGGTAGCCCGGTGGCGACCGCAGCGGCAACTCGCGCGGTCCATGACGACGTGCTGGCCGTCGCCGGGCCGCGGCGGAGATATGCGGAGATCACGACGACGTAGAAGGTGACAATGAGCGTCGTGGCGACCAGGTTTACCCCGGCCGCGAAGGCAGAGCTTCGCGTCTGCCGGACGGATCCGGCGAAAACTACGACGTTCGCCACGAGCAGCAAGCTGAACAGCGGGACCACGACGAGCCGGCCGCGGTCGACGGCGGCTCGTGGACTGGCCGCCGCGACCACGCGGACGGCGCTCATAGATGACCAGAGAATGCACGCGCGATTCGGATTGCACCCGGCCCGATGATGACGATGAACATGACCGGGAAGATGCACAGGACCAGTGGGAAGAGAATCTTGACCGGGACTTTCGCGGCCGCCTCCTCCGCTCGCTGTTGGCGCTTGAGCCTCATCTCGCGCGATTGCTCCCGGAGAACGTTGGCCACGGGAATGCCCTGCTTGTCGGCCTGGACGAGCGCGGAGACGAACAGGTGCAACTCCTCTACCGTCGTCCGTTCGCGCAGAGCCTCGAATGCCGCCACTCGGCTCTTCCCGATCTGCATCTCCTTGAGAGCGCGGTAGAACTCGCCTGACAAGGGACCCACAGTGTTCCGCGCGACTTGCGCGAGTGCCGCGTCGAAGCCCAGCCCCGCCTCCACGCAGACGGTCAGCATGTCGAGCGCGTCCGGGAGCGTCTTTCGGATCTCGTTCTGCCGCTTCAGACCCGCGTTGTACACGAGCAGGTCCGGAAGGAAGAAGGCCAGGGCCCCGAACGCAGCCGTGAGCACTACCAGCCAGAAGATCCCGTGTCGGCTGCCGAGCAAGGCGCCGAATACAAGCCCGCCGACCAGCGCGAGTCCCTTCATCGCGAGAATCTGGTCAGGAGTGAAGCTTCGCGGGTTGCCGGCTATGTCCAACCGCCGCTGGAGAGTTGCTGCCGCACCGGAGGGCGACAGTCGACTGGCCAGAGCCTTCATCTTCGCGGCGAACGGCAACACGATCCGTTCGGTGAAGTCATCTTCGCTTCGCGAAGACACCTGCCCGCCGGCCATCTCCTCGATGACGGCAAGTTGGCGCGCGACCCCGGTAGCCGCGGAGCGTCGAGACAACGTCAAGCTCGCGGCGAGGACGAATGCAACGAAGAGTGCACCCAGGCTGATCTCGAGAAGCAGTTTGGCGCTCATCAGACTTCCACCTTCGCGAGCGTGCGCATCCATAGAGACCCGACGACCATCCCGACGATTGCCAGCGCACTCAGGACGAGACCCGGCGTGCTCGTCCAGAGCAGGCTCAGGTACTCGCGACGGGTCAAGTACATGAACACCGTGAGCAGAATCGGCAGTGCGATCAGAATGTAGGCAGACAGCCGGCCCTCGGCCGAAAGAGCCCGGACGCGTCGGCGCATCGCAGCGCGATCGCGCATCGTTCGAGCGGTTGTGTGCAGAACTTCCGACAGGTTGCCGCCGACTTCGCGCTGAATCCGGATCGCCATCACGGTCCAGCGAAGATCCTGGCTCTCCATCCGGTCGGCTACCGAATCCAGCCCGTCCTCGAGCTGGGCGCCGAGGCGGGCATCGACCAGCGCCCGGTTCAGCTCCCCCGAAATTGGCTGCGTACCACCTGAGGCAGCGGCGTCGAGTGCCTGTGGGAGAGAGAAGCCGGTGCGGATGGAACTCGCCACGAGCTGCAGGGTGTCCGGCAACGCAGCCTCGAACGCCTTGGTACGGCGGCTTGCTTTGATGCTCAGATAGAGGTGGGAACATGCGGCGGCAATGAGGACTCCGACGACGGCCCCGAGAATCAGATTGCCCAACAGGATGCTTGCCAGAGCGATAGCGAGAACACCGCCGCACGCCCGTAGCAGCACCCATTCCCCGGGCTTGATCCGCACGTTGGCGCGGTCGAGCAGCATCGCCAGCTTGTCGCCGTTGCCGCGACGTTCGACGAACCGCTCCGAAACACCGAGCGCCGTCAGTGCGATCCCGTGCTCGGTGTCACCGGCTACGTCAGGCGGCGCTGTAGCCGCAGCGCTCGCGCCGACCCGATAGGCCTCCAGACTGCGCAGGCGCTCGTCCGCTCGTCGTCGTGGGAGAAGCACCGCCAGCAGAAGCAGCAGGAGCGCGACGAACACCAGAAGAAGGAGCGCTCCGACAGTCCGGCGACTGAACGGAACCGCGCTTGCTGCTGTCGCCTGCGGCGATCCGGACCCGGAGACGGCAGGGCCGGACGCAACGAAGGTGGTCTGCTGGCGGATGTTCACCGAGCCGAACCGAAGACTGACGACGACGACATGCGTGCCCTTGGCCGGCGCAGCGGGCAGTGTTCCCTGGACCCGAACCTGGGTCGCAAATGTTCCCGCTGCGACGCCGAAGGCTTTGATCAGCGATCCAGTATCCGATACCGGGACCAGTCGGCCGTGGACAGCGGTGGCCAGTTTGGCGAGGATCGTCGTCTGGCCGACATCGGTGCGGTACCCGATCAGCTCAGTCGTGAGATGGGCGCGGCGGAGCGAGGCCGTCACCGCAGCAAGTGACGTTCGGCTCGCGGTGTCCTGTCCGTCGCTGAGCACGCAGAGCAACCGCGGGCCGGACGGACCGAGCTGGCCGAGGGCGACATCGATTGCGTCGTACAGCGTCGTATTACCTGCAGCTACGAGGCCGGCGATGCGCGCGCTCACGACCTTCCGATCGAGCGTCGGCTTGGCCAGGAGGTGGACAGAGTCCCCGAACGACACGAGTCCGACCTCGACGTCCTTCGGCAGGTCGGCCAGCAATACGTCGGCCGCCTGCTTGACGCCTGCGAGCGGCGCACCGGCCATCGAGCCGCTGGTGTCGATCGCAAGCATCGCAACGCGAGGAGCCGCTGACGTCAGTGCCTTTTCAGACTGCACGAGTGCTGCGGGCACCGCCTTGCCGTCAACCGTCATCACGATCGACGACGGAACCAGTTCCGAGCCAACCGGGACACGCGCCGAGACGACGACGGACAGGCTCTTACCGGACGAGCTCACCGACGAGATCGAGCCGTTGTCGGCCCACGCGGCGGACGGAAGGATGATCACCGCGGCGAGTAAAGCTACCGCGCCTGCCCCGATCGGCAGGTAACTGCGCTTCATCGTTCTACCGCCTCGAAACCGAAAATCTCCGGACGAAGCGGCACACCCGCGTCGGCCAGCTTGGTCACGAAGGTCGGACGGAGTCCCGCGGCGCGGAGTTGGCCACGGAACCTGCCAGCCTCGTCCACACCTGCGTGGAAGTCGAAGACGAATAGGTCCTGCAGCGTGACCACGTCGCTCTCCATGCCGACCACCTCCGTCACGTGGGTGATCCGACGGCTTCCGTCCTTCAGCCGCGCTTGATGCACGATGAGGTCGACGGCGCTCGCGACCTGCTCACGTATGGCGCGAACCGGAAGGTCGATTCCCGCCATGAGGACCATCGTCTCGAGCCTGGCCAGCGAGTCTCGCGGCGAGTTCGCGTGAACCGTGGTGATCGATCCGTCGTGTCCGGTGTTCATCGCCTGAAGCATGTCGAGCGCCGCGCCGTCGCGAACCTCCCCCACGACGATGCGGTCCGGTCGCATTCGCAGTGCGTTCCGGACGAGATCGCGGATCGCGATCTCGCCCCGGCCCTCGATATTCGAGGGCCGGGATTCGAGTCGCACGACGTGGTCCTGATGCAGCTGAAGCTCTGCCGCGTCCTCGATCGTGACGATCCGCTCGTCCTCTGGGATGAAGCCCGACAACACGTTGAGCGTGGTCGTCTTACCCGAACCGGTTCCGCCGCTGATCAGGATGTTGAGCCGTCCGCGGACGCATGCGTCGAGCAGCTCCCTGACCGCGGGTGACAAGGTCCCGAAGCTCAGCAGGTCATCCGCTGTGAACGGGTCCGAGGAGAACTTCCGGATGGTGAGGACTGAGCCGTCCAGCGCGACCGGCGCGACGATGGCATTGACCCGACTGCCGTCCATCAGCCGGGCGTCCACCATCGGACTGGATTCGTCGACTCGCCGACCGATCCGGCCAACGATCTTGTCGATGGTCCGCCGCAGGTGTGACTCGTCCTGGAAGGACGCGTCGACCTGGAACAGCCGACCGAACCGCTCGATGTAGATCTGGTCGTACCCGTTCACCATGATCTCCGTGACCTCCGGGTCACGAAGAAGCGGCTCCAACGGCCCGTGCCCGAGAATGTCGTCGGCGACCTCCTGGGCGATTCGGGTGCGGTCCGCCGCCGTCAGCGGCGTCTCCTCGCTCTCCAGGACGACCTGGAGCATCTGGCGAACCTGCAGTTCGAGCTCGTCCTGGGTCAGGTGGGCGTCATACAGACGCGGACCGAGATTCTGCAGCAGCGCCTGGTGCACGGTCTGCTTGACGGCCGCAAAGGGGTCGGCTTGCCGCAGACGCCGGACAGGGCCGAACTGCTCTGAGCCTGAGGGTTGCGTCCAAGGTTCGGCGTTCACGCCCCGGACTTGGGTCAATCGATCGGCCAGGCTCACGATGCACTCCGCTGGCGGCTCAGGGCGAGTGCCTTGGGCACCCGTCGATGGCGCCTGCCCGACCACTGACTGGACTGGCTCGGGTCGGGCACCGCTTGAATCGTGCTGCTGCGAACGAGTTCATCGGCGAATCGGCGGATCGCAACGCTGACCGCGTGTCCCGGCTCATCGATGACGAGTGGTACGCCCTTGTTGATCGACGCGGATACCGCGCGGCTGGACGGGATGTGGACGGCGATCGGGACCTTCAGCGTGCGCTCGACGTCGGCGGCGGTGAGGCCCACCTTCGAGTCCGACCGGTTGAGAACGACACGCCAGCTCTCCCTCGAGTAGCCGAGGATGTCGAGCATGTCGAGCGTCAGCCTCAAGTTCTTCAGGGCGGCGATGTCGAGCGTCGAAAGCAGCACGTACGTGTCCGAAAGGTCCAATGCGGTCAGCACATGCTCGGTGAATGCCGGCGGCGTGTCGATCACGATGTAGTCGAACATCCTCCGGAGCGTGCGAATGAGTTCTGCGACGACCGGAATGGCGACCCGCTCGGCGTCTCCGGGCTGTATCGGGGCGAGGATGACATCCAGGCCGGGACTGTGGGGTGTCAGCAGGGACTGCACGCCCGTCTCGTCCATCGATCCGAGCATGGCGACCGCGTCCACGACGGTCCGCTGCGGGGAGAGCTGCATCGAAATCCCCACATCGCCGAACGCCAGGTCGAGGTCGACGATGCACACCCGACGCGCCCCACCTCCGGCGAGGGCGACACCGAGGTTGGTGGCGACGGTCGTCTTGCCGCAGCCGCCCTTCGCGGAGAACACCGTGATCACTTGGCCTTCGGCGCTCGATTCTGAGTCGCCGCTAGCGCCGAGCATGCCGCGAGATACGTCCGCCGAGCGACGGCACGCGTCCGCGACCGCCCGCAGGTCCTCAGGATTCACAACCTCACGGATCCCAGCACGCAGTGCCTGGGCCAGGATGGACACGTCCACTCGATGCCGTGCGAGCACAACCCCCAGCTGCGGTCGATGCAGCCGATTCGCCTCCGCAAATTGCAGGGCGGCTCCGAGATCGATGTCCGGCCCGATCACGACGAGGACTTCGTTGCTGTCTTCGTCCGCGGCCCTCAGCAGCGCGGGCATGCTGTCCACGACCACCGACTCACGGCCGACGGCGAAGGCGAAGCTGTCGGACACCGTGGAACTCGATGTGAACAGGATCGTCATGGCCCTTGCCCCTACTTTCCGTTGAACAGTGTGAGGTCGTTGACTCCGGCGCCTGGCGTCACCGTCGAGCTGCTGGTCAGCAGGGCGAGGTACAGAGTCCCGGTCTGGGTTCCCTGAATGAGTTCCTGGGCCTGCGCCTGCGTCACTGCGATCGTGAGCAGTGCGGTTGGCGAAGCCGACGTGCCGGTGCTGGTCTGGTTGCCGCTGTTCTGGCTTCCGCTCTGCGTGGAGCTCTGAGCTCCGGTTGTCGTCGTCGCCCCAACTGCGAGCACGGTCACTCTAGGAAGCAGGACACGCGTCGCCCGCACGTTGCTGAACGCATCCGTCAGGTGGTCTCCGGATGGAACGAGCGAGCCGCGGGGGCTGCACTTCAGGGACGCCAGCAGGCTCTGCAGACCCGCCGGAATGGTCCCGGTACAGATCAGGTGGACATTGAACGTGTCGAAGACAGCGATCTGTGACCCCGGAGTGACGAAATCCGCCACGCGTGCCGGATCTCCCAACGCAACGCTGACTGCCATCTGACCAGGCGGTATGGCGAGTGCGGAGGTAGCAGCGGCCTGCGCGCCGAACCGGCTGGCCAACACGATCTCACCAGGCTGGATGGCTGAGACCGCGACCGTTGAGCCGTTGTTCGAGTCGAGGGTGGGCAACGGGTCGGAGGGAACGCCTTTGGCCGCGACCATCTGGCGCGTCATCAGTCCCTGGTCCACCGCGTCCTTGAACTTGGTCCCCGCAGGCACCAACTTCTGCGTGATGTACACGCCTTGTGCCGCTTGACCTGCGAGCGCTCGCTGGTCGGCGTTGCGCACGTAGACGGCCACCCCGACGGTCCCTGCAACAGCCAGGACGACCGAGAGGACGATCGCGATCATCCGTCGATTCATTTGCCCTACTCCCCTGCTCCCCCGTGTTCGGGGCTGATCGGTTTACGCCGGCGGCGGAGTTGCCGCTATCACATGGCTCGTGCGTTCGAATTTGGGTCTCGAAGTCGGTGACTCACCGCTCTTATCCCGTGAGCTGAATCACCATCGCTCCCATGGAAGGACCTCCCACGGTCCCCCCGGCGGGTACCAGGCCCTGCGTATAGAAGCCGGAAATGCATTTGTCCGATCCGCTACAGGGCACCTTGCCGGTCAGCCACGACGCCGCGGAGAATCCCGGCAGGTGATAGCCGGTGAGTACGAAAGCCGCAAAACCCTGCAGCGTGTAGACGCCGTTCGCTCCGGTTCCGGTGACGGAGTTGTAGATCGGGAGATAGATGATGTACTTCCCCGCTTGCGCCGCGGCCAGGGCGGTCTTGCAGGCCTGCGAAGCGGAGACCCCGGTGTTGTCGTTGTAGGTACCGGAAGTACTCACGGTCGTCGAGCACGTATTGGTCGGATCATCGAGGAAGCCGAAGCCGCCCGGAAGGTCGAAGCCGGATGGCCCTGCCGGACAGGATCCCGCCTTCGACGTCGTGTGCAGGTAGATGACCCGGTCGTACGAAACCGCCGGATTCGGCGGATAGGGCGGCGCGGGCGCGTAGTTCGTACCGTTCGAGGTCGCGGCGTTCCATTCGCAGAGCGACTCGGTAACGGCGATGACGTGAGCCGACGAGGGCGCGCCGAAGCCGGCCCGCGCGCAAGCCTTGACGGTCGTCCCGTTGTAACCAGGAACGATGGCCTTCGCGAAGATCGAGGGCATAAGGGTCGAGCCGTTCGTCAGAGTCTGGTCGCGGACCATGACGTACGGCGCTGTCGCGAGCGGCCCACTGGTCGGCTGGGCCGGGCAGTCCCAGCTGCCGATCGGCGCCGCCGGCGAACACGGCGTGAGTCCGGCAGCGGTGCCGCAGATCTGGGTCACCGTCGTCTGGTTGTCGTTCGCGTTCGCGTCCGCATACTGAGTCGCGGTGGCCATCGCTGAGCTGGTGCTCGGGCACGACGCCGCGCGAGCGCAGCCGATGGCCACAGCAAGGGCGGCAGCGTCGGCCCCGTTCTGCAGCTGACGTCGTTCAGCGTAGAGCGATCCGACATCGACCACGATGGTGGCGATTCCGAGCAGGACGACCATGCAGATCGCGACGATTACTGCGATCACGCCGTCGTCGCGCCTCAGCCGCCGCATCGCATTTCCGCCTTGCCTGTGATCACCGGCGCCGCGAGCGACGAGAAGCCGAGCAGCCGCAGTACGCCGGAGACCGGTGTGACATAGCTGAACTGCGACGTGGCAGTGACCGTCGCAAAGTCCGTCGCCTGCGGATTGGCCGGACACGTCGTGTAGGCCACAGATACGCCGGTGACCGGATACGCAGCCGCCTGAACCGTGGAAGTCGGGTTAGACGTCGTTCCCAGAGCCAGGCCTCGAACGCCTTCGCGTGCGGCCTCGCTGAGCGCGATTTGTGCGTTGTACATCCGGCCGAAGTCGATAATGCCGAAGAGGACGAGCAGCAGCACCGGCAGCAGGAGCGCCAACTCAACTGCTGCAGCACCGGAATCGGTCTGCCCGGGCCGACGATTTCGGGCTGTGCTGCCACGCATGATCGCGGCCTCCTCCCCGTTCTTCTACGGTCTCAAAGTGCGCTGACGATAGGTGTGAACAAGCCGAGCACCGCCTGGCCGAAAAGCGCCACGGAGACCGAAATGACGGCTGCTATCAAGCCCACCATCAGGGCGTACTCAGCAGCGGTCGCACCCTCGTCACCCTGCTTGCGTGTCATCGTGCCTTCTTCCTACATCCGGACCAGTCCTCCGGTCGGCTCGTCTGAATTGCGGTTCGGTTACTGCAATCCGCCGACCGGAGGATGGGCCCGATCTAGATCGCAGTGGTCACGTTGGTAAATATGGTGTTGAGCTCGCCGCCCAGAGCCGTGACAGCGAGAACGATTACGGCCGCGATGAGGGCAACCATCAGGCCGTATTCGACGGCGGTAGCGCCTTCGTCATCACGACTTGCGGCGTACCAGCTGATGAGCCGTGTGAGCATTTTCGTGTCCCTCCTGCTGCACCGGGGTACGCAACTGCCCCCGAGTAGCAACGTTTTTGACTCAGATGGCAGTGGTCACGTTCGTGAAGATCGTGTTGAGCTTTCCACCCAGAGCAGTGACGGCAAGGACGATGACCGCTGCGATGAGCGCGACCATCAGGCCGTATTCAACAGCCGTGGCGCCCTCGTCCTTGCGGGCACGCGTCTGCCATTTGACGACATATTTGAGCATGTGGACCTCCATTTGCACGTCGGCCGCAGGAGCCGGCGGGGCCGATCTCTTCGGCCGCACAAATGCAAGGTGACAGGATTTGTCGGGAGCGGGACGGAGTACGTCCGGATTTGCACCGAAGGAAGTGTGCGCGAAAGGCATATGGATAACGCCCGTCACCGATAGTCACCACTCGGATCGCGTCGGATTCCAAGCTGGACATTACTAATCGCCGGCAGGCGGTTTTGCGTTACACGCGAGTCGTCGGGGCTTGTCGATCTCCGGGCAGCTACTGTGCGAGACGGTAGGTGCGCGCAACCCGGCGGCAAGCTGTCGCGATGACGTCAGCCGGGCTCCCGACGACTGCGAGAAGAGATGCTAGGGCCCGAGTTCGAAGCCGTCTTGCAGCGTGCGGCTGCCGGCGACAGCTCCGCCTTCGCCAGCCTCTGGCGAGACTGCCAGCCCATGCTGCTTCGTTACCTGACGGCTCTGGCGGGCAACGACGCCGAGGACGTTGCATCCGAGACCTGGCTCGAGATGGCGAGCGCGATCAGCCGCTTCCAAGGCGACGAGCACGGATTCCACAGTCTGCTCGTCACCATCGGGCGTCGCCGCGCGATCGATCGAACTCGACGGATGGGAAGACGGCCCGAACGGCTGGTCGGCGACTTAGGCCTATTGGACACAGTCGCGGCGCAGAACACCGAGGAGCTGGCAGCCGAGCGATTCGGCACCGAGCAGGCGCTACGCCTGGTCTCGCTCCTGCCCTCGGACCAGGCCGAGCTGGTGCTCCTGCGCGTGGTCGTTGGGCTGGAGCCGGCTGAGATCGCCCGAATCGTGGGCCGGACCCCGGGATCGGTTCGGGTCAGCGTGCACAGAGGTCTTCGAACGCTCGCCGAGCACATCATCCGCGCTCGCGTAACGCCGGTGGAGGACTCATCGATCCAGGAGAGAGATGACTGACGACCGCGCAGAACCCGCGGGCACACCGCCGGACGAATGGCTCGTCGATCGATTGCTGTCGGCGGCCTCGCCGATCCACGAGCCCGATCCGATCGCCGCGGCCATGTCCGAGCTCGTCGGAGCACTGCGGGGAGCCGGCACCCCGGTCGAGCTTGCCGGCGAAGGGGCGGCAGTGACCGCCTTCGAAACCGTGCGGACCGGCCGTCCACGCCGTCACGCGTCCCGGGCTGCGATCGTGGGAGCCACCGTTGGCGGAAAGATCGCGCTTTCAGCGGCCGTGGCGGCTGCAGCTACCGTGGCGGCCGCCTACGCCGGCGTATTGCCGGCACCACTCCAGAACCTCGCCCACAGGGCTATCCACGCGCCCGCACCGCCTCAGCGCGGGACCGTCGCGCCAGGCGGGTCTCAGACCACGAAGGGTCAGCCGCTCGCGACCGCCGGCGCAGCCCCGACAGCATTGCCCGAGCTCAACAGCGGCGCGTCAACCAGTGCGCCGGCCGCGCCATCAAGCGCTCTGCGAGGCCTGTGCATTGCCTACGGGAAGGCAACCAACGCCCACAAGTCCACGGCTTTCCGCAGACTCGCGGACCTCGCCGGCGGCGCGTCGCATGTCGGCACTTTCTGTGCACAGGTGGCGGCGAATTCACCGAAGTCCTCAGCGGGTGGCAACGGTGCGCACGGGTCCCCGAGTCCTCCCGGCGCGTCAAACGGACACGGAAAGCCAACTCAGCGCCCGTCGCACGGCAACAGCGGCAAGCCCAAGCCGTCGACCACTCACAGTCCCGGAGGCCCGCCCAGCCACCCGGCGACATCGCAGAAGAAGTCGTAGCCCGAGTTCACCCGCATGAGCGGGGCGTCGTCAGCGTGAAGCTCTAGGCTTCAGTTTGTGACACTGTCCTTGATCGCTGTATGTGCAGTGGCGGGACTCTTCGTGGGTGCGTTCCTCAACGTGCTGATCGTCCAACTGCAGCGCCAGGACTCTTCCAGCTCGTCACGATTGACTTGTCGGAGCTGCGGAACTCAGCTTGCGGTGCGTGATCGGATGCCGCTGGCAATCCGGATCGTCCGCATGGGCCGATGTAGCACATGTGGCGAATCGACTGGGTCACGTTATGCGTTGATCGAAGTGGCCTGCGGGGTGCTCTTCGCACTCATTGCATGGCGGTTCGACAGTCAGCCCCTTGCGATACCCGCGTATCTATGGTTTGTGAGCGCCGGTCTTGCCCTGGCCGTCATCGACCTCGACACCATGCGGCTGCCCAACGTGCTCACGCTGTCCTCGTATCCGGCGGTCGGCGTCCTCCTGCTGATACCGGCGATCGGGTACGCGGACTGGTCGGCCTACCTGCGCACGTATCTTGCCGGCGCCGCCGTGTTCGTGATCTACGCAATTCTCGTGGCTGTCTACCCGCGCGGTATGGGACTCGGCGACCTCAAACTCTCCGGGGTCATCGGCATGGTCTTGGGCTGGGTGTCGTGGGCAACGGTTGTCGTCGGTGGATTTCTCGGATTCTTCCTGGGCGCCGTGGTCGGCGGCGGCCTCATGCTGAGTAGCCGGGCCACGCGCAAGACCAAGATCCCCTTCGGGCCGTTCATGATCATGGGCGCGGTCGTCGCCATCTTCGTGGGAAACCCGCTGGCGAATTGGTACACGCACACCTTCGGATAACCATCGCCGCACGGCGGCTGCCAAGTGTTCGCCCAACGGGGTGACGACGGTAACGCCACGCGATGCCAGAACGATCCTGAGTTGTTGCGCAGTACGCAACCGGTTCCCCCTCAACTTGGAGTCGTCTCATGCTCGTGACATTCACCGGCTTGAAGATTGCGCTGGCAACGGCCGTCGGTTCGCTGGCCTTGGGAGGGGCCGCAGCCGCCGCCACCGGATCCCTTCCCGGGCAGGCGCACTTCGACGACCAGTCCTCACCCTCATCCACGGGCTTGCCTTTCGACACGGCCAGCGCAACGGCATCGGCGTCGTCGAGCGCTACAGCGACGGATTCGCTCACAGCCGACCCATCGGACACCGGCACCCCGAGTGCGACCGCATCAGCGGGCACCAGCTCTACATCAAGCCACGGACCGGATGCGCAGGGCCCAGCGGCGTGGGGTCTGTGTCACGCATTCGGCAACAAGACCTGGGGTAACCTCAACGCGCAGCCGACCGGAACCCCGAACCCGGCCGGCCGCAAGCCGGGCAATCCATCCGTTGCCTACGCCAACCTGGTCGCCACGGCAGCAGCCCACGGGCTGACCGTCGACCAGTACTGCACGGTGGTGCTTGCCAACCACGGCGCGCCTCCCACAATCAGCGGAACGCCGAGTGCGCCCGGGGCAGCTACCACGACCGGCCACGGTCACAACCACGGGCACAGCCACGGTCCAGGGAAGGGCAAAGGCAAAGGCCACAAGAGCTGATCGAACAACTCGACCGTTTGCCCGGCTGGTCGACGACGCCTATTCCGCGGCTGATTCGATCCCGACAAGATGCGCGGAACCTAGCGCCGGGTGACCATGCGGATCTGCGTGGGCTGGCCGGGTGGGCCGCCCGGGGTCGAGCGATAGTCGGGCACCCCCACGCACGTGAACAGCAGAGTGTCGACGTCCGCGCCCACGAGCGCCGGCACCTCGCTGTCGAGGAACGTCATCCCTGAGGCGCTGGCACCGAGGCTGTAGGCGAGCAGGTGCAGCCGTCCTTCGACGATCCCCGCGGCGTACTGCGCGTCGCGGTAGCTGCGGTCGTCAAGGGCTGAGACGTCGGCGACCGCGATGACGACGAACGCGGCGTCGCGGCCGAGTTCCTGGTCGAGGCAGACGCGGAACAGCTCGTCACGCAGGTCGCCGGAGGTCGTCGGTGCCTCGAGGTCGGGCCATCTGTAGACACCTTGCGCGAGACCGTCGACATCGTGGACGACGAGGTAGTGCGTGAGGTCGATGCCGCGCAGCGCGACGTCGAGACACGTGCGCAGCAGCACGCCCGACACCCCGCGCGTCGCGTCCATTCGTCGCTGCGAGCCACGGGCGAGAACCACGTCCTCGACCGGCGCGTGCCCGTGCTCGGCGACGGCGACCGGGGCCCCGCGGACCCAGGGATCGCCGAGCGAATCAAGGTCTCCAGCCCGGTGCGCCGCCGTGGCGAGCGGAAGCTCCACCGGCTCGGCGTCGACGGCGCCGTACGCCGCCGCCCCCGTCGCCTCCAGGGCAAGGGCTCCGTCCGCTAGCCCGATGACGGCGACGGGGAACTCCTGGACACGATCGGCGCCGACGAGTGATGCGACGTCGCTATCGGGGAAGCGGGTCACGAGGTGGGCCGTCAAACCCGCGGAGTCGGCGGCCGCGAGGAGCTGCGCGGTCATCGTGCCGGCGTCCCAATAGACGTGCCGGTAACCGCGTTCGGCGTAGCGCCACCCCGTGCGCCACGGTACGCCCGTGACGACAATCGCGGGCGCATCTCCGCGGGGAGCCGGACCTACCTGCACGAGCGCGTGGTCGAGCGGGTCGTACCAGTGGACGCCGGCCGGCAGTGTCGAGCCGTCGGGAACCGCGACGTACACCTCAAGCGGGAAGCGACCACCGGCCGACCCCGCGGAGCGGAAAAGGTACGTGCCGTACGGGCGTTCGGTCGTGCGCACAACACCCGAGCACAGGTAGAGCAACCGTGCGAGTGCCCCGAGGTCGAGATCGCCGACCGGGACGTCGGCGATGCCGGCGAGCACGTCGACGGCCGTGGCTGTCGTGGTCGGCAGGTCACGCGGGAGCGCCAGCGTCGGGTGCGGCTCCGGGTAGCGCTTGAAGAACCACGGCAACCGCGCGACGTCGTTGACCACCAGATCCTGGCGGACCCGGGGGTCGTCGATCGGTACGTCCCACTCGCGCCCGGGCTCGTACGACGTCAGCCTGTGCAGCAATTGGGTCGGTGTCTCCATGGGCCGACTATTGCGCATGCCGGCGGCCGGATAGCGCACAGCAGGCCCCGCAAGATCGTCCGGGTCGGACGGGCTACCGCTGACCATTCCCACCTCGAAGGAGGAACGCGCCCGACTCCGCTGAGAACCCTCCGGCAGTCGCATGGGGACCTGGAAACGTCGTACCTCCCTGCGTCCGTACTAGTGTGCGCGGGGAGTTCGGGCCACCCCGGCGATGAACGTCTGCTATCGAGCAGGCTGGCGAACATCACGCGAAGGGAGTGCGGCAATGGCAGTCGGACTGATTCTCGAGTTCTCCGGCGTTGGCAAGGCGGAGTACGACGCGGTCGACAAGGCACTCGGGATGGACATGTATGCGAAGACCGGGGACTTCCCGGTCGGGCTCATCACTCATTCGGCGGGAACCTCCGACCGGGGCACGTTCATCGTGAGCGAGGTATGGGAGTCAAGGTCAGCGCAAGAGGCCTTCATGCAATCGCGGCTCGGCGAGGCGCTCCAGCGAGGCGGGGTCACAGAGCCACCGACGATCGTCTGGACAGAACTTCTCGTCCACCAGGAGTTCTGACCGCCGCGTCCAACCCGCGACGGCTCGCGGACGGTCGCGTCGATACGTCGCACGCCTGGCCGTGCCCTTGGTGGCAGGACTGGGTTACGGACCATCGCGCGGGCGCATCGCCTCGTCGAGCGTCGGCCACGGTGGGCCCAGTCGCAGAGCGCTCAGAAGTGCGCGAGCCGCTCGTTGCTTATCTGGGAACTGGTCGCCCGGATCCCAGCGCCATGCGGCGACCATCGCAAGAACCAGGCCGCGGCAGTCAACCAGCAGGCCTTCATCAGCGGCGGCATAGCGCTCGCTCACATCTTCGGGGACATGGGCGAGATCGAATTCGACGGGTCCGCAGCAGCACGTCTCGAAATCGATGAACAACAGTCCGGACTTCGTGCTGAGCACGTTGCCCGGGTGCGGCTCGCCGTGCAGTAGCTGCTCAGCAGCACCGCGGTCGAGGATCGCCCGTCTGCGGCTCCGTAGCGCAGTGAGCAGAAGCTCGCGATCTGCGTCGGCAAGATCCGGAGTGAGGTTGCTGCTCTCCACAAGGCCCAGAGCCTCTTCCACCCGATCGGTGAAGTGCGGCGCCCTGACATCGAGCTGGCGCATGCCGGCATGGAGTCGCTCGAGCGCATTGGCGTAGTCGGCTGGTGAGACTTCCCGAGGTGCTACAGGCTTGTAGTAGGTCCACAGCGTGACGACGAAACCATCACGCTCATAGACGCGCGGCTCTACTCGGGGATCCGGAGCAGCCACCGGGCT
>Ga0075017_100000422_pt1 | contig 23297 bp, 23 predicted proteins | sample AleBraG_ABR_2012_FD_71475 | JGI IMG/M metagenome (GOLD analysis project Ga0075017, IMG submission 71475) | Freshwater sediment microbial communities in response to fracking from Pennsylvania, USA - Alex Branch Run_MetaG_ABR_2012 | ecosystem: Environmental > Aquatic > Freshwater > Creek >... | reverse complement strand
GCCCTCACTCCCGATGTCCTTAAATCGGCTCCCTCTTCGTAAGTCGCCCGGGCGACGCTGGCGTGCCCAGGGCCTGACGGTCGCCACGAGCGAGCTCAAATAGTTAGTTTTCAACAGGAAAACAATGTCCCGCTGAAACCTATCTGTTCTATACTGATCTTAATTGGTGTCTTGGTAACCAATGGCGATTGGTGCATCGGGAGCCATGCTGCGAAAGAGTTTCTAACGGCGCGGTCCTTTCGTGCCAGCATCTATTTCTGTGACTTTGAACTCGCGTCCAGCGGGGCTGTAGCTGGCCCGAATGCCGTCCTTACTTTGAGAACAGGCCCAAAAGGGGTGTACCAGAATGGTAGATAAAGCCTCTACCGTAAACGACTTAGAAGCGCTACGCCAGGCTGTCAGTCCGCATTCGTTGCCGTACGAGCCCGCTCCAAAGTTTCAGGCAACCCGACTGCAGGACGATACCAGTTTGGCCGGCTGCATGGGAAAACGGATCGGGGTTCTGATCGTCACCTACAACGCCGTCACCACCATCCCGCAAGTCTTGAAACGGATCACTCCCAACGTGTGGAAAAACGTGGAAGAGGTGGTCATTTTTGATGACGCCAGCTCTGACCCGACTTTTGAACTGGCCGTGGGCATCAAGATGCTCGCGAACATTCCGAAGCTGAATGTACTCAAACATCCGAAGAACCTCGGGTACGGAGGCAATCAGAAGGCCGGCTACCAGTACTTCATCGATCGCGGCTTTGACATCGTGGTATTGCTCCATGGTGACGGCCAGTATGCGCCCGAAATCCTCGCCCACATGTATCAGCCGCTGGTAAGTGGCGAGGCCGACGCGGTTTTTGGGTCTCGAATGATGAAGACCTACGGTGGCCCTCTCAAGGGCGGCATGCCCTTATACAAGTACGTCGGGAACCGGATACTGACAGCTTTTGAAAACTCCGCCCTGGGCCTCAATCTGACCGAGTTTCATAGCGGCTACCGGGCCTACAATCTGCACGCGCTGAAACGCATCGATTTCTCGCGCATGACGGACGATTTCCATTTCGACACGGAGATCATCATCAAGTTGCATCATCAAGGATTTCGGATCTCGGAAGTCCCCATCCCGACCTACTATGGGGACGAGATTTGCTATGTCAACGGCATGAAATATGCCCGCGACGTCTTTCGCGCTATCTACCGGTATAACCAGACCAAGCGTTCGATTTCGAAGTTCCCCGAGTATCAGGAATACTTCGTTCACTATCCCGTAAAGCAGAGCTCTTGGTCCAGCCATCAGTTCGCCCTGAAAGCGGTGGTGCCCGGCGATGAAATTCTGGACCTCGGTTGCGGGCGCGGTGTGCTCGCCGCGACGATGGTGGAGCACGGGTGTCGCGTTGTGGGCGCCGATGTGATTCCTCCGGATCAGGTTGCGCCCACCCTGGAACAATACATCCAAGCGGATTTCATGCGACACGGAATGGCCGGAGTGCTCGCCCGGCTCGGCGATCGGAAATTCGATAAGGTGCTTGTCCTCGACATCATCGAACACCTGGCCGATCCCGCGTCCGTCTTAGAGGAATGCCGGAGACTGCTCCGTTCGGGGGGCCAACTCATCGTCTCCGTTCCGAACGTCGCCAACATCAGCGTTCGGTTGCTGCTGCTATTGGGCCGCTTCGACTACATGGAACGAGGTATTCTCGACCGCACTCATCTGCGATTCTTCACACGGAGAACCATTCGTGAGCTTCTGCAGTCGGAAGGCTATGTGGTAGTGAACCATAAGATGACGGCAATCCCGCTGGAAGTGATCGTGAGCCTTTCTCTGCGCAATCCGATTATGCGAATCGGCCACGGACTCTTGATCCTTCTGACCCGGTTGATGCCGGGATTGTTCGGGTATCAAAGCTTCATCACCGCCAGACTCAAATCCCAAGAAGTGAACGACTCCGCTACCTAGCTCTCATGTTCGGACAGTCTGGCAACATAGAGGGTCTAGCGCAGTTACTCGACTGGGTTTCGCCCCGTCCAGGGTGGTGCATCCTGACCGTCGCGTTGGCAACGTTGGCCATTCGAGCCGCTCTGCTTCCTGTGCATGGCATTCCGGTCCCATTCCTCCACGACGAGTTCAGCTACCTGCTTGGCGGCGATACATTCGCTTCGGGCCGGCTGTCCAATCCTGCTCACCCGTTGGCAGCCTCGTTTGAAAGCATTCACATTCTTGTTAAACCCACCTACGCATCGAACTACCAGCCCGGCCAGGCGCTATTTCTCGCACTCGGTCAAAAGTTGTTCGGCCAGCCCTTCTTGGGAGTCATGATCAGTGCCGCGCTCATGAACGCGGCTCTGTGCTCGGTGCTATTCGGTTGGACCAAGGCCGGTGGGCATTGCCCGCAAGAGAGATTCTCGGAAGGCATCATGATGAGTATTTCGAATACCGGGGAGTGCGCGACGGCTTGCCCTGGTCCATCTTGGGCGTCGGACGAGAAATTCTGAAGCTGATATTTCTCTTGTGTTATCCGGTGGTGTTAGTTCCATTTCTTCTCACCGCAGTACGAAAAGACCCCTGGCTCCGAACGCTCCTGGTGTTCATTCTTGTCTGCTGCACTTGCGGCCGTCATGGCCTTCGTCGGGAGGGGTTTATGGAAGACATATCGCGTGCTTACTACCAGACCAAGGATTGCCCTGCTTGTTGCGGCATCAGCTTTCGCACTCTTAGCCCCCGTTGGGCGCCATGCTTATGTCCTGCATCGGGATCGGACTCGCCAGCCGCCGCACGGTAAAGTTTGCTAATGCCCGCGCTGGACTCGACAGTTATCTAGTATGTTCTGGAGATCGTCATGTCGTTTTCGTCCGGTATTTGCCAAGCCATCGAAACGACGAGGAATGGGTTTACAACAAGGCGGACATCGACAATGCGCCCGTCATATGGGCGCGCGATCTAGGCCCGGCACAAAATGAACGTGTGATTGCATACTATGGGAAGTCCCGGCGATACTGGCTTCTCGAAGCGGATAGCCAACCCGTGCAGTTGAAGCCATACGCGGCTGCCGGGCAATCTGTGGTCGGCTACCATCAACTGAACCCTCGTTGACAAGCGGGCGGCAGGAACTGTCTGGTGTGGATTGACCAGGAACACCGGTTCATTCCGCAGCACGGCGCTGAGACTTTGCGAATGGCTTCCGTTCATTTCATTGGCGGTAGAGCGGGATACTTTCATCTCGCTCACCTTCAACTCAAGTGCTACGAAGGCAAGGTCTGCGGGACGGTACTTCTTGCCAACAATCGCCGACGGACTGCTTGTGCTTGCTTGCCTCGACGTTCGAGGCCCGAAGGTCGCGCCTTAATGGTCAGGGCAGGACGGGCACTCGTAGATGGCTACGGCGGAGTTCCGGACCGCCAGCGGAAGCCACTCCGGTGCGGCGGTGGCGCCAGTGACGAGATCGCGAAGGAAGGGAGTGTTATCCTGCTCGGGCGCGTCCTTCGGAGACAACCCTGGGAATAGCAGCAGGTAGCGGGCGTGAGACTGACTCATCAACATCCGATACCCCCGCTCATCCGTACCGCGGGCCGTGTATTGCGGTTCGATCACCGAGATCACGTTGCGGTGGAGCAAAAACTCAACGGCCTGGCCGTCTGCGGCTACGACCACGCCACCGGGCGGAACATGGCCGAGCAGCCAGGCGCGGGCCGTAGTTCCCGGCTGAACTTCTCGATTCAGCATCTCATCAGCCAGGACGTGCCGTTCCACGTGCGGGGCCACCTCCAGACTCCGGCTGTGAATGACAATAATTGCGCCGACCATGGCGATCCCCACGGCAATCCACTTGCCCCTGAGGGCAGTAGAAAGAAGTGGCGCGGCTGCGGCTAGAACCAGTGGATAGACTGGCCTGTTGTACCGGGTCATATCATCCGCGATGGTGAGCAGGCCTGTGAGCATTATGCCGGCAACATAGGTTGCCAGCATCGCCCCAAGCCATCCCCATGCGACTGCCGTGAATTTCGGCAGGCCATGCTGCTCACGGTCTCGCCGGAGCCGAAAAATCATGAAAAAAGTTAGGGCCAGCGAGATTCCAAGAATTACCGCCCAAACGTCGAAGCGAGCCACTACTCTTCCGCCGAACACCAAGTGGTAGTAGGATTTGAAAGACTCCACCAAGACAAGCCGGACCGACCGATGGACGCCCGTGCTAAAGCCCCCGCGCCATGACCCCGTGTAGACGATATTGCGAATCATGATGGCGCCCGCCAGAGCCGCAATGGCAAAGAGGCCGTCCACTGCCCCCCATTTCGCGGCCGGCGTCCGCCGCCAACGCGATATTAGGTAGATCCCGGCGACGGGCATCAGGAACAGGCCGGCATAACGGATGCCATAAGCGGCCCCGGCCACCGAGCCGAGGCCTAAGAGCAGCGCGGGCCGGCTGCCCCCGTTGCGGATATCGCGGGCGATCAGCGCGGCGAGCGCCGTGACGGCAGCGGTGAAAAGGGCCTCCGTTCCCACCCGCGACGCATCCGCCAGCGCCTCCGAATTCGTCACCCACAACAAGCTGAGCGCGGCGATGGCCCACGGTTTGGCCCCGAGTGTGAAGCCAATATCCCAGATCAGCCATAGCGTGACGAGAAAGCTCACCGCCGAGAGAAGAAACCCGGCGGTCTTCAGCGAGAGGCCCGCAAAGGACAAAGCGGCCATGAGCAGCGAATATCCAGGCGGAAAATGTGTAAACGGCACCGGCATGCGCCCGGAGGCGACCTGCTCATCGAAATGCGCTATGTGCGTGCAGAGACACTCGCCCGCGGCGGCGCTCTGGGCCGCGTCGAGATATTGATAACTGTCGTCGGACAAGTAGGGAGCATGAACGGCGCGTGCGAACAACCACACCGCCAACAAGCCCACCAACAGGCCGCCGGCAGTGAAGACCCGGTTAGTCATGCGCTACCGGCCGCGCCAGCCGGCTGACGACGAGCGTCTGGCCCATGTTGTAGGTGAAGGGCACAGCCGACAGGCCAAGCGCCTCGACGCCCTTCCCCATTGGCCGAATCATCGGTACGAGACTGGAGGCTCGTTCCATCAGATATCCGAGCTGAAGTTGCTGCCAATGGGGGCGTGTGTATAGGACCTCGAATCCGGCTTGCTCAACTTGGCGGCGAATGGTGTGGGGACGGTAGTAGTGGAGGTGAACGCTGAGCCAGAAAGGCCATCGCCAGCCCATGAGCCTAGCCGCGAGACTGCCGATATTCGGGTAGTTCAGCCAGAGATAGCCGTCCGCCTTCAGGAGTGACCGTACAACCTCTAGGATGTCGCGCGGTTCCGGCACGTGTTCCAACACGTCCCACAGACTGATTACATCGAAGCTCTTTTCCGGATAGAGTCCCGCTTTCAGGATTCCTTGGCGCACATTGAGAGCATATTCCGAGCGCGCGTAGGCGCTCAACCAACGGCTAGGCTCGATGCCTTCCACCTCGAATCCAAGATCGCGAGCCGCTACCAAACAAGCGCCCCCGGCGCAGCCGATATCCAGCAGGCGCTTTCCTTTCGGGTCGATCCCGGTGCGCTTCACAATGGACTGCAAAGAGTGAGTGAAGGTGCGAATACGTTGGGGATTCTGGGCTACGAATCGAGGATCCTCCACCTCTTCGTAGCCGCCCTGTATCAGGCTGGCGTCGAGCCGCGGAGCCAGATAAACCATGCGGCAGGCGCGGCATTCCACAACCTGATCCATCAGCGCGTGATCGCTCGACGCCCGATACATGGAGCGCAACTCTGATATTCCGATTTCCGGCGGATAGGCAGATGGACGCAACGTTCTTGCATCGCTGCCGCCGCACACGCGACAACTCACACCGGCAAACAATGGATTCAGCTCGACAGGCATAAACAGGCGATCCTGCGCTCCTCAACTCAATCGACGAAACGGTATTTCAGTAGCGTCCATACAGCCACGAAGCCGTCGCGCGCCTTGATCTTTTTTCCCGCTTCCAGGCTTCGGGGAACGTACTGAATGGGCTCCTCCAGAATCCGGCAACCACGGCGCACCAGCTTAGCGGTGATCTCATGATCGGTCTCGAAGCCGCTGGTGCGGATGCGCATGCTCTTCACGATGGCGGCCGGGTAGAGCTTATACGCCGTCAGCGTATCGGTGATCCATCTTTGATAGAGCAGCCAGGTCCAAAGAGTAAGTAATTGCCCCGCTAGCCAGGGGCCGAAACGCTGATTGGGGTGGCGGCCGGGAAAAAGGGTAAACCTGGGCTGTTTTTCGCGTTGCCCCAGAACCCGGCTGCCGTATACGGAATCCGCCCCGCGCTGGAGCGCCTTTAGCAGACGGATGTAGTCGCTGGGGTCGTACTCCAGGTCGGCGTCCTGAATCAAGATGAAATCGCCAGTGGATTCGCGAATGCCGCGCTGCACCGCGCTGCCTTTTCCCTGATTGGGAACTTGCGTGAATACGCGGACGCCGCTGAATGAGCGCGCAATCTCCCCGGTGCTATCGGTGGAACCGTCGTCCACTACGATGATTTCTTTCTCGAAACCCATCCACTCCGTGTCGACGGCGAGAATCCGCTGTAGAAGCTCGCCAATAAAAGCGGCTTCGTTGTATCCCGGAATGACGATCGAAAGCACCGGCATTTCCAGTTAGTCTCTAACGCCGGTCGTGTCGCCGGACAGACCTTCGGCTCGTTTCCTGGAATCATCGGCTTGCGGTTCACGCAACGCGATCTTGGTCTGTCCCCGAAAGCGATAGCGTATCAGGGCAGCCATCATCTTCATACCATCCAGTATAGTGATCTTCTTTCCCTGAAGGCGCGTGCGTGGGCGGTAATCGACCGGCAACTCCAGCACGTATTCGTGAAATAAGCCCAGTTTGGCGCAAATCTCCGCGTCCAGATCCCGCCCGCTACGCTCCAGGCGGAGACTACGAAGCAGAAGCGCGTCGAAAATCTTGACGCTGGTCAGCACATCCGAGATATAGCGGTTATAGAGCAGCAGCGTCAGAATACTCAGGATCATGCCGCCGTACTTGCTCGTCAAGTAGAGCGCGGGATTGTCTGCGTAGATGCCCTTCAACTGCTCGGAGAGGTCACGCACCTTGGTGGCGCGCGTGCCAAATACAACCCGGTAGTTCGATTGCGCCAGAGGCGTTGTCAGGGCATAGAGGTCTTCCGTTTTGTATTCCTGATCGGACGGAAAAAAACCGATGATGCTGCCTCGCGCCATCTCGATTCCGAGCCGCAGGGCCGCGCCACGTCCGGCGCCGGGCTTGGTTTCGAAGAAGCGGACCGATTGAACCGAACGCGCTATCGCTCGGGACTGATCAGTCGACCCGCCATCTACCACAATGATCTCCTTGGTCAGCCCCAGCGGGTGAAAATCCAGCAGCAGGAGCGACTTCAAAACCGGCAAGAGCGTATTCGCCTCATTCAAGACGGGCACCACAATGGAAATCATGTGCTGGATACGCTGTAGCTCGACATCGATGCGCGATTGCACGATCTGTTGCAATTCGTCCAGTACCAGGCCTCCGGAGTGGCGGCCCTCCATGGCTTCCCAGTCGCGCAGGCGAATGGTTTCCAGGGAGTATTTGAACTTCGATGGGTCGAAGGGAATATATTTGGCGCGATCCGGCGCCGCATCGTCGGCGTGTTGGACGAAGAACTGCGTGACGCAATCGCGCCAGGACAGACGAACCTCCGACTTCCGGGTCATCGCATCCATGAATTTGCCGGCGAGGTCGTTAACGTCGTCTTCCTGTATATCCAGATCGCGAACGATGTTCCCGATAAAGATCTTCTCGGCGTTTGGATTGGCGGCGATCGCCTCGCCGATGCCATTGGTCATATAGGACGGAAACAGTGACGAGTGCTGCGTGCCGGGACCATAGACGATTACGTCAGCCTCGGCGATGGCGGCAGTAGCGGCTGGATTCGCGGCGGGAGTGCGTGTAACCTCGCGAATCATCTGCGCCCAGCCGCCCGGAAGTTCGGCTGCCGATTCGATTCGCGGCTCAATTTCCGAGAGGTAGACCGGCCCATCCACCAGGTAGAGATCAGTAATCTTGGCGGAACTCTGCGCGGCCACGATGTCGGCCTCGCCAAGCAACATGCTGCCGTCGGCCTTCTGGGCGGCCAGGAACAAGTTCTCGCCGCGCGTCACGTTGAGTAGCGTCCCGGGAGCAACGTCGTAAAAGGCGCAGAACGCGTCAATGGCCCGGTTGAAGTCCTGGTCCTGCTGCAGATAACATCCCGCGAAGAGAAGGTTCCCGAGCGCGCAATCGGTGAAATCGAACGTCGTCCCGTCACTCTCCCGCTGGTGGAAGTAAGCCAGGAATGTTGCCAACAGGGAGCGCAGGCCATCCGCCTGTTCCAGGGTCAATTTCCCAAGGTGTGTGCTCAGATTATGCGGCAACGCTGCGCGATCACCGGAAGCAAAAGTTTCGATAAGCGCCAAAGCGTCGGCGCGGGCGATGCCAACGGCCAGCCGGTAATCCGACAGGAACTGCAACGCTTGGTTGCAGCGCTCCGCCACGGGCATCAGCCGGTTGATGTTCTTGCGAACATCGGAAGGGCCGAGCATCGAGGGGATGAAGCGGCGAAGCCGGCCGGTGGAATGGCCGTCGTCGTAGGCGTTGATCAGGATACGCAAGCGAATCTGAGGGTGACGCAGCAATGCCTGGGTGATGCTATGGGTGCCGCTTCCGCCGGAAAAAAGAACGACATTGATCTGGGTTCTCGGAGCTTTCTTTTCCTGTGCGGCCGCAACGGATAGCTCAACCATGAATCTTTCGCAGAAAAGGCTCGATGCGGCTCGCGTCGGCTGGTGAGTTGATTCCGACCGTCTCTTCTATCTCCATCAATTGCGGCGTGAGTACGCGCAACCCGGCTGTGGCCGCAAAGGGGATCACGGGGAGCAGGTTGAATTCGCCTGTCTGCTCGCCAAAAGCGTTCGCATCCCGCCTCATCTTGTTCAACAGGCTGCGCAGGATTTCCGTGCGGAAGCAGAAGAAGCCGGTGTCGCTCTCGCCTCGGTCCGGCATGTGGTCGCCTTCGCGAGCCTGCAACAGCCTGGAGATTCGGCCTGCGCTATCGCGCTCAAAGTGGATGTACGGGTTGGTACGGAACACCGTGGGTACCGTGATAGCCGGCATGATCGGCCCTTGGTGCAGGCGAAGAATGGCATCTACGGAAGCCGGCCGGATGGCTACCTGGTCGCCCCAGATTACGGCCGTGTGCGCGACAGCCACCTCCGCGGCGCCGAGGGCGATCGCGTCTCCCATGCCGGTAGGAAGTTGTTGAATGGCGATTCGATAGCGCCCCGCCGCGCGGCGCTCCAGCTCCGGCTCTACGTCCTTGCGCCCATCGGGAGAGAGCACAAACACTGCCGTTGAGCAGCAGGGGAGCAGCAAATCCAGCAGCCAGTCGAGAATCGTTCGCCCGGCCACGGGAAAGAGAATCTTGGGCCGGTTAAACCCAAGCCGCGACCCGCGGCCCGCGGCGGCGATCACAGCGTTCCACTGGGAAGCGTCCACCTCCGGCGCGGCGTACCGCGTCCAATCCGATTTGGTCACGATCAATGGCGCCAACTCAGTCATGCGCGCACCAGCAAGCCAGCCAATTCGCGCAGCGACCCGACCACGCACCCGGCGCCGGCCGCGAAAAGCGCCCCGGCGTTCGTGGTTCCGAAACCGATCCCGTGCGCGCCCGCTCTTCGCGCGGCTGTGATACCGGCAACCGCGTCTTCGATCACGACGCACTCTTGCGGCTGCGCCTCCAAAGCGGCGATGGAACGGGTGAAGATTTCGGGATCGGGTTTCGCTAGGCGAACGTCGTCGCCGGAGAAGGAGAAACGGAAGGCATCGCCGAGGCCGGTGCACTCGAGAAAGGAATCAACGCTTTGACGCGAGGCGGAGCTGGCCAGAGCCAGTCGGTAGCGGCAGGCCAGTTCACGAACAATTGGAGCGCAATCCGGCTCGATGGGATGTTCGGCGGCAATTAGATCTCTCGCGCGTTGGCTTTTCCGCTGGCTGCACTGGGAAATCATGACGTCGCTCACTTCACCCTTGTAACGATCGCAAAAAATCGCCCGAAATACTTCGGGAGTGCGCCATCCAGCGAAATCGTCATAGTCAAAATCGTGGATGCCGTATCCGCTTAGGACTTCCTGGAACGCGCGCGCGTGAGCGCTGCGGGAATGAATCAATACGCCGTCGAGATCGAAAATCAGACTTGTGATCTCGTCCACCCAACAAAGGTTCGAGTTCATCGAGAACTCCTTATTCTAACAGCTTGCAAGTGATCCTTGTCAGCTAGCGACCCACCCGCAGCCGAGTATATTAAATTGGGTCTGCGACGGCTTGCCGTCTCTGGATTGGCGTCGTCCGGTTTCGCCGCAGAATGGCGGCTTTCATACAGGGTGGGATACCGGAACAGTTGAAATTGAAGCAAGTGCGAGCCAGTGTGGCGGCTGGATCGGCCACGCCATGCATGGCGAGACATGGCGATTGCGCCGTTGTTGATTCACGCGACGAACTATCGATCTCCGGCCGCATCTGGGGCGGTTGAGATCGCGCTTTTCTGACGTCGTCAAAGCCGAGCGCGCGCAGAGTGCGGGCCGCGGCTCCGGCCGTCGTTAGGCGAATTTTTCAGAGCGTTGTCGGCGTAAGCTCCGTTGCCGATCACCAGCGCCAGCTTTTGCTGGACGGGAATCTCACGAGCGGCGCGCGTTTGCGCGATTCCCGAGGCGCACAAGCAGGCCAGGATCAAAGGTCCGCTTCATGGACTTGTTGTCAAATTGCAGCGGATTCGCCCAGAACCCCGTGCGTCACCCCGTGTTACAGTTGAACTTTCGTCATCATCCGGATGTCCGTACAGATCCTATTGCAAGGCAGAGTGACCGGTGCCGACGAGTTTGCCCAGTCCGGCGAACCGGCCGAAGAGGTATTTGCGGGCCGCCTGCATTGGGTTACCTTGTTGAGCGAGGTTCTGCCGCGCGCGCTGATCGGCGAACTGGGACTATCCAAGATGCTGCTCGGATCGAGCGGCGGCGATCAATTCCTGCTGGTTTTGCCGGGAGAAGCGAGTGCGCAGGCGGAAGAATTTCTGATCGCAGCGCGGGCCGGCATGCGGGCGATGAGCGGCGGCAGCGTGGATTTCCTGTGGGCCATCACAGAAAATCTGGGCGACTGGACGGTGGTCCGGAAGCGCCTGAATCAAGAGATGCAGCAAAAGCGCGGCACGCCGCTGGCCGGCTTTGGCTTTGCCGAGCAGGGCGCAGAAACCGAATCCTTCGACGACTATTTCGCCTCCGAGATGTGCCGGGAATTGCGCTCGGCGAAATCGATTGGCTGGGCGCCGGAAAATCCGGCTCGGATCGTGGTCAACGGCGGCAAACATAGCTGGCCGTTGGGTGCGTTGTCGGACGCCATTCTGTTCGCTCAACACACCGCGCTGACCGACGACGGCCACGACGCTGCGAATGCCGCGGTGCTGGCAACGCGTTCCACCGGTAGCCCGACCTGGGGTTTGTTGCGCGGGGATGTGGATAGCTTCGCTGTCCGCTTGCGCCGCCTCCAGAGCATTGAAGAATACGTGCAGCTTTCGATGCTGTACAAACAGTTCTTCGCCGGCGAAGTGGAGGTGCTGTGCTCACTGCCCGAGTTTTGGCGCAGGGTGAACTTGTTGCATACAGGCGGAAACGATTTCGCCATCTATGGCGCTTGGGACGCACTCATCGGCTTCGCGCGTGAACTGGAGCGCCTGTTTGTGCGCTTTGCGGAAGAACAACTCAAGGATTTTCCGGGCGCGGATGGCAAAACCATTACCATGGCGCTGGCGTTGGCGCCGGACGCGAATGCTTCCTTAGTGTCGGTTTACGAGCGCGCCGGCGACCGTTTGCGTGTGGCGAAATCGGCCGATAAAGACTGTTTCTATTTGCTCGGACGCACTCTGGAGTGGAAGCAGTTGACCGATGCCGCCGATTTGAAAGACGAACTCACGGCCATGGTGGACGACTTCGGAGTTGCGCCACAATATATTCGGGACCTGTGCGGGATCTATCGCGAGACCAAGCGGGGACCTCGGTCCAGAAGGGTGGAGCGGCCCTGGCGGTTCTACCGCCGGATGAACCGCATTCTGGGCACGTCGCGGTCGCGGGATTTTCAAAAGGCGCGAACCAGTTTGATCGCCGACCTGACCGGTAGGAATCCGGCCAATATCAAACTGCGTCCTTCCGGACGAGTCGCGCTGGAGTGGGCTCGGCTTTCGACGGAATGCCCCGATGTAGAGCAAGTAGCAACACAAGGAAACGATTAAGAGGATCCGATGGCAGACACGCAAGCAGAGAATAAACCCGGCGGGCAGCGTCCGCCGCGCGAGGGCGGACGCGGTGGACCGCCCAGTGAACGCCGCGGCGGCGACGATCGCGGGCCTCGCGGAGAAGGCCGCGGAGACCGGGGTGGCGATCGCGACCGGCGTCCGGAGGGCCCTCCGGAGATCGATCTGGAGAAGCTGATCTCCGATCCGCTATACCTGGACAATCAGGCGCACGGCGTGGTGAGCCGGATGCGCGATATGGACTCGGGCACCAAGAGCCAACTGCGGCGTCTCTACAACGCCGTGCGGCGCGCCGTCCGCGCGCCGGAGAACGAGCGGCAGCACCAGTTTGTGATGTTGCGCGCCCGCTTGGCTTACACCATTGCCCGCCACTCCCTGCGCAGTCTCGATACGCTTGAGAAACTGCTGCTGCAAGTGACGCGTAAGAACGATGCCCGCGGCTACGAACGCTTCCGCGATCTTTTTGAAGCAATCGTCGCTTACAACGAATAACGGATAACCAACTCATGAGTGCGCACACGCTAAAGACGGAATTGAAACTGGTGGGAAAGCTGATCCTGGAACTGGATCTCACCTGCCTCACTGGCTTGCACATTGGCGCGGGCAAAGGCTCGCTGGAAATCGGCGGAGCGGACAATCCCGTGGTGAAGGATGCCTTTGGATTGCCCTACGTGCCTGGGAGTTCACTGCGCGGGAAACTGCGCTCGCTGCTGGAGCAGACTTCCGGACTGGCGGTTCCCGCCGAATTGGTCTACCTGTCCAAACGCAAAGGGCAGGAAGTGAGAATTCACCAGAGTGACCGGCCCGACGATGAGATCTGCCTGCTGTTTGGGCGCAATCCCGGGAGGCTCGAAAAAGTGACGGGCGGGGAATCGTTGGAAAGCGGGACGGCGAGTCCGGCGCGGCTCACAGTGTATGACGCGCCTTTGCTGGCCGACAGTATCACTCCGCAGATGCGCGAAAATCTGGACGACGAGTTGACCGAGGTCAAGAGCGAGAACGCGATTGACCGCATCACTTCACAAGCGAATCCCCGTACGCTGGAGCGCGTGCCGGCCGGCGCCAAATTTCATGTCCGGATGGTGCTGGACGTTCTTTGTCCTGAGGATAAGGAGCTGCTTCCGCGCATGGCCGAAGCGCTACGGCTGTTAGAAGACGACAGCCTGGGCGGCGGCGGATCGCGCGGCAGCGGCCGCGTGGCCATCAATGCTGTGAAGGCAACCTGGCGCGGGCGCGCCTTTTATGCGACCGGTGCTCCGGAGCAGGAATTGCTGACCGGCGGCGACCTGGCAGCCTTGCAGGCAACCATGAATTCTCCTGAATTTGCGGAAAAACTGGCTGAGGCCTGATGTTTCCGGGGATTCCGAATCATTCATTTCTGGTGCGGTTCCGTCCCACTGGACCGTGGCGCTTTGGCTCCAACTCCGGGGCGCGCGATCGTCTGGAACTGGTGTATCACAGCGACGCCGCGTTCTCGGCCGTCACAACGGCCATGGCGCGTCTCGGCTATCTGGAGGAGTGGCTGGATGCCACGGCACGTGGAACCGGTGTGCCGGCGGTGCGGTTCAGTTCGTTTTTCCCGTTTCAAGGCGACGCTCTGCTGGTAATTCCGCCGCGCAGCCATTGGCCGCCGCCGGAGTCGGCCAAGGTCCGCTATAAAGGGGCACGTTTTGTTCCGCTGTCTGTGGTGAACACGCTACTTGAGGGCGGCGAGGTCGACGAAAACAAGTGGGCGGTCGACGGCGAAAGCCAATGCCTGGTGCCGGAGCGCAATGCGCAGCAAGGCCCATTTCGCACAGTTCTGCGATCGAATGCCGCCGTGGATCGTTTGGAACCAGGCAAAGTGGCCGAGCACGCGACGGCGTGCCTGGAGTTTGCCCGCGACGCCGGACTGTGGACGCTGGTGGTGTTTGCCGGCGAGGCGGCGCAGGCGCAATGGCAAGAGCGCGTGCGTGCGGCGTTCCGGCTGTTGGCCGATTCCGGATTTGGCGGAGAACGATCGCGCGGATGGGGTCGCTCCGAGATGCCGACCTGGCAGGCGTTAAGCCGCCGCTCTGAGCGGAAACCGGCGCCGGTTCAGGTTCCCGAAATCGCTCCCGCCGCCCAAGCGGAAGACGCCGAGGTTGCCTCTGAAGCGGAAAGCGCCTCGGTTGCACGCCAGGAAAACGCACTCGAGGAGGTTGCACTCAACGAGGTTGCATTCGAGGAATTCCCAACCGAGCCCCCGCCCGCTGCGGAGGAAGCGACAGTTCCGCATCAGGCGTATTGGCTTCTGTCCGTCTTTACTCCCGCCGCGTCCGACCAGATCGACTGGGCGCGCGGGAACTACGCCACGCTCACCCGCCGCGGACGCATCGAGAGCGCCGCGGGTTGGGGCGGTCTGAAACTGCCCACGCTGATGGTGGCCGAAGGGTCGGTGCTGGTTTGCGAAAACGAGCCGCAGGGCGCCGTTCGCGACACTGCGCCCCAGGGCTTTGCGCATCCGGTGTTTCGCGCCGGCTTCGCCGTGGCGCTTCCATTGAAAGCGAGGCCGGCGTGAAATATCGCGTCACCTGCCTCACTCCCACGCTGGTCGGCGATGGCCAGCGCCTTTCGCCCATTGACTACATGGTGTGGAAGGATCACGTGAACATTCTGGATCAACACCGTATCTTTCGCCTGCTGGCTAAAGGGCCGAGGCTGGAAAGCTACCTGACCCAGTTAAAACGGGCCGAGAAACTGGACTTTGCGTCTTGGGGAGGCTTTGCGCAGAACTACGCGGGCCGGCGAATCCCATTTGAACATCCCAGTTCCACGCAGTTCTACGAGCGTGCTCATGCCGAAAACCTGTTTGTGCCAACCTTTGCCAACAGCCCGCGCGGCCCGTATCTGCCGGCCAGCGCGTTGAAGGGCGCTTTGCGCACCGGCTACCTGCATCAACAAGTGACGGAAGGCATGTGGAAGGACACCGCGGCGCGGCTGAAGAGTGAAGGCCGGCTTCCGCGCCGTCCGGCGGAAGGGCTGGAACAGTCGGCTTTAGGCAACGGCAGCACCGACGTGATGAAGCCTTTGCTGGCGTCCGATTCCGATCCGGTGGCGACGGACGTGTTCAAGATCTATCTGCTGCGCGTTTCCACATTAGAGCAGCGCCAGGGCCGCCTGGAACTCGCCTGGAAAACCAGTCCGCGCGGCGCTGTGAAACGAGCCGAAGACAGCACGCCCATCTTTGCCGAAATGGCCGCTCCGGGAACTGTCTTCACCGGCGACTGGCAGGAGAAAGCGTTCTACCAAAGGCCCGAGGTCGCCCGAGCCCTGCGCCGCCGCACGATTCTCGACGCTCCCACGCTGTTCACGGCGATCAACGGCTATATGGAACAGTTGCTCAGCGTACAAGCTCAGTACGCCGAGCGGGCGGGCTTGCCGGTTCTTGGTTCGACCATCGCGCAATTGCAGGAGCGGCTGGCGCAGATCCGCGAAGCCAGCCGTGGTTGCATTCTGCCGCTGGGCTGGGGAGCGGGATTTTTCTCGAAAACCGTTTTTCCCGATACGCGCGAAGACGTGCACCGCGACGTCCTGACTCAAGTATCGTTTTTCAATCAGGCACTACGCTCCGGCTTGCCGTTCCCGAAAACGAGGAAGGTACTTTTTTTGGGCAACCAGCCGGCGGCCTTACCGGGCTTCGTGCACCTGGAAGTTCTCGCTTAAGCGATCTTGTCCGGAAACACAAAGCTGCTTCGGGCAAGATCCGACGAGAGCGTTTCCTCGCGGTAGTACTTCTTCAGCACGCTCTCCTTCCAGTTCAATAGATCCGCGTTGGCAGCCGCGAACTGCGTCCAGTCCTGCTGGCATCCTGCCCGAACCCTCCGCTCGCGGATCAACAGCAAAAAGGCCCAAGTGATGGTCTCGTGGTAAAGCTGTGGCTTGCCTTTGGCGGTGGCGAATCTGACCAGCGCGCTGGAAAAGCGCTGCAGCGCCTCCAATGGCGGATAGCGGCACAGGTATAGAAACGCCATCCGGACATGGTCGGCGTGGTGAAAGGACTCATTGGCCAGGCTGCCATCTTCGAAACTTGTGAGGAACTCGTCGTCAGTCATGCGTTGCCTCGGTAAGGTGATGGCTGGCGCTGGCATTCAGGTCGAGTCCGTAGAATTTCTTCAATTCCTTGATCTTTCGCAGATTGGCGGGATTGAAGGGGCACTTCCCATCGAAAGCATGCAGCACGATGCCCTCCAACAGGTCGCCGAGCGTCAAGTCATGATAGTCGGCAAAGGCTCTCAAAACTTTCAGGAGCCGCTTCTCCATGCGTACGCCGGTTTGGACGCGCTCCACGATGTGCTTGTCTTTTGGTACCATGGTATCAATATAACACGCGGTCCTTTCAGCCCCGAACGTTGAGTGAGGGGACAGGTGGTCGGGACTCGGAGAATTAATCCTTCAAAAACGCCGATGCCGTTTGCAAAAACTCCGGCCAGCGCTCGCCAAAGACCGGACCGTGACCGGCGTTGGGCACGATCCACAAGCTCGATTGCGGGATTGCCTTGGCCATCTCGACCGAAATCTCTACCGGATAGAGCGGGTCGCGATCGCCTTGAACAATCAGTGTCTTCGCGGTGATGGTGGAAAGATAGGGCGGCGTGAAGTTCAGGTCGCCATAGCTGTCGGCGAACGCCCTGGTGCTTGCCAGCAGGGCCTGGATCTGTTGCTCGCCGCCCGGATGGCGGCTGCGTAAGATCTCCCACGCCTCTGGCGTCAGGGTGTCCGCGTATTGGCGCATGATGGGCCGGGCCTGAGCGGGAAAATAACTGGTGGCGCTGACCAAGACCATGGCCTTCACACGATCGGGCTGTTGGGTTGCCAGGTGCAACAGGACATTGCCACCACCGCTCACACCGAGACCCTTAAACGTTCTGATTCGCAGGTGATCGAGCAGCGCGAACATGTCCTCGGCGGCATCTGAGTGGCGGAATAATTGGGATGGGTTGCTGGACTTGCCGTGGCCACGCAGGTCGGGGACGATCAACTGGCGGCCGGCTCGAAAGTCTGGCGGCAGGGCCGACCAGTCCTGGCTGCACCCGCTGAATCCATGCAGCAAGAGCAGCGGATCGCCTTCCCCATGCACTTCGAAATAGAGTTCAACGCCGTTGAGCGCTTGGATTTGCCCGGGCATGCTCAGACGCTCAATTGCCGCGGCCGGCGGCAGTCGACTTCTGCGCGATCAATCTATATAAGGTGGCGCGGCTGACGCCGAGCACCTGCGCCGCGGCCACTTTGTCGCCGGCTAATTTCTCTAACACGCGCACGGCATGGCGGCGCTGAGATTCATTGAGCGAGATCAGCAGCTCGTCGTCTTCCAGAGAGTCCGGCACGTAGGAGCGCTCGCGGAACTGCACCGGAAGATCGCCAAGATCGATCATGCCGGATTCGGTCATGAGGATGGCGGAACCGAGGACGCCTTCCAATTCGCGGATGTTGCCGGGCCAGGTATGGCGCAGCAGGGCCGCTTCCGCCCGCCGAGTAACGCCTTGCACTCTCTTGCCATATTGAGCGGCGAAGACACCGATGAAGTGCCGGATCAGGAAAGGAAGATCATCACCCCGTTCGCGCAGGGGCGGCAACCGAAGCTCCACCATGGCGATCCGGTAGAGCAGATCCTCTCGAAACGTCTGCTCCTTGGTCATGCGGCGCAAATCGCGATGGGTGGCGGCGACGATCCGCACATTCAACTTGCGGGGCGTGGGAGATCCCAGCCGCTGGAGCTCCTGATGTTGGGCCGCGCGCAGGATTTTGGCCTGAGCGGGAAGCGGCAATTCTCCAATCTCGTCCAGGAACAGTGTGCCGTTGTGGGCGTGCTCAAACAATCCGGGCTTTTCTTGCACGGCGCCGGTGAAGGCTCCGCGGGCATAGCCGAACAGTTCGCTCTCAATCAGGCTTTCGGGCAGCGCGGCGCAATTGCAAATCGCGAAAGGACCCTTGGCCACGGGACTGGCATTGTGCAGCGCGCGCGCCACCAGCTCCTTGCCGGTTCCGGTGGCGCCGGTAATGAGCACGGTGCGGTAATGCGGAGCCAGCCGGGTAACGCCACGGAACACCTCCAGCATGGCGGGGCTGCGTCCGAACATGCCATGGAAACGATTGGTGTCGAGCACCTCCTGATCCAACTCTGCGGAATGCTGAAGACGCCGCGTCTCAGAGAGGATCTGATTGACGCGGTCCAGCAGCTTGTCGGGCGCGATTGGTTTGACGAGATAATCGCAGGCGCCTTTGCGGATCGCCTCCAGCGCCGATTCGGTAGAGTAGTGACCGGTGAGCAAAATCACGTCGATGGTGGGGTCGATGTCTTGAATCTGTTCCAAGACCTGAATGCCCGTCAACTCGGGCATCACCAAATCGCAGATGACAATGCGCGGCAGGCGGTCGCGGACGATCTCCAGAGCCTGCACCGGGTCGGAGCAGGTGAGGACCTCGAGTTCCGGCTGCTCCACCGCGGCCGCAACCAAGGCGAGAGAACCGGGATCGTCATCAATGGCAAGTAGCGTGATTCCCATGGAAGTTCTAACTCTCTAGGATCGCATCTTCTCGCGCTTGAGATGCTCCACTCAACAGCGAGACGGAGGGGTCGCGGACCGGCGGCTTTTCAGAAACTTAGAGACTGGCCAGCGGCTTGCTTTGAGAAAGGCGCGGAGGATTGAGCTCGGCGAGCCTATTTTGCAGGGGTAGGCGCCCCGGGAGCGAGGAGGGCGGAGGAGGCCCTCCTCCTTATTCGGCCGGCAGGCGGTCCACGTTCTGCTGGAAGGCTGCTTCCCGCACGACGCGATCCGCCAAACCAAATCCCTTGGACGGCGGCAGGACCAGATAGAACGCGCTCGTGGTTGGCGTCACTACACCTTCATCTGCGGGAATTCCACGACCGGAATCCTTGGGTTTTATAAACTAGAGCGAGCCGGATCAGGCCCGCAGTCACACTAGGAGCAACCTGCGCCCGGAGAACGAGTTCGCCTTCCATCGCGCAACCTGTCAGTTGCATGCCAAGTTCCTCTCTGTTAATATGAAACCGAAAGGTTGCATATGAACACAGACCGCATCGAGAAACAGATCGTACTGAAAGCCACGCGAGGCCGGGTCTGGCGAGCGCTATCCGACTCCACCGAATTCGGGATCTGGTTCGGCATGAAGTTCGACGGCCCCTTCTCGCCCGGTGCCCGGATGCGCGGAAGGATCGTGCCCACCACGGTGAATGCCGAAGTGGGCAAAGCGCAGAAACAACACCAGGATTTGGCGGTCGAGATCCAAATCGAGCAGATGGAACCGGAGCGCCTTTTCTCCTTTCGCTGGCATCCCCACGCCGTGGACCGCGCTGCGGATTACTCGGCCGAGCCAACGACGCTGGTTACCTTCGCGCTGGAGGAGGTCGCCGGCGGAGTGAGGCTCACGGTGACCGAATCCGGCTTCGATCAAATCCCGCTCGATCGCCGGGCCAAGGCGTTCACAGCCAACGAGCAAGGATGGGGCATCATGATCGGTGTGCTCGTGGAGTATCTCGCCGATGCCCGATAGGTCCGCAAACGCCCGGATCTTCGCTGCCTTAGGCGACGAAACTCGCCTACGCCTGGTCGCACGGCTCTGCGATCGGGGGCCTACCTCCATCACGAGGCTGACGGCGGGCACTCGCATCACGCGTCAGGCGATCACCAAGCACCTGCGAGTGATGCAGACCGCGGGTCTGGTGCGCAGCCATCGGCGCGGCCGGGAGAGCGTCTGGCAACTGGACCAACGCCGCCTGGAGCACGCCCGCCACTACCTCGAACTGATTTCCAGGCAATGGGACGACGCTCTGGCGCGGCTGAAGGCGTTCGCCGAAGACCGCTAAAATCCGCTGGGCTTGATCCAGAAACTTTCGCTCCACGTCCCGTTCGGCGCCACGCTTTGCAGTTCTTGGTACAAGCCCGCTTGATGCAAGTTGAAACCGTCGGTCACCCCGCTCATTGGCTCAAAACAAATCACCGAGCGCATGGTGGGCGCGTACACGATGGCGATCGGATACTTGGGTCCAAAGCGAATCGCGATTTTCTGCGCCTTGCCCTCCACCGTGAATTCATCCTGATGCTGGACACCGCCGAACACGTCATCCAGGCTTTGCTCGGCCAGCGTAAAGGAAGCGGGCAGCGTTGCGGCTTCCGTCTGCCCGGTGGGTATGGTCTTTTCGGAAAGCTGGTAGTGTGTCCGCACCGGAACATGCACGCGCCATTCATCGCGCGGAGCGTCCGTGATCTGGTACCAGGGGTGAAAGCCAATCACCAGCGGCATCGGGTCGACCGAGAGATTGTGGATGGACACCCGAACCTCCAGAACTCCATTGCTCAGCCGGTGCGTCATCTCCAACGTGTGGGCAAAGGGGAACTGCGCCATCCAGTCGGGGTGCTTCCAGAACTCAAGCCTGCTGGTCACTTCCGCATGTTGCTCGTCGGATTGCAGGCTGACGACTTCCCAGTCCCTGGCAAACAGCAGCAGACCGTGGATGGGTTGGCCAAGGGGATCGCGGCGCACCGCAATCGCGTCCGGATTCAAGCGATACTTTTTGCCGTTGGCGTAGAACGCGTCCTCGTTCAGACGATTCGCCCAGGGTCCGAGAAACGGAATCCCGACCTGCGCGGGCTTCTCCACCCACTTCGCCACGCTGTCGAACGGAAAGTAAAGCAGGTTGTGCCCGTTGGCCTTCAACTCATAGGTCATGTTGCCCATGGAAGGCGCGATGGAAACGTCGAGGTGGTGCGCGGCGTCACGCAGTTGAATAACCGGAATGCCGTCAATCGTCTGTTTCTGAACCGAGTATCCCGCGGTCTGGCCATTTGCGCTGGTCATTAATAGAAGGAGAACTATTGCGCGTCCGGGTCCTGCAAGTCGAGGTCGGTGTACTTCTGACAGCAGACGCATGTTCCGGGCGCCAACGTCCGAATATAACAGACATCGCACCAGTAGGTAATCTTCTGGCGCTTTCCGTTCTTGTACACGAATATCGCCACGGTATGGATGGGGTCGATTTCAAAACGATCCGGGGCGGTAAAGTGGCCGATCACTTCGAAATCGGATCCCTGCATGCGCTCGTCTTGGAGAATGGCTTGGGTCGTCGCGTCGCCGCTGAGCAGGATACTCTTGTCGCCTTGCACCAGAACCGGCTGATGCGCGGCGTTCCAGCCTAGCTTGCCGCGCACCGGAAGCCCTGGCAAACTGGCGGCGGCCAACACCACGGGCAATAAAAATGCGATCCGAAGCGCCACTACCTCTCATTGTATGGCACTTGCTATCCTGAACTTGCCAGTGTTTAGCGGCCATTACCGAAAAGTAAAACTCCTGTTCGGGCTTACCGACGCAGTGTTGATCGCCGTCGCGTTTCTAACGGCCTACGTCACGCGTGTACACCTGCCGCTTGAGCGGTATTTCGAGTTGCCGGGCGTATCGGCTCCGGTCCTGTTGATCCTCTCCTCCGCCTGCTGGGTCGCGCTGGGCTACTGGCTCGACGTCTACGACAAACTGGACTCGGCGCATCCGCGGGTGATTCTGCGGGACACCTTTCGCCAATGCGCCCTGGGCGGAATTGCCATCGTGGTGGCGGAATACCTGCTTCGCCTGGACCTCAGCCGGAGCTTCCTGGCGCTGTTTGTCGGCTTCAGTTGGATTCTGCTGTGCCTGTTCCGCATGAATGCCGGACACTTGATCGGAGCCATCCGGCGCGAGTTCGGCAGTGCGCACTATGTGGTCGTGGTGGGGACTGGAGAGAACGCTCGCAAACTCGGCCAGTCGCTGGAACGGAGTGGTAACTATGGCATCCGATTAGTCGGATTTCTCGACGACACACCGGGCACGGTCCAACTCTCCAAGGTCTTTGAGGTGATGCCGATCTCACAGCTATCCGAGTTGCTGCGCGAACGGGTGATCGATGAGGTGATCTTTGCCGTGGATAGCGGCCGCCTGGCGCAACTGGAAGACGTGTTTCTGCGCTGCGACGAAGAAGGTGTCCGCACGCGCGTGCTGGTGGACTTCTTCCCGCACGTCAACAGCGAGCTATACCTGGACCGCCTGGGAACAGCGGCTTTGCTGACATTTTCCGCAGCCCCGCACGACGAGATACGCCTGCTGCTAAAACGGATCATCGACGTCGCCCTAGCCGCCGCAGCGTTGGTGTTTCTGGCGCCATTTATGGTTGTGGTGGCGTTGCTCATCCGATTGACATCACCGGGGCCGGCAATCTTCCGGCAGGAACGCTGCGGACTGAACGGCCGCCGCTTCACCTTTTACAAGTTCCGCTCCATGATCGACAACGCCGAGGAGATCAAGTCTTCGCTGGCACATCTCAATGAGAAGTCCATTGCGTTCAAAATTCGCAAGGATCCCCGGCTGACGCAACTGGGCGGTCTGATGCGCAAGTTCTCCATCGATGAATGGCCGCAGTTGTGGAACGTGCTCAAGGGCGACATGTCGCTGGTCGGTCCCCGGCCCGCGGTCCCGGAGGAAGTGGAGCATTACGAAACCTGGCAGCGCCGGCGCCTGCGCATGCGTCCTGGCCTAACCTGTCTGTGGGCAGTGAAAGGACGCGACGCACTCGATTTTGAGACCTGGATGAAGATGGACATGGAGTATATCGACGAGTGGTCGCTGGCGCTGGACTGCAAAATCATGCTGCGAACCATCCCGCGCGTGATCACTGGCCGCGGAGCGCATTGAGCCTCGCCGTCACTCCCGAGGAAATCCGGCAGTTGCTCGGCGAAGTTGCCTTCGCCAAGCTGTATGGGTTTCAGCTCCTGGAACTAGGCGAGGGGCGGTGCAGCCTGGCCGTCCCTTTTCAGGAATCGTTTGAGCGCCCCGGCGGCATCGTCAGCGGACCGGTTTTCATGGCCGCGGCGGATGTGGCGATGTGGGTGGCGATTAAGACCAGGCTCGGCTTGGGCGACGCTTCCGTTACCGTGGAGATGAAGACCAACTTCCTGAGCGGCGCTAAGCGCGAAGATATT
>Ga0075017_100000420_pt1 | contig 23373 bp, 17 predicted proteins | sample AleBraG_ABR_2012_FD_71475 | JGI IMG/M metagenome (GOLD analysis project Ga0075017, IMG submission 71475) | Freshwater sediment microbial communities in response to fracking from Pennsylvania, USA - Alex Branch Run_MetaG_ABR_2012 | ecosystem: Environmental > Aquatic > Freshwater > Creek >... | reverse complement strand
CTCGGCTTGCACTACGTGGCCGAGGTTGGAAACGGCCGTGCGTCTCTGTCACCCGGCAGCGAGCCCGTGCAGAACGTGGTCGACGAGAATAACGGCAAGTCCTTCAACCTGGCATTTTTGGTGAAGCCGGAAGCGGTGCGTGGCTTGCAAGCCGGTTTTTCGGCATATCACGATGGGCTCAAGCCAGCCGGTTTGGCGAACGTCAATGAGACGATTCTGGCGGCACACGCGGTTCTGGTCCGGCCGAATTTTGAATGGCTCAATGAGGCCCTGCTCATCCGCCACGCCGTGGACGGCTCCCGTACCTTCAACACTCCCGGCTTCTACACGCAAGTATCGAAACGCTTCGCTTCTTACCGGCCCTACTTCCGCTATCAGTACATTAACGAGCCCGACGCGGAACCGGTTTTCCCGCAACTGGGCAGGCGGGAGGGACCCTCTGTGGGCTTGCGCTTCGATCCCAGTGAATCGGTCGCTATAAAGTTGCAGTACGATTACACGATGCAACGGCATTTGCCGGCTACCAATGGACTTGCCCTGCAGTTTGGGTTTACGTTCTAGGCGGGCTCATGCGACGACTCTTCAGCATCCTGCTCTTTCTGATCATCGCCCTGGCTTCCGCCGGCCTCTCGCCCCACGCCGCGGTCTCCGCCTCGCCGCCGACAGCCACCGGTGGCGAGCAAGCTCTCGCCATCATCGTGAACCAGTCCAATCCGGTCGAGAATTTTTCCATCGAAGAGCTGCGTAAAATCTTCCTCGGCGAACGCAGCCATTGGCCCAACGGCCGCCGCATCACGCTGGTCATGCTCGACGAGACTCAGCCCGAGCGCAAGGCGGTGCTGCGCGATATCTACAGTATGAGTGAAAAGGACTTTAACAATCATTTCATTCAAGGCGTTTTCACGGGCGCCGTCTTCGTATCGCCCAAAACGCTGGCGACTCCTGCTGAAGTGCGCAAGTTCGTATTCAACGTACCCGGCGCCATCGGTTACGTTCGCGTCAGTGAAGTGGATCCCTCGGTGAAGGTATTGCGCGTCGATGGCCGTCTTCCCGAGGACAAGGACTACAGGTTCCGGCTGGCTGGGCGCATCGGGAAATGAGAATTCAACCGCGTTGGTCTTCACATTTCTTTCCTATGACAGTACCGTCCGCCCCGGGCATCGGAATTTGACATTGGCTGTCGAAAGGTATACAAAGCGCAGCCGTAAGGGGGAGGTGCTGTATGCGGCAATCAGTAAAAAGAATAGCGGTCGTCGTCTGCTTGTCCTTTCTGGTGATGAATATGCACGCCAATGCTGAGGAGACATCCGACAAGGCCAAGTGCGGCGGCGGTTCGTGGACGACGAAAACCGATGTCTGCGCGGCCAATGTGTCAAGCCTCGACGTTGCCAACGAACCTGAATTTGCCGTTGTGTACATGACGAGTGATCAGTACAAGGATTACCAGGCGAATCCGGTGGGGTTTATCAACAAACGGCACATCTTTGGCAAAGACGTAATCAGGCTCGTCGGTCGCCCGGCTCCACTGGCGGTTAAGAAAACCGCGTTCGTGTACGTGGTGGTCTCGCACTGGCCCGGTAGCTCGTTAGCATACCAGGGGTTCACGGCTCAGGAGCCAAAGCACTCAGACGTGGCAAAGCACTAAAGCGGGTTAGAACCCCATGCGGTGCAAGAGATCCAGGAAGCGAGGGTCGGAGCGTAGCGGGTCAACGGCGGGATCGAACTTGATCCACGCCAGATAAAGGTCGCGCTCCTTATACGCCCTTTCGAGCCATAGGAAAGCGTCCTCCTTTTCTCCCAAGGCTACGTAAAGGGTCGCGATGAAATACGGAGGGACGTAACTCCGCTTGGAGCGCTCCTGCAATTGAGCCAACACGCTGCGGGAGCTGTTTCTGTCCCCATCTAAGGCGTAAGCGCGTCCCAGCCAGACCGCCCTCACGGTGTCTCCGCCCGACAGCTCCAACGCTTTCTGGAACTCCTGGACCGCCTTCTTATAGCTTCCTTCTCCCATGTACGCGTACCCCAGGCAGGCATGGGCGGCGTCGAAGTTGGGAGCCAATTCCAATGCTTTCTGACACTGCTGGCCCGCACGCTCGTACTGGCGGGCGCAATAGAGCGTCCAACCGGCGGTAGTGTTGTTAAGGGCAGAGAGGGGATCCAATTCCTGCGCCGCTGAGACTTCAGCCTCCGCTTGCTCGAATCGAGTCATTGCCGAGAGGTAAACGGAGTACATGCGATGCGTTTCCGCATCGCTGGGGTTCAGCTCGAGTGCGCGGCGGAATTCCCGGTCAGCACCGGACCAGTCCCAGTCTCCATAAAAGAGAACCGACGCCAGCGCCGTGTGAGCCTGAGCCAGAGAATTGTCCAGCGTCAGCGCCTTGAGGGCAAACTCCTTAGCCTTGGGCATGACTTCTTGCGCTGGCCGGTCCGGAACTCCCCAATAAGAATCAGCTAACCCGGCAAAGGCGGGTGCATAGTTCGGATCGATCTTTACCGCTTCTTCGAAGTACGCGCGCGCCTTCATGCGCTGTTCGTAGGTCCCCGAATTCAGGTAATTCGCTTTGAGATACGCCTCGCTCGCCGCCGGATCAATGGGGCGAGTCTGAGTCAGCCGCTGCTGCTCCTGCGGCGTCAGCTTGACTTGAATTTCATTCGCTATCGTAAGGGCGAGTTCGCGCTGCAACGAGAGCAGATCGCGCAGCTCCCGCTGGTAGCTCTTCGACCAAAGCAGCGTGTCCGTAACGGCGTTGAGCAATCGGACTGTGACTTGAACGGTGTCCCCGGAACGCAACACCGAACCTTCAATGATCGCGTCCACATTCAACTGGTGCGCGATGTTGCGCAGTGGCTCCCGCTCCGTCTTGTAGCGCAGCACCGATGTGTGCGAGATCACCCGGCGCAGTCCGCGGATCTGGCCCAGGTCGGTAATGAGCGCCTCCGTCATTCCGTCCGCCAGATACTCCTGCTCAGGATCATGCGAGAGGTTTTCGAGCGGCAGCACGGCCAGCGAATCAAAGTGGGTTCTCGTTGCGAACGGCCATCGCTCTCGCCAGAAGATCACCGCCAGCAGGACGAGCAGCGCTGCCAGGCCAATCATCATGAAACTCCGCCGCCACGGCGGCACTCGGGGCACAGGAACGATGTTGGTTGACGCGCCCAGGGTCAGACGTCGCAGATCCACCAGCAATTCCCGGACCGATTGATAACGGTTTTCGGGATCCTTATCCAAACACTTCAGGACGATGTTTTCGAAGGCGAGGGAAATATGACGATGCACCGCGCTGGGAGGGGAAGGCGGCTGGCGGAGGATCGAGTCGATCAAGCTTGCCATCTGCGTCTCTGGAAAAGCACGCCGGCCCGTCGCGAGTTCATACAGAACCGCTCCGGCAGCCCAGATGTCGCTGCGGTTGTCGGGCCGACCGCCGCGCAATTGTTCCGGGGCCATGTACGGCATCGTCCCCTGCGCTCGGCTCAAACTTTCTGTGGGCGCTGTGTCGGGAAATGGAGAAGCGAGCCGTGCCAGCCCGAAATCGAGAATCTTGAGCCGATTATCGGGTGTCAGGCGCAGATTCCCCGGCTTCAGGTCGCAATGCACAATGCCCTGGGTGTGAGCCGCTTCCAGCCCTTCCGCCAATTGCGCCCCCAGATGGAGCACCTCCTTTTCAGGCAGCGCGCCGCCCGCCACCTTGACGTCCAGCGCCAAGCCGGGGATGTACTCCGTCACCAGGTAATCGACGCCGTCTTCCGTGAGAAAATCAAAAACGGTTTCAATATTGGGATGGTTCAGCTTGGCTAAAGCGAGGGCTTCTTTCCGGAACCGCTTACGGGCAGCTTCGTCCGCGATTGTCCCCGGGCTCAGGACTTTAATGGCAACATCGCGATCGAGTTGCTCATCGCGGGCGAGGTACACAACTCCCATTCCGCCCGCCCCGAGTTGCTCTCGCACCAAATACCGGGAAAGCGCAATCATGCGGGCCGCCTCTCCTCGCTGGCATGTTACTCCATGGAATGCTTGGCGAAAAGGAGTCCTCACTCAGCTGTGTGTTCAGGGAGCGCAGGTGAGCCAAAAGGCGGTGACGCGTCTGGATCGGAAGATCCCAAAAGAAACTTCTGCCCTGGTTATTTATCGAATCTGGACGTCTGCAACAGCCTCTGTCCCTTTGCTGGCGGCTCCTCCACCGGCACTCGCTTGACGAAGCGGAAAAACCGCGCGTGTCCACGCCCTTTCCAGTAAGCCGCATCGTAAGAGTCGACGCCTCGTCCCGAACTCAGCGCGCTATAAAAAACATGCCGCGCTGGATTGATCAGGATTCCCACATGTCCCGGCCACACTACTAGATCCCCTGGGCGCGGATGCACGACTCGGCGAAACTCGGGCGTCCCGGCATAGAGTTCGGTGGAACTCGCATATTGATAAGAGAAGCCTGCGCGTTCATAGATTCCATGAACCAGGTGCGAACAATCCGTCTCATTCGATCGCGACACGCGCGTTTCCAGCGCTGCCGCGAGAATCGACAGCCCATCATCCGCCGTTAGCAACCGCACAGCCGGTGCGTGTTGGCGCGACACTGCTTTCTGGGAAGTGCTACCAAGCGTTGCCTGTGCCTTTTCGTTCTTAGCCTTATCGGATTGGGCCAATGCATACCATTCCGTTACGCACAAGAGCGCCAGCACTCCCGCAAATTTCCTCGCTGCAAACATCGTCTAAATTTTGATGCCGACGCCTGAGGTTGCGCAGGTTACGAGAGTACAACTGCGTGTAAGTAAAATGCTCGACCCCTCGCTCCGCGCCTCACGAGTCTAGGTCAATTGCAGGTCATTGCAACGCAACCCTGCCACGAGTCAGGCCCGTCGTTTGTCGCTTATTCTCCCTACGTTGTATTCTCGGCAGGTGCGAAGTTCGGCCAAGCTCCATCGCTCACCCACTCCCGGGCTCCTTCTCGGCCTGATCCTGACGCTGGCGGCCGTGGTCGCTTACTCCGCTTACAACATTCTCCAGATCCGCACGCTGCGCCGCCTGCAGACCGACTTCGCTGACCGCAGCCGCAAAGACTCCCTGCAACTGCTTCGTGTACAAAACGATCTCAACTCCCTCGCTCTCGCCATGCGCGATATGCTCGACACCGACGAGCCGTATCCGCTGACCGCCTGGTCCAACCAGTTTCGACGCATTCGCACCGACCTCGAAGACGCTTTGCAGCGCGAGGAACAGGTTGCCGTCATCGAGCGTTCCGCCGAGCAGCGCGACTACCTGCGCTCCGAGCTAGCGCAGTTCTGGGATGCCGCCGATCGTACCTTCGCCCTTGCGCAAAGCGGCAAGCAGGACGAAGCGCGCTCCGAGATTCGCATCTCATTGCAGGCGCGGCAGGCTGCGTTGAGCACCGCAGTCGCGCGCCTGCTCGTGCAGAACAACGAGAACGAAGAGCTGGCCGCAACCCGCACCGGTGAAATCTATGATCGCGTGCGCCGCCAGGGATACGTCTTCGTGGCCGCGACCTTGTTGCTCATCCTGTTGACCAGCCTTTACGTGATGCGCGCTAATCGACTGCTGTTCGCGCAACTGGCAGCCCTCTCGGCCCAGCGCAGCGACCTCGCCCAGAAGCTCATCGCTACGCAGGAATCCACCCTGCAGTACATCTCTCGCGAACTGCACGATGAGTTCGGCCAAGTGCTGACCGCCGTCGGCTCCATGCTGCGCCGCGCGGAGAAACATGCTCCCGACAATTCACCGCTGCGGGAAGAACTGCAGGAAGTTCGCCAGGTCACCCAGAACACGCTAAACACGGTACGCAGCCTGTCGCAGGCTCTCCACCCCGTCATGCTTGACGAGGCCGGTCTGGAAAGTACGCTGGACTGGTACATCCCCACCGCTGAAAAGCAAACTGGCATCAGCATCTCCTACGAAAAATCAGGCGAGCCCTTCTCCATCGCCAGCACCGCCGCCGTGCACATCTACCGCATCGTGCAGGAGGCGCTCAACAACATCTCGCGCCACTCTGGCGCCAAGCAGGCCTGGGTGCGCCTGCGCTTTTTCTCCGATAAGCTGGAACTGGAAGTGGAAGATCGTGGCACTGGTTTCACAACAACTAACGGGCGCCGCGGCATCGGCCTCGTCGCCATGCGCGAACGCGCCGAACTCCTCAATGGCAGTATCGATTTCCTCCAGCCCACCAGCGGAGGAACGCTGGTACGCTTGCAAGTCCCGCGAGAGGCGGTGGAATCCAATGTCTGACAAGATCTCGGTCCTCCTGGTGGACGATCACAGCCTGGTGCGGCGCGGCTTCCGGCGCATGCTGGAGGACGAACCCGACATGGTCGTAGTAGGCGAGGCCGGGGACGGCGTCGAAGCCGTCAAAATGGCAGAAATCACCAAGCCGCAAGTCATCGTTATGGACTGCGCTCTGCCCGGTATGAGCGGTCTCGTCGCCTCCCGCAAGATTCTCGAGTCCACTCCCGACGTCGCTATTCTCATGCTCAGCATGCACTCCGAAGAGACCTGGGTTCGGCAGGCCCTCGACGCCGGCGCGCGCGGCTACATGCTGAAGAGCGCCATGGAGCTGGAATTGCCCGACGCTGTCAGAAAGGTTGCCGCTGGTGAAACCGTTCTCGACCCTAAGGTCGCCAAGCCTTCCGTCCTCAAGGGCGAGCGCGATGCGGCACTTACTCCGCGCGAACTCGAAATTCTCCAGCTTATCGTCGAAGGCAAATCGAACAAGGAAATCGCCGACCAACTGCACGTCAGCGCTAACACCGTGGCCGTGCATCGCGCCAACATCATGGAGGCGCTCGGCATTCACAAGACCGCGGAGCTCGTCGTCTACGCCATCCGCAACGGGTTGGTGAACATCCCGTGAACCGCCGGTCTTTCCTTGCAAGCCTGGCAGGTGGGATCGCTACAACCTGTCTCGCTCCCGAACTTCTGCTCGCCGCCGATCCTCAGAGATCATCCGATCCCGGTTTCCGCCTCATCGATGTAACCGCTCCTGCCGGACTCCAGTTTCGCCACAACAGCGGCGCATTCGGCGGCAAGTTCCTTCCCGAAACCCTGGGCGCCGGTTGTGCCTTTCTCGACTACGACGATGACGGCTGGCAGGACATTCTCCTCATCAACGGCATGGACTGGCCCGGCCACCACCGCCAGCGCAGCACGCTGCGGCTCTACCACAACAATCGCAACGGCACCTTCACCGACGTCACCCATAAAGCCGGTCTTGATGACGCCGAGATGTACGGCATGGGTGTGGCCGTCGGCGACTACAACAACGACGGCTTTCCCGACATCCTCGTCACCTGCGTTGGACAAAACCGGCTGTTCAAGAACACGGGCAAGGGCACCTTCATTGATGTGACCAAGTCCAGCGGCCTCGGCGGCCGCGCCGGCTTCAGCACCTCGGCCCTTTGGTTTGACTACGACCGCGACGGCCACCTCGACCTCTTCGTTTGCAACTACGTGAAGTGGTCTCCCGAGCGCGATGTCTTCTGCAGTCTTGATGGCAAGCACAAGTCCTACTGCACGCCGGAAGCCTATCGCGGTGAGACCTGCTGGCTGTTCCACAACCGCGGCGACGGCGCATTTGAGGATGCCACCGCCTCCAGCGGCATCTTCGACAGCAGTTCCAAATCTCTCGGCGTAAGTCTGCTCGACTACGATCAGGACGGCTGGCCCGACCTCATCGTGGCCAACGACACCCAGCCCAATAAGCTCTACCGTAACAACCGTGACGGCTCGTTCAAGGAGGTCGGTGTCGAAGCCGGTGTCGCCTTCAGCGCTGACGGCCGGGCTCGCGCCGGCATGGGAGTGGACACGGGAGACTTCACTAACTCTGGCCGCCCCGGCATCGCCATCACCAACTTCGACAACGAGATGATCGGCCTGTTTCGCCCCGCCGCCAAGAGTGGATTCGAAGATGCCGCCATTCCTGCCGGCATCGGCGTCCCCTCGAAGACCATGCTGGGATTCGGTTGCCTGTTTGCCGATTTCGATCTCGACGGTGCGCTCGATCTGGTCGTCGCCAACGGGCATATCGACGAAACGGTGCGCAACATCCGCGGCAACGTTGGTTACGCGCAACCGCCGCAGTTGTTCTTGAATGTCGGCGACGGAAAGTTCCGCGATGCGGGCTCCGCGGTCGGGGCGGACTTCAGCCAGCCAAAGGTTGGGCGTGGCCTCGCTTATGGCGACTTTGACGGCGATGGCGACATCGACTTGCTGCTTACCACGAATGCCGGCCCCACTTATCTCTATCGCAACGATCTGGCCAACGGCAATCGCAGCGTGCGCCTTCGTCTCGTTGGCACCAAATCCAACCGCGATGCCATCGGCGCCACGGTCCGCGCTGAGGCCGGCGGATTGGTTCAGACCCGCACCGTAAAGAGCGGCTCCAGCTATCTCTCGCAATCAGAGTTGCCGCTAACCTTTGGTTTAGGAAAGCTAGATCGCATGGATCACCTCGTGATCCAGTGGCCCAGCGGGCGCAACGAAGAATTCAAAGACTTGCGTGGCGGGCAAACCTACGTCTGCACCGAAGGTAAAGGCATCAGCGGCAAGGCGGGATTTTGAGGACTCGCAGAACCTTCCCGCTCCACGATAACGCCCCGGAAACAGGTGAGCGGTCCCGAGGCGTTTCCGGTCGGAAAGCTTCCCTCTTGATACGTGGTTCGTCTACTCCTGCTTCTTTTTCTGCGCCGCTTCTTCCACGCTCTTCTTAGCCTTTGCCGCGTGGGCCATTACCGGCTTTGGATTCCAGAAGTCAGATGCCGCCGCCCTCACTTCCTCGGTGGGATTGCTCAGTTCGGCTGAAAAGCGGTAGACGGCTGATTCCGAGCTTTCAATGCTGTCAGCGCTCATCTGCAGAAATTTCTTATAGCCTTCCTCGCCGAGGATTTCACGAATCGTGGGGTTCTTGTCGAAGCCGCCCAAGGCAGAACGCAAGGAAGAAATGTAGAACGTCGTACCCACGCCGCCTTCAATCACCTGCGATACCAGCACCGGCTGTGTGTTGGCCATTTGCTCTCCGGCGGTCTTGGCATCCTTCAACAGCGCTTCGAAATCCGACACGCGGCCCGGATGAATGTGCACTGCCGTGGTGCGTAGCAGGCGCGACTCGCCTACAAACTTCGCATAAGACGCTGCGTCTGGCGCCTTGCGCGACAAATCCCAGCGGCGCTTGCGAAATTCGGTGCGCGACCCCCGTAGGCAACTCTCCCAATCGTTCAGCAGCTTGGTTGCGCCATCCTGGCCGTAGGCTTTGTTGACCGCGGCCATAAAGGCGTCGCCGGCTTTGTCGGCGTCGGCATAATCCTGGCGAGTGCTCACGAACACGATCGTGTCGCCCTCGCCATACATCGACTCCATCGCAATCCAATTGTCCCCGCCATTGCGGCGATTCGCGTCGACCATTCTCTTCGTGATCGCGCGCGCGTCCGCCATCTTTTCCGGCTTCACCTTGGCTATGTAGACGTCGAGATAGTCGCCCTGTGCCAGAACAAGCGAAGGCACGAACAGGCACACCACCGCTGCAACAGCCCAGAATGCTCTGCGCAACATACGGCCTCCTTAGGTTTTGACTTCTTGGGAGAGTTATGCGGCGGACGGACTGTACACCCGTGTATGGACCCAGTCAAGTGTTGCAAATTTCCGCTTCCCTGGGCGTGGGCTTCGGTCACGGACTGACGCCAGGATTACGGCTCCCGTCCGCACCCAACAAACGGGCCCGCCCATTTTTGGTCATTTCGTGTCGAGTAACGGTCAATCCCGGCGATAGCCTTTGCTGCCGGACTTGAACTTGTGTTTCATGTTTCCAATAACCTCAATTAGCTAAGCGAGTTCTGTCCCTGGAACTAAAGTCGCCTGCGAGTCCCTGCGGATGGCATCCCGCATGCCCCCCTTTTTTGCGGAGACGTTCCATGCTAAGAAAGTGCGCCAACTCTTCCTGTGACCGAGCATTTCACTACTCGCAGAATGGTAAGGCTTTTCGGGTTGAATCCAGGCTCGACGACACGGCCGACGCCGACGGCACTTCCGTCACAGTCGAGTATTACTGGCTCTGCGATGCCTGCCTTCTTTTGGTTCTTCCCTTCCTCACAGAGCAGGCGGACAGGAACTTCTACATTCCCAGTTTGGCAATGACGCGTAACGTACGCATGGTGCGGGTTGACGAGGCCATGGCGGAGGGAGCCGTCGTCGCCGAACCCGTCGCGTTTCCTGTCCCTGTCCTCCTTTAACCCCCATTTCGGTGTTTACTCCAGCGCTCCGAACTTGGCACGAGCTGCGGAGCAAAGAGTCCTGACTGTTGTTCACGAAGCAGTGCTCCCAGCCGGCGACGACAGCTGAATACGACTCGGTCGTCCCTAAGTACCTGGGGAGTCTTCCGGTAAGGAAATGTATGTCACGTGCCGATGTGATTGGGCTTCTGAGGGAGAACCCAACGGCGGCGCTACCCTATTGAACGACGACTCGAACGCAGCCGTCTTCGCGGAGGCAAGTCATCGCTGCCGCTACTGTTCATTGGCGGGCACCCTGCGGTGAAACCGGACAGACGTTCCCCATCCATGCCACCGCGAGATTCCCTAGTCCGCTTCTTCTCATAGAGTTACAGACGCGACACATTGGCTCCCGAATTGCCTTTCCTTCCGTGGGGCCACATTGTCACCCGGAGGCCGCCCATGACCATCCTGTTGCAGGACCTGCGCTTCGCCCTGCGCCTGTTGCGCAAGTCACCCGGATTCACCATCGCCGCCATTGTGACGCTGACATTGGCCATTGGCGCCAACGCCGTGGTCTTCGGTTTGATGGATGCTCTGATCCTGCGCCCGCTGAACGTGCCTCAGGCCGAGAGCCTCTGGGGTACCGAGTATGGGGATGGCTCCGCTTGGCAGTCCTATCCCAACTATCTCGATCTGCGCGACCGTAACCACACCTTCGATGATCTTGCGGCTTTTAAGTTTGTCTTTGTAGGGTTCGACAAGGGCAACGATCCCACCCTCGCCGCGGGCTTTGCAACAAGCGGGAACTACTTCGATGTATTGCGGCTGCAGCCGTATCTTGGCCGTTTCTTTCGCAGTTCGGATGAGCGCGGCCCCAACAGCGCCCCCTATGTCGTGCTGAGCTACGCCTATTGGCACAGTCGCTTCCAGGACGATCCGCGGGTGGTGGGCAGCACGGTTCAACTGAATAAGCATCCTTTCACCATCATCGGTGTGGCGCCGCCGGGGTTCCATGGAACAATCTTGTTTCTCTCCCCCGATTTCTTCGCGCCAATCGTCAACCAGGAACAGCTGGACGGTGAGAGCTTTCTGAATGCGCGCGGGAGCGACCGCGGGATTTTTGCGGCGCTAGGACATCTGAAGCCGGGAGTTACTCCAGAACAGGCGATCGCCGATGTGAACGCCATGGGCGCGTATCTGGAAAAGACCTATCCCAAAGAGGTTAGTAACAAAACTGCTTCACTGTCACGTCAAGGCCTCAGTTCCTTTGCCCGTCCGGTGCGGGCGTTCGTCGCGGGATTGATGGTGCTGGCAGGTTTAATTCTGCTGGCCGCGTGCGCTAACCTGGGCAGTCTCTTCGCCGCGCGCGCTGCCGACCGTTCCCGCGAGGTGGCACTGCGCCTCGCGCTCGGTTCGAGCCGTCAACGCATCCTGCGGCAATTGTTCACCGAAGCCATGCTGATTTCCTTCGTCGGCGGCGTGATCGGAGTCCTAGGGAGCGTGGTGCTGTTGCATCGGCTCAGCATGTGGCAGCCCTTTGCCGGCGCCCCTGTACATGTGCCGATCAGCCCCGACGCCAAAATCTACGTGGTCGCGTTGGTTTTGGCCCTAATCAGCGGCTTCCTCTTTGGGATCGTTCCGGTGCGCCAGGTCCTCCGGGCCAATCCGTATGAGATCGTCAAAGCGGGATACAGCGGCAGAGTCGGACGGCGGATGACGGTGCGGGACGCGCTGCTGGTCGTCCAGATTGCGATCTGTGCCGTGCTGGTCACATCTTCGCTGGTCGCCGTGCGTGGACTGGTGAGCTCGCTGCGCAGCAACTTCGGTTTTGAACCGCACAACGCAATGCTTGTCGACACAAGTCTGGCGATGGCCGGTTACAAGGGCGACGAGGTGCCCGCTATGCAGAAGCGCATGATCGAAGCGGTGCAAACCATACCCGGCATAGAGCGAGTGGGACTGGTGAATAATTACCCTCCCTTGGTCTACACCGCTGATTTTAAGACGAACGTCTTTAAGGATAACACCAGCGATCTGAGGCCATCGAATGCCGCTGCCAAACCATCCCGGTATGACGTATCTCCCGGGTACTTCGATGCGGCCGCCACAACCTCGCTGACGGGCAGGGACCTCTCCTGGCATGACGATAAGAACGCGCCTCGGGTGGCGGTGGTGAACCGGGAGTTTGCCGAAAAGATGCTGGGCTCGGTCACCAGCGCGGTCGGCAGATATTTCAAGCTGCCGGATGGATCGCGTGTCCAGGTTGTGGGGGTTGTCGAGAACGGAAAATACATGAACCTTACCGAAGATCAGCAGCTGGCGATGTTTCTTCCGTTCCTGCAATCGCCGGCGAGTGCGACATATCTGGTGGTGCGCTCAAGCCGTGATCCGGAACAAGTTGCTGCCGCCGTGCGGAGTAAGCTGCGCGAACTGGATGCAGGCCTGCCCGTGGACACCGGCACGTGGACCAGTCGCATGGACGTAGTTCTGTTTCCATCACGTGTAGCGACGATCGCGCTGGGTGTTTTAGGCATGATGGGGGCAATGCTATCGGTGACGGGTATCTTCGGAATGGCTGCGTACTCGGTCAGCAAGCGCATGCGGGAGTTCGGGATTCGCATCGCTCTCGGTGGGCGGCGTAAGGAAGTGTTGCAGGCGGCGTTAGGACGGGCTCTTAAGTTGCTCGGGTTTGGTTCGGTGGCAGGATTGCTGCTTGGAATTATGGCTAGCCGGGTGCTGGCTTTCATCGTATATCAGGCCACTCCCCGCGATCCGCTGGTGTTGACCGGTGTTGTTCTGGTGATGCTGCTTCTGGGGCTGCTGGCTACGTGGATTCCAGCGCGACGCGCGCTGTCGGTGGATCCCATGATTTTGCTGCGCGAGGAGTAATTCGGGTGGACCTCGATCTTCAAAGCGACTCCGCCGCGAACCCGCAGAATGGCCTGCTGAATTGTCATTCCGAGCAACGCGAGGAATCGCTCCCGTCACAAGAGCGCGCCGGGTCTAGGGATGCTTCGCTGCGCTCAGCATGACAATCCGCGAGCTAACAAGCCCATCGGCGGTGTGCCATGCCTATGCTGGTTTCTGAACCCTTTCCGGCTTGAAGATCATCCCATGCCGCGTCCGCCCGTTCATCACCACGCGCAGAGGTTGATCAAAACGCAGGTGCCGGACGCAATCCTCTTCCTCCACCGCTGGCTGCGCCGCGAGCCATTGCCAGTCCACAAAGCCTTCGCCCGCATCCGGATTCACGGTGAAGTAGCCCACCTGAAAGGCCGTCAGGTTCTGGAAGAAGTGGCTTCCCTGGGAGGGCGCCACGCGAAAATCGCGAAAACCGGCCTCCACGATAACGCGCGCTGAGGCAATCTCGTCCCAATCCACCGGAATGCCCAGCCACGGGTCATTCGATCCCCAGCGGCCCACGCCGATCAGCAGGTACGGCGTGTTGGCGTCGGTCAGCTTGGCATTCAGGTGAGCCACCGCCCGGGCAACTTCCTGGCTGCGCCCGCGCTCAAAGCGGTGCGAGTCCACAACGACGACATCGCGAATGTTCTGCATGGAGCCGCTGCCCAGCACCTGCGTGCTCTGGCAGATGAGTTGCTCCGGAGCTACATCTTCGATCTTGAGATCGTCATCCTCGCGCGAAACAACCAGCGGCCGAATCTGCAGGAACCCGAATTCCGCTGCCTCGTCCGGCTTTCGCGGCATGCGCACCGCGAACTCGATCTCCACCGGCTGTCCGAGAGCGTCTTCGCCAGTTCGCGCCAGCTGCTCCAACATGGCTGCCAGCGGAAACACCTCATGTTTCAGAATCGGAGCAAAGCTGACGATGCGCGACCCCGCGCGATTCAGCCCGTCATACACCGCGTGATTGTCCCGGCTGAAAGTGGAACCCACGGCATGCAGAGTGCCGTCGGCTTCTGCCGCATCGAGACCGAAGCGCACTTCCCGTAAGGCCGTTCCGTTACCTCCATCCGCACCGGCGCCGAGCTGCAGCGCCCAGAACTCCGTCTGCGAGTTCGCCAGAATGTCCTCCACCGCCGAGAACTGGATGAGGTTCCGCGGATATCGCGGACAGAAGCGCAGGCACTGTCCGCCCTCGACCACCGCGCGTCCCATGCCCAGGGCTACGGCGGCAATCCCATCGCCGGGCGCCATCGGAGCCACGGGATAGAAGTTGTGCGAGCGCACCACGCCAGAGAAATCTGGATAGAACCGCTGCCCATGCCGCGCGCCCACTACCTGCTGCAGAATCACCGCCATCTTCTCTTCTTCCAGCCGGTAGGGAGTGGCGCGCACGTAAGCCTTGGCGTGTTGCTTGAAGGTGGAAGCGTAAACGAGCTTGATGGCCTCCATCAGGTTCTCCAGCCGTTGCTGGATGTCGGCCTGCTCGTTGCCCAGCATGTAGGTTTCGTAGACGCCCGTGAAGGGTTGGTAGTGCGAGTCTTCCAGCAGACTCGAGGAGCGGACGGCCAGAGGGAAGTGCACTTCCGCGAGGAAGGCCAGCAGATCGTCCCGCAGCGACGCGGGCAACGACGCTTGCAGGAAGCGGCGCTGAATCTCCGCATCGTCGCCGCAGTGGATGGCAAAGTCGAGCAGGTTGTGCTCAGCGAGGAAGCGGTCAAACACGTCGGTGGTCAATACCAGAGCGGGCGGCACCGCAACCCGCACACCCGGAAAGCGATGTGCCCCGCGCCGCTTGTGCAACAAGTGCCGCACAAACGCCAACCCGCGCGCCTTCCCGCCCAGCGAGCCGCCGCCGATGCGCAGAAAGAACGCGCTGCCCGCCTTAAACGTCGTCGCGTTGAAATCGCCGATCAGGACTTCGTTCTGCTCGCGCCGGTAGTCATTGATCGAGTCGATGAGGTCGCGCCGCAATTCCTCATTGTCCGCAAAGTCGGAGACCTTGCGCGGCCGGAGCTTGGCCGCCAAAGCAAATTCGGTGCGCGCCATGAGCCAGTGCGAAAAATGATTGCGCGCGCTGTGGTAGGCAACGCTCTCCGCCGGCACGTTGTGCAGGGCCACCTCCATCGACCGCATATCGCTCGCCCGGCCCACTTCCCTGCCATCCGGCATACGAAACACGAAATCGCCAAACGCGCACTGCTGCGTCAGCAGCTTGCGCAGATCGCGCAGTAGTGTCGGTGACCGCTTCTGCAGAAACGACAGCCGCTCGGCGTGAGCCCGTTCGCGGTACTCGGTGTGACTCGACTGCAGAATGATGGGCACATCCGGCACGAGATCGCGGATCATGTGCGCCAACTCGAAACCCGCGGTCGGCGTCTGCTGGCCTCCACGGGGAAACTGCACGTCCGAGACGACGGCGATGAGGTTGTCGCGGTAAGCCATGACCTGCCGCGCCGCATCCTCGTAGTCCGAGCACAGCAGAATCTTCGGCCGCGCCCGTTGCCGCACCAGCTTGTGCGACACGTTCAGCCCTTCGCGGATCACACGCCGCGACTGCGTGATCACTTCCGTGTAGACCACCGGAAGAAATGACGAGTAATACCGAATGTTGTCCTCGACGACGAGCACCACCGGCACGCCCACCGCCTTGGTGTCGTGCGCCACGTTCTTCTTGTCTTCGATGTACTTGACGATGGCAATCAGGATGCGCGCATTCCCTTGCCACAGAAAGATGCGGTCAATGTCAGACACTGGGTTGCGCGCAATGAAATTCTTGACCTCGCGGTAGTCGTAGGCCAGCACCACGACGGGGACATCCAGCCCCGAGTTCTTGATCTCCCGCGCTAACTGCGCGGCATTCATCTCGCCAACCGCCAAGTTGGTGACGATCAAGTTGAAACGCGGCTGCGAGCGCACCAGGGTCAGCGCCTGGGCGCAGTTCGAGACGTGCGTAAGGCCGGGAATCTGCTGCAGGTTCATGTCGCGCGACTCGCCGATGAGCAGCTCGTTGAGGCGCCCATCCTCGCGCATGATGAAGGAATCGTAGAGGCTGGAGACGAGCAGGATATCCTGCACGCGAAACGGCATGAGGTTGTCAAAACCCTCAAGCATCTCGCCTGCATCGAGAATCAGTTCGCCGCCACTGCGCCGCGCTGTCATGCTAGAAATCCGTTCTATTGCGGAAAAAGAGCTCCTACCACGGAGGCACGGAGCCACGGAGAAACCCAAGATAGATCATTTCCTCCGTGTCTCCGTGGTGAATTATGTATTCCTCGCCGATCACCCGAGTATATGAAAAAAGCGGGGTGGATGCGCTCCACCCCGCCTGATCTAAGGTACGCCTTCGTTTTAAACAAGTCCCTGGTCGAGCATGGCATTCGCGACTTTCAGGAAGCCGCCAATGTTCGCTCCGTTCACCAGGTTCCCCGGAGTCCCATACGTATCCGCCGTCTCAAAGCAGGTCTTGTGGATGGCGATCATGATCTTGTGCAGACGATCATCCACTTCTTCGCGCGTCCAGGAGAGCCGCATGCTGTTCTGCGACATCTCAAGACCCGAGGTTGCCACGCCGCCCGCGTTCGCTGCCTTGGCCGGTCCATACATCAGGCCGGCTTCGAGGAACAGCCGTGTCGCTTCGAGCGTGCTCGGCATGTTGGCGCCTTCTGCCACCAGCTTGACGCCGTTCTTGATCAGATTGGCCGCATCTTTCGCGGTGATCTCGTTCTGCGTCGCGCTTGGGAATGCGCAATCCGCTTTAATGTTCCACAGCGGGTTGTGGTCGAGCTTCACGTCGGTCGGCATGAAGACGGCCTTCTTGTACTTGTCGGCGTAGTCGCGGATGCGGCCACGACGCACGTTCTTCAGATCCATTATGTAGGCTAGTTTCTCGCGGTCAATTCCCTCCGGATCGAAGATCACGCCATTCGAGTCGGAAAGAGTAACCGGCTTCGCGCCCAGATCGAGCAGTTTCTCGACCGTGTACTGGGAAACGTTGCCGCTGCCCGAAACCAAGCACAGCTTGCCTTCGAGCGAGTCCTTGCGCGACTTCAGCATTTCTGACGCAAAATACACGCAGCCATAGCCGGTCGCTTCCGGACGAATCAGCGAACCGCCCCAGGCCAGGCCCTTGCCCGTCAGCACGCCCGTGAATTCGTTGCGCAGCCGTTTGTACTGTCCAAACATAAAGCCGATTTCGCGTCCGCCCACGCCGATGTCGCCGGCGGGAACGTCGGTGTCGGGCCCGATGTGACGCTGCAGTTCGGTCATGAAACTCTGGCAGAAGCGCATCACTTCGTTGTCGCTCTTGCCCTTAGGATCAAAATCCGACCCGCCCTTGCCGCCGCCCATGGGAAGGGTGGTCAGCGAGTTCTTGAATACCTGCTCAAACGCCAAGAACTTCAAAATTCCCAGGTTGACTGACGGGTGGAAGCGCAGCCCGCCTTTATAAGGCCCGATCGCACTGTTCATTTCAATGCGGAAGCCGCGGTTCACATGGATTTCTCCCTGATCATCGAACCAGGGCACGCGGAACATCAAGACCCGCTCGGGTTCGGTGATTCTTTCCAGAATCCGTGCCGCGCGGAATTCCGGATGCTTGGCTAATACCAGCTTGAGTGAATCGAGAACTTCCTGAACTGCCTGATAGAACTCCGGCTCGGCGGGATTCTTCGCCTTCACCGTTGCCATTACTTCTCCAATGTAGTCGCCAGACTTCGTTCCCGGCGGCGTCAAGATGCCAGAACTCATAGTGTTTCCTCCAGTTTTCTGTTTGCGGTGTACGAGCCGTAGGTGACTCTCCGCAACGCTGCACTCCCCTTACGTTCGCATTTAAACCTGTGTGGGCCTGTCCTAACCGTGACTGTTATCACGACGAGGGGTGACTTACAGACCTCATGCGGTGACAAGCGATCACAGCCGCAGCCGTTACAGGACCGGAGAGAAATTCAAGTGTTTGGTCAACGGTGTACGGCTAGTCCAAGTCTCCGCGCATGGGGGCCATTTTTCAAGTGCCAGAGGGGCCGCGGTGAAGGACGGTTGCATCTGCTCCGTTGACCTTCGGACCAGGTATCAACTGAGTCACCTGATTCTAAAGTGAGGTGAGGTGAGTTGCTCACGCCACCTCGTCAGCCGGAATATCGAAGTTCACCAAATCTCCGCGGAAGCCGCGAGTCTTCCACGCACCTACCGCAATGCCCGCCAGCATCCAGATGCCGCCGACGATCCACGCTTTCCAACTCAGATTCTTCCAGAGGAAGAAGCAGATGGTGAAGCCGGCCAGCGGCGGAGTCCATACAGCCAACACAGCAAGGCCGACTCCGGCAATCACCAGCAGCGCCCAATTCGCGCTCGGCCAGATCACCAGCACGATCACGGCCGCCGCGATCCCGAGTGGTGGCCAAATGCTCTTCCCGCCCTCGCGGACGTCATAGCGGACGAAGGCCGCCATATTCACGCCCATGAATGCGATCAGCGCCCCGAAATTCAGCATCTCAGCGCCAAGGCCATAGCTGAACATCCCAACCGTCACCAGCAGCGCGCCCGCCAGTGCAATGGCTCCGACAAAAATCACGTTATTGCGCGGTACGTGACGTTTCGAATCCACCGTACCAAAGAATTTCCCCGGCAGCGCCTTGCTGCGTCCCATCCCATAAAGCAGCCGGGCGGCGCCAATCTGCGCCCCCATGCCGGAACCGAAGTTCGCCACCAAGAGTGTGAACCCGATGACCGCGAACAAAGGCGGCCACGTGCGCCCACCCACGAAAGTGAATGCCGTGTCCGTGTTCGGGAAGGACTCCGACGCCGGCCACACCAGTTGCGCTGCATACACTTCGAGCGCCGACAGAATGCCAATCACAAAGCACGTCAGTACCGTCGCCAGCATAATGTTGCGGCGTGGATTCTCGGCTTCTTCCGAAAGCGTCGAAATGCCGTCAAACCCGATGTAGCTCAGCACCGCGATCGATGTCGCTGCCAGCACCGCCTTCGGCTGCCACAGCTGCGGATCGTAAAACGGTCGCGTGAAGAACGAAGCCCCAACGTGGGGGTTGCCGAAAATGTAGCGCGCCGCGGCCATGAAGAAGACAGCCACCACCGCGCCCATGGCCGCCGCCAGCACCGTGTTCACTCGCGCCGAGGTCTTGATCCCCTGCACGTTCAGCCAGGTAAACACCACCCCAAAGAACACCGCCCATATCCAGTAGGGCACCCCCGGCGCAAACACGTGCGCCTGCTGGCTGCACCACACAATGCAGATCATGGGATTGAGCATGTAATCCATAACCATGCTCCAGCCCGTCACGTAACCCAAGGCTGGGCTGATCTCCTGACCCACGTACGTAAACGCCGAGCCCGCGCTCGGATACGCTCGCGCCATCCGGCCATAGCTGAACGCGGTAAACAGCATGGCCACCATCGCGATGAGCAGCGTGGTCACCACATGCCCGTGCCCGGCATCGCTCAGCACTCCAAACACCGACATCGGGGCTACCGGCTGGATGACAATGATGCCGTAGAGAATCAGGTCCCACAGGGTCAGAGACCTTCGTAAACGCGGTGCGCTGACGCTCGTCGCAGTGCTCGCTTCGCTCATTCTGGACTCGAATTTCTCTTCCTAAGATGCGAAAAACAAAGAGGCGAGTATATCACCGGCGAACACCGCGGCCCGGTGCTGAAAAGCCGTCATTACAGCAAGTTAGCCTCAACCGTCACCGTCTCCTGTGACCCCCGCCCTAGCCCCTTTCGCGGCTCTGGCCCATAGTCCCGGTAGCGAGCCGTTTCATGCCTGAACCCGCGAGGAATCTACCCGTGACCCCGGAAGACGAAGTTTTTCGCAGCGATTTCCTGTCCGGCTTGACCGACCGAGCCCGGGAGAAGTTCCTCTCTCTGGCAGAAACGTTTCACTTCCGCGCCGGCGAAGTCATCTTCCGGCAAGACGACGTGGCTCGCTACCTCTACCTGATCAAAAAGGGTGACGTGGCCATCGAGATTCACATCCCCGCGCGGGGCACGCGGAGAATTGACACCGTGGGCCAGGGAGAAATCTTCAGCTGGTCTGCGGTTGTCTTCCCGCACATCGAAACCGCGACCGCGCGCGCCCTGGAAGACACGGAGGTGCTCGGCGTCCGCGGTGATGCCCTCGTCCTGTCCTGCAAGAAGGACTGTCCGTTCTGCAGCGACATTTACCGCGCTCTGGTGGGAACCGTCAGTTCGCGCCTGCGAGCGACCCGGCTGCAAGTGCTGGACATTTACGACAACTCTTAGGAGGCACGATGGCAGCCGCTGAGATTCCCCGCGTCACCGCCAGCGTGGTCCTGCCTAAAACTGCACTGCAGAAAATCTTCGAGAACCTACAGAAAGCAGGCTTCCAGCTCGTTGGTCCCGCGCTGCGCGACGAGGCCGTTGTCATTGGCGAACTTGACACGGTGGACGATCTGCCGCGCGGCTTCGGCGATGAGCAGAAGCCCGGCTCGTATCGCCTGCGCCAACGGAACGATGGCAACTGGTTCGCGTACACCCCCGGCGCGCACTCCTGGAAGCAGTTCCTGCTGCCGCCCCGCCTCGCGTTGTACTCGGTGAAAAAGGATGGAAAGACCTGGCACCTGCAGCGGCCGAAGAGCACGGCCCTGCACTACGCCTTCATCGGCGTTCGCGCCTGCGATCTGAACGCCATCTTCGTGCAGGACCGCATTTTCATCAGCGAAACTTATCGCGATCCGCACTACACCCGCCAGCGCGAGCAGATGTTCGTTCTCGCCGTGAACTGCAGCACTGCCTCGTCGTCCTGCTTCTGCGCCTCGATGAAGACCGGGCCCAAGGCAACCTCCGGATTCGACCTCGCCCTCACCGAGTTGCCGGACGCCTTCCTGCTCGAGGTCGGCTCCGAGGTTGGTTCCGAAGCGCTGCGCTCCACCGGATGGCAGCTGGCCACCGCCTTCGATCTTGGCCGCGCCGCGCAGGTCCTGCAGAGCACGCAGCGCCAGATGCAGCGCTCGATGCGCACCGACGACTTGCCGCAATTGCTCTACCGCAACCTGGAGCACCCGCGCTGGGACCAGGTCGCCGCTCGCTGCCTCTCCTGCGCCAACTGCACCTTGGTTTGCCCGACCTGTTTCTGCACCACAGTCGAAGACACGAGCGACCTGCTCGGCGCCGCCGCCGGCCGCACCCGCGTGTGGGATTCGTGCTACGTTTCCGATTTTTCTCACGTGCACGGCGGCAACCAGCGCCCCACTACGCGCTCGCGCTACCGCCAGTGGCTGACTCACAAGCTGGCGTCGTGGATGGACCAGTTCGGCGTCCTCGGCTGCGTCGGTTGTGGCCGCTGCATCACGTGGTGTCCGGTAGGTATTGATCTGACGGAGGAAGTAGCTGCAATCCGCGAGACTGGAGCCCGATGAGCACGACACCGATGGAACAAGACATCCATGCCCGGCACGACCCCATGGTGCCAAGTTCCGCTACCATCCGCGCCATTCGCCCCGAGGCCTATGGCATCTCCACCTTCACCCTGGCACTGGACGACGCGGCCGCAGCCAAGAAGTATGCCTTCCAGCCCGGACAGTTCAACATGCTCTACCTGCCCGGTTTTGGCGAGGTCGCCATCTCCATGAGTTCCGACCCCGCCCAACCGGAGACGATCGAGCACACCATTCGCTATGCCGGAAGTGTGACCCGTGCCATGGGCCGCCTGAAACCCGGCGACATCCTCGGCGTGCGCGGCCCCTTCGGTACGGCTTGGCCCGCCAAGCAGGCCGAGGGCAAAGACCTGCTCATCGTCACCGGCGGCATCGGACTCGCGCCACTGCGTCCCATGATTCTCGCCGTGCTCCGCCAGCGCGCAGCCTTCGGACGAGTGGTCCTGCTCTACGGCGCTCGCACCCCGCAGGACCTGCTTTACACCTCGCAGTTCCCCGAGTGGCAGAAGCAGGGCGTTGAGGTCCACGTCACCGTCGATCGTGCCGACGAACACTGGCGTGGGCAAGTTGGCGTGGTACCCATGTTGTTCTATCGCATCAACATCAATCACTCGAAGGCGCTTGTCCTCACCTGCGGACCTGAAGTCATGATGCGCTTCGTCATCTACGAAGCGCTGGCGCGGCGCGTGCCGAAAGAATCCATCTTCGTCTCCATGGAACGCAACATGAAGTGCGGCGTCGGCCTGTGCGGACATTGCCAATTAGGCCCACACTTCATTTGCAAGCAGGGCCCGGTACTGAACTACACGACGCTCGAGCCATTCTTCGGCCGGGAGGATTTCTGACATGGCCGACACCCACAAATCGCGCCTGGCCGTCTTCAAGTTTTCCTCCTGCGACGGGTGTCAGCTCTCCATTCTCGATCTCGAAGACGAACTGCTGGCGCTCAGCCAGGCCGTCGACATCGCCTATTTTCTCGAGGCGCGCAGCACCGCCCTGCCCGGCCCCTATGACGTAGCCCTCGTCGAAGGTTCCATCACCACCCAGCACGACATCGAGCGCATTCGCGAAGTGCGCGCCGATTCGAAGTACCTGGTCACGATCGGCGCCTGCGCCACCGCCGGTGGCATCCAGGCATTGCGCAACTGGAAGGATGTCGAAGAGTTCACGCGCTGCGTCTACGCCACGCCTTCCTACATTGACACTCTGCACGATTCGACGCCCATCTCCGCCCACGTGGCAGTTGATTTTCAGCTCAACGGCTGTCCCATCAATCGTTACCAGTTACTGGAGGTGCTCACTTCCCTGCTGCTCGGGCGGTTGCCGCACACGCCCGCGCATTCGGTGTGCGTGGAATGCAAGCGGCGGGGAACCACTTGCGTTCTTGTCGCTCACGGCACGCCCTGCATCGGACCTGTGACTCACGCCGGCTGCGGCGCGATCTGTCCCGCCTACAACCGCGGTTGCTACGGCTGCTTCGGCCCCATGGAAAGCTCCAACCCGGATTCGCTGGTGCATCAACTGCAAGCCAACGGGAGCAGTTCGGCTGAACTGGTGCGCCTGCTGCGCAACTTCAATGGCTACGCCGACGCATTCCGCGCCGCCAGCGAAGCTCTGGAAAAGAGGCCGCAATGACGCAGACGGTTCGCTCCGAACGCGCTCTTCGCCTAGAGAACCTGACGCGCGTGGAAGGCGAAGGCGGCCTCCTCGTTCGCCTCGAAGACGGCAAGGTAAAAGAAGCCAAGCTCAACATCTTCGAGCCGCCGCGTTTCTTCGAAGCGTTCCTGCGCGGACGCGGCCTGCAGGAAGTGCCCGACATCACGGCGCGCATCTGCGGTATCTGCCC
>Ga0075017_100000419_pt1 | contig 23406 bp, 28 predicted proteins | sample AleBraG_ABR_2012_FD_71475 | JGI IMG/M metagenome (GOLD analysis project Ga0075017, IMG submission 71475) | Freshwater sediment microbial communities in response to fracking from Pennsylvania, USA - Alex Branch Run_MetaG_ABR_2012 | ecosystem: Environmental > Aquatic > Freshwater > Creek >... | reverse complement strand
AGCTCGGGCACGCGGACCTATCTGGTCTGGGGCGGGCTGCTTTTCGTCGGAGCGGTCTTAAGCTTCCTCGTCACCGGCCTCCAACGGCATCGGCTGACCAATGGGCGTCCCGAGCAGCTCCTCGGAATCTGGCAGAAGCAAGCAGAGCGCCGGCGTTCAAATCCTTTTCTGTACCTCGGCCGGCACACTGAATTCATTATTCGGCGCTGCTTCTTGCCGTATCTCATTTTGTTTTTTGCCCTTTTCAATGTCACAAACGCGCTATTGGTTCTCGCCGCGTTGGGCGCCAACCTGGTCTGGCCGATCGCTCTCTATAGTCATCTAACTTTTTCGCCGGCGCCGTCAGGTTCTCTCAGCCGGCTGCATCCAGCGGCATAGGTCTCTGAATTGGAATTGGGCGCGACCTCTGTGTGGGCAGACTATAAATCGAAAGAGGTCAATCGTCGGTCGGACAAGTGCATATCACTGTTCCATCAGCTCCAACCAGAGTTCCACGAGATGAACTTGGCGTTCGCTTGGGTGAATCGCTCCTGAGTTTTGGGCCTTGGGGGGGATTCTTTGCCGTAGTCTTTGCGCTGCTCTCAATACCGGTAGGTCTTATCTGGCGAGCGAGCGACCAGAGATGGGGAGTCTGGCGTCCGCTTTCGGTGCCAAAGCTGATGCTCGCAAGTGCTCTGATCGGAAGCTGTGTCTCCGAGGTGGTCGATCACAAATTCACCGTGGCATATGAGGCGCGGGGTTCAGAAAGCGCCAGTGAGCGCTGACCGGAATGTAGCCATGATCCAAAAGGGTCAAGCGGCGAGCCGTAGCCGCTGACAACGAAGCAGCGAAAATCAAGAAGGCAACCGAGGGCAAAGACTTCTCGCATTCGCTCGTGAAGAACCAAAACCCGTCCCGAACCGAGGCGACGACCGAAGTGTCCCGACGAAGAACAAGAAGGCGTCCGCAAATTCGGAAGGCGACCAAAGCGCTTTTCCGGCGAGTGGCGGAGCTCCTCACCCACCTGGCCCGGGCTGACAAACCAAAGAAGTACCGTCGTCTCAAATTGCGCTTTCACAAGCGGCGGACGTGACCGTGCGGATCTTTTGGCCAAGTTGACCGGCCCGCTGCTGCCTAGCCTGCTTTATATTCCGTTTCGTGAGGCCGGCCCAACATCACTCTTTCTGAGCGTTTATGATCTGCGAGGCTGACTGCTTGGTTTCTGAAAAGCTTCTAGGATTGCGGAGGCGGATGAGAGGAGAGGAGCCTCTCGGGCAGATCCATAGACCAATCGAAGGGAAAGCGCGCCGTCAATGACGATGAGTAGCCTTGCCGCCGCCGCCTTCTTGTCGATCGCGAACGGTTTTAGTAGGTCGATGAGATAGGCAAGCAGTTTGTCTTTGTGCTCGATCACGCGGCGATGGAAGGGATGAGCAGGGTCCGGGTATTCCGAGGCGACGAGCAGGAAGGGACAGCCGGTGACTTCGGGCCGGTTAACCAGTCGGTCGATTTTGGCCAGAGCCTGATGTACATCCTTCGGGTGATCCGGCTTAAAGAGATAGTCCCAAAACGATTGATCGCGGTTGTCGAGGTAGGCGAGCACGAGCGCATCCTTGCTTTCGAAGTGCCGGTAGAAGGTGGCTTTGGCTACGGAGGAAACGGACATGATCTTCTCCGTCCCGGTAGCGCGGATTCCCTCGGTATAGAAAAGGTGGTCCGCGACCTGCAGTATCCTTGTGCGCGGATCGGTCTTCTGGCTCGCTTTCACAAATTCATCTTGACAGAGACAGACGTGTCCGTCTACACTGAAATTATCAAGACAGACACGTCTGTCCATGTCTAATTTCGCAGAAGGAAGCCTACAATTATGAGTATTCAAACCGCCCTCTTCAGTCCCGTCGGCGTGGATACCGCCCCGGAAAAGTCTCGGCCACTACTGGAGAAGGTCCAAAAGTCGTTTAAGTTCATTCCAAACCTCTTTGGAGTGTTCGCGAACTCCCACGTTTTGCTTGAGGGCTATTTGGGACTGGAAGGTACATTTGAGAAGGGGAGCCTGAGTGCGGTGGAGCGCCAGATCGTTCTACTCGCCGCAAGCGTCGAAAACAGCTGCAAGTATTGCACCGCGGCTCACAGCACGGTGCTGAAGGCCTTCCTGCATGTGCCGGCCGAGGTTGTCTCCGCAGTCAGGTCGAACGCACCCGTGTCCGATCCGACGCTAAACGCACTTGTCGCCCTCACAAAGGAGATCGTTTCCGAACGCGGGCATGTGGAAACGCAGACGATCGAGAACTTCCTGGCCGCAGGATACCGTAAGGGTCAAATACTTGAGGTTCTGATCGGCGTCGCGCTCAAGACGATGAGTAACTATCTGGATCACATTTCCCCTACGGAACTCGATTCGGCATTTCGGTCTGAAGGCTTGAAGGCTAACTAATAACCACTGTTCAAGAAAGGATATGTCAAATGGCTAAGTTCGCGTTTTTTGTCGAGTTGAAGGCTAAACCAGGAAAGGAGTCGGAAATCGAGGCCTTTCTAAAGAAGGAGGCCGCGCTGGTAAGAGGAGAGCCTGGAACGCTGTCGTGGCACGCGGCGAAAGTCGAAGGTGAGTCTGGAGTATATAGAATCTTCGACACCTTCACTGATGAAGCTGCCCGCGAAGCTCATTTGAAAGGCGAGGCTGGGAAGGAGTTTGCGGCGAATGCGGAGAAGCTATTTGCCGAGGCTAAGATTCATCGGCTTCAAGTGATCGCCGAGAAGTAAGGCCTTGCTGCTCTTCATTGCGAAACAGATGATGATCTTGGGCGGCTTGGCTCAATGCACACGTCAGCCGCCCATCCCCTAGCGCACAATCCTTGGAAGGAATCACAATGGATATCAAATCACTCAAGCCTACTATCGTGCTTGTGCACGGGGCCCTCGAAGACTCGTCGCTCTGGACTCATGGAGTGATCCAGGGGCTCCAGCGCGACGGCTATCCGGTCAAGGTCTTTTCCAATCCCTTGCTGGGCGTGGCGGTCGACGCTGCCTACCTACGTAGCGTGTTGGACACGATCGAGGGCACCGTGATCCTCGTTTCTCACGCCTACGGCGGGGCCGTCATCACCCAGGCCGGAGACGACCCCAAGGTCAAGGCCCTTATCTACGCGGGTTCCCCTATGCCCGGGGTAGGCGAATCTGCAAACGATTGTCTCGTACGGTTTCCGGCGGCGACTTCGCCTCATCCGTCGAGCTTACCCCATACACCTTGCCCGACGGAACCAGCGGCACGAATGTTCACGTCAAAGCCGACAAGTACCGCTACCTCGTCGCCGCCGACGTGCCTGAGAGCGTGGTCGACCTGATGATCGCCACCCAACGCCCCATCGCCTTGACAGCCCTCAACGAGCGACTAACATCGGCTGCATGGGCGAACAAGCCGAGCTGGCAAATCAGGCCCCGGCTGGATCCCGTCATCCCCGTGGAAGAATTTAAGTTCGAAGCCGATCGCGCCCACTCTCACGTCATCGAGCTGAAATCTTCGCACGCCATTCCCATCACTTTCCCGGACGTCGTGGTCGATGTGATCAAACAGGCCGCCCGCGCAACCACGAAGTAACGGCGGTCTGTTGAGTGACGGTTCCTACACCGCGTTGGCTGCGGCGTAGAAACCGAGTTTAGGGACCACAGGTGGCAGCGCGCGAAAACAGCGAGCGCCTTCTGGGTTGGACTTGTCACCAGCAGCCCACCACGTCGTTGAACAACAGGAGCACAAAAATGGCGAAGCTCTGCGAATCTGTTCAGCTTGGGTCTTTGATCCTGGCAAATCGCGTCTTTATGGCGCCCCTTACGCGCAACCGCGCAGACGCAGATGGCGTGCCCAGCGAACTCGCGGCGACTTATTACGCACAGCGCGCTTCGGCGGGGCTCATCGTGACCGAGGCGACGCAAATCTCGCCCATGGGAAAAGGGTACATCAATACTCCAGGGATTCATTCGCCCCAACAGGTGCGAGCGTGGAGTCGCATCGTGGAATCCGTTCATAAGAGCGGAGGCCGAATCTTTCTTCAGTTGTGGCATGTAGGCAGAATCTCCCACACATCCTTGCTGCCGAACAATGCGCAGCCAGTGGCTCCCTCCGCAATTCGCGCCAACATTCAAACGTTCATTGCAACCGGTCCGGCGCAAGTCTCGGAGCCGGTCGCCTTGACACTGTCGGTCATCAAAGAAACACTATCCGATTACCGCGCAGCTGCCTCTAACGCAAAGGAGGCCGGATTCGATGGGGTCGAGATTCATGCAGCGAACGGCTATTTGATCGATCAGTTTCTTCGGAGTGGGTCGAATCAACGACGCGACGTTTATGGAGACAGCGCTTCGAACCGTGTTCGCTTCCTCACTGAAGTTACGGAAAAAGTATTGGAAGTGTGGGACGAAAAGCGCATTGGCGTTCGAATCTCCCCGACGGGAACCTTCAACGATATGCGAGACGCCAACCCGAGCGAAACGTTTAGCGTGGCAGTCGAACGACTGAACAAGTTCAGAATTGGCTATTTGCATGTCGTCGAATCCGCTCAGGACGGTCCGCAAAACAATGAGAGCGAATGGGCTCTGTTGCGAAGTTTAAGGGAACTGTGGAAGGGTTTTTATGTCGTGAATGGCGGTTACGACGGACCACGGGGGGAGGAGGCAATACGGTCTGGCTATGCCGACGCCATCGCTACGGGCGCGCATTCTCAGCCAATCCCGATCTGCCGAGGCGCCTACAGCTTGGCTCCCCGTTGAATGAACCGGATCAGCAAACATTCTACGGAGGAGACGTCAGAGGCTACACGGATTATCCCTGTCTTTCGTAAAAGAGCACGCCGCCGAACCCGAAAAGCGGCGGCAACGAGCCGTAAGGGTCCGCTTTTCAGGGGCTCTGCCCCGGCCCCGGCTGACGTCAAGCGCCGCGACGCTACGAGAGCACTTTGCGCTCGCCTTCACTAATCGGCGCATCGTTTATGCTGGCGAGCCGCCGCGCCATAAGACCGCTAGGCGCGAATTCCCAAAGCTCGTTGCCATAGCTTCGATACTACTGGCCGCTGTCGTCGTGCCATTCATAGAAGAAGGTCACGGCCATGCGGTTCTCACGGAAGCCCCAGAGCTCTTTTCGCAGCCGATAGTCCAGTTCGCGGTCCCATTTTCGTCGCAAGAATGCGACGACGGCCGAACGCCCGTTTAACAGCTCCGTCCGGTTTCGCCATTGGGTGTCTTCTGTGTAAGCCAACGCCACGCGCTCCGGGTCACGCGTGTTCCAAAGGTCCTCGGCCAGTTGGGCTTTTCGTCTCGCCGCCTCCAGATCGGTGAACGGCGGCTTGACTATCTCGCTCATATCTTTATCTCCCTTAAATCATTCAACCGCTCCGGCCCGGCGTTTACGGCTCCGCGACCGTCTGTTCGCAAGACAAGGCCTCACGCTCCCTCGGTTTCGCCCAATACCGAAGGAGCATGAGGAACGAAGATCAGGCTGCAGTACGGCTCTTGATGACGGGAAAATCAACTTCGGTCTTGAGCGCTTCGTTCAGATAGTTCGTCCATACATTGAGAGCGACGTGTTGAATGATCTCGATGATCTGGCCATCGCTGTAGCCCGCCATCTTAGCGGAGCGAAGATCGTCTTCGCTCACATGGCCGCGTTCGCGGGCAACCTTGGCGGCGAACTTCACAGCGGCGTCGGCCTTCGGGTCGTTCGACGCGCCATTGCGGTTGGCCGTCATTTCGACGTCGTCCAGCTTGGCCAAGTTCTTGCCGAGATAGGTATGGGCCGACAGGCAATAGCTGCAACCGTTGATTTCGGCGACCGCTAGGGCAATGCGCTCGCGGGTCGGTGCCGGAAGTTCGCCTTTGCCCAGAGCGCCGAACATGCCGAGATAGCCTTCCAGAGCGGCAGGGCTTACGGCAACGAGGCGGAACAGGTTAGGGACTGAACCCAGCATCTTCTTGACGTCCTCAAGCAAGGGACGCGAAGCGGCGGGGCTTTCTTCGATGGAGGCAGGGGTAGGGATACGTGACATAGTGTTTTCCTTTTTCGAGTTGACTACTTTATTGCCAATAATACCGAACGTTCGGTACAATAACAAGAAGAATCTTTACCGATTGTTCGGTATCATGTAAAAGAGGCTGCTGATGGCACTGGCGACGATCACTGACGCCGAATTCCTTGCCCGGTGCACGGAGGTATTCCGCACCTATGGCTTCGAAGGCGCGACGATAAGCCGGATTTCGGCGGCGACTGGGTTAGAAAAGGGGAGCCTCTATCATCGTTTTCCGGGGGGCAAGGAGGAGATGGCGCTTGCCGTCGCGGCGGGCGTCGTCGAGTGGTTCAAGACGAACGTTTTCGACGTATTGAAGCAGGCCGGGCCGCCGCAGAAGCGCTTACGCGCTGCGTCTGAACAGCTCCGGAGCTTTTACGCCGAAGGGACCAAGTCTTGTATTCTCGACCTGCTCTCGATCCCTTCCGGCGGGCCTGAGCTGGCCGCTGGTCTTAAGGGCGCCCTGCAGGCGTGGCAGAAAGCTTTCGCCGAAATCTCGCAAGAATCGGGATACGGCCCGGGTGAAGCGAGACGCAGGGCCGAAGACGCCATCATGCGGATGGAAGGCTCGCTGGTGTTAAGCCGGGTTCTTAATGATTCCAAACTGTTTCACCGGGCGCTGGATGAATTGGGCAGCACTTTGCTCCAGCCGGCGTAGGTGAATTCGCTGATTCGGATGTTTCCGTCTCATCGCCTCCTCCTTGATCCATGATAAGTACGTCGCCACCACCTTGGGTGCCCCGGCATCCGGATCGTGCAGACGGCACTTCAAACGGTCGCTTCCTCAAAAGAGTTTTTACAACGGTTCATCTGTTTCAGTGTCGTTCCTGACTGACCGGGGTCCACCTCAGATCACACCTCGTGGTGTGTAGTCATCGATCACGAGGGCCAACGGAAGATGGTCGCAGTCGGCAGCCGGGAAGCGGCTGAACGCGTTAAGCGCGAAATCGAAGCACGCCTAGCCCTCGGCGGCATGAACGCTCTGGAGCAGGACAGCCCTAGGCTCCCCATCTTCGCCGACTATGCGGGAGAGTGGCTGAAGGGCGTCGAGCACGAGCGAAAGCCCAGTACGGCCGGATTTTACGGGCAGTACCTTCGGCTGTACGTCCTGCCGAAGTTCGGCGACCCGCGTCTAGACCAGATCAGGAGGGACCAGGCGAAGAGTTTTATTCAAGACCTCCCGATCCGCGACCTATCAAAGAATACGATTCGACTAGCGATCACGACGCTTCGCGCCTTGCTGAGCGCAGCCGTCGAGGATCGACTGCTCGATCACAACCCGGCGCAGGGACTCGGTCGCTTCGTGAAGTCCGAAAAGGCGCAGCGGGAAGCCACATCGCTCACCTCCGCAGAAGTGGAGCAGCTCGTGAGTACCGCTCAAGAGGCAGTTACGCCCGGACACTATGCCTTGATCCTGACCGCACTCCGCGCCGGCTTACGCGAAGGGGAACTTGCTGGGCTTGAGCGGGGCGACATTCAGTTCGGGACGCACGCCAATTCCCCAGATCGTTTCATCCTGGTCCAACGTACGTTTGACCGGCGCTGGTCGCGCACGATGCTCACGCCCAAGAGCGGCAAGCCGCGCCGCGTCGACATGAGCCGAGAGTTGCCGCGGACATTGATGAGCCTTTTTGACGCTAAGATTCTCAAGGCGTTCGCTGCTGGAAGAAGCGAGGTATCTGGAGAGCTCGTATTCCCTTCCGAGGCGGACACTCCTATCGAGATGAACAACTTCATCCAACGGACCTTTAAGCCACTCCTCACAAGAGCCGGTCTGCGGGACATCCGGTTCCATGACTTGCGCCACACCTTTGGAAGCTTGCTGATTCAGGCCGGAGCGTCGCTGGCCTACGTCCGTGACCAGATAGGGCACAGCTCAATTCAAGTGACCGTAGACATCTACGGGCACCTGGTTCCGGCGAATATTTCGTTCGTGGACCGGCTCGACGCGCCCACTAGTGTGGGACAATCCGCAATGCCACCGCAATGCGCCATTCAGCGGGAATCAAACGAAATCATGGAAGTCTTCGGGGATGAATGGCTGGGAGGCAGGGACTCGAACCCCGATACGCAGATCCAGAGTCTGCAGTCTTACCATTAGACGACCTCCCAGCGGGGTTACTTTGAGTCTAGCATCGGCCGGGGTCTGCGCACAAAGTTGGCCTTTGAGTTGCTCTTTCCGTGGCGAGGTATGGGATCGAGATGAACACTCTCCAATTGACCCGGCATATGACGCCGGTCTCTTCCGCCACACAATCCTTATTGAAGCTGCAATCTGCGACAAACAAAGCGAGTTCTGATTCCTTCGCGCAATATCTGACCGCACACCTGAATTCGACCAAAGCGCCATCCTACGGCGTTGCCAGTCAATCTTCCGTCGCTAGCCAAAATTCCGTCACGGCCACCAGTTCCGGCCAAACCCCTGACGAAATCGCCGCCCACTTGCTGGCTGCAAATCCGATGCCGGGGCCGCAGGCTTTCCAATCGCTGAGTGCGCCGATGTACAGCGGCGCTTACATGCAGGAGGTGACCTATAACGGCTTTGTGAGCCAGGCGAATTTGCAGAATCGGAACGCGGCTGCCGAGTTCCAATTGAACGTATCCAACTGGGCGCTGAACGAAAACCAGCGCGAGGCGCTGGGTCTTCCATCGCAGCCGCCACCTGCAGCTCCCCAATATGTAGCGGTGAACAATGCGGGCTTTCAACAATGGTGGTCTAGTCTTGCCAAAGTTGGCGACCCAGCCCCGGTGACATTCTTCACGCCTATCGCGAACCAGCAGCAAGTTGCCATGATCCCTCCGGCCAAGACGCTCTCGTAAGAAGAGATCACCCAGTTTCCGGCCGGTTTGCGCCCAGTTTCGGCAATGTTACGATGAAGCAACCGAATGAAGTTGCAAAATGTTGTGTTGATCGCCGCCGGTTTGGTCTGTTCCGCGCAGACACAGGAAGCGCCTCCGAAAGAAGTTGAGGCAGCGTTGCGCGCTCATGTCGACCAGTTTTATCAGGCCAGCGTAACCGGGAAGTTCAAGCAAGCGCTGTTGCTGGTGGCAGACGACTCCATGGACCACTTCCTGGAGTTGGGGGCCAGCAAGTTCGATGCGTGCGAAACCGTGAAGATCACGTTTTCTGAAGATTTCCAGCGGGCTGAAGTCGTGGAGAAATGCAAAGGCGATGTTACCTTTCATGGTCTGGAACAGCATCCTTCGTTTCCTGTCACCAGCCGATGGAAAATCGTCGACGGCCAATGGATGTGGTACTGGGTCCAGCCGACTGAGATCATGACGCCGTTTGGTCCGCAAAAGCTAGTTCCGGACCAGCCCGCCGCGGGCGCCGCACCACAGCTTCCCGACGCCCGAAAGCTGGCCGGCGGCATCTTCGACTCCGTAAAGCTGGACCGAACCAGCGTGAACTTGAGCACGTCTCGGGTCAGCGAGGATGCGATCTACATTACCAACGGTTTGCCGGGCGGCATTTCTTTGTCGCTGCCAACCACCAATCAGCCGGGCCTGCGCATCGTAGCGGATAAGACGGATTTGGCCGCCGGCGAGAAGGTGCGAATCGTATTCAAGTACGATGTCAACGATCCCGCGATCGCCTGCATGGATTGCCTGAAAAAACTCCACGGCCCAGTGACCGCCCAGCTTCGAATTGTCCCCACCGGTCAGGTTTTCCCGATCTCGATCAACTTCGTCAACGGCGAGAAGTAGTAGCTGCTCGCTTGGTGATTTGCTCCTCCTGTTAACCTGAAGCCAATGCCGTTTGCTGGCCTGCGCGTGGTCTCTTTTGAAAGCCGCCGCGCGAATGAAATCGCGGAATTGATCCGCCGTCAGGGAGGAGTGCCGATCATTGCGCCCTCCATGCGGGAGGCCCCCGTTGAAAGAAACGAACACGTGTTCGTTTTTGCGGAGTCGCTTTTTCGCGGCGAGTTCGACATGATGATCCTGCTCACCGGAGGAGGCACAAAAGCGCTACGCCAGTTGCTGGCGACGCGCTATCCCGAGGAGGCTTTCGCCGAGGCGTTACGCAAACTAGCTGTGGTGGCGCGCGGCCCAAAACCGCTCGCCGTTTTGCGCGAAATGCAAGTGCCTGCGGCAGTTACCGTCCCCGAGCCGAACACCTGGCGCGAACTGCTCGCCGCCATCGAAGGCCGGCCGGAGAAGAACATCGCGGTGCAGGAATATGGCCGCTCCAACACGGAACTGCTCGATGCCCTGACCGCGCGCGGCGCCCAAGTGACACCGGTGCGCGTGTATCAATGGGACTTGCCGGAAGACACCGAACCGCTACGGCAAGCCGTCCAACGCATTGCCTGGGGTGAGGCGGACGTGGCCGTGTTCACTACCTCCATCCAGATTGAACATGTCTTGCGCATCGCCAGTGAGTTGAAGCTGGACATTCGGGAGCCATTAAACCGCATGGCCATTATCTCCATCGGACCGACTACTTCTGAGGCCCTGCAGGAGTTCGACATCGAGCCCGACATGATGCCGACTCATCCGAAAATGGGTTTTCTGATCAAAGAGGCAGCCGAGCAGTCCCACGCTATCCTCAAAAAGAAGCATGATGGCTAAGAACGGGCTTTACCAGCAGTTCGGCAAATACGCCGGCTTGGCGTTTCTGCTGCCCACCTGCGTGCTGGTCGGCTATGTGATCGGCTATCTGCTCGACAAGCTGTTTAAGACCCACTTCCTCTACATCGTGTTTTTGCTGCTGGGAGTCGCGGCAGGCATGATCGAGGTGATTCGTGAGTTGACGCAAGACGATGACTGAGACGGACGATCTTTTTTACCAGCAAGTCCAGCGCAGAATCAAGATCATAATCTTCGTTCTGGGCGTAGGCGGGGCGATGGCTCTGGCGATTTGGAAGGGTCTCGCCATCGGCGCCGGATTTCTCACCGGCGCGGCGGTTTCGTTCCTCAGCTACTGGCGCTGGGAGCAGATTGTCAGCTCCCTGGGCGGTGGACCGAAGAGCCGCCGTTCCCTGTGGTGGATGCTGCGCTCCCTGATTCTGGTAGCGCTGGCGTACGCTATAATTAGGTTTCTTGGATTGGATCTTCCGGCGGCGATGGTGGGATTGTTGATACCCGCCGCTGCCGTTATCCTCGAACTCATTTACGAACTTATCTTTGTAAACAATGGCACAAGAACATGAATTCGATGTCTGGACGACGCGCCTTTTTAACGACTATCTGGCGGCGCCGCTGACGAACTTTCTCACCGCAATCGGCCACCCTCCGGACCGGCCGGACCATCCTTGGGAGAACTGGATCACCATGGAGCTGCTGGTGGTGGTTATCATACTGGCGCTGTTTGCGTTCCTGCGGCCGCGTCTGTCGGTGGACAAGCCGGGGAGGCTGCAGTTGACCTTTGAAGCCATCTACGGTTTTATCGGAAGCCAGGCACAGGAAGGGATCACTCACGAGCACCAAAAATATCTGCCCTTTGCCGGCACGCTGTTCATTTTCATTCTCTTCATGAACCTGATCGGAATCGTCCCGGGCTTCGAATCCCCGACCATGACCGCCACGGTTCCCGCCGGCATAGCGGTGGCTGTGTTTCTTTACTACAACTACATGGGCATGCGATCCCACGGCGTTGGCAAGTACCTGGCGCACTTTGCCGGTCCCATGCCGGTATTGGCGCCGCTGATGATCCCCATCGAGATCATTTCCCATCTGGCACGTCCGCTTTCGCTCACCATCCGGCTTTTCGCGAATATGTTCGCCGGAGAGAAGGTCACGATGGCGTTTCTGGGTCTGTCGTACCTGGTGCTGCCGGCTGTGTTCATGGGTCTACATACCTTTGTTGCATTCTTACAGGCATTCATATTTATGCTGCTGACCATCATCTATGTTGGCTCAGCGGTGGGGCACGAACACGAAGAAGGACATTAATCCGGCTTGATCGTTCCCGAGCGTGAGCTTATGGTTCCCCCAGGAGCCTTAAGGACCACCTCCTCGGGGACAAATTTACTAAAGGAGAACGCAAGATGAAAATCAAAATGTTGCTCGTACTCGCGATTCTGTTTCTGGTCGCGATGCCGATCTTCGCGCAAGGCACTGCTGCTCAAACCTCCAGCCCCAAGGACTGGAAGCCGGTTTTCGCCGGTATCGGCATGGCGATCGCTTCCGGCCTGTGCGGTTTAGGTCAGGGCAAAGCGGTGGCAGGCGCGGCGGAGGGGATGGCGCGCAATCCCGGCGCTACTGCGGCGATCCGCGGAGCTCTCATCCTCGGACTGGTCCTGATCGAATCACTAGCGCTGTACACGCTGGTCATTATTTTAATCGTCAACTAGCGCAACACCCCGGTGTTCACGGGGCGGGATTTCCATCCCGCCCCGCGCCGTTTATGCTCAAACTTCAAGGCATCTTCCCTCCCATCGCCACGCCTTTCGACGCCGAAGGCAACGTTTGGAAAATCAAAGTCCAACACAACGTGGAGAAGTGGAACCGCACGGGCCTGTCTGGCTACGTCGTGTGCGGTTCAACCGGTGAAAGTGTTTCTCTGACAACCGAAGAGAAGGTTCAACTTTGGGAATGGGTAGCGCAGTACACCGCGCCGGAGAAACTGCTGATCGCCGGCACCGGAGCGGAAAGCGTCAAAGAGACGGTTGCCCTCACCAATCGTGCCGCCGAAATCGGCTATAAAGCGGCCATGGTGCGTACTCCGCATTACTACAAGAATCTGGTGAATAACTCCGCGGCGCAGGCTTTGTTCTATAACGCGGTCGCCGATCAAGCCAAGATCCCGATCTTGATCTACAACTGGCCGCAGGTGACCGGCGTGGACATTCCGGTGGACGCGGTGGTTCAGTTGTCGCACCATCCGAACATGCTCGGAATCAAAGAGAGCTCCGGCAATTTGGAGAAGGTGGCCCAGTTGGTCAGCGAAGTGGACAAAGGTTTCCAAGTGCTGGTGGGTTCGGCGCCGATTCTGGCATCCTGTTTGGCCGTGGGCGCGGTAGGGGCGATTCTGGCTTTCGCCAACGCCGCCCCGTATGCCACCATCTCCATCTGGGAAGCGCATCGCACGCGCGAAGCGGAAGCCGCACTGGACTGGCAGGCGCGCATCGCGCAGGCCGCGCGGCTGGTGACCACAAAGTACGGAATACCGGGCCTGAAACATGCGATGGATTTGGCTGGTTACTATGGCGGTCCGCCGCGGCTGCCGCTGACCGTGCCCTGCCCGCAAGCCAAGCTCGAGATCGAGCGGGCGTTTGCGGATTTGAGGGGCTAGCAAGCAATGAGTGAGAACCATCCAACCCGCCGCGAAGCCCTCCAAGGCTTGGCTGCTACGCCACTTTTGGCCGGTGCGCTGGAGGCCCAAACCACTTCGCTGTGTTTCCTGAGCGCGGTTGAGATGGCACGGCTCATCCGCGCCAAGAAACTCTCCGCGCGCGAGGCGCTGGCCGAGCACCTGAAGCAGATCGAACGCGTCAACCCCAAGGTCAACGCCATCGTCACTCTGGTGTCTGAAATGGCTGCAGCAGCCGCCGCCCGGGCCGATGAGATGCAAGCACGCGGAGAGACGCTGGGGCCGCTGCATGGCCTGCCGGCCGCACATAAGGATCTGGTGGAAACTCGAGGCATCCGCACAACCTTCGGATCGCTGCTCTACAAAGACAACACTCCCACTGAGGATGACCTGATCGTCGAGCGCCTGCGGCGCGCGGGCGCCGTCACCATCGGCAAAACCAACACGCCGGAATTCGGCGCCGGATCGCAGACCTTCAACAAAGTCTTCGGAGCGACGCACAATCCCTACGATCTGACCAAGACCTGCGGCGGATCCTCTGGCGGCGCAGCCGTCGCCCTGGCCTGCGGACTGGTGCCCGTTGCCGATGGCTCCGATACCGGCGGTTCTCTGCGCAATCCCGCCGCATTCTGCAACGTGGTCGGCTTCCGGCCGTCCGTAGGCCGCGTACCGAACCCGAAAGCGGCATTCGCCTGGTCCACGCTGAGCACCTCAGGATGCCTGGGGCGTTCGGTGGCCGACCTCGCCTTAGTACTCAGCGCGATCGCCGGACCGGATTCGCGCTCTCCGCTCTCCATCCATGAAGCGGGTGAACTCTTCCGTCGCCCACTCGACTGCGGCTTCAAGGGTGTCCGCGTGGCCTGGTTCAAGGATTTGGGTGGCGCACCCTTTGACCCGCGCGTGCGCACCGTCGTGGACGGGCATCGCGCCACTTTTGAGTCGTTGGGCTGCATCGTGGAACAAGCGGAGCCGGATTTTGCCCCTGCCGAGATCGCCTTTCGCGTACTGCGTGCCTGGAATTCGGCTAATAGCTACGGCGAGCGCCTGCATCAGCATCCGGACGCTTTCAAGGACACGCTTAAGGCTGAGATCGAGCAAGGCCTCCGGCTGACGGGCACCGATCTCGCCCACGCCGAGACTGCCCATGGCCAGCTTTGGCGCCGCTTTCAAGCGTTCCTGGAGAAATACGAATACTTCGTCCTGCCCACAACCCAGGTGCCGCCCTTCGACATCCACATGCCATATCCGACGGAGATCGCGGGCGTGAAGTTAAATAACTACATCGACTGGATGAAGTCCTGCTGGTACATCTCGGCAACTGGTAATCCGGCGGTTTCGGTACCAGGCGGCTTCACGCCGGAAGGGCTGCCGGTTGGTCTGCAGATCGTCGGCCGCAACAAAGAAGACTTCAGCGTCCTCCAGATGGCCCACGCCTTTGAGCAGGCCACCGGATTCGGCAAAAAGCGCCCAGCATTTGCGTAGCCACATCCTGGGAACTTTCGCGGCTCGGGCGGTGTCTACTCAATTGGAGCTACAATCGAAGAAACGTGGCGGACACTACGTTCGGTCTGCAATTCGATGGCAGCGTACTCCCTTCCTGGGGGGAGCAAAGGTTGGTTGCGGCCCTGCAAGAGGGTGAAGAATCGGCGTATGAAGCGCTCATCGTGCTTTACCAGCAGCCGGTTTACAATCTTGTGTTTCGGCTGATGAATGAGCCCGCGGACACCTCGGATGTAGTCCAGGAAGTCTTTCTCAAGGTGTTTCGCAATATTCATTCGTTCCGGTCCAACAGCAGCTTGAAGACCTGGATGTACCGCATTGCCGTGAATGAGGCGCACAATCACCGCCGCTGGTTTTCGCGGCACCAACGGCAGGAAGTAGCGCTTAACGCGAACGACGATACGGCGCAGAGCTATGAAGACCGGCTAACCGATCCGGGCCGGAGCCCGTATGACTTGGCTTCGGGCGGGGAAATCCGCGCCATGGTGGAAGAAGCGCTGGCGCAAATGAGCCCCAAATTTCGCACTGCGGTCGTTTTGCGCGATATTGAAGACCTCAGCTATGAAGAAATCGCCGCGATACTCGATATATCGCTAGGGACGGTGAAGTCCAGAATTGTGAGGGGCCGGGAAGCCCTGCGTAAGTTGTTGGAGGCCCGGTTGGAGCCGGAACCTGTTTTTGGGGTTTCCACCAGCCGGTTGGGTGAAATGCATGGAGTGCTTGACCAGTAAAAAGAACTTGTCGGCTTATCTCGATGGCGCGCTGCCGGAAGCAATGTCCCGTGCCATGCGCTCTCATGTCGATAGCTGTCGAGCGTGTTCCACCCAAGCCGAAGAACAGGACCGTGTACAACGTTTGCTGCGTACTTTGCCCAGACAGGCGGCGCCGCCGGACTTGAATGTCCGTCTGCGCGTAGTGGCCTCGCAGGAGCGGGCTCGGAGGCAGATGACCGGCTGGCAGCGATGGCGCGAACATTGGAAACTGATAACCAGCAACCTCATGAAACCGATCGCTCTGCCCGCCGTGGGTGGGTTGTGTTCGGCCATATTTCTATTTAGCTCCCTGGTACCGTCGTTTACGTTTTACCGGACTCCGGATGCGCCGCAATCCACATTTGGCATGGTGGCCGGTATGTTCGCGGTGCCGGTGGTGCTTTCCAGCGAACCGACGGTGAAGAATCTCGCGCCCATCGGCTTCTTTGATGGCGACGCGGTGGTCGATTTGCGGATCGATGCGGCAGGCCGCATTGTGAATTATTCCATCGTGGGAACCGATGGCTCAGGCTCCGATCGGTTGCGCCGCAGCATCGAGAACAATCTGCTCTTCACCACCTTTGTTCCGGCCACGGCTTTCGGCAAACCCATTGCCGGCACGCTCCGTTTGACCTTCCGCAGCAGCCGAATTGAAGTACGCGGATAGTGCCACGCCGCCTCGGGCAGCATTTCCTAATACGATCTTCGATCCTGGAGCGCATTGCCGCGGCGGTGTGCCCTGAGCCGGGTGGTACGGTCATCGAAATTGGGCCCGGCCGGGGCGCGCTGACAACTCACCTGCTTACCCGCGCCGAGCGCGTCGTTGCCATCGAAATCGACCCTGTGCTCGTCCAGTATTTGCAGGCTGAGTTCCGGGATGAGCCCAAACTGGAGATCGTGGAAGCCGACATCCTCAAAGCCGACCTGAGCCAGTGGACTCCGGCGGCGGTTGCCGGTAATCTGCCGTATTACATCACTTCGCCGATTCTCGAGCGTGTGCTCAGTCTGAGTGGGCAGTGGCCCAGAGCGGTGTTCCTGGTTCAGAAAGAAGTTGGAGAGCGGCTGAACGCCGTGCCGGGCACGCGAGATTTCGGTTTTCTGAGTGTGCAAACGCAGTTTTACGCTCATGTGGAATTGCTGATGAACGTGCCTCCGGGCGCTTTTCGGCCGCCCCCGAAGGTGGACTCGGCCGTGGTCCGTCTAACGCCTCGTAGCGAGTTGCCCGCCGATCCGAAGACGTTCCTGAAGTTTGCCAGCCAGTGTTTCCGGCACAAACGCAAAACGCTGCGCAACAACCTGCTGGGTAGTTATGAAAAAGAATTGCTGGACTCGGTTAAGGAGACGAGCAAGCGAGCGGAACAACTCAGCATCGAGGAACTGGTGTCGCTGCAGGGCGTGCTGGATGGGCGGCCGGTCAGCACCGAGAATCGCACTTGACCTGGCAGTGCGGTTTTGGGAGTATCGGAAGTCATGATTAACGACGACGAACCGGTTACCGAAGAAGATCGCCGCCGGTTTAACGAAGGGCAGGACTGGTTCGCACGGCGCGGCGGCAAAGGTATTCCCATGGAAGACGTGCTGGCGGAATTCGATCCCAAGCCGGAAGACTTCCCGCTGAATAAGTAGTCGGGAGCTGACGCAATGATGAGCTTGACCAAACCACGCTGAAAGGCATCAGTTAACATGAATCAACGTGGGCGCAGACGCCTTCCTCTTTGTTTTTGATCACGCGCGATACTGCGCCGAAATTGTGCCCGCGTTCGTGCGCATTCTGACCGATGGGCACATCGAGGAATGGCTAGACCAGCTTCAGAAAAAGGAACTGGAGCAACTCTACGGTGATTTAGTTCCGCCATCGACATACAACTTTAAGACGTTCGGCGGCACCGACCTCAAGGCGCACTGTACATATCTCGACACAGAGATGGCTTCGACTCTTCCTCCATACCTCGGCAGCCTGGACAAGGCGGATTGGTCCCTTCGGGCGTGCAAGTCTCGTGAATGTGAAGCGAGAGCAAGGTGCCCTTTCATAGAGTCACAACGCAAAGACCCAGCAGCAGGCGACCCGGAGGAGCTTCTGACGCTTTTCGAACTTGCTGTGGCACGACGCTGTTTGGGCGTGTCCCAATTCTTAGGGCGATCCATTGACGTTTATTGGTTTTGGGATCTTCTCGATGATCTGGCTGTGTCGCAGGATGATCCGATTCGGCGATTGCTGAGTTTGCTCGGACGGCGCGGCTTTGTTGTCGGATACCGCTGGACAGTAGGCACGGAAGGCATCCACGGCTGGCTGAGTCCCGATGAATCGGCTGAATTGAGTGAGCGGCTCTTCTGCTTGCCATTGCCAAGTTATAACCAGAGTTTCGTGGATATGTCCGGATTCCGCGGCATGGGGAATTTGCTCGAAAACCACCAAAATCTGCCGCCGTTCGTTGCATCGAGGTACGAGCATGCTGAAGCGTCTTTCACGGAACTGAGTCTCTCGTTTGTCCGAACAGTTTGCCTATTGGCGAGCCGTGAGGGTAAAGGCGTATTGTGGGGAAATAGCATATTTACCCCTGCATCGCCTGCTTAATCGAGATCGCCACCAACGCCAGCGTTAGCCCGATCATCACCACTACCGACACCCAGGCAATCGTGTTATAGCTGCGGGAGTTGGTCCACTCCTTCATGAGGCCTTTCTTGTTGATCAGCGCGATCATGTAGATCAGCACAAAGGGCAGAAGAACGCCGTTGATCACCTGCGAGAACAGAATCATCTTGATCAGCGGAAAGTTGGGAATCAGGATTACGCCCGCCCCCAGCACCACCAGCAGCGTGTACAGCCAGTAGAAAACCGGCGCTTCATTAAAGCGCTTGTCCAACCCCGATTCAAACCCTAGCCCCTCGCACACGGTGTAGACCGTGGAAAGCGGGAGTATGCAGGCCGCAAAGAAAGACGCATTGAACAGACCCGCGCTGAAGAGCAGGTAGGCGTACTGCCCGAACGGCTTGAGAGCAACCGCGGCATCCGCCGCGTCGTTGATATCGCGGGGTCCATGCGACCAGATGGCCCCGGCGCAAGCCACAATGATGAAGAACGCCACCACGTCTGTGAGAATGCAGCCCAGCACGACCTCCAAACGGGACTGTATGTATTCCTTGGCGGTGATGCCTTTCTCCACAATGGCCGACTGCAGGTAGAACTGCATCCAGGGGGCGATGGACGTACCCACCATTCCAATGAGCATGGTGATGTAACCGGTGTCAAAGATCAATACCGGCTTCACGCTGTTGTAGGCGGCTTCTTTCCAGTCGGGCTTCACTAAAATGCCGGAAATGATGTACGTGACGTAGAGGCCACACGCCACCAGAAACACCTTCTCCACGCTGGTGTAGTTGCCGCGTACGATCAGGTACCAGACGGCCGCGGCCGCCAAGGGGACGGAGATATAGCGGCTGATGTGAAACAGCTCCAGCGAACTGGCGATACCGGCAAATTCGGCCACCACGTTAGTGAAATTGACCACCACCAGCGCGAACATCATAAAGAACGTGGTGCGCAGGCCGAATTCTTCGCGAATCAGGTCGGCCAGGCCCTTGCCCGTCACCGCTCCCATGCGCGAACACATCTCCTGCGTCACAATCAACAGCAGCGTGATGGGGATCAGCGTCCAAAGCGGAAGATAGCCGTATTTGGCGCCCGCTTGGGAATAGGTGAGGATTCCGCCAGAGTCGTTATCGACGTTGGCGGTGATGAGCCCGGGACCAATGACGGCCAGAAACACACCGGCCTGATAGCGAAGTTTCTTGAGATTCATGCGGAGGTTCCAGTTCGTTGTTTTTCATCGCTGCCTCAAGAGAGAAATGATCTCATCCGCTGTGATGGTTCCCGCCAGCTTGCCGTCCAGCGCGGTGACGGGGAGCGTAAGCAGGTTGTATTTGTCAAAGGCCTCGGTGATCCGGTCTTGTTTCTCGTCCACATTTACGTGAATCAGCCGCTCGCCTTCCAGGTCCTTCAGCGGAGTGGCGCCGGCGGCCACAAACAGTTTGGCCAGGGGCACAGCTCCAGTGAGGCGCTCATCGGCATCTACCAGGAAAATCGTGTTCAGCGTTTCCAGCAGTTCTTCATTTTTCCGCAGGGCGCTCATGGCGTCGGCCACGGTTGCAGTGTCCGGCAGCGCCACGTACTCGGTATTCATCAGGCCGCCGGCGCTGTCCTCTTCAAATTCCAACAGTTCGCGCACCTCACTGACTGGTTGGGCGTCCATCTCCTCCAAAATGTCTTCGGATGTCTCCTCTTTGAGTTCAGCCAGTGCGTCGGCGGCCTCGCTGGGAGACATTTCTTCCATAATCTCCGCAGCTTTTTCGGCCTCCAGCGATTCCAGAATGCTGGCCTGAATCTCCGGCTCAACTTCGGAGAGCGTATCGGCGGCCACTTCGCTGTCGATGGTCTCGAAAATGGCCTCGCGGTCCTCGGGGCTCAGTTCCTCCACAATGTCGGCCAGATCGGCCGGGTGCATCTCCTCCAGTAGTCTGTTCGAAATGTTGAGGCGCAGGCGGCGCTGCGGGTCCGCTTCCAGGATGCTGCAAGTCTCCCAGGCGATGGAGTTGGGAGCAATCGGCTCCTGCAGGCGGCGAATCCACTCGCGTTTAATGACGCCCCGAAACAGGCGCCGGAAGATGCTGCGCATGCCGATGTCCACTTCCAACACATCCAGTTGCTGGCTGCCATCTTGGCGGCTGAGGCTGAAGGTCACGTCGGTAACGCGGACCACCTTTCGCCCATGCGCGTCGATAATCTGCTGGTCGAGCAGATCGCGAACCATGCGGAGCATGTACTCGTCGGAATGGTAGGGGGTCAACTGCTCGTCCTGCAGGTAAATTCCCTCCAGCGAGATGGATTTGACCTGTTCATGGCGAATGGTGAGCCAAGCCAGGCCGCCGCCGATAAAGAAGCGGTCTACACGGGAAGGATGCAGCAAGGGAACGACCGCGGCGTCTTTGACAGTGCCTAGTTTACGGCCCTTGAGATCGAAGACAGAAAGGCCCAGGAGTTCGGTGAGGTAAAGCAGTTGGTCCGCCATCCGTTGTTTCCTAGGCCCATAGAATCGGTTCGGGCGCGAGGAGACCCACAAAACGAGCGGTCCGAGATTACTGCGCCCTACATTATCGTGCTCTCCTTTACTATGACGCAAAGCGAAAAGGGGATGCAACAAAAAATGCTTTAATGTGCCGATCAGTCCCGTGGCTGGGGTAATAGTGCGAAAGGATCAGGCGCGAGCCGGCGTGGTGTGCCATAGATCGCGCAACAGTGTCCCGCTCAAGCCGTCAACCGGGTTGCGATGCCCACGCGGGTGACAACGTGTCGTTGTAAAACCGACATTCCGGCGGGTTCAAAAAAACGTCGCGTCGCGAACTGGGCCGGTGCGACGTTCGGCTCAGATGCGCTGGCCACAAGGGAGTCTGGGTTCGTGCGAAGCTTGAACGGCCAGCATCCAGCACTCGCGCGGCTTTGCGGAGCGAAATCCCAGCTAGAAGGGCAAGGGGCAACTATAGCCAGAGTCGGATTCTTGGGGCTTGTAATTAAAGCAATTCCGGCTTACAATTCGAACCTCAGGGAGGATCCATGGAACTGACAGAGACATTGGCATCCGTTCTGGCCGGTAAACGCAGGGAGGTGTGGTCGATTCCGCCCACGGCTACTGTGTTTCAGGCCGTCGCGTTAATGGCCGAGAAGAGCGTCGGCGCTTTGTTGGTGATGTCCGGCGAGCGCCTCGACGGCATCATCTCGGAACGCGACTACGCCCGCAAGGTCGTTTTGCTCGACAAGTCTTCGCGCACCACCCCGGTCAAGGAAATCATGACAGCGAACGTGTTCACCGTAACCCCGGACCACACCATCAGCGACTGCCTGCAGATTATGACCGAACAGCGCATCCGTCACCTCCCGGTTGTGGAAGGCGGCCGCGTTGCCGGCATCGTGACCATTGGCGACTTGGTCAAATGGCTCGCCAGCAAGCAAGCCGAAACCATCGGACACTTGAAGGCCTACATTTCCGGGTCGTACCCAGCCTGACGTGCTTTTGCAGCCTCGGATCGAAGCGAAACGCGCTGGGCACCAAATCGAAGTGGGCGAAATCCGGGTGATGTGGATTGAAGAACGTAAGTTGTGTTCGCGCGGAATGAGTACTTTGCGAGCTCTTCAGAGCGCATAGGGCTTTCACCCTTCGCTCGTGACGAGCCGAGATCGGCCCGGTCCATTAAAGAGCACGCGCCAGCCAACCCATCGCTTCTTCTCGATCGCCGATCCCTTCGACAGCTCTGTCGAGTTAATTATGTACGGGGCCGGCGTGGTTCTCTTCGCCCGTTCTTTCGCCGTTTCCTGAGCACTTTTTCTGAGACCGAGAACATCCTGCGCTGGCACTGTCCATCCGTTCGCCTGCCCTGAGTTTACACGGTAGACATGCGAATTTCGATGGACGAAATGGTAACTGAACGGTGGTCGAACGTGTAGACGATTAGAAGCACCGGGATCCCAACTGCTGAATCGCCCTTCTGTCTATATAGCCAATTGATGTCATCCATCAGATACCCGCTCTCCGGTCGCCTGGCAAGCCACCACTTTGCGGCCTCGATGGCATCCTCAGCGCGCGGGTATCGTGCACATGCGGCATCAATCTTTGCGCTGACTTCAGGGGATTCAATGACGGTCCGCATCCGGGCGTTTGCAGACCTAACCGATCGATTCGATTTCTCTGCGAGCCCATTCCAAATCTGCTTCCTGGAGATCCTCCTGCACAGTGAACACCGTATAATAGGGGATCTCTTCTCCATCCCGGGCGGCTTGCCAAACGTGGTCGTGCGAAAACTCGCTGATCGACTTGGCGGTGTGCTCATTAGAGACGAACTCAATCATCCGGTCAATTATTTTCAGTTCTGCGTCCGAAAACGATCCCATGGCGGGTTGCGATAGTGCCCGGAAGTGGTCTTTCGTATGTCTGTGAAAAGGTACGTGCGAGACAGATATCGAGCGTGCTGCTTCTAGTTCCCTGATGGCGGTTGTGATTGCGCCAGGAACCGGACCAAACTGACGTTTGACATAGCGTGCTCCGGTTATCGGGCTTCCGTAGTCATGGAAGGCGGTGAAGTCGGAGAGCCACAGAATCTTGTTCAGTTTTACGGCGCCGAGCTTCGAGGGTTCGGTGCGAAAGCAAATGTAGTGAACCAACGAATTGAATTTTTCGCGGTTTAGCGTCATCGCACACCGTGCCCTTTACAAACAAGTATACGCCTAAATGGTTTGGTCTGGCCGCTAACTTACAAGGCAAGCTTCGCCCACGTCCATTCAAAAGAGTTCTAAACGCCCGCGCCCGCTGCCGCCGCCATTGTCCGAACGGCATAATGCTGCTCCGGAACACCATACCCGGCCTCCCCAAACGCTTCCTGGATGACGCGATTCGTGTCGAAATAGACCTGCCAGTAATGGTCATTATTGGTGTACGGGCGGACGGCCAGAACCGGCCCCATCGCGTTGAAGGTCAGGATTTCGACGTCTGGCGCCGGGTCGGCCATTACGTTGGGGATCTTCGCCAGCCGGCTTTTCAACAACGATATGGCCTGCCGGTGGTCAGTGGAATGGCCGATCTGCGCAACCAGTTCCACCCGCCGGTAGGGATTCACGGAGAAGTTCTGGATGTTGTCGGAGAAAATTTTGTTGTTGCCGACAAAAGTCCGGACGTTGTCGGGGGTGTGAAAGGTCGTCACGAACAACCCGATCTCCTCCACCGTGCCGGTCAGGCCGCCGGCGGTGACGAAATCACCCGCCTTGAAGGGCCGCAGGACCAGCAGAAACGCTCCGGCGGCAAAGTTTGCCAGCAAACCGCTCCAA
>Ga0075017_100000418_pt1 | contig 23414 bp, 19 predicted proteins | sample AleBraG_ABR_2012_FD_71475 | JGI IMG/M metagenome (GOLD analysis project Ga0075017, IMG submission 71475) | Freshwater sediment microbial communities in response to fracking from Pennsylvania, USA - Alex Branch Run_MetaG_ABR_2012 | ecosystem: Environmental > Aquatic > Freshwater > Creek >... | reverse complement strand
GGAAGCGGATACGGCCTGGATCGCTACTCCGCAACAGGCCAACTCCTCCAGCGCATGCACACACCGGACCTGGAATTTCCCCACGCCGTCAGTTCGAACGGAGTTGTGCTGACGACTCCTGGACTGTCCACGACTGGTCTCTTCAACTGGTATTCGTCGGGGCTCTCGTTATTGCTCACTTCGGCCTCGCTTGGTAATTACTTTCCCGTTCCTACGGACGGTGGCGGCAACTTCTACGTCAACAATTACGACTACTCAACGGACGTTCACACCGTCGACAAGTACAGCGGTCCGACGATCGTCCAACCAGACCCCCTCTATGTGCGCTCACTACGTGGAACAACGGGCAAAGGCGCATCTCCGTCCGACCCAGGTCCGGTGGTTGCCGTGGGACCCGATGGAACCGCGACGGTCGTGTGGGAGGTCTTTAATTCGACGTACCACTCAACGTTGTGGGTTGCGACCCGTCGTCCGGGCGAATCGGCGTTCGAAGACCCACAACAACTTGAGTCCGTCGCAGCCAACAAGGGTTACGACGAATTACCTGCCATTGCGACCGGCCCTGATGGAACGACCACCGTCGTATGGCAAGTGTCCCCAGGCTCCGTTGTGTCGCACCTGCTAGTCGCGACAAGACAACCAGGCGCGGAGAAGTTCTCGCAGCCCAAGCCACTGGCTGGGGTACCGAACAGCGACCTACCCGAGTTCCCGCATATCGCGGCCGGTCGCCACGGCGCAGCAACGATTGCCTGGGTAATCCAATCGGGCACAAAGTCCGCCGTCTGGGTGGCAACGCGAAAGACGTCGGCAGGACCATTTACCGCTGCGCCGATCGACAAGGGTCACCAACCGCAATATGCGTCGATAGGCGTGGCTGTGGCAAGCGACGGGTCAGCCAATGTCGTCTGGCAGAGCTACCCCAACATTTTCGTCGCGATCAAGCCAGTAGGAAAATCTAGTTTCGGGACACCGCAACTCATCGGCACTGCCGACGATTTACCCATCATTACGTCCAGCGCGAACGGTCCTACGACGATCGCCTACTCGCGTCAAGAGCCGGATCGCACCTTGCGAATGTGGGTAAGCACTCGAGCCGTGGGCGCGAAGGCATTCGGTGCGCCGGTGCAGGTCGAAGCAGCGTCCTTAGACCCAACGCGCCAACAGGTGTTGCATGAATACCCTGCGATGGCCGAGGGTCCGGACGGCACGACGACACTCGTGTGGCAAGTACGCGACGCCACTGGCTGGCGAATGTGGACCGCGACCCGATTAGCGAAAGCCACCACTTTTGGTGCGCCAACTGACATCGGCCCAACCGACGACACGTTGTCGGGCGTGGCCGTCGGCTTGCACGGCGCTGCGACAGTGGTGTGGCAAACCGCCGTGACCAATCCTTACTCGGCGGAAGTTGTCACCGTCGTGACGCGACCTTCGGCCTCGCAGCGCTTCGGCGCTCCCTATCGACTTGTCCCTGGCATGGCCGCCAGTGATCCGTCCGGCCCGGACCCCCAGGTGGCCGCGGGCACCAATGGTGCGATGACCATCGTGTGGGACGCAACCGACGTGAACTACACGTCTCAATTCGTGTGGCAAGACTCGACGGCGTCCGGACCGCTTCCACTGGCCGCAAGAGTTATCGTGCCCGCGCCGGGCATCATCACGACGTCGTCGAGTGGCACTTTCTCGATCAAGGCACGTTGCGCCTCGACGCCGCGGACAGGATGCAACGTGGCCGCGACCATCACATCTGGAAAGCAGGTGCTGGCGACTACTCGAACGAAGGCCGGGACGGGCCAAAACTTCATCTTGAATTTCGGCCTCACACAAGCAGCCCAGCAACTTCTCAAGGCCAAGCACTCGTTAAGCGTTGGACTCACAGTGACGTCAAGCGCCTCTGGGTACCGCATGTCCACAACAACGAGCGCCTTTGTTCTGAAATAGTGCTGACCCGCAACATGGCATGAGCAAGTGCCGGCACTCTCCCTTCGAACGAGCGCGGCACCTACGATGAGTCGGTGACGTCCGCATCGACACCATCGGCCGAAGCGCCACAACTCTCGCCCGCACCGCACCGCGACCTCGTTGGCGAAGGAATCGTGCTGCGACCGTGGCGGTTCGATGACGCACCTGCCTTGATGGCCATGGCGGCTGACCCACTTATTGCGACGTGGAACCCGCTAGACGCGAAGACGCTAGAAGACGCGCAGGCGTGGATCACCAAGATGGGTGACTGGACGGACTTCGGCACGTGGGCTATCCACGACGACACTACGGACGCGATCCTTGGCAGCATTTCGCTGTTCCACCTCGACGCGAAGAACTCTTCCGGCGAGATCGGATACACCATTGGTCCGAACGCACGGGGGCGCGGCGTTGCCGCGCGAGCCATTGCCGCAGTGGGGAACTTTGCCTTTGACGAACTCAAGGTCGTGCGGCTCGAGATCTTTCACGCGATCGAGAATGAGCGCTCGTGCAGCGCCGCAACGAAGGCAGGCTTCCGGCTTGAGGGCACCTTGCGCAAGTCGTTCCGGTACGCCGACGGATTGCTGCACGACGAGCACATTCACGGCCGTCTAAGTGATGACTAGTTTGTCGGTCGGCCCTCCTGGGAACGTCGTCGGACATTCACTACATTGCCAACCAAAGGAACGACATGGCCTCGTCATCTGACACGCTCGCCGACGTCACAGCGCAAGAGGACGAGTTGCAGTTCACGTCCTTCACCAACGACGATGCGTGGGCGCTTGGATGCGCGTTAGTCGCTACCGCACGTGCCGCCGATGCTCCCGTCGCGATTCATATAGAACGCAACGGGCACCAGCTCTTCAAAGCAGCGCTGCCTGGAGCAACGCCAGATAACGACGGCTGGATCGCGCGCAAAGCACGGGTTGTCCAGCGTTTCGGTCACAGCAGCCTGTACGTCCGGTTAAAGAATGAACAAGACGGTACGACGCTGGAGGACACCTACGGACTGGACCCGCGTGACTATGCAGCACACGGTGGCGGCTTCCCCATCATCATTCGGTCCGTCGGACCGGTCGGCGTCATCGTCGTGTCGGGCTTACCGCAGTTAGCCGACCACCAACTCATCGTTGATGTCCTGCGCACGTATCTGGCGTCGCGATAGCCCGGACGGTCGCCGCCGGTGACAAGGGCTACGCTCACGCCCATGCCAACGATCACGCTCGTGCTTGCCGGTCTCGCCGCCGCGCTGCACGTTGGATTCTTCTACCTCGAAAGCATCGCGTTTCGGAAGCCTTTCGCTCATCGAACCTTCGGCGTCACGAACCCGGACGACGTCGAGGTGCTCGTCTTCCCACTGCTCAACCAAGGCTTTTACAACTTGTTCCTAGCAGTGGGAACCCTTGTCGGCGTCATCGGCACCGCGTCCGGTTGGAAACCGCAAGGGCCAACGCTCGTTGTCTTCGGCTGCCTGTTCATGATTGGCGCTGCGCTAGTGCTCGTCGCGAGTCGACCGGCGTTATGGCGCGGCGCGCTCATTCAAGGGCTGTTGCCGCTACTCGCACTCGTCGCAGCCCTCATCTGGCGTTAGCCGAATCGCGTCACACGAGAGCGACGAACTCAGCGGACGGTATTTCGAAGACCAATTCCATGCCATCGACCGGGTCAATCTGCTCGCCCACCTGTCGAAAGCCGGCGCGCCGCACGATGGCAAGTGACGCATCGTTGTCGGGTGCGACCGATGCGCGCAAAACCTTCACTTCGGGCTGACGAGCAGCAAACGCCCACATGGTGTCGGCGATTTCGCGGCCATAACCCTTGCGGCGAAACGCTGGCAGCACCCGATAACCAATCTCGATCGTGCCCGTGTCGTCTGGCGCGCCGTGGAAATTTCCGAGGCCAACGATGGTGTCGGTATCGCGCAACACCGCCAAACGCAACAACCACGGATTGACGGACGGATCGGCGCGCACTTGTTCGATTCGGAACCGCAACGGCGACCGATCGGGGTGCAGCACGTCGTACGGATCTTCATAGTTCAGCGGGATTGGAGTCTGATCACCATCACGACTTAACAACTGCGCCACGGTCACGAGTACCAAGTTGAGGCGAGGTCCCATCAATACCGGTGGCGGCTTCACGACCACAGCCTAGTAACTAGCGCCGCCGCCCGTAGCCTTCGTGATTGTTGGTGCCCAACGCGCAGCGCTGAGATCGACTCGTACGCCAAGAAGTGGAGTTCCTTCGCGCCGGTAGCGCGTGAGCGCCTCTCTCTCGTGCCCGAGGGGTGGCCAGCCACCTGCGCGGATGACGCGATGCCACGGCACTCCCCCACCAAAACGAGCCATCACCGTGCCAACAGCACGCGGACCACCTTGACCCAGCACTGCGGCGACGTCGCCGTAAGTCATCACGCGACCGGCAGGAATGGCCGCGACCAAATCAAGAACTGATTCGGCGAAAGGTGAGGGCAGGCTCTCACTCACGGCTGAACTCGCGCACTGCGTGGACCGGGTTCGTCTGCTCGCACTTGCCAAGACCGCCAAGCGCTTTCGACTCGACGTGCACCGTCGCAACTGATGAGGTTCCATACGGACGGCGTCCATTCGAAGACTGCGTCTTGTCCGAATTCGCGTCCGATTGCGAGAACTTCGTCGACGGGCGCGCCAAACACGGCGATGCACGCTTCGACGTGAGTCCACGACGGATCTCCGCCGTGTGCATGTACGACTTCCCAGTGAAGTTCGGTGGCGCGCGCCAACAATCGTTCGTGTGCTGCGGCGTTTGCTTCGGCGCTGACATCACGTCCGGGGTTATCAGCTGTAATGACGTGGATCGTGCGACCGGCAGGGTCCGCAAACTCGCCTTCGATCCGCTTCGCGACCGTGGGCCCCACTTCTAACGTCGTGCCGTCAGCCAGGTGTAGTCGAGCATGAGCCGTCGCATAATCCGCCCAGCGTGCTTCGAGTTCAACATCGGCTTGCCGCATGCCGCAATTATCCCAGGCTGGGGTCCGACAAGTACGCGACTAACTTCTCGCGTCGTCGATTGACGAGATGAATAGCGAAGCGGTGACCGAAGAACCACAACACAATCGCAATCGTGCAACCGACAAGCGTGCCGATCGCATAGCCAAGGTCATGCCCACTATGTGACGGATCGACAGGAGCCGTTCCGTTCCACACTTGCTGCGGTGAGCCGACGATGACTCCTGTTGCGCGCCATACAAGCAAGGTCGGCGCCACAATGAGGAAACTCAACATCGGGACAAGTCCGTAGGGCACCATCGCCAGCGTGAGCCAGCGGACGATCTTGTGGAAGAACGGTTTGCGGTTCTCCCAACGGTCTTTGATCGGGATGGGGTGGTACGGGAAGTAGACACCGAACCAACTCGATACACCCAAGGCGCCGAGCGGCACCAGGACGATCCACGCGATGTTCCAGATGAGCACTGATGTGCGATGCATGTTGAAGGCAACGACGATCGCCACTGTCGTGGCAATCGGAACGACAAGCGTCATCAAGACAAGGTTCTTGGCGTACAACATGAGTCGCAGCGTCTCTGGCTTATCGATCGCAGCAAGAACACGTCGTGCGTCTGAACCCAGCACGTTGGTCGCGGGGACGTCGGAATACATCCAGCCTGCGAGAACGAGCGGGAAAGCCCACGTCGCGTGTACCGAGAACAACGCCTGGGCCGGAACCAGGAACCACAGCACTGCCATGAGGGCGCCGTTAACAGCAACGACGATGGGGGTTTCGTAGGGCGAATGGAAAGCCCGAAACAGTTCGGACCGGTACGCCGCGCGCAAGGTTGTCGGGAGCCGGACTCCGCCTTCGCGCACCATAGCCAAAGAGTGCCAGTTGCAACGCCGTGATGTCGGTTGCCGCGCGGCACGGCGACCCCTCGACGAGGCCTACGGGAGCTCGCGCAGCCGCACGGACAGACATGTGACGCAGCCCTCGAGTTTCTGGAACTCACTGATGGACACGACGATCGGGTCGTATCCGAGATCTTCAAACAGGGCCGCACTTCGCGGTGCATCTGAGGCCATAATGATGCGCCTCTCGTCGACGACCACGACGTGTGCCCCTGCTTCTTCTGGCACCGCCAAGAACGATGGGAAAGCCGACGCGTCATCGACGAGTGGCAGGTAGCCCACAACCGTTCCGTCGGGCAACGCCGTGACGCCGCTTTTGAGGTGGAGGACTTTGGTGACCTCGACGGGTACGACATCGACGCCCTGCCCACCGAATGCTGTAGCAAGGGCCGCTGCGCCGGCCGCGTTCGATCGTCCGCCCTGCCCTACATAAATGCGGTCACCGATCTTCAACACATCGCCACCGTCGAGGGTGGCCGGTGTTGCAACTTCGGCGAGGTCATAACCAAGGTCGCGGACGACATCGCGCACTGCCGCGACCTCCGGACGACGGCTTGAAGCACCCGGATGCGTAATGAGCGCAGTGTTGCCGCGCACGACGACGGTGTCTTCGATGAACACAGCGTCAGGACAATCATCGAGTGGTGCAACCTCGACGATGTGCCACCCCACACCTCTCAAGGTGGCGACGTAGTTCTCCCATTGCTGCAAGGCCAGGTCGACATCGACCAATTGCCGTTCGATGTGCGTGACAAGTCCGTCCGCCAAGTTCGGACCTGGACGCCGGACGAGCGCTGTCACGGATGTCATGTCGATTGGTCTCCTAACTGGCTATTCCCCGACGACCCTGGCGTTGTGCGTTCGAAACCACGACGATTCCATCATGACGACACTGGCCTTCTTAGGCGCCACAGGGACGGTCACGGGCAGCCGTTTCTTGATTCGAGGTCGCGACGCCACCGTGTTGCTCGACGCGGGTCTCTTCCAAGGACTCAAGGACCTGCGGCGACGCAATTGGGATTCGTCCGGCATACCGATCAACGACCTGGCGGCGGTGATTCTGAGCCACGCGCATCTCGACCACGTTGGCTACGTACCTGCATTGGTCGCACAGGGTTACACCGGACCGATCTTCTTGACCTCTGGCACCGCCGGTCTCGCCGAGATCGTGTTGCGTGACAGCGCGAAATTGCAGGAGGAGGACGCACGGTTCGCCAGGGAGCGGGGCTTCAGTAAGCACGCCGATCCGAAGCCGTTGTATGACGTGGCCGACGTCGAACGTGCACTGCCGCAGTTTCGTCCGCTCGACTTCGACACGCGTACGACTGTCGCCACTGGCGTGGACGTAACGTTCCGAATCGCTGGCCACGTGTTGGGTTCATCGTCACCACTTATCGAAGTTGATGGTGTCCGTCTGTTGGCCAGCGGCGATCTCGGCCGTCCGTCCCACCCATTACTGCGTGCACCCGAGCCGCCGCCTGCAGCTGACGTTGTGTTGCTCGAGTCGACCTACGGAAATCGCGAACACCCAGCCGCTTCACTCGACCCACTCGCACAGGCAATCAGTCGCACCATCGGACGCGGCGGAACCGTCGTCATTCCCGCGTTCGCAGTCGACCGCACCGAAGTACTTCTCATGGCTTTGCGACAACTCGTCACTGACGGACGCATCCCTTCGGTTCCGATCTATGTCGACAGCCCAATGGCGTTGCGCGCCCTAAAGGTCTATCGCGCTGCGATCGCGAACCACGAGCCAGACATTCGCCACGAAATCTCGGCTGACCCCGATCCTTTCGACCCAGGAACGCTGCACGAAGCCTCGACGTCAGACCAGTCGCGTGCGATCAACTCACCGGCCCGTCCTTCGATCATCATCTCGGCTTCGGGGATGGCTACGGGCGGACGAGTTTTGCACCATCTCAAGGCGCTACTACCCGACCATCGCAACACCGTGATCTTGGCTGGCTTCCAGTCGGCAGGAACCCGAGGTCGCGACCTTGCAACTGGCGCTAAAGAAGTAAAGATCCACGGCGATTACGTCCCGGTCCGAGCCGAAGTCGTCGACATCGGAAGCTTTAGCGTGCATGCCGACGCTAACGAAGTCATCGCGTGGCTCGGTCTCATGCCTGGTGAACCGAATGTTGTCTATGTCGTGCACGGTGAGGGTGACGCGTCGGCCGAGTTGGCTATGCGTGTGCGCACTGAGCTTGGGTGGAACGCGGTCGTGCCCAAAGATCGCGATGTCGTCGAAGTCGGCTAAGTGCTTTCGACGTGAGCATCGAAGCGATTGCCGCTAGCGTCGGTGCATGCCGACACCGCAAGCAATCGCCGGCTCGTCCGGACCATTCCAATATCACCTTGAGTTCACATTGCTACCTGATGTGAGCGCCGCTGAGGCAGTCCGCGCAACAGCAGACCTGTGGAACACACACATCACCGGAACGCCCTATTCAGCTGCCGGTCCCAACGTGCACCCCACCGGTGGTGCAATCGGCATCGTCATCGGATTTGGTCCCATGGTGTGGCAGGCCGTCGCGCCTCACGAGATGCCCGTGAATTTCGGTCCGGCGGTGGCCATCGAAGCGGCCGACGGTCGTGGCGTACCTGCTACCCAGCGCGACCTGTGGGTGTGGCTCAGTGGATCGAACTACGACGCCGTCGTGACGTCCGGGCTTCGAGTCGTGACGGACCTCGCCAAGGTCGCGACCGTTGCCGCCGAGCAGGTCTGCTTTGTTCGGCAGGACAACCGCACCTGGGAAGGATTCCTTGACGGAACCGAGAACCCGGGTCCTTTCGATATCCCAGATGTCGCCTACGTTCCAGCGGACGAACCGGGCGCCGGCGGCTCAACCGTCATTGTTCAGCGCTGGATCAACGACGCGATTGACGACTTCGACCAACTCAGTGAGGCAGCCCAAGAAGCCGTGTTCGGCCGAACGAAGCGCGACTCCATCGAGTTAAGACCGCTACCGCCGACGTCGCATGTGGCCCGCAACCTACTGATCGAGAACGGTGTCGAACTCGACATTTACCGACGCAATATTCCATTCGGAACTGTCAGCGAACGTGGCTACATCTTTGTTGGCTTCGCAGCGGATCAATCGCGCGTGACACGCATGCTGCAACGAATGTACGGCGCTGACGCGGCACCCGGCGCTAAGCCGATGGTTGACGAGATGACGAAATACACGCGTCCGGTGTCAAGTAGTTCTTACTTTGTGCCGTCACTCGAAGCACTCGGCAAAGTAGGCGCGGCGCCCGAGTCTGATTGATTCAGACCGCGATCAGGTTCGTTGGCAGGCCGCGCACCCCAGGTCGCGCGCAATAGGTCACACCGGCGCCAGCGAGTTGATCGGGCTCGAGTTCTTCGGTCGCGGTAGTAATGACAAGTAGGTCAAGTTCTGGACCCACGAAGGCACAACTCGATGAGTGCAGACCTGGCACATCAATGTGTTCGGCCGCAGCGCCGTCCGGCAAATAACGTTGCACCCGGCCGCCACCCCACAAGGCGAGCCAGACACCGCCTTCAGCGTCGACGCACATACCGTCTGGCCCTGGTCCGTCTTCAGGTAACTGCACGAACGGACGACGATCTACGAGTTCGCCGTCCGGTGTCACGGTGAACGCATCAACGCGATAGGTCTTCGTGTCGACGAAGTACATCGTCAACCCGTCGGGTGACCAGCCGAGCCCGTTGCTCAGGGTGACATCGTCAACGGCAATCGCAGTCTGCGCCGCCTCTCGCTTGTAGAGAGCGGCCTTTTCACGATGCGTGCTCGGGTCGTACGGCATCGTGCCGAAGTACAACCGTCCGGACGGGTCTGCCTTGGCGTCGTTGGCCCTAATGGGAACTCCGACGTCGCGATGCTTGTCGGGCCACGCAAAATCGTCGCGCACCTCGCAGGTATCGAGGTCGAGCACCGCAATACCGTCGGGTAATGGGATTTGAAAGGCGCCGTCACTGCGCGGAACCGCGGCGCCAACGTGTCCCGGTGTCGCACACTCGCCACGCTCACCCGTCGCCAGGTCGCGCCAGAGAACTCGGCATCCGATGATGTCGACCCACACGACGCGATTTCGTCGGGCGTCGTAGGTCGGCCCTTCACCCAGCGCACACACTCTGTCGTCAAAGACCTCGACTGCGATGGACATCGTTCCTCCGGACTCGAAGCGCTCTGGCACGTCGCGTGTCATCGTGCCAGTGCGGTGCGATGAGCGCACCGCCAGGTCGCTGCCTAGGCTGAGAGGGTGCTCGCCTGGTTGCAACAACATCTCGCGCCTTTGGCGGGCTGGGCCTATCTGGTCATCTTCTTGTTGGGATTCGCTGAAACGGCGTTGTTCTTCGGCTTCATCTTTCCCGGCGAAACGGCGACTCTCATCGGTGGAGTTCTGGCCGGTCAACACATTCTCAACTTCTGGTTGGTATGGCTCGTAGCTTTCGTGGCCGCAACACTCGGTGACATCGTTGGCTGGGCGATCGGCTGGCGTGGCGGACCACCACTGCGACACAGCCGTGCCGGCTCTTACGTTCCCGCGCGGTTGTGGCGCGCCATGGACGTGCTCTTCGCACGACACGGCGGCAAGGCCGTGTTCTTAGGACGCTGGATATCGATAGGCAAAGCGCTCATGCCACCCACCGCAGGCATCGCGCGATTGCCGTTTCGAACATTCTTGTTTTGGGACGTCGTAGGTGCCCTGACATGGTCGTTCGCGTGGGTTGGACTCGGCTACATCTTTGCTGGCGCCTTCAAGACGCTGAGCAGCATCTTTGGTTGGGTGAACTGGGTGTTCATCGTGCTCTTCGTCGTCCTCCTCATCGCGTTCTTCGTGTGGTCGACCCGCTTTGAACGCAATATCGTCGACGAACTCACCGCAGCAACTCCCGCTGCCGAACCACCAGCAGCCGATGAAGGCTCAGCGCATCACTGAACGTCCGGCGCTTCATCGACTAAACGCACGGCATTGATGACGAGTTGGGCGGCCGCGTAGACGCGAGACAACGGGTGCGACCCGGTTTGCAACTCCGCAACGCTTGCACCGACGGCTCGAGGCCCACCAAATGTCAACGCACGCAAGATGACCTGATCCTCGTTCGGCAACCCGATGTCAGAGGTAAACAAGTAACTGTCTAGGGCGGCATCGGTTTCTTTAACGAAGACGCGCGTCGCAGCGGCGACGTCTTCTTGTGCACCAGTGCCCAGAATGCCACCGCCACCGCTTGTGTAAAGACTCGTCGTGCCGTCGACGATAGACACCAAAGTGGCTACACCTACTTCGTATCCGACATCCATGACGGCGGCGTAGACGCGCGGGTTCGCCGGCGTTGGCGCCAGGCCGATGTCGTCCGGACTCGCTTCGAAAACCAAACGGCGCAAGGCCGCGTACTCAGGGGCGAGGGCTCGATCTGCAGACTCAGGCATGACCTCACGGTTGCAGGTCCACTGCCCGTGCGCCAGCCCACTGTTGACCTCGGTGACGGATTCGGTCACTAAACTCGGCGCATGGCTGACCAGCCGTCTGACCCAATGTCGATGCGTGCCGCCGATACCGACCGGCAGGCCATCGCCGACATTTTGGGCACGGCGTACGCGGAAGGTCGGCTCACGATTGACGAGTATGAGCAGCGTCTCGATCAGACGATGAGTAGCTCGACCTATGGCGACCTGGTCCCGATCGTCGCGGACCTGCCGCACGGTCAGTACGGCTTGCCACTACCCGTGCAGTCCGCCGGTTCGACGCCGTCTCGCAGCCCACGGCCGCATCCGACCGGATCAGGTAAGACGATCACAGTTATCTCGGTATTCGGCCAAAACGTACGCGACGACGACCTCGATATGGCCGACCACGGCGTCGTCACGGCGGTGTTTGGCGAGTCCCGACTCGATCTATCGCGTGCCAACTTTGCGGTACACGACGTCCGAATCGACGTGTCCGCTGTTTTTGGCCAGGCGACGATCGTCGTTCCAAATGACGCGGTCGTCTCGATCAATGTCGTACCCATCTTGGGCGAGGTCCGTCCCCCGGACGCTGGGCAGCCGAGCGTCCAGGTCAGCCAACCACTGCGGATTTCGCTGCGTGGCGTGGCATTGTTCGGCGCCGTGCACATTCGTCGCGCGCCGGCGCCCCGTCCCGACCTGCCTGGCCGCCGCCCGCTGTCGTCCTGATCGCCGGAGGCCACCGCCGGGTCGGAAGACCCCACCTTGTCGGCATGAGTCACAACCGTCACACCGCGCAACCACGGAGCCGTGCGGCCCTGGTTGCATTCTTGACCCGGTGCTAAACCGATCTATGACAGGTACGAATGCGCCGACCCGAGTGAGGCGAACGATGTTCGGTGTCAGAGTCCACGGCCGCGGCGGTCAAGGCGTCGTCACTGCTGCGGAGTTGTTGTCAGTCGCGGCCTTCGATGAAGGGGCCCACGCGCAGGCGTTCCCCAGTTTCGGCTCAGAGCGCACCGGCGCCCCAGTTGTGGCGTTTTGTCGTATTGACGACAAACCCATCAGGCTCCGCGAGCCCATCGTCGAACCCGATGCGGTCATCATCGCTGACGCCACGCTGCTCCATCAGGTCGACGTTTTTGCGGGCCTAGCGCCACACGGCTACGTCCTCGTCAACTCCTCACACACATCCGATGAACTCGGACTCGCGGACTTGGCCGCTTCCCTGCCACCCGATCGCCTTCTCACTGTTCCGGCGACCGAAATCGCCCTGCGGCACGTCGGACGCCCGTTCCCCAACGCCGTCCTACTTGGTGGGTTCGCCGCCATGTCGGGTCTGCTGTCGATCGATGCGGTGACGACGGCGATCAAAGAACATTTCCCCGGCGACCTCGGCCAGCGCAATGCTGCTGCGGCTTCTGAGGCCTACAACTACGTCCTCGCAGAAATCAAGGAGCTCAGCAATGCGCACGCAGGTTGAGGGCTCGCAAGCCGTTGCCGAAGCGGTAGCGCTGTGTCGTCCTGAGGTGATTTGCGCGTATCCCATCTCGCCGCAAACTCACATCGTCGAAGCGTTAAGCGCCATCGTAAAGTCGGGTCGGTTGACCCCGTGTGAATACGTCAACGTCGAGTCCGAGTTCGGCGCCATGTCGGTTGCCATCGGCTCATCGGCGGCTGGCGCCCGCACCTACACAGCAACCGCGAGTCAAGGCTTGCTGTTTATGGTCGAGGCCGTTTACAACGCATCCGGCCTCGGCTTGCCGATCGTTATGACGGTGGCCAACCGCGCGATTGGCGCGCCCATCAACATCTGGAACGACCACAGCGATTCGATGAGTCAACGTGACTCCGGCTGGATTCAGTTGTACGCCGAAGACAACCAAGAAGCACTCGACCTGCACATTCAAGCCTTCCGACTAGCCGAAGAGATCTCGCTTCCGGTCATGGTGTGCATGGACGGCTTCATCCTCACGCACGCCGTCGAGCAAGTAGACATTCCGACGCAAGAACAGGTCGATGAGTTCCTGCCACCGTACGAGCCGCGGCAGGTTCTCGACCCCGACGAACCCGTGTCCATCGGCGCCATGGTCGGACCCGAAGCGTTCACCGAAGTGCGCTACCTAGCTCATGCCCGTCAGATGCAAGCCCTCCACCTCATTCCGCAAATCGCCCAGGACTTCAAGCAGGTTTTCGGTCGCGACTCGGGCGGGTTACTTCACCCGTATCGCATCGACGACGCCGACACGATCGTCGTTGCCCTCGGCTCGGTCGTCGGAACGATCAAAGATGTCGTCGACGCGATGCGCGACGAGGGAATCAAGGTCGGTGTTCTTGGCATCACGAGTTTCCGCCCGTTCCCCTTGGACGCGGTTCGTGACGCGCTCGCTGCGGCCAAGCGCGTGGTCGTTCTTGAGAAGGCGTTGGCCGTCGGCATCGGCGGCATCGTCACCGCGAACATCCGCATGGCCATCGACGGACTTGATTTGCGCACGTACACCGTCATCGCCGGACTCGGCGGACGTCCCATCACACGCTCGTCCGTTCGCTCGATGATCGAAAGCGCACTGACCGAATCTCTCGAACAACTGACGTTCCTCGACCTCGACACCGAGTTGGTCGAACGAGAACTCGATCGCAACCGCGAACGGCGTCGGTCGGGTCCCACAGCCGAGAACATGTTGCGCGATCTCGGCGCCGTTACTGCAGGGAAGCGGTGACATCGTGACCACGACAAATGTGAAGTTCTATCAAGTTGGAAGTTTTGCCGTAGGTAACCGGCTGCTTGACCCCGGAATGCGCACTGTTCAATCCGACGGCGAACGCAGCAACTCCATCAACTCCGGACACCGTGCTTGTCAAGGCTGCGGCGAAGCGCTCGGAGCGCGGTACGCACTTGATGCGGCGATGCGCGCCACCAAAGGTCAGATGGTGGCAGTCAATGCCACGGGGTGCTTGGAAGTCTTCTCGACTCCGTATCCCGAAACGTCCTGGCAGATTCCTTGGCTGCACTCGCTCTTCGGCAATGCACCGGCAGTAGCCACAGGTGTCGCAGCAGCGATGAAGGTCAAGGGACGCGAAGACGTTCGCGTCGTGGCCCAGGCCGGCGACGGCGGCACCGTTGACATCGGCATGGGTGCGCTCTCGGGAATGTTCGAACGCAACGATGACGTGCTGTTCATCTGCTATGACAACGAGGCGTACATGAACACCGGCGTGCAGCGGTCGGGTGCAACGCCGCCTGCAGCCCGCACTGCAACGACGCAAGCGGTCGGGCCAGAGCCCGGTAACCAGTTTGGGCAAGGCAAGAACTTGCCGCTCATCGCCATGGCACACGAGATTCCGTACGTCGCCACCGCGACTGTTGCAGACCTACACGATCTCGAAGCCAAGGTCGACTACGCAATGTCGTTGCACGGCGCTCGCTATCTGCACGTACTCGTTCCTTGCCCGCTTGGCTGGGGATCGTTGTCCAGCGACACGATCCGCCTCGCGCGGCTTGCCAAAGAGACTGGGCTGTTCCCGGTCTTTGAGGCAGAGCACGGCGAAGTCACGCGAAGTTCGAAGATCCGGCACCTCACTCCGGTCGAGGACTACCTCAAACCGCAGCGCCGGTTCGCTCACCTCTTCGGCGCCAACGGCAATCCGGCGACTGTCGCGGCAGTGCAAGCAATCGCCGACCGGAACATCAAACGGTTCCACCTCATTGACGAAAACACGACAGGTATCACCACTGGTGACGCGGCAGAAGAAACAGGTGCGCGGTAATGGAGAAGCCTTTCGCGATCACCCTCGACGTTGGTTCAAGTTTGGCCAACAAGACAGGCAGTTGGCGGACGGAACGACCGGTGTACGTCCACCGCATGCCGCCGTGTAACAACGCGTGCCCTGCTGGCGAGAACATTCAGCAATGGCTGTATGAGGCCGAAGACGGCGGTTACGAAAACGCGTGGCGTCAGATTATGGTCGACAATCCACTACCCGCCGTCATGGGCCGTGTGTGCTACCACCCGTGCCAAACCGCATGTAACCGAGCCAACGTTGATGAAGCTGTCGGAATCAACTCCGTCGAGCGTTTCCTTGGCGACTTGGCACTCGAACAAGGCTGGCAGGTCGACGTTCCACCCGCATCGTCCGGCAAGCACGTTCTTGTCATCGGCTCCGGTCCGTCCGGACTCAGCGCGGCCTATCACCTACGCCGTCTCGGCCACAACGTCAGCATCTACGAAGCCGGACCCAAGGCTGGCGGCATGATGCGCTTCGGCATCCCCCGCTACCGACTGCCGCGCGGCATCCTCGATGCCGAGATCGAGCGCATCCTTGATCTTGGCGTAACGCTCGAGCTGAACAAGCGCGTTGACAACGTCCTCGACACAATGCGCGACGGAAGGTTCGATGCAGTCTTTCTTGCCGTTGGTGCACATATCGGTAAGCGTGCGTACATCCCGGCTGGTGAATCGGCGCGCATCCTCGACGCCGTGTCTGTCCTCGGTGACATGGAAGGCGACGAGCCGCCACTGCTCGGACGACGCGTCGTCGTGTACGGCGGCGGCAATACTGCCATCGACGTGGCGCGCACCGCAAAGCGGCTTGGCGCTGAAGAAGCGATCATCGTCTATCGCCGCACTCGCGAAAAGATGCCAGCCCACGACTTCGAAGTCGCTGAAGCACTCGAAGAAGGCATCTTGATGAAGTGGTTGTCGACGATTAAGCACGTCGACAACGGTTCGATGCTTATCGAGAAAATGGAACTCGACGAGACCGGCTTCCCGCAGCCGACCGGCGAGACCGAAGAGCTCGCGGCCGACTCGTTAGTGCTAGCACTCGGACAAGACGTCGACCTCTCCCTGCTTGACGGCGTTCCTGGCTTGACTGTCGACGACGGTGTCGTGCAGGTCACCGAGCAGCTCATGACCGGATACGCCGGCATCTTCGCTGGCGGCGACATGGTTCCCGCCGAGCGGACGGTCACGGTTGCTGTCGGGCACGGCAAGAAGGCCGCCCGCTCGATCGACAAGTGGTTGCGGTCGCAGCCTGCTGACGCGTCCGCAAAGCCCGACCTCGCAACGATCGACAAACTGAACACCTGGTACTACTCCGATGCGCCGAAGACGGTCCGGCCGCGGCTCGAAATGGCGCGCCGCGTCTCTACGTTCGACGAGGTTGTGAGCGGACTCGACGAGTCCACCGCTCTGTTCGAGGCACGTCGCTGCATGTCGTGCGGTAACTGTTTCGAGTGCGACAACTGCTTTGGCGTGTGTCCAGACAACGCCGTCCGCAAACTCGGCGTTGGGCTCGGTTACGAATTTGACTACGACTACTGCAAAGGCTGCGGTATCTGCGTGAGTGAGTGTCCGGCCGGCGCGATCCAAATGGTTCCTGAACAGACCTGACGGCTACGCCGCGTCGCAGACTCAAGTTTTCCTCTCACATGGGCGCAATCGTTGATCCGCCGCGCGAGCGTGGCTTCTCGGCGATTACGTAGCGCATAACGAGTTACAACAATCCGGGTGGCGCGCATCGACACCTGCCCAAACGCCTGATACAAACAACCTCACGTGCCCCGATACCGGGGACCTTTGGCGTGGGTGGGGATCAATGCGGAAATATCTTCTTGCAGGCGCATCAGTTGCGGCCTTGCTACTCAGCGGACTCGTCGCAGGGCCAGCCAGTGCAGTGTCACCGGCAGCCGACATCACCGGCACGGTGTACGGGGCTAACAACGTCCCGATCGTGGGCGCGACTGTCACCGTCGCCGAAGGCGGCGCGTCAGCAACAACGAACTCGTCCGGTGTCTATGACATAGCCAACGTCACGCCGGGTGTCGTGCACCTGACCGCCTCCGCAGCCACCTACCTCAACTCCCCCGCGACCGCGGTAACGGTGCCAGCACCCACCACGACTCCCGTGACCGTGACGCAGGACTTCTACCTCATCCACCCGTCCATCGTGCGTGGGTTCATCACCGACCCGGGCGGCAACCCGTTGCCGGGCATCACGGTGCACCTCGACGGTTCGAGCAGCCAGCTCACGACAACGACCTTGTCCAACGGAAGTTACGACTTCACTGGTCTCGACCTGGGCAGTTACTTCGTCAGCATCGAGTCGTCGTCATTTGTGCCGCCGACGCCGATTGCCGTCAACATCACGACCGGCGGTTCCGCCATCGACGCCTCAATGCAGTTCATCGCCGGCGCGACCATCTCCGGCACTGCACTTGCACCCGGTGGTGCGCCACTAGCGAACGCCATCGTGTCGATCGCCGGGCCAGTTAACGCAATGACCACTACGGACGGCAGTGGTAACTACTCGTTCTCGGTGTTGCCAGTCGGTTCGTACGACGTCAACTTCGACTCGGCGACCGCGTACATCCCGCCTGCAACGCAGACCGTGGCGGTGACGACCCCCGGCAGCACGGTGACGGTCAACGGTCAGTTCCTCGCGCCGTCCACCATCACCGGCACCGTTACCGACCCGAGTTCCGCACCCATTGGCGGCGTGACCGTCACGGCCTCTGGTCCGAGCAGTGCGACGGCAACCACGGCAAGCGACGGCACCTACACCCTCAATGGACTGGCGCCCGGCGACTACACAGTCACCTTCCACCTCGACGGCTACATCGACCCCGCACCACAAACCATCACCATCGCCGACTACGGCACCAACCAAGTCGCCAACGCCCAATTGGTGGCACCCGCCACGATCAGCGGGACGGTTACGGACGCCACGGCTAATCCGATCGCCGGCGCAACAGTCACGCTTGACGGACCAGTCACCGCGACGACAACGACCAACAACGGCGGTGGCTATACCTTCCCGGGGCTGCCGGTGGGTTCTTACACAGTCATGGTGACCGCGCCCGGATTCGTTGACTCTTCGTCGTTGCCAGTTTCTGTGACCACGGCCGGCAGCACGGTGACGCAAGACGTGACCATGAACGCCAGCAGCCAACTCACCGTGACCGTCACCGACTCGCATGCAGTTCCGGTCGCAGGTGCCACGGTGACTGTCACTGGCAATTTGGGAAGCATCTTCTCTGGCACGACAGACGGTTCCGGCCACGTGACCTTCACCGGCCTCGCGCCGGACGTCTACTCGGTTCAAGCCACAGCAGACGGATACTTCACCGCCGCAGCAACGAATTTCACCGTTGTTGGCTATGGCGAGACCGACACTCTTGGTGTCAACGTGCTCAGTCCGTCCAACATCTACGGAACGATTACTGACCCAAGCACGGCAAACCTGGCAGGCGCGACCGTGACCCTAGAAGGTCCGGGAGTGAGCGCCACGACAACGTCGGCGGCCGATGGGTCGTACAACTTCCCAGGTCTAGCGCCCGGTACCTACGTCGTCAGCGCCTCGACCCCGCAGTTCGTCGCCCCGTCGCCCGTCGTGGTGACTGTGACCGACTACGGCCAGACTCAAATCGCCGATCTGCAGTTCTCGACCGGTTCGACGATCTCCGGCGAAGTTCAGGACGCCACTGAGGCGCCAGTTGCTGGCGCAACAGTGACCTTGAGTGGCCCGGTGAACGCCACGACGACAACAGACCAAAACGGTCTGTACTCGTTTGGCGTCCTGCCACTTGGAACGTATGACGTCAACTTCGACGCACCTGGCTACTTGTCACCGCCTGCGGGGACCACGACCATTACGACGCCAGGAAGCACACAGATCGTCAACGGCCAATTCTTGGTTCCGTCGACCATTAGTGGGACAGTCACTGACCCGTCCGGTGCGCCCATCGGCGGGGTTACGGTGACGGCGGACGGCCCAACGCCTGCGACGACTACGACGGCGTCGGACGGTACGTACTCATTCACCGGTTTACTAGCGGGCGACTACACCATTTCGTTCCACCTCGATGGTTACGTCGACCCCAACGCCGCGTCCGTCTCGATCGCTGAGCAGGGTGCGACCGGGACCGCGAACGCTCAACTCATCGCGCCCAGCACTTTGCAGGGAACGGTGACAAACGCAGCGAACGCACCGATCGCCGGCGCAACTGTCATCATCGACGGCCCCGTCTTTGCGATGACGACGACTGCCAGTGACGGCACGTACTCCTTCGGCACACTGCCGGCGGGGACGTACAGCGTCACGGTTACGGCGGACGGCTACCTTGACGCATCGAACACGGCCACTATCGCAACGGCCGGCGACACGGTCACCGACAACGTTTCGATGGTCGCAACAAGTTCGGCAAATGTGTTGGTAACAGACGCGTCAAACGCACCGATCAATGGTGCGGTCGTCAACATCAGTGGCGCTTCAGGAACCTTCGTCGGAACGACTGATTCAACTGGTCACGTCGTTATCGGTGGACTCCCGAACGACTCGTACACGGTCAGCGTCTCGGCCGATTCTTACCTGACGTCGACCGCGTCACTTACAATCAGTGCTGCCGGATCGACACAGTCGCTCACAGTCGTGTTGAACCTGCCAGACACAATCAGCGGCAAAGTGACCGACACGAAACACGTCGCATTGGCTGGCGCGACGGTGACGGCGACCGGCTCGGACGGCGTCCACACGACCGTCACCGCGTCCGACGGCACCTATACGTTCACGGGTCTGGCACCTGACACGTATTCAGTGGTCGCCTCGAACGATGGCTACTTGACGGCGCTGCCAGTGAACGTCGCCGTCACCGGTTACGGCGCGACCTTCACGCAGAATTTCTCACTGTTCAAGGTCGGCGAGGTTTCGGTGCCTGGTGCGCCGACTTCGATCGTGGCCGTTGCAGGTGACGGAGTCGTCGCAGTGCTGTGGAAGCCACCTGCAAGCACTGGCGGTACACCGATCTTCAAGTACACCGTCACCGCAAGTCCGGGCGACTCGTCCTGCACGACGGACGGCGTAGCGCTGCACTGCTTGGTGACCGGCCTGACGAACACCCAGCAGTACACGTTCAAGGTGGTTGCCACAAACCTCGCTGGCGACAGTGCGGCCAGCGACACCGTGACAGCAACGCCGTTTGGTGCACCGTCGACTCCGACGGGCGTCACGGCCAAGCCAGCGAACGCAGCCGTCACCATCTCGTGGAACGCCAGTAATGGCAATGGCGATGCGGTCACTGGTTACACCGTTACTGCCAGCCCGGGCGGCGCGAGTTGCTCGACGAAGTCGCTGTCGTGCACGGTCACGGGACTCACGGACGGTGTGCGCTACACCTTCTCGGTGGTTGCTCGTAACCACGCGTTCACCACTAACCCTCCGGGCACCGTCACTGCAACACCTACCTTCGTTCCTGCTGTCACGAACATCTCGTCGAAGCCGGGCAAGAGTGGCGAGGCAACGATTTCGTTCAAGGCGCCAGCGTCGAAGGACAAGATCGTGGGCTACACCCTTGAGATCAAGGTGAAGTCGAAGTGGGTGAAGTACGTCGTCACGTCTTCGAACGCGACAAAGATTGCGGTAAAGGGGCTCAAGGCCAAGACGAGTTACCAAGCCCGCATTACCGCTCGGCCTGCGGTTGGCGCAGCCAAGACGAGTGCAACGTTCACGTTTACAACGGGCTGAGGGTAGTTCAGTCATGAGGCCGCCGGCTGCTGCCGGCGGCCTCATCACCGTCCGGGCACGTTGGCCGTCGGCGGTCCCGTCGTCGGGCGACAGGAGTTGGGCTTGCACTTACACTCGCTAAAGGTTCGACGCTCGAACTACGGGGGGATCGGTGGTCATCATGCGAATGGTCGCGCTGAAAGTCGTCGCTGCTGCCGCGGCGTTTACGTTGACGCTGGGCACCGGAGTCGCACTTGCGCAACCGCCGCAGGTGGGAGATCTCAGCGGCACGGTGACGACTGCTTCAGGTCCGCTGCAGGGCGTCGAGGTTCTCGCACGCAACGCTGACTCGACGGCGCCCGTCGTCGCGCCGGCGACCACTGACGCGAGCGGGAACTACACCTTCACCGGGATTCCCGCGGGTCGCTACCTGATCGCCTTTGTCGCGCACGGCTACGCCACTGCAAACCCCGGCTTCGATTCAACGTCCGTGACCGCCGGTGGCAGCACCACAGGCGTTGACATGCAGTTGCAGCCTGGATCATCGATTTCCGGAAAGATCACGAACGCCGCCAACCAACCGATGGCGAATGTGCAAGTCCTTGCTCTCAATGAGTCTGCATTCCGGGCACTGCTCGGTTTGACCTTGCTTGACGGCTCTGGCGCCAGCATCCTCATCGCTCTGTACGAAGCCCTGATTCCCGCCAGCATCACGAATTTGACGATGCCGAGCCCGGGCTTTACGACGACTGCTGCTGACGGCACCTTCACCGTAGACGGCCTGCTGCCTGGCACCTACTCCGTTGCGGCCTCAACGCCGGGTATGGCTCCTCCGCCCGAGCAGACCGTGACCATCGCGGCAGCCGGCGGGAACCCAACGGTCAACATGTCGTTTCCGTCCGGCGCGACGCTACAAGGCCGCGTTTTGGACTTCAACGGACAACCTCTCGTCGGGGTTGACGTCACCGCATCCACCGCTACCACTGTGGTTTCGCTGCTCGGTGGCACACCGACATCGACGACCGACGCAACAGGTGCGTACAAGATCACCGGCTTGAGCAAGGGCGCTTACGTACTGTCTACCAACAAAGACGGACTGCTCGCCTTCGACAACAAGGTCGCGCATATTTTTGCCCCGAGTGACGATGTCACGACAAACTTCACGGCACCGGGAGCAGGCACCGTTACGGGGAAGGTGACCGACGACAACAACAACCCGGTTCCGGGAGCCTCCCTCCTGCTCTTTGGCCTCAACGGATTCGCGCAGGCGACGACTGGCGCGGACGGCACTTATACCTTCTCAGGCTTGCCCAATGACAGTTACGACATCAGCATCAACACCTCGGCCTTCCTGCCCGCGGCAGACCTCACCGCCAATGTCACTGACACAACGCAGAACGTGACCGGAAACTTCGCGCTCACGCGCGGAGCCACGATGAGTGGAACCGTCGTCGACCCGCAGAACCATCCAGTGTTTGGCGCCGTGGTGCTCGTTCGCCCGGACGGGTCATCGGGCTCCGGCTACCACACCGATACGACCCTGCCTGATGGAACGTTCAGCATCGGCGGACTCGACACGGGGTCCTACCTGGTGACGGTCGAAGTCCCCGGGTTCGCCTCGCCCGCGGTCGTGCACGAAGCCGTCGCGACTCACGCCGATGCCCTGACGAACGTCAATCTCACGCTCCTGCCCGTGAGTGACGCTAACGCTCCTGGCAAGCCCCAACTCCAGGTGCAGGGCGGGCCACGCGCCATTGCCCTCGCCGTGACGGCTCCCGGTTCCGACGGCGGCAACCCGATCACGCGCTACAACGTGGTCGTCCAGCCGGGCAACCACAAGTGCGCGCTGTATCTAGCGAACGCCTGCCTCGTCAACAAACTCCTGGACGGAACGCTGTACTCGGTCCGCGTCACGGCATCGAACGAAGTTGGTACCGGACCAGCAGGCGTTTCGCAAAGTTGGACCGATGCGGCTCCGGCTGTCACGAACGTCAAAGCGAAGCCAGGCAAGGCCGGACAGGCGTACGTGTCGTTCAAAGCGCCATCGACCCCGAACGGCATCGTGGACTACAAGTTTGAGTACAAGGTCAAGTCGTCATGGAAGGTGTTTGCGCACGCTAAGTCAAAGTCGACGACGATCCTCGTCAAGGGACTCGCTGCCAAGAAGACCTTCACCGGTCGCATCACGGCTGTCCTCAAGTCTGGACGAGCACAGACAAGCAAGCCTTTCAGTTTCAAAACCGGCTGACGGTTATTGGTTCTGAGCGATCGTGTCCGACACCGCGTACGTGCCAGACGCGACCGCCATTGCCGCATACCTTGACGATCACCTACCTGGACTTCGCGTCGGCTCACTGACTATTGAGCTCATCGCGGGAGGTCGCTCGAACCTCACGTACGCGGTCTCCGACGACGTGCATGCGTGGGTGTTACGACGACCGCCGCTTGGGCACGTCCTCACGACGGCCCATGACATGGCGCGCGAATTTCGCGTCATTTCGGCGTTAGAGGCGACCCAGGTGCCTGTTCCGCGCACCGTTCTTGAGTGCACCAACGACGCGGTGATCGGCGCGCCCTGGTACTTGATGGAACGCGTTGCTGGCACGACGTTCTCGTCCGCGTCGAAACTGCTTCC
>Ga0075017_100000417_pt1 | contig 23451 bp, 17 predicted proteins | sample AleBraG_ABR_2012_FD_71475 | JGI IMG/M metagenome (GOLD analysis project Ga0075017, IMG submission 71475) | Freshwater sediment microbial communities in response to fracking from Pennsylvania, USA - Alex Branch Run_MetaG_ABR_2012 | ecosystem: Environmental > Aquatic > Freshwater > Creek >... | reverse complement strand
AAGGACTACACGCTACCCTATGATCGGTGACGGCGCGCATTGTCGCAGCGTTTCTAAACATATCTGTGTCCACGCCTTGCCGGGCCGGAGGAATAGCACTTTCTGGGCTTAGATGCAGCTTCTTCGACGTGGGCCGAGTCTATCCGATACAGTTAGTCAAAGTATTGCTAAATATTCGTCAAATTCCTGACCAAAGGCATATCACCAGTGAGTGGTAACCCCGATCGTAGTGCTCCCGGCCAGCCTGGCATTCCTCCCCGCTGGACCTCGAGCGCTAAGTCAGGTGTGGGCACGGCCCTGACACTCCATAGCCGAGTCTGGTTCACCCTGAGCCACGGAATTCTGAACGAGATTTATTTCCCGCGTGTGGATCAGGCGTGCACCCGCGACTTCGGCTTCCTCGTCACTAACGGCAAAGATTTCTTCTCCGAGGAAAAACGCCACTGCAGATTCCAGAACCAGCCCTTGGAGCCAGGAGTACCCGTTTACGAACTCACTAACACCTGTTTGCAGGGTCGCTACGAGATCAAGAAAGAAGTTCTGACGGATCCGTTTCGCAATGTGGTTCTGCAGCGGATCCGCTTCCGCCCGCTGCAAGGCAAGCTCGAGGACTACCGCCTGTTCGCGCTGCTGGCGCCGCATCTCGCAAATTTCGGCTACGGCAACAATGGGTGGGTAGGAGACTACAAAGGCGTCCCCATGCTGTTTGCGCAACGTGACAGTTGCGTACTAGCTCTAGCCTCCTCTGTGCCTTGGCGGAAGCGGTCGGTCGGGTTTGTGGGATATTCCGACGGCTGGCAGGACGTCTCACAGAATTTCCAGATGACGTGGGAGTACACACAGGCCGAAGACGGAAACATCGCCCTGACGGGCGAGATCGACCTCGCGGCTCATGACGGAGAGTTTGTCCTCGCGCTCGGCTTCGGCGGCATCTGGGCAGAGGCCGGACAACAAGCGCTCTCTACTTTGTTGGAAGATTTCGCCGACGTCAAAGAAGGGTACGTCTCGAACTGGAGGCGTTGGCAAAAGACCTTGATCGAGCTCGACGCTCCGATGCGCAAGGCAGACCTCTACCGGGCCAGTGTGGCAGTCCTGCGCTCCCATGAGTCTAAAGATTTTCTGGGGGGCACGATCGCGAGCCTCTCCGTTCCTTGGGGATTCAACAAGGGAGACGAAGACCTCGGCGGATATCACCTGGTCTGGCCTCGCGATCTGGTGGAAACTGCGAGTGGCTTTCTGGCGGCCGGGGCTGTAACCGATTCTCTCCGCGTATTGCGATACCTGGAGGCTACCCAGGAGTCCGATGGCCACTGGCCTCAGAACATGTGGCTGGACGGACGTCCGTATTGGAATGGCCTGCAGATGGACGAGGCGGCCCTTCCCATTCTGTTAGTCGATCTCGTCCGACGCACCGCTCCGCACGAACTCGGCCGCATAGAACGCTGGTGGCCCATGGTTCGCAGGGCGGCCAGCTTCCTGGTGTGCAATGGCCCGGTTACCCAGCAGGATCGCTGGGAAGAAGACGGGGGGTACTCGCCTTTTACCGTCGCGGCTGAGGTAGCAGCCCTTCTCGCCGGCGCCGACATTGCGGAACTCTCCGGCCATCGCGAATCTGCCAGCTACTTGCGCGACGTGGCTGACAACTGGAACGACAACGTCGAGCGCTGGATGTATGCGACGGACACTCTGCTGTCGAAGCAAGTCGGCGTTGACGGATATTACGTGCGCATCGCCCCCCCCGAAACCGATTACGCCGCATCTCCCGTGCAGGGCTTTGTTCCCATCAAGAACCGGCCTCCCGAGGCAAGCCTGCAGAAAGCCACTCGCGTGGTCAGTCCCGATTCCTTGGCCTTGGTTCGTTTCGGCCTGCGGGCATGGGACGACCCGCGCATTCTGAATACTGTCAAGGTTGTCGACGCTTTGCTGCGCACAAAGCTGCCGCTGGGTCCCTGCTGGTATCGCTACAACGGAGACGGCTATGGCGAGCACGAGGACGGTTCGCCCTTCGACGGCACAGGTATCGGCCGGCCCTGGCCTTTGCTTGCGGGCGAACGAGGGCACTATGAAATCGCGGCTGGACGACATGACGTCGCCGAAGCTCTACTCGGTGTCATGGAAGCTTGCGCGGAGGGTGGACGGCTAATCCCTGAACAGGTGTGGGACGCGCAGGACATACCGGAGCGGGAACTGTTTGCGGGCAAACCGTCAGGTTCGGCCTGTCCCCTGGTTTGGGCGCATGCTGAATACATCAAGCTTCGCAGATCGCTCCGCGACGGCGTCGTCTTTGACCAAGCACCGCAGCCAGTCCAACGCTACCAGGTCGAGAGACGAACCTGTCCCTACTTTGGCTGGCGTCAAAACAACAAACCGCGATCCATGCCCTGTGGCAAGATCCTGCGCGTCGTTTTGCGTGCACCGGCACTGGTGCATTGGAGTGTCGACGGCTGGCGAACTGTTCAGGACACGGCAACGCGCGACTCCGGGCTGGGTATGTACTACGCTGACCTGTCCACAGAGAAGGTGAAGGTCGGCGAACAGGTCACGTTCACCTTCCGCTGGATGGACGAAGGAAGATGGGAAGGCTCGGATTACGCCGTCACCGTGGAGTGAATCGACCTGGATCACGCTTAGTGTGGCAGCGGCTCCGGAATCAGGCCGTCGTGTGATCCTGCCTCACCCCACCCAGTCTTCAAAATGTTGACGTAAAGAGCCGCCGCGCAAATGCCCGAACCCAGCAGCAGCGCGAGCCCCTTCCAGACCGGTCCCATTAGGACGCGGCCGATGCCAAACAGCGCCAGGTAAACCATCGCACATCCGAGTACCCACGCGACCAGGTTGCGGCCCAGATCGCGAGTGGGCGCCAGTTCGGGCGTGAGTTGCGCAATCGGCTTCCATCCGCGTACATCCGGGCGAGCCTTGCGATAGAAGGCGAGCAAGACCTGCTGCGGCTCTGGCTTCGTCACGAGCGTGACGATGATCCACACCAAGGTAGTGAGTGCAGTCGTTGTGATCGCAGTCTTGGCGAAAACCAGCGGCGCATTTCCTGCAAAGGGTGCTACCCAACGTAAGAAGATCGAGGCGACCAAAGCCGTAGCCATCGCCGAAATCTCGCTCCAGGCGTTAATACGCCACCAGTACCAGCGCAGCAGATATACACCGCCCGTGCCTGCTCCCACTTCCAGGACAAATTCCCATCCCGAACGAATGGACGCCAGCTGCGCCGAAACATACGCGGAACAGACCACCAGCAGAACAGTCGCCAGGCGCGAGATCTGCACATAGTGTTTCTCATCGGCAGAGCGCTTGATAAACCGTCGATAAAAATCGGCCACCAGGTAAGACGCGCCCCAGTTGAGCTGCGTCGCAATCGTCGACATGAAAGCCGCCATAAACCCCGCCACCACGATCCCCCGCAACGCCGGCGGTACAAAATGAGTGACGATCAGCATGTATCCGGTCTCGGGATGCTCAAGGTTGGGATAGAGAACGATGGCTGCCAGCGCGGTCAGAATCCATGGCCATGGCCGAAGCGCATAGTGAGCAATGTTGAACCAGAGTACGGAGAGCAGCCCGTTTTTCTCATCTCGCGAACTGAAGATGCGCTGCGCAATGTAGCCGCCACCACCGGGTTCAGCTCCCGGATACCAGAACGCCCACCACTGCAAGCCCAGGTTCACCAGAAACGTGAGCGCGGGAAGGATCCACAAGCCCTCCGAAGTCAACGGACGAGAAAAATCCGGGAAGAACGAAGTAGCGTCCCCGGCGCCTGGGCCAGCCGCGGTTCGCATCGCTGCGAGACGATCCAGCATCACGCTCATTCCGCCCGCCGCGTGAACGGCGTACCACGCCACGCCAATTACGATCGCCATTTTCAATGCGAATTGAAACAGGTCTGTCCAGAGCACCCCCCAGAGTCCGCCGAGCGCTACGTAGACACCGGTGAAAGGAATCAGGAAGAAAACACAGATGGCCAGGGCATTACGATCGCTCACCCCGAGCGTCGTCGCGACAATGCTCGTCATCGCCTTGGTCACCCAGCCCAGGATGAGGCAGTTCATCAGCAGCCCAAGATAGATCGCCCGAAATCCGCGCAAGAAAGCAGCCGGCTTGCCGGAGTAACGCATCTCAGCGAACTGCACATCCGTGAGCAGACCGGACCGTCGCCACAACCGAGCAAAAAGAAAAACTGTCATCATGCCCGAGAGCAGGAACGCCCACCACAGCCAGTTCCCTGCTACTCCCTGCGTATATACAAGGCCCGTGACAACCAGCGGCGTATCTGCAGCGAAGGTCGTGGCCACCATCGAGGTGCCCGCCAGCCACCAGCTCACATTGCGTCCGGATACAAAATAGTCGTCGACGCTCTTGCCGGAACGCCCGCGGAAGTACAGACCCAGGAACAGCGTGATCAGGAGGTAGCCGACAATGGCTGTCCAATCCAGGACGGTGAAGTTCATGGCGTGAAGAATACTTCAGGCCCCATTACGAGTGGAGGGAATTATTGCAGACAATAACGATTTAATCGCTGAGATTACCGAAATGACTCACGTTTCACAAACTGGTAGGTAGCCAGGATCTGCTTATCCCGTGTACACCAACTCAACAATCGTACAGTCGTCATTCAGCGGGTTACCCGCGCAAAAAGTTGAGACTGCCGCAAAAATATCTTCCAGCGAAGATCCCTTGCCCGCGACCTCTTCCAATCGCTCATTGTCGAAGAAATCGCCGGCCGCGTTTTCTGCTTCGGTCACTCCATCGGTGACGAGCACAAGACGATCCCCGGGCTTCAGCTGACGCCGGTCGCTCGTGTAGGTAACGTCCCCGAGCAGGCCCACCGGAAGATTTCCGTGCTCGGGGCGGGTAACCTGACGTTCAGAAACCACCAGCGGGGGAATGTGCCCGCAATTTACGTACTCCAGTTCACCAGATTGATTGACTCTTGCGATGATTACGGTGGCGTACTTTTCACCCAAGTGTTTCTGAGTGAAAAAACGATTTACGGCTGCGACGATCTCCGGCAATGGCATGCGTGCGATCAATTGGGAATAGACCATCCCCTGAAGAGTTGAGGCGAGGAGCGCGGCGGATACTCCCTTTCCACTGACGTCAGCCAGCACGATCGCCAAGCCGTCTTCGGTATTAACCGCATCGTAGAAGTCGCCCCCAATCTCTTTGCAGGAAAGATTGCGTCCCTTGAGTTTGGCGAACGGCACCTCTGGGATGGTCACTGCCATCAGCCGCTGCTGGATCGATGCGGCGATGGATAGCTCCTGCTGGTAGCGGCGTGCAGACTCTTCCGCCTGTACCAACCGGGCGTTTTCGATGAGCGAAGCTGCTTCACGGGCAATCGCCCGCAAAATGTCATTGCTTACGCTCGAGATGTCGCGCGACGCGAAGCGTGAATCCACGTACAGCGCGCCCATGACTTCCGCAGTCAGAGGAGCCCCATCCGATCGATTCGTCTGCACCTGCGGCTTGCGCAGAGGGATGCAAATCACGGTGCGCAGATCGTAGGCAACAATACTTTGCCGTCCGGCCAGATCGAGCGATTGACTGGTGTCGGTAATAAGAAACTCGGAATTTGCCCGCAGCGCCTCCTCCAGAATGGAGTGCGACATGGTCTTGTCGTCCAGCAGGGGCTCGCCCTTGTAATTGCGTCCTGCACCCAGCCGCAAGGTGCCGTCGTCGTCTTTCAGGAAAATGTAGCCGCGCTCAGCGCGTGTGAGCTTCAGCGTCGCATCGATCAAGGTGACCAGAATTTCGTCAAGCACGCCGATCGTATTCAGTTTTCGCGCCGCCTCCAGAAAGAGCGTCAGCTTTTCCAGGTCAGTCGCTTCCGTCGAAATCTGGATTCCTGAAATCTGGCTCAGGAATTCACGCGCTGTATTCGAGGTCGCGTGTACCGGGTGAAAAATCACGTAAGCCACGTCACGCACGCCGAACTCCAGCCGGTCGTTCCTTTGCAGTTTCTGACGCTGGACGCGCTCGCCGTTCACAAATGTGCCGTGCTTGCTGCCCTGGTCGACGACGAAAAATTCGCCGTTCTCAGAAATGACGGTGGCGTGGTCCCTGGAGACCCGAGGATCGGCAATGACCAGATCCTTGTCTACCTTCCTTCCCACCGTGAACGGTGTGTGGTCGAGCAGGATGCTGCGCTGCTCATTCCCCTGAACAAACATCAGCGAGGGAAAGATTCCCGAGCCTGCTCCGGGCTCTGAACTGGCACCCGTTTTTGGGCGAACCGCCATATCGCGAGCCAACTCCTTTGCTACCGCTTAGTGATGATGACAGGATCGAATCCCGACGGGAAGAGTGGCGCCTCCGGACAGCTACCCGGAGGAGATTAGCTGCCATACGGTAAGGACTACCTAATTCGCCGTGCAGTCCTGCCTACGCCTTCTTGGAACGAAATGCCGCGATCGCCTGCTGCTCCGTATCATAAACCTCAAACACCGTGACCAGTTTTGTGATTTGCAGGACATCACGCAAGCGCTCGCTTAAACCCGTGAGCTTGATGTCGGCGCCTCCGGCCTTGGCCGACGAATAAACGCCGACCAAAGAACCCAAGCCCCCGCTGTCGATGTAACTTACTTCGGAGAGATTCAGCACAATCTGCCGGCTGGAAGTGAGCAGTCGCTTCATCGTGTCGCGAAGTGCGGTTGCTTCTTCACCAAAAACGATCCGCCCACTGCACAAGATGACCGTCACTCCGTCGGTGACGCGGGTCTCCATTTTAAGGTCCATTCGTTTCCCTTCTCCAAAACCGGTTTGATCTGGTGCCAAGCGCCGAAGAAGCCTAACCTGAGCCCTCTGCCAATGCAAGTTTTGGGCGCTCACCCCGGATCAATTAGCCACAATGTGCTATTTGCCGCTAAATGAAGCGCTCATCCGCTTCTTCTGGCTCTTCGGCCGTCCTTTAAACTACAAGCGCGGAAAAAGCCGCGGGCCGCAAGGTGCTGCCGGCAATGACTGGGCCCGGCGTTGCTAATCGGCGTTGGGCTTAAGAGCGTCCTCAACCATGAGTCCCAGCAGCCCTGCAACACCCAGCGGGACCACCAGGCTGGTGTAGAGCGGCATTGCCCAAGCCCGTTGCAACGAGGCCGGGGTCGCAAAGAGCGCAGCAATCATCAGGCCGGTCGCAGCAAGCCATGGCCAAAGAAGCAGCATGCCAGCAATCACGAGCGTGAGACGTGTTACCGGACTTCGCCGCCACAGCTTGTCCCGCGTTCGCACGGCGAGGAAGATCGCCGGCAACAACAGCAGCTGGTTATAGGGAGCGGTCATCGGAATAACGAGGAGGGTAACGGCGAGTGTGAGTGCAAAGACCAGCTGAAAATCAGGGAATTTACTAGAAACTCTCCGCAACCTCCAGCTGACATACGCGAGTGCCGCCCCTAGTGCAAGGCCCAGCACTCGGCCGACGACCGGGCCCGCCAGCACCGTCAGCAATGAACGTCCTCCGGTATATTGCCGATAGGCAACCGTTGACTGATAAAAACGCCCGATCCATCCCGGCAACAACCATTGTCCGCCGCCGATCAGCAACGCCATGGTTATCGCAAATCCCCAGAAAAATCTCTGACGTTCTCGCCATGCAGAGGTCGTCCACACCAGCAGCCACGCCGCTGGTATGGCCGCCAGCTGCGGTTTAATCGTGGCCAGTGCGAGCACTACGCCCGCCAGCAGCAAGTGTGAACCGGCCATGAGCACGGCTACTCCTGCGATCATCGCACTGACCACCAGGCTCAACTGTTGCAGCTTGAGCCCCTGCAGCCCCGGAAAACTACACACACTCATAACCACCAGCACGGCTTCGATCGTCGGGCTGGGGCGCCACCGCAACGCACCCAACCAAAGCAAAGGTGTTGCCGCCATAAGAATGAACAGAAACCAGCGGAAGCCCGCTTGCACCACCTCGAACCGCGCGCTGACTGTGGGGGTGAGCAGGAAAATCACGTACACGGGATAGGCAAAACCTTGTTTATCTGTGGGGTCGTCGAGCCGATTTGGATTCAACTCGCGGCCGTAGTAGCCAATCTGGATCTCGCGCGTGATCTCGGGGCTGTAGGGATCGCGATGATGCAGGAGCAACTCCCGTGCACCCAGCCACCGGGGATACAAGTCTGACAGGTTGCCGCGCGGCGTGCCACGCACAGCCGCTTCTGCCCGCTGGTGAGGCACCAGGACATGTTGGACGTAGAACCACATGCTGGTTGCAAGAACCAACCCGACAACCAGCGCAATTTGAGACTTGGGGCGCAATTTCAGTCTGGCAGGAAGACCGCTTCTGGCCGCCTCATGTTACAACGTATCGGGCATTTGGCCTTCATGCGACCGCGACTCCTCACTTCGATACTGATCGGCCTCGCCTCAGGAACCTTCTGTTGGTTTCTGTTGACGCATTTTCGGCAAGGGGCGGCTGACTTCACATGGACCCTTCGCCTCTCTCGCGCGCTCCTGGCCGGGCAGAATCCGTATGACACTTCCCTCGAGCAGTACCCGATGACAGCTGCGTTCTTTGGACTGCCGTTCGTGCGCATGCGGCCCGAACTGGCAGCCGCTTCGTTTTTCGGTGTCAGTTCGTCTCTGCTGGCCTTCGGCCTGGTGCGCGAAGGCTACCATCGCCTACTGGTCTTCCTGGCATTTCCGTACTGGGCAGCCCTTCTGACCGCGCAGTGGTCCCCAATCGTAACCGCCAGCGCCTTCTTCCCACTTCTGCTTCCGGTCACCATGGCCAAGCCGCAAATCGGGATGCCGGTTTTCCTTACTCACCTGAACCGCCGCGGAGTGATCGCCTGCGTGGTTCTAGGTCTGCTCAGTCTTGTCCTGGCGCCCAAATGGCCGCTATTGTGGATCAGGCAGTTTGGCTACTACGCTCACTTCAGTCCAATTCTGATCGTCCCCGGCTTCTTGCTCCTTCTTGCGCTATCGAAGTGGCGCGATCGCGATTCCCTTCTGTTATTGCTCACGGCCCTCGCGCCGCAGCGTTGGTTCTTTGATTCGTTCGTGCTGTGGCTCATTCCCAAGTCGCGAAGGGAAATTCTCTTAACGGCGCTGTGTAGCTGGGGTACCGGTATTCTCCGTTGGTACCACGCACCGCAGAGCTTTAACCAGGTCGGCCGCTGGACCGTAATCTTCGTTTACCTGCCCATGCTCGCAGTCGTCCTGCTGCGTGGGAACACGCGCACTGAGCAAGATAACCTCTAAGTCACGTATGCGCCCGGCTCGCACGTTCGGGGCTTCAGGACCTAGGGACGGCCGAGCACAGAGGAAATAGGCGGTCAGGTAGGAAAGCCGCTGCCTGATACCTGCTCCCTTGGTGATTTCAGCCGAGATGCCACGGGTGCGGGGCGCGGGCTTCGTTTTTACTCCCCGTGTGGAAAGGTGGGGCTGTTCGATTTCCCGGAATAATCACGTATAAATGTGCAATTAATTGTCACGGGAGCGGTCTGGGGCACTGTATGATGGACTGCGCTGAAGCCCCAAAGAAGTATCTTTCCCCCTTTAAGCTATTGATTTATAAGAATGCAGGGACGCTTCGCTTGAAGTTGTGAAATGCGACCGAAAATTGCACACGCTTACCGTGGGGTAGTCCATTCGGCATGGCCAGGAGGCACTCCTACGACCAACTCTGGTTCTGCGCCCGCAGTGCGTGTCGTTCGGAAGCTCTTGCGTAGTTCGGCGGGCCTGGCACTACGCACGCAGTGCAAAAAATCAGGATTGTCGTGTCGTAATAAGATGATGTATCGCCCAGATGTGAAAGTGCTTGTGCGGCGTTCGGACGGCAGGAGTGCGGGTGCTCCTGCAACGCTTGTTTGCAGTCTTCAGTTCAGTTTCGCTTAAGAGTTACTGCTCGCTCGGGTTCGGCCTTGGCGCTCTCTCCAGTTGTGCCTGGCTTTTTCACCGAGCGGCCACTGCAGTTTTCTGAGGAGCAGCAATGAATCGCACGCGGCTCATGATCATTGGTCTTTTGGCGCTGGGGTTAGGAGCGTTTGTCAGCTTCTCCGTGTATCGTGCTCTTCAGGCCAAAACGGCCTCCAGCAACGAACCCGGCGTGGACGTCGTCATCGCAGCGAATGATATTTCCGTGGGTTCCAAGGTTGGCGATGGCGATCTCAGAATTGTTAAGTTCCCCGCCGGCAATATTCCTCCCAACTCGTTTTCCAAGAAGTCACAAGTGATCGGGCGAGGGGCGGTGCTGCCGATCATGCGCGGCGAGTTCATTCTTCCCAACAAGTTGGCGGCCGAGAATGCGGGCTCTGGCCTGCCGGGCTTGATTCCTCCGGGAATGCGGGCGGTTTCGGTCCGCGTGAACGAAGTTGTTGCCGTGGCCGGATTTGTAGTGCCTGGAACTCGCGTGGACGTGCTCCTAACGGGCAACCCCGGTGCGGGCGGCGAACAACAGACCACGACCGTTCTTGAAAACGTGGCGGTCCTCGCCGCTGGCCAGCGGTTGGAACGCAACTCCGCGGGTGAACCCCAGGCCACTCCAGTCATAACCCTGCTGGTATCCCCTGACGATGCTCAAAAACTCACGCTGGCGAGCAACGAAGGCCGCATTCAGTTGACTTTGAGAAATCCGTTGGACACACGACAAGAGGAACTGATTTCTGTTCGTACCACCTCACTTTACCGCGGAGGTTTGCCGGTCGCCGCGCCCCCGCCTCCGAAAGCGTCGAAAACGAAAAGAGTGGCAACCCCGACGGCGCCGCCTCCTCCCAGCGTGTATCAGATCGAGGTCGTCAAAGGGGATAAACGGGAAGACCAGAAGTTCTAGAGCAACCATGCTTTCCGAGGAGGTGGAGTGGTCAGACCGCCTTCTCCTCAGGAGAGGAACGTACCGATGAAGATTTGTCAGAAGACTTTGGGTGCAGTCGCGACCGCAGCGCTCCTCGTCTCGAGTACCGCGCTCCCAGCTTCGTATCCGGCTGCCGCCCAAAACCCGCCCGTCAACGCTTCCGCTGATGCCCAGCAGGCTCCGGCTCAGCAATCGCCACCACCTGCGACTTCCCTGCCTCCGTCCAACGAGCCTCAGGGTGCGGCTCCCCTGCGGGTAATGGTGGGTAAGTCGCTGCTCATTAATACCACGGAACGGCTCAAGCGCGTGTCCGTCACGGATCCGGCGATCGCCGACCCTCTTGTGGTCACCCCGACCCAGATTTTGGTCCATGGCCGCGCTCCTGGCGAAGTTTCGCTCATGATTTGGGACGAACTGGAACGCTCGCGCAGCTTTGACTTACGCGTCGACGTCGACGTGACCGCATGCGCGGAAGAGGAAAAGCGAGTTTTTCCTGAAGAGCAAATCGACGTCACACCGTCCCGGTCTGCGATCGTTCTCTCCGGGCACGTCTCCGCGGAAGACGTGTCCACTCGCGCTGAAAAAATCGCAGGGGCTTACACTCCCAAAGTCGTCAACGCTCTGACCTTCGGGCCCGTCGGTTCCCAGGAGGTGATGCTCGAGGTGAAGTTTGCTGAAGTCGATCGCTCTGCTCTGGCGCAGCTCGGTCTCAACGTCTTCTCCACCGGGGCTGGCAACACTATCGGGAACGTCTCCACCGGACAGTTTGGTGGGGAACGAGTGTCCAGCGTTTCCGGTTCGACGAACACCAGCGTAACCATCAACGACCTGTTGAATGTTTTCTTCTTCCGGCCAGACATCAACCTCGGAGCCGCAATCAAGGCTCTGCAGACCGACAATCTTCTCCAGATTCTTGCTGAACCAAACCTGATCGCGGTCAACGGCAAGGAAGCCAGTTTCCTGGCGGGCGGTGAGTTCCCTTTCCCGATCGTGCAACCCGGCGCCGGTTTCACCGCGGTCACAATCCAATTCAAGGAGTTTGGAGTCAGGCTCAAGTTCACGCCGGTGATCATGCCGAATGGCAACATCCACTTGCACGTTGTGCCAGAAGTGAGCCAGCTGGATTTCACCAACGCTTTGACCATCTCTGGCTTTACGATTCCTGCTTTGAGTACCCGGCGCGCGGACACCGAGTTTGAACTCCAGGATGGCCAGAGCTTCGTCATTGCCGGACTGATGAACAACCAGATCACAAATGTCGTCAACAAGGTTCCGGGCCTCGGCGATATACCGATCCTGGGAAACTTTTTCAAGAGCAAGAGCGCGCAGAAAAGCAATGCTGAACTGATGGTCCTGTGCACGGCCAGAAAGATTTCGCCCACCTTACAGCCGCCGACGCTGCCCAAGAATCCGCAGCCGTTCCTGGACAAGGACAAGTTCGACGGCAAGAAGGGTACTCGTGGTCACTGACCCTGGTATTGGCCGAAAGTGCCTGATTTAATGGGTGATCTTCTGGCAGAATTAAGGTTTAAGGTAATGGGGTGGTCGTTCGAATGCCCGAACTTTCGGTGGTAATCGTCGCCGCGGACAGCGAGCAGCGAGCGGTGCTGCAGGTGCTGGTAGACGGCACGAGCGTGGCGCGTACGGTACAAAGCTCGGCAAGTTTTCCCATGGCGGCAACGGATCCCGTAGTCCGCCGCATTCACGCGGCTGCTCCCGATGTGACAATCGTCGACATTCCCACGGACAACTCGTCTGCGGCGTTACATTCCATTGAACTCCTTCATCAGGAACTGCCGGAGTGCGAAATCTTCGCCATCGGCAGCATGTCGCAGCCACAGGTCATCGTAAACGCGATGCGAGCTGGGGCGCGGGAGTTTATTGAGCGGCCTACGACCACTACCGATCTTCTCGAAGCCTTCGTACGCCTTAGCGCAGCCCAACGCAAAGGACGCAAGGAAGGTACGCGCGGCAAGGTCTTCACCGTAGTCAACGCCAAGGGTGGCAGCGGAGCGACCACGGTGGCAGTAAACCTGGCGCTCGCTTTGCAATCGGCTCACGGGAATGTGGCGCTGGTCGACTTGGCCCCTTTGGGACATGCCGCCCTGCATCTGAACCTTAAGCCGATGTTCGGTATTGCCGACGCGATTCGCAATCTGCACCGGTTGGACAATTCCCTGCTCGACAGTTTTATGACACGCCATTCGGATGGACTGCAACTCTTGGCAGGAGTGAGTGTCCCTGCCAGCGTCGAGCCGTCCACCGCTGAGTTTGCGCGCCTCTTCGACATGATGGTGGGCCATTACCGTTATGTCGTAGTGGATACCTCCACCCGGCTCGATGCGGCCACTCGCCTGGTCTCGAATTTGTCCGAGGCTACCCTGATGGTGGCGCATGCCGACGTGGCATCGCTGTGGAGCGCCGCCAGAATTCTCCAGTACCTGGGCGAGACCGGAGGCCGAGAGCGGGTAAAATTGGTCCTGAACCGGTTTCGCAAGATTCCAGGATTCAAGGAAACGGACGCGGAAGCCGCCTCGGGCGCGAAGTTGCTGTGGAAGATTCCCAATCAGTACTTCGCCGTCTCTTCCGCGATCGACCGCGGAGTGCCCTTGATGCAACAAAGCAGTACTGAGATTTCACGCTCCTTCGCCGGACTGGCCGCAACCCTGACCCAGAACGACGATGACGTGAAACGCTCAACCTGGTCGCTCTTCAAGACGGTATAGGAGATCATGCCCAACCCGCAAACCTTCGAACGTACCGAATACCAGCAGGTGAAGGCCGACCTTCACCGCAAGATCCTTGACCGTCTGGATCTGGAAAAGTTGGGCAAGAGCGCCGGGGACGCGGCCCGCGACGAAGTCCTGATCCTCATTCGAAACTCGGTGAACAGCGAAGCTGTTCCGCTCAGTTTCGCCGAACGGGAACGGTTGGCGCGTGAGATTCTGGACGAGATATTCGGACTCGGCCCCCTCGAACCGTTACTGAAAGATCCGACGATATCCGACATCCTGGTGAACCGCTTCAACCGGGTTTACATCGAGCGCTCCGGAAAGCTGGAACTGACAGGGCTCTCCTTCAAAGACAACGCGCACTTGATGCAGATTATCGACCGCATCGTGTCGCGCGTAGGACGCCGTGTGGACGAGTCCTCACCCATGGTCGACGCCAGGTTGGCGGACGGATCCCGTGTCAACGCAATTATTCCTCCCCTCGCTCTCGACGGACCGTGTTTGTCGATTCGGCGCTTCGGTCGTGATGCGATTACGGCCCGTCACATGATCGAGAACAAGTCGATCACCGAGCCCATGCTGGAACTGCTGTCGTCGGTCGTCAAGGGCCGGCTCAACGTGCTCATCTCAGGTGGAACGGGCGCCGGCAAAACTACGTTGCTCAACGTCTTGTCGGGATACATTCCGAACACGGAGCGCATCGTCACCATCGAAGACGCCGCCGAACTACAACTCAAACAGGAACACATCGTACGCCTGGAAACGCGACCTCCAAATATCGAAGGCAAAGGCGCTGTGCGGCAGCGGCAGCTGGTAATCAACAGCTTGCGTATGCGGCCGGATCGCATCGTTGTGGGCGAGGTACGCGGCGAAGAGGCGTTCGACATGCTTCAGGCCATGAATACGGGTCACGAAGGTTCGATGACCACGGTTCACGCGAACTCCCAGCGTGATGCACTGGCTCGCGTGGAAAACATGGTGTCGATGGCTAACCTCAACATTCCGGAACGCGCCGTACGCCATCAGATCGCCTCTGCCATTCATGCCGTAGTGCAGATTGCGCGTATGTCTGACGGCACGAGAAAAGTCATCTCGATCTCTGAGATTACCGGCATGGAGAGCGAGATCGTGACCATGCAGGATATTTTCGTGTTTGAGCGGCACGGCATCGATGAGACGGGGAAAGTACGTGGCGCCTTCCGCGCAACTGGGATTCGCCCGCGATTTGCCGACCGCCTCGCGTTGTCCGGGTGCCGGCTCCGGCCCGCTCTGTTCGAAGCGCTCATGGAGGTTTAGGCTGCAGGTGGTTGTTAAGAGAATCTGATGCTGATACTTATTTCCATTCTCGCGTTCGTCGTGGTCGCGATCGGATTTTTCGTGGTGGTTTCCCTTCTCGACGAACGAAATGCACGTGCGCGCTTGATCCGCGAACGTCTCAGTTCGGTGCAGAAGGCTGCGGAACGGGAACCCAGCAAAGAGCTGGCCATCCTGCGCGACGAGATGTTGAGCGAGATTCCAGCTCTCGACAACATTCTCCGCCGGTCAGAGAGAGTCAGCCAGATTCAGGACATGCTCGGTCAGGCGAACGTGGATTTTCGCGCCGGCAACTTCCTTTTGCTTTGCCTCATCTGCGGAGTGGTCCTCGGCTTCGTTCTCCTGCTTTGGGCCCGGTCATCGCAGTACGGGCCGATGTTCGGGTGGATCGGCCTCATCGTCGGCTTCTTCCTCCCGTATGGGTATGTTTCCTACCAGCGGACCAAACGGTTCGACAAATTTGAGGAGCTCTTTCCAGAGGCGATTGACACTTTGGCCCGTGCGGTTCGGGCGGGACACGCCTTTACCACCGCCTTGGAATTGATCTCGAACGAAGTCTCTGAGCCCGTCGCGGGCGAATTCCGCAAGCTCTATGAGGAGCAGAAGTTTGGTATGCCGGTACGCGATGCCCTGATGAACCTGGTAGACCGGGTGCCTCTGGTTGACGTCAAGTTCTTTGTGACTGCCGTCATGTTGCAGCGCGAAACTGGCGGCAACCTCGCAGAAATCCTTGACAATCTCTCCTATGTCATACGCGAACGCTTCAAGATCCTGCGCCAGGTGCGGGTTTACACTGCCCAGGGCCGGCTGACCATGGTGCTCCTGATGGCCTTGCCGCCGCTGATCGTCGCCGTCATGATGACCATGAACCCGGATTTCATACGGCCGTTGTTTACTGACCCGATTGGGCATTCTCTGGTGGTAGCTGGAATTACGCTGCAGACCATCGGGTACTTCGTGATTCGCAGGGTGATTCGGATTCAGGTGTAGGCATGCTCTTAGTTCTGACGATATTGATTTTCGTGACCGTCGTCCTGGTGGTGTTCTCCTTCGGGGCAGCGGCGGCGTCTCCCGCTTCAGTCCTGGGATCGCGGCTTCGTGCTTTAGGTTGGCAGCGCCCTGACGCACCGCAGAAGCCGGCGATCAAGGAGCGTATACAACAGGCGCTCGACCCTCTCAGTAAGGCCTTGCCTGTATCTCCGGGTGATGTCTCACGTACGCGTGCATGGCTGATTCAGGCGGGTTACCGTGATCCGAAGCACGTCACGGTTTACTACGGCATTCGCACTTTGCTCGCGGTCGTAGGTCTTTTCGGCGTCCTGGCTACACGCACCTACGATTCTCCGATGATTCTCGTCGGCGTGCCCGCTTTTGGTTTCTTTATTCCGCGTTTCATGCTCAAGCGTGCTATCAAGGCTCGGCAGCTGCGCATCACACTCGGTATGGCAGATGCTCTGGATCTCACCGTGATCTGCGTGGAGGCTGGACTCGCCCTGGATCAGGCCCTGATGCGCGTGGGCGAGGACTTGCGGCACGCACATCCGGACCTGAGCGACGAGTTGCACCTGGTAACACTCGAAATGCGCGCCGGAAAGCCACGGGCCGAGGCTTTGCACAACCTGGCGCAACGCACCGGCGTGGATGACATCCGCGCCCTGGTGGCAACACTGGTACAAACCGATCGTTTCGGTACCAGTATCGCGCAGGCCCTGCGCGTGCACTCAGATTCCCTTCGCACGGAAAGGCGCCAACGTGCCGAAGAGCAAGCCGCCAAAACCACAATTAAGATGGTCCCTCCCCTGGTTGTATTCATTTTGCCGTCCATCATCTTCGTCACTCTGGGACCAGCCGTGATTCAGTTGATCCGCATCTTAATGCCGGAGTCGGGTCACTGAGCCGCTGGAACCCGTGATTTTCGGAGATTTGGAGTAGCTTCATGCCGGTAAAAGTTTCCAAAGCATACGCGTTCAATCGCACCCGTCTTTCCTATCTGGCGACAGAGCTGGAAGTGGCGAATACACACTGGACGCGCTTTCGGGGGCTCATGGCCCGAGAGTCGAACACTTTCGGGGATGGACGCGGCCTGTGGATTGTTCCCTGTCACGGGGTTCATACCATGGGCATGCGTTTCCCCATCGATGTGCTTTATCTTGATAGAGAGAACGTGGTTGTACACCTCGAACAAAGCCTGGCGCCCTGGCGGTTCGCTCCGGTTCGAAGGAAGGCAAAGTCGGTGTTGGAATTGCCGACCGCAACTGTAAGTACCACAAGAACGGAAGTTGGAGACAAGGTTGAAATCGAGCTTGCAGGACGGGCCCACACAGCTGACTGAAGTTCCTCAGCTCGAAGGTCCCAAATTACTGGTGGAGTGGTCGTCGCGATGGGAGGAGTTCACATCCGCGATCGGCCCTGCCATGGGGCGATCCCCGAGGAGGCTGGCGGGCGAGGCCCGCACCGACATATTCCCCTACCGAGGTGTCCTAATAGGTTGGTTTGCCGAAATCATGGTGTTGTTAGCCCTGGCTGTTCTGCCGGCGAAGCTGGCGAGCATGCGGCCCTACGTCCCACCCCCTCTCCCGAAATATGACGTCATCTATTTCTCCGGTGACGAGCTACCCCAGACCGAGGACACGGGAGGAGCGCAAGCCGGCCGTTCCGGAACCAGCGGAGGACGAGAGGCTCACCATCGCACCCAGACAATCCGTGTCGCCCGCGGTAGTTCCGTGAGCGAGAAGATCGTCGAAGCTCCCAAACTGAATCTGCCAAAGTCTAATAGTCCGGTCGCAAACCTCCTGGCCTTCAAGGCGATTCCTGGACCCGCCCCTGCCGAAGGGCTTAAGTCATCTGCGCGATCCCTTGCCTTGCCGCAAACCGCAGTAGTTGCTCCAGCGCCCCAGATCTCAAATGATCGCCTGCGGAACGCCCCCGCACTTACCTCCAGCGTGGTTGCTCCCGCGCCCAGCACAGCTCAACTGTCATCCGCCCGGTCAGCCACGACGCCCAGCGTCGTATCAGTAGTGCCTCCGCCGGTGTCCGCGCCAGAACGTGAGGCCAACTTCGCGGCGAAGCTCACGCTCCCGGCGACCGCCGTGATCGCGCCGCCTCCGACTCATGTGACTCGCGATCTCGGTTCCCTTAGCGGACCGGAAGTGGCCGATCTGCGAAACGAAGTTGTTCCGCCCCCTGTGCAAACAGGTACGCGTACGCTCGACAGGTCTGCGGCCAATGGCCTTCCCGACAGGAACCAGGTCGTGCCACCTCCCGTGCAGGCCGGTAGCCGCTCTATGAACGGAAACATAGCTGGCGGGCTGGTCGGCACGAACCAGGTAGTTCCGCCGCCCGTCCAGGGTAGTGGCTCTACCTCTTTGTTTAGTAGGGTGTTGGGAAGCCTGATTGGAACTACCGATGTCGTCCCGCCCGCCCCGTCTGTAGGCGGCGGCACATCAACCAGCGGGAACGGAAGCGGGACCAAGGGTGGCGGTTACGGCGGTGCCATGGACCTTGGCTCAGTCTCCGCGCCCCCCAACGGCGGTGGCGGTGGAAGCGGTGGCGGCAAGGGACTCGTCGTCTCCAGCCAGCCCGGCACCACGGTCGGCATCCCCGGCAACGGTGGCACAGGATCGCTCGCCATGTCACCTTCGGGTGTAGACAAGGCTGGGTTGGGAGGCTCAGGAGGAGGCGCTGGTATTGGACACGGAAGTGGGCCGGGCAGCGGGCTCTCCGGCGAAGGCTCCGGAGCAGGGCGTGACGGTAAAGGGCCGGGCTCCGACCCGGCCGCTCGCGGCGGAATTTCTCCCTATCCAGGTACCGGAGGAGCAGGACGAGGCACCACCGGGACACCCGCGGTCGCCGGCGTCTCGGTTACGGGCGGGAGCACCATCAACCTGCCCAGTTTCGGCGCTAATGGTTATGACCCCAACCTGCCCGGACGTTCTTCGACTGGCGGTGATCGGCGAGCCCTTGACATCACCGTCGTAGGCACTTCGCGCTCGGGCGGAGCCTTCAACTACTACGGAGCCCTGAAAGGGGACAAGGTTTATACCAAATACATCAACACGGGCGCGGGCACCGCGGTCATGCAGTTTGCGGACCCCAGCTCCGCGAATCACACCTATACGGAAGACCTGACCGCGCCAGAGCCGATGCGTGTCGAACTTCCAACCGGCCTGCACAAATCTAGGTTGGTTCTGGCCTGCATTCTTGACCGCTCTGGCCAGCTCCGGAACGTACGCGTACTGGAGAAGGGCGGACCGGAAATGACCAACAAGATTCTTGCCTCGCTGCCCAACTGGAAGTTCCAGCCCGCTTTGCGCGGTAGTCAGCCCATCGAAGTTAACGCTATTCTCGGATTCAATATCGATACGCGCTGATTGTGGCTGCCGGGAAACCTCAAACCCAAACCCCAAGGTGAGCTGGCGGGACCTATCTTTCAGGATTGCCCACGCGATGAAACAAAATGGCGGCGCCATCGTCGTACGCCACTCGCCACTGCGTTTCTTCCTTAAGGGTACCCGCCAACGATGTGTTTGGCGGCAGCAGCACCCAGTTGACTTGCCAGCTGTCCAGAATACCGTCCCAGCCAGGGCGAACATGAATGAGTTTCAGGTAGTTTCTTAGGAAGTCCTCGCCGTACAGGTCGTGGCGGTCATCCACCACGACTTTCAATTGTGGATACAGGCGGTAGATCAGGTATCCGCCCCAGTAGTCCGAGGTGAAAATCGGTTCGCGCACTTGTTGCCGGGCAAGAAAATCTGCTGCCTGCACCGGAAAACGTTGCTCGTCAAATCTCGCATTCAGAATCTGGTCTGAGCCCAGGCGGCCATGGTGCAAACACACCCATAAGCTCAGCGCCATCACGACAGCCGGCCATAGGTGGCCCACCATACCAAATTCCATTCGTCCCATCCGCTGGGAAAAATCTTCTACTCGAGCGACGAGGTTCCGCAGTCGTGCAGAGGACTCCTCAGACCTTCCAAGATCAATAATGCATGCTGAGAGCGTCGGCGCTGCAATCAAGACCAGCAGAATCGAGCTGACGGGAATGTTGCGCGAAGCATATAGCCCGGCATAACTGGCAAACACCACCACCAGAAGAGAACTGAGGCGCGTCCGATTTCGCCCCACGGCAAGAGTGAACAACGTAATCAGAATCAACGCTGCGAAACATTTCTGCGCCAGACCGTGGAAGTTTGGCGACTGAAATTCGTCAATGTGGTCCATCAGAAAACGGTTCGAGAGGTACTTGTAGATGTGGATGTGGAGGTGGTAGCCGTAAGGATTCAGCAGAGTCGCGAGAGCGCAAAGACTACCCACGAAACTTAGAGCCCGAAGGCGCTTGTCCGCCGCGGCACACTCGTCCATGGTGTCACTTCCGAATCGCTCCATCAGCGCCGCTCCCAGGTAAAGCCCCAGCAGCACGAAACCCAGGAGGAACGCGCCGTGCACGTTCACCCATATCAGCATGAGGAGCGGCAGCCATAGAAGCCTCTTATCCCGGCCGCCGGGAATTGCCTCCGCTTCCGTCATTTCGAGAATTCGGAACCAGACTGCCGCCAACAGCCAACTCAACACGTGGGGACGGGCAAGGAAATGTATGGTGGAGGCCGAGGCCGCAACTAACAGAAACAATACTGAAATAGGCAGATTCGCGCCTTTCGCCAGCATCCACCTGAACACCAGCGCGAAAGTGAATGCAATAATCAGTGAACTGAAGAAGACGACGCCATTCAAGCCCGCTACGTTGTAGATCGCTCCAATCACAACATCGTAGAGCCACTCCCAGGCGTACCACGGCTTTCCACTCATGCTTGAAGAAAACGAGTCTTCGCGCGGCAGTACATGGGTGCTCAGTATTTGTTGGCCATTGCGCACATGCCAACCAATATCGGCGTCGCTCAACAACCGGCTGGATAAAATTCCAAAGGTGAGGGCAACCAGGAGTAGTACGAAGATCAGGTCACTGACCGAAGGGAGTATGGCACGAACCCAGGTTGGCGAATTGGAAGACTTCCCCACAATGCTTGTGCGCTGTACCTGTGCCGGTCCTTTCGGATATTCCAGAACGACTGGCGTAGGTTTTGAATCCAAGATCGGCTCCTGCCTCTGACGGGGCCATGTTATCTGATGTAGCGAAAAAAAAGCATTCTTCGTGTCGAAAAAGTCGCCTTACTGGGCGTCGGCTGATTAAGGCCGGGTTAATGTCTGATCCGGGTCGTCAGCCAAACTTAAGGATGCCAATACCCTATTCCCACGCGCATGTGGTGCAGCAACTCGTCAGGGATGCACTCCGCCAGCGCAATCCCCAGCGCCGCATGGACGACTCCCAGAGGAATCAGGTTGCGATAGCGGCGGAACGCCTCACAGAAGAACAAGGCGCCCAGGAGAGTCCCAACCGTCAGTACGGGACTTGGCCAGTGTGTGCCAGCGAATAGTAGGCTTGACAGAAAAACTGCTCTCTTTCCCCCCAACAACGTTTCTAGTCTCACAAAGAAAAACGCCTGCAGGATGAACTGCTGGATTAGAGCCCAGACAGCATACTCCACGATGGAATGCAGTTGCGGCCATGCAGGATTGGCAGGTACCGGTAGCCCCAGAGCGAGAGTCCCTCCAATGATCGCCGACACCAACACGAGGCCCAGAAGCAGAATCGGTACGGTTCCGTTTCGTTTGGGAGCTAGTCCAAGTTCAGTTTTTGAATATCCCGGACCATACGTGAAATACGAGATCGCCAGTACAGACAGGGTTAGAAACAGGCCGTCATAAAAGCCCGCCTTCGACCACAGGGTCGCTTCAATCAGCCCGAATCCGATCACGACTTCAGCCACAGTGGACATGGCATGCCCACGCGGGGCAAACCCTGTCCCAAAACTCTTCCCTGTTTCTGGGAGCGAAATCGACGGTTCGGGTCGACAATCCTGAGGGAAACTTTTGGAGCCTACAGCCATCCTCCGAATCTTATAAGTGTACGAGATGAACATCAACAGCACACCACGGGTGGTGATCGTTGGCGCTGGTTTCGGAGGGCTCACAGCGGCGCGGGCGCTTGCCAGATCTCCACTCCAGATCACAGTTATCGACCGCAAGAACCATCACACCTTCCAACCGCTTCTCTATCAGGTTGCTACCGCTGGACTGTCGCCCGGCGAAATCGCAGCTCCGATTCGCTGGATCTTGAGCGGACACTCGAATGTTGAAGTTCTGATGGAAGAAGTCACCGGCCTGGATCTCGACCGGCGGCTTGTCCAGATTTCGTCCAAAGAAATTCCCTACGACTATCTGATCGTCGCCGCAGGCGCTAGCCATGCCTACTTCGGCCACGATGAATGGGAACCGCTCGCCCCGGGATTGAAGACGATCGAAGATGCCTTGGAGATTCGCCGCCGTGTGTTGCTGGCCTTCGAACTCGCGGAACGGCAGGCGGTCGAGACCGGGCACCAGACTGACCTGAACTTTGTCGTGGTCGGCGCTGGCCCTACGGGCGTCGAACTGGCTGGCACTCTGGCCGAAATATCGCGCCACGTGCTGGCTCACGAGTTCCGCAAGATTGATCCCACCAGCACTCATATCATTCTGCTCGAAGGCGGACCGCGAGTGCTGCCCGCTTACTCCGAAGATCTATCGCGCAGTGCGGAAGAGCAACTGAAAAAACTGGGCGTAGACGTCCGCACCTCGACGATGGTGACGGGGGTGGAATCCGGTGCGATTCGCGTTGCAGAAACGCGGCTTCCGGCAGCTGTCATCCTCTGGGCAGCCGGTGTGGCCGCCTCCCCTTTGGGCAAGAAATTGGGCGTGCCCGTTGACCGCGCTGGGCGCGTCCTGGTTCAACCGGACCTGAGCCTTCCCGGCCATCACGAAGTTTTTGTAATCGGCGATCTAGCCGCTCTGAAAGATGCCGAAGGCAAGATGCTTCCCGGAGTCGCTCCCGTAGCTATTCAAGAGGGCAAGTATGTCGCGCGAACGATTTCCCGCGAACTTCAGGGCGAGCCACGAAAGAATTTCCGCTATCTCGACAAAGGCAGTCTCGCCACGATCGGTCGCGCCGCGGCCGTGGCGCAGTTCGGGAAGATCCACATCTCCGGCTTCATCGCCTGGCTCGCATGGCTGTTCATTCACATCTTTTTCCTCATTGGCTTTCGGAACCGGATCATCGTGCTGATCCAGTGGGCATGGTCGTACCTGACTTACGAACGCGGAGCACGGTTGATCACCGGCAGCACAGACTTGCCGGGTTGGACGGCTTCACATCGGGTAGGTTCCGCTTCGCCAGCGAGCCTCGAAGAGGAAAGTCCTAGGGACGTGGCGGTCTGACCCAGATATCCTGGAGCCAGGAAGTCTGAGCGGAATCGCTATAATCTAGCTGTCTTGAAACGAATCTGGCTAACTTTGTTCTTCCTGGCTCTGACGACCGGCGCTCCTCCTGCAGGGAGTGCCCAAAACCTCCCCAATACGGGCCAGACGCTGGTAGTTTTCCCGTTCGAAAATGCTTCTCATGTTCCCGGCCTGGCGTGGATCAGCGAATCCTTCCCCGAATTGCTCGGCGAACGATTGGCCTCGCCAACCCTCTATTTCGTGGGACGTGACCAGAGACTCCAGGCTTACGATCGCGGC
>Ga0075017_100000416_pt1 | contig 23480 bp, 29 predicted proteins | sample AleBraG_ABR_2012_FD_71475 | JGI IMG/M metagenome (GOLD analysis project Ga0075017, IMG submission 71475) | Freshwater sediment microbial communities in response to fracking from Pennsylvania, USA - Alex Branch Run_MetaG_ABR_2012 | ecosystem: Environmental > Aquatic > Freshwater > Creek >... | reverse complement strand
ATATAATTAATGGAAAGAGATACTTACAAATAAATAAATGGCAAGAAAGAGCGCGGACAAATGAAAGTAGATATCCTGCATTTGAAGGCAATCCGCAGCCAACCGCAGCGCAACGCAGCGATCCGCTGCCTTCAGAAGCCATCGCCATTAGTCCAAAGCCATCGCCGATGCCTGCGGCATCCTGCGCTTCGCTGCCTTCGGCTTTGGATCGGGAAGATTTCAAGGCGGCTTGGGAAAGATGGCTCTCGCATTTAAAGCAGCTTCAGATTGCGCTGACAGGTCAGGCGCGGGATTTACACCTCAAAGCATGTTTGGAATGGGGGGCGGATTTTTCAATTATTTGCATCAATCATTCAATCGCGGGAAACTGGAAAAAGCTTTATGCTCCAGACGGCGAACAAATCAAGGAGGCTCCAAAGGTATTAGATCCTATCGAATCGTTGCGCCTGGGTCAACTGGTGAAGGAATTTAGGGCAGGGAATTTAACATCAGATCACTTTAAAAACGGCCATGAAAGCGATCAGGCTAAAATTAACCCATTGCTTGAGCAGCCAGAACGTATCAAATTACACAATTTAATTCATGGAACAAATTATTAGCAGCTAAGCGAGCAAGCAGGTGCGCTATTAATATAATTATATGACTAAATCACTTGATCAAAACTGGATTGATTGGGAGGCTTATGCTTTTGGCTATAATTATGGCTCAGGCGAGGGGCACATCTTTCCAGCCCTTAAAACATTCTTGGCCGCTTGTCCAATGGACGGATCTTACGATTATAAACAGCTCGAAACAGCTCTAACTCCTACAGTCGCTTGGCTACTCATTAACAGGCTATGCGCTCATGATCTGGATATGCTCGAATATGGCACGTCTCCTCGCTTCGGATGGCTCACAGACCGCGGCAAAGCACTTAAGCAATACCTCGACAATAAAACAGCCGAACAGCTCTACGAGCTAATGTCGCATAGCTCAGACGATCATCATTATTGCACTCCTGACTATTGTAATTGTGGCCCTCAAGGATTTCAAGAAGGCGTTAAATGTAATAACCCATTCTGGAATAAATGAACGATCTAAAATATGGACTATAAAACATTGATAAGCGAGGATTTCAAGAAAGCCGCAAGAATGCTTAAAGAACTCATGGACGAATGCGAGAAGACAACCGTTGGACGCACTTGCGCCGGATCATTCGATGCAAACAAACAAATGGAAAGAAAGATTGATCCTCCTGTTGGATGGAAAGAAAAAACAGAGGCTCGTGAGTGGATTTTTAAGGGATGTCCCGATTAAAAGACAATCTTTATAGCTTAACCACTTAGGACTTCACGCTTGACTTTTTCGCTCCCCCCTTGTAGATATGCGCCACGCATGGTAACTCGTCAAATTTTACTCAAACGTGCTCAATCTTTAAGGAAGAAAATGACTCCATCAGAGCTTAAACTGTGGAGGATTTTGAGATGTAGAAATCTCCAAGGATTTAAATTCAGGACTCAACATCCCAGAAATGGTTTCATTCTTGATTTCTATTGCCCAAAAATGCAATTAGCCATTGAACTTGATGGTAAACATCATTCCCAGGTGCCACAGCAGTCTTACGACTCTTATCGCTCCAGTAAACTGCTTTCAACAGGAGTCAAAGTCATTCGCTTTACAAATCAACAAATAAGTAAGTCATTCAACGAAGTTTTAAATGATATTAAACAACAGTTGTCAATTCGAGCTAAAGAACTTGGATTTGAGCAACTTTATGAGCCTTCAGAAGAAGATTTAAAGATTTGTGAAGAAATTGAGAACCAACGTAAATAGCACAAGCTTGCACCCTATTGATCTATGTTATTGCCAATCTTACTCAGTCTCATCATCATCTCCATCCATTACTCCGGCCTTGAATTGTAAATAATCTCTTGACAACATTCGCAAAGTAAGTAATTGTCACCTCATGCAACACCTGATTAACAGGTATTAATCTTGTGACTGATGCCCTCTCATCTTAACAAGCCTAATCGTAAAAAAAGATTCTACGATGATCAAGGTGTCGAGATTAACGCAAAATTAAAGAAAATGGGCGCAGCTTATCCTACTACTTTAAACGAGGATACGCTTGAAACTATTGATAAGTGGTCTGATGAACTTGATAGTCAAACAGCATCAATGGTTTCTAAAGCAGTTTCAACTTATAAGCCAAAGACCAAGAAACCGCCCAAGCTAACTCAGCAAATCCTTTTTGCCATAGCCAAGAATATGGCTAGATACAGCATGAGCTTGGAAGCTTCGGCAAGTTGTGAAGGTGTAAGTAAGAAAACTTTGTATGAGTGGATTGACTCAATTGAAGGATTGGGTGACGCTCTCGCGCGTGCGCGAGAAATTGGACAGAAAGATTTGATCCGAGCATTGCTCAATCACGATCAGTTATCAGAGCGTGGAATCATGTTTGCGCTTGAGCGTCGGCATCGTAAAGATTGGGGCAATCACACAAGCCTGGAAGTATCCGGCCAGCTCAACCACATTCACATTACGCCAGAACAGTCACAACAGCTCACCCAAAGCTGGCAAGCATTTGAGCAAAGGAATAAGCAGGTAATAGATACTCAAGTAACTAGGATTGAGGATGTTAAGCCAGAAACAAGGGCTGATTAAAGATAACTTATGTTGGGCGCAATAGATTACTACTTGACAAACGTCAAGGCTAACCAGCTTAGTCAAGCTAGGAAGGAGGGTGCTCCATCCCCACAGCAATGGGGTGGTGACCATCCCTCGAGGGGTAGGGGTGGTATCCCCCCTACGCCAGATTTACCTTTAGAGGGGCCATAACCTATCGCTACAACTTATAAGCTTTATTCACCATTATGAACAAACCCTTTGATATGGCCTATCCTGATAGTGACAGGACGATTATTTCATGGGTTGAGAAGGGCGAATGGAAGGAAGTGCCAGATCCTGAGGCTGCTAATCGGGTTTACGTTTACCATCCGAACATTTATCATTGCATAGTACCAAAGCCAAAAGTTTGCAGCAAATCCCCCAAGATTGATTCACCATGATAAAGCTTAATTACAGCATTGATAACAGGGCAACAACACGATTCTTTGAAAGCCTGGTGGAATTGGATCGGTTTGTTAAGACGAGGAATGATGCGGGGTTTACGGTGACGGTTAAGGAACAAAGGCCAGCGACGGAGGATGAGTATATGGAATGGCAGGTGGAGCAGGCGAGGAAAGCGACGAAGGCGTTGGGAGAAGCCAATCAGCGCAATACTCCGCCTGCGGAAAGTTCTGGTACTTGGCGTGGTACAATGCAAAAAACTTTTACACCGTTGGCGAAGCAATGACTGAAGAAATAAATCCAGTGGAAGAGGCTAAGATTTATTTGCAGGATAATGTATTGCCGGATGAGACTGTAGGCCACATTGAGGCATTGATGGGTTACATAGGATTTTTGGAAGATCAGATCATGCCAAGGATTAAGGAAGTACAAAACAAACAAAAGGAAAGTTAGAATATGGGAGTAACGACAACGAGTAATCAGGTGGAAGATGTGACGAAAGCGACTTATGTTTCAGATCCGATGGCGGAGAAACGCAAACCGGGCAGGCCAAGGTTTGAGAAGGTGATCGAAGATGAGCAGGAAAAGCATCTTGATTCGATTGCCAAGGAAGAGACGGTTAAAGCACAACAGGCGATGCCTGGGGCTTCTTATGGATCGGCTACGCCGAGTGACACGGCCAAGTTGATGAATATGAATGTGGTTGAGGTGGCGAAGAGGATTGGGACGGGGCGATTGATTTCATTGAACAGCCGGAAGTTTGCGGTGATTAGTGGTAATGCGGATGGAACGGTGCAGGGCGTCGCCTTGGATGACATTGGCACGACGATGAACCGGATTATGCAGAACGGGGATAACAAGCGGTACAAAGAGACGTACGGGGAGAATTGGCTGGCTGATGTTAAAAGAGGGGTATTGCCTGCTGAATGGGAAAAGGAATTGCCGATTGTTCGATTAGATCCAAGCATGAGCGATGATAAGAAAAAAGAGCAAGTAGGTGTCTAATCCCTTTGAAGGCATTGACCCGCGCTGTACTCCGGTGGGGTTTGCTCAATTGCAGCTTCGGTTGAATTTATACAGGTGGCAGGAGTTGGTTCTGTGGGATTTGGGGTTGAGCGATATTCCGGTGGCTTTGGCTGCTGCGAATGGATCGGGCAAGACTTCAACCATAGCGGCTCCGGCGTTGCTTTGGCATTGTCTGGCTTATCCGGGTAGTGAGGTTGTTACGACGGCGGGCGTGTTCCGGCAGGTAAAGGAGCAGCTTTGGGGCCAAATCAAGAGGTTTCATGGCAGGCTGGGGGCTGATTGGGAGATTAACGAAACGGATTTGACTTATCGACCAAAGGGTAAGGCGGCTTCCAGGGCTTTGGGATTTACCACGGAAGACCCTTACAAGTTTGAGGGTTGGCATGGTGGGGACAGTGGTTATTTGATGGGTATATTTGATGAGGCGAAGGCCATCCCGGATGCTATCTTCGATGCATGGCAACGGTGTAATGCCAAGAGCAAAAAGCGTACTTTGATCATGTCAAGCACTGGTGAAAATTTGGGTTACTTTGCTCGGTGCTTTGGTGAAAAGAGCCATCTTTTTGGAACGCATCGGGTGCAGGCCAAGGATTGCCCGCATTTGAAGCCGGAAGAGACGGCGCAAATGATTGCCGAATATGGCCGGGAACATCCGCTGGTTAAGTCAGCTATTTTCAGTGAGTTTTACGAGGTGGACGGCGATAAAGTGGTTATTTCATGGTCAATTTTAAATGAGTGTTTGACTAATCCCCCGATCCATTTTGGCCGGGATAAGTATGCGTTTATTGATTGGGCAGCCGGCGGCGATGAATGTGTGGTAGCGGTAATGGAGGGTAACAGGTGTTATGAGCCGTTCTGCTGGAGATCGTCTGATACTAATATGAGCGTAGGTAAAGCCATCAAATATTTGAGAGAAAAAGGGGTTAGTTGTGATAACACATTTGCGGATGGTTCGGGTATGGGCAATATGGCCATGAACAATCAGATGCGCTTGATGGGTTTTCCAGTCATGCCAGTATTGAATAATAGCCCAGCCCGGAATAGTAAACGCTTTGCCAATCGTGGGGCTGAGATTTGGTTCAAGGCTTCTGAGGCAATCCGTAATTGCAAAGTGATTTTGCCCAAGGATAAAAAGACTCATTCCCAGATGCAAGCCAGGCGTCAAAAGCCTTCCCCATCCGGTAAAGATGGTTTAGAGCAGAAAGACGAGATGAAAGAAAGAGGATTGGACAGCCCGGACAGGGCTGACGCAGTTTGCGGGGTAATCGCTTGTTCCGGGTTCTTTAACCAGATTGGTAACAAGACAATGGAATATACCAATGAACAGGACAGTTTTACCTATCAGCAGGAGTATGGAGCTGATCGTAAGGGCATGGAAGGGTTCTATGCCGGAATATGAAGGCATTACAACTTGAGCCTTGGATTTGGGTGATTACGCCATTAGGCGAAGGTCGGGCTATAATTTGGGCTGATCCCGGTATGGATCATAATAGTTATTTTTTGGTTATCTTGAGTGATACAGGTCAATTCAAGCATTTTGATACCAATGATGTTCGCTGCTGCGAAAATCCTACTTACAGCATCAAAAGACCCGCTTTTCCCTGATTTACTTTAACGATAAAGTAAATTCTTGACAGTCTGGTTAGGCAGGCGTAATTCTTTCGCAACAAAGAACGCTTTAATGCTCCTATTTTCTAAATTTGGCGCGGTTCACGACAAGAAATCAGGATTGGAGGTGACAAGAGAAAAGTTTCCAGTCATGCAAATCCTCTTGCGAGGGGAAGCATTAGAACCGCGCCGCCAACTTGAAAGTTAAAATATGGCCTTAGCAAATGGATCATCTTCACCAATTTCTCTCACTCTTTCAACTGGTGGTAATGCGTTTTGCAGATTTCGATCAGTAGGCCGCGCCGATGGCATGATGGTCAATAACACGACCGGAGTAAGTATTCAGTTGATTTGGGATGGTGATCAGGGCATTGCCAATGCCAGTAATTCTTCCCCGACAATTGATGCTTTGATAGTAGCCAATGGTCAATCCTGCCCCATTGCAGGCATAACTAACACGAGCCAGGTTTGGTGTTCAGTTTCAGGCGCAACCAATGGTGGTCAGGTTGTTTCAGGAGATTACTATCGAGGCTTGGATTAAGCATGGCCTATTGGCCGACAATTTTAGGCGGTGGAGGTTCTGGATCAGTAATACCAACGCCTACTCTGCTTGGTTATCCATTGGATATTTGGGTTGCACTTAGGACGGACGGTGTTTCTGGTAATGGTGCAATAACCAATCCCTATAATTTATCAACTGCTGCTTTAGTAGATACATTTTTTAATACGACTTTGCCAGCTCTTGCGCCTAGCGGGGGAGCGCATATTCATTTTGGCCCCGGAACATTTCCAACTTACGGTTCTCCTAATAATTTTAGTTCAGTTGCTCATGGATTTAATTTGCCGGGAGGAAATTGGTATGAGGGGGCCGGCCTGACGTTATCTACGATTCAGCAGTTCGCATTGCCTGACAGCGGACAGATTGTAATGTTTCAGACGCTTGCGACTACGGACAATAAAAACACACGGATTAGCGGATTTACCTTTGATGCGAATTGGCCGACTTTGGGATCAGGTTCACCTCCATCGACCAGCGTTGCTAACTTTCTGGAGATTGATGGGACGACAGGGTGCGAGGTCTTTAATTGCGCGTTCAAGAACGGATACGGAAACTTCGCCAACGGACAGGAACATTTCGGATGCAAGATTTCATCCCCAACGCTTTCGGGAATCGTCACGGCCCTTACCAATGCATCGATTCACAACTGCTGGTTTTCGGCCTTTCAAGGGGATTATGGGACGGCCTGCGATATTTTCTCGCTCGGAGCAAATGGTGGATCGACAACGGTGTACAATGCTAATTCGTCGATCTACGAGAATTACTTTGAGAATTATAATCATCTGCAATTCTCGTCGGCTACCAACACGAATTGCGGCTGCATCGGGGTGACTGGATCGGGCTTTAGCATCTACGGAAATCGCGCCACGAACTGCAACAAGTTCCTCTATACTGAAGGCCCGATTTCGCAGCTTCAGGCCCACAATAATATTTTGCGCGGCATCATCATCCAGGCGTTCAATTTTAATATATCAGGGTCGAACATATCGCTGAATCTCGACACCTCGGACAACTTTATTGAGATGAGCACGATGCCATTGAGTACCGGCAGCAACATCAACAACCTGAAGGCGGCCTTCAACGGGTTCGGCAGCAGCGCGAGCAATGCCACGCGCTACCGGATTAAGCGAAACACCGTCGTCTGGAAACAGGGAACGGTGGCAACGGCTACTAGATCACGTAACGGTTCAAACGTGGCTACGGTCACGTTCAGCACGGCCCAGAACTATCAGACTGGCGACATTGTGGACACGTCGGGTTTTAGCGGTACAGGTTACAATTTAGGATATGTTACAGTTACTCGTAATAGTTCAACTAGTTTTTCGTTTCCCTCGACTGGATCTAGCGAAGGATCGACAGCCGATACGGGGGGTCATCTGGACTGCTCGACCGGCGGTTTCTTGCTCAATAGCGGAACGGCTTTCCTGGTGGACATTACGGACAATCAGGTCGATTCCAAGCTCTATAGTGTCTTCGCCTATACGGCTCCGTTGACGTTTGTTTGGCATGATAATCTGACTGAGACAGGTGCGCCAATCACGCTTCAGCCCGGTACGTCAAACACGCTTCCATCGGAAGTGCGTTGGGCAGCTGGTTCAAACGTAACGACCAATGGCTCCAATCTCGTCGCGGCTTATACCCATGCATCGCTCATTTACCCCAACGGGGCTGCACCGTCAGCGACAAATCGGGTTTCTCTGATGATTCCTGCCGGTAATTACACAGTTACGGCCGGAAATTCTTCCGGAACTGCGACGGGATCATTGATTGCTTCAAATAATTTTATTGATTTTATTGGTCAGGGTAGTCGGGATGATACAATTATTACCAGTTCGGCGCAGACATTTACAATTGCCAGTTCAGTATCTGATTATCGACTTAAAAACTTTCAGATAACTACTTCAGATGGATCAACGGTAGGAAGTCAGGATAGCAGCACAACTGCAGCTTATTGGCCTTTGGGAAGTGGTGGAACAGCCATTATTTTGGAAGATATGCGTTTTAACGGGGCCGGTACTTATAATGCATGGCGTGGAGGCCAAGCATTTAAGGGCCAGGCAATCCGGTGCGATTGGGCTAATGGTGGATGGCCAGGCCACTCGAATGGTAATTTAGCCAATGGTGCTATAATTGATAATTGTACATTAGGTAATAATGATACTAATTATTTAGGAGGCACGGCACAATCGTATACTATTAAAAATTGTAATTTAGCTTATAGAATTTCTTTTTTTAATGGAAATATTGGAGTTATAGATCATTGTACTATTAATGTAGTTACAACCAGCAGTCATTGTATTTATGAAGCTGGATCTAATAATACAACGGCGGGTGGAGTGACCAGATATTGCACCCTCATTCCATTATCACCTGGAAAGGTTTATATTAATAATGGTGGTACTCGATCTACTTCAATTGTTCAGTGCAATTTATTTAGTGCATTGGATTCTAGTATAACAAATTCAGTTACAACTCCGTATAATGTTGTAGATAGTCATATTCTTCAATAATTTATGTCAACTGGTAATCCCATACTTTTAACGGATATTGATTGGTATGACACTGGATCTCTATCGGTTATGCCGATGCGGACTATTTTTGTTCAAACGGCAGATGGTACGGCTGGAAATTCCACCTCTGAAACAAATTTAGATAGTACGGGAGTTGGAACGAAGGTAATTCCGGCCAATTGGTTTATAGCTGGGCGTGGATTACATGTTAAAGCTAATGGAATTATAACTAATACCGCAACTCCAAACTTAACTATTAAGTTCAAGTTTAATGGTACAGTCATGGCCGCAACAGCAGCTAATGCTACGGTGGCGATTACAGGGACAACCAATTGGTACGTTGATTTCTTAATGACTTGCCGAGTTGCTGGTTTGACATCAACCAGTTATTCAGTGGGTGCTTTTGAATATTTCAGTACAGGATTAGTTAATGCTCAATACGATATGACGGATCAGGGAAGTGCATTTAGTAATGCTGTAACGCTTACTTGCGGGCTGACTGCTGCATGGGGAACCTCGAATGCATCGAACACCATGACATGCAAAAATTTGATAGTTAACGCATTTGGAATTTAAATTAAAACTTGACAAATAATCAAGCAAAACTACAAATAACTTTAACGATAAAGTAAAATATGGACTGGTCATTATCAGGCGTACCCGGTAGAGAATATGTTATTCCTTTGGCAAGGGCTGTTAATGCTACTTCAACGCCTACCTATAATATTGATGATTCTGTTTATCTTGCTGTAAATCAGGCCACTGGAAAATTGCTGGTTGATATTGGTTCAGGGGGAACTTCCGGCACTCAGTATGTTAGTCCGACTACTGTTACAAATCCAACTGGTACGTTGGCAATGGCTCAGTATCTTTCGGGAGCGACGACATTAACCAATGGTCAAGTTTTTACTAATTTAGTAGATGCTAGCGGAAATCTTTTGGTAAATGTAGCAGCTGGCGGCACAAGTGGCGTTGTAACTCAAAGTTCTGGTACTCCCGGTAAAAGCGGAATGCTGATTCAGGGAGCGGTAACAACGGCCAAACCAACTTATACCACAGGTCAAACAAATCCTGTTTCGATGGATGTTAACGGATTAATCCGGGTTTCTCTTGCTGATACACCTGCTAATACAAATAAATTTTTAGTTACACCTGATTCAGTTGCGCTTCCAGCTAATCAATCGGTTAATGTTAATCAGATTGGAGGTGGAGCAATTGCTCTTGGTCTTACCACAATGGCGGCAAGTATGCCGGTCGTTATTGCTAGTAATCAGACTGCCATTCCAATGTCGGGAACGGTTACTGCCAACGCTGGAACGGGTACTTTTAATATTCAGGCGAATGCTTCGACAAATTTAGCTCAAGTTGGCGGGGCTGCTATTGCCCTTGGAGCCACTACAATGGCAGCTTCGATGCCGGTAGTAATCGCTAGTAATCAAAATCCTATTTCTGTTGGGGTAACGAATACTACATTTCCATCTACCCAATCAGGTACTTGGACGGTTCAGCCTGGAAATACTCCCAATAGTACGCCTTGGCTTGTTTCACTTCAGCCCGCCACATCGGGTGGTTGGTCAACTAGTTTTGCCGCAACTTTAACAAATGTGGCAGTTCAGGCAAAGGCTTCAGCGGGTCAAGTAGGCGGTTGGTATGTTTATAATCCGAATACGGTTGTTTCTTTTATTCAGATTTTTAATGCCACAGCTGCAACGGTAACGGCAGGAACTACGACTCCAACCATGTCGCTTGGTATTCCAGCTTCATCGGGCGCAAATGTAGAATTTTCAAACGGAATAGCATTTGGAACGGCAATTTCATATCTGGCCGCAACGACCGCTTCAGGTGGAACAAATCCAACAACCGCGCTTGTTGCTAATCTTATTTATAAATGAGAATGTCGATTACAAAATGGGTTTCTGATACTTGTAATTGTGAAATACAATATCAGTTTGATGCGGATTTGCCGCAAGAAGCCAGGACTCATGAAGCTATCGATTCTGTTCCTTGTGAGCATCATAAATCTTCCAGTCATAAGGAAGTCCATTTTTCAGCTTGGCGGGATAACGCATATCGGCAGGCATGTCGTGAACAGGTGGCTAAAGATCACGGTCTAAAAAGTCATGAAGAAGTCGAAGGTAATTTTGATGAAAATAGAAATCTAATATTATTTCATCCTGATGTTCATGCAGATAAAATTGATCAATCCATTTCCAAAGTTAAAAAGCCAACCGAAGGGCTTAAATAATGGCAACGGTTCTTTTGTGTTCTTCGCTAAGAACCGCTGGATTAGCTACAAGTTCAACCAACAATTTTAATGTTGGTATGACCCAGCTATCGACTTCTACAACGGAGGCAAATAATCAATCAACTTGGCAAACTCCAGGTACAGCTTCGGGCCTTTATCTTCGCCTTGGTTCAAATGGAATTTCCGCTACATCGACATTAAGAACAAGAATTAATGGGTCAAATGGTTCTCAGGTTATTTCAATTACAGCTTCCACATCGGGAGAATTTCAGGATTTAACAAATTCTGATTCTATTTCTGCAACGAATAAGTTATCTGCCCAGATGATCAATGGAGGAACTGGAACCACTATTACCAGTGATACAATTTCATTTTTGTTTTCTGCCAATACCAGCACAGCAACTAGAATGATTAATTCGGGTTCTTCCGCACAGACGTTGAATAATTCAACTCGATTTGTAGCAATGGCTGGAGGTTTGGCATTTGGAACAACAGAGGCGAATCTTCAATATAAGATTAAAACTGCCGCAACCATGAAAAATTTAATGGTTAACGTCAGTTCAAATTCCAAGACAACCTGTACGGCTGGAAGTCGTAAAAATACAGGAGCGGGCGCTTTGACAATAAGTATTACTGCGTCAACCACTGGATTTTTTGAAGACATTTCTAACTCCGATTCAATTGTTGTTAATGATCTTTACAACTATTCGTTTTTATTTGGAGCTGATGCAAATTCGATAACCGTTGTTGGAATGGCATCGGACATGATTACAACAAATAACACGTCCCATATGCTTGTCTCAAAGAATGGGCAAACTTTGAATGTTAACACTTCTAGTGTTATTGCATTGACCGGGGCAGCTGGAGTAGTAGCCGCAGAATCAGATGCACAGGCAAAGGCATTGACAAATTTAACAGCTTCTAATTTAGCTGTTTTTCTTAATGCCAATACCGTTACAGGTGCATCAACTTGTACGTTTAGGAAAAATACGGTTAATGGAAATCAATCTGTAAGTATTACATCGGCCACTTCCGGTTATTTTGAAGATGTTTCAAATACAGATATTTGCTCTTCAACTGATGAAATAAATTATCAGATAGTAACGGCAACTTCAGGTGTAAGTATGTCATTAAATACAGTTGGTTTTTTAGCAACTTATCCATCAGGTCATCAAATGGCTTTGCTTGGATGCGGAGCATAAAATTTTAGATAGAAAAATAAACAAAAAACAAAAGAAAGAAAAATAAAATGGATACACGTTTCCCTGGCGGTATGTTAGCTCAGAAATCAGCAATTTTTTTAACCAATTCTGGATCAAATATTGATCTAGTTCCAGGCGGCATTCCCATGATTAATGCTGGCGGAGTTCAGCGATGGGTTCCTATTCGTTGTGATGTTTCAGTTACTCCGGTTTCAAGTGAATATCTGCCTTCAGCAGGTTATGGAACTTTTGCAACGATGGGTGCGGCAGTTATTCAAATTTGGACGGCAACAGGTGGAACGGGAACTAGATTGGATACGGGTACTAATACTCTTTCTAATCTTAACTCTACGACAGGTTATCAAAATGTTGGATTGGCCACGCTTACGGCTTATCCACAAGCAAACAACCTGTTTATCTATTTGAAGACCGCTCCGGCAAATGTTGGATATATGGATTTCTACTTGGCTGGAAACGAATACACAAACTACTAATTGATGGAAACTGAAGTTCAATCAACGAGGATTTCCGGTAAAGATGGGCGCAATAGGCGAGAGCTTACTGCGCTCATCGAAGCCGATATGAATGCTCGTATCCTTTGGGCTTCTAGGCAGAAAATATGGTATGACATGAGGCATAACGGACTGCGCCGGAAATATCTTCCTTTTCCCGGTGCAGCCGATATGCATTATCCGCTTGCTGATTCGATCATTGATGAGCTGAAGCCGTATTATTTTCAGCAGATTTATGGAAGTGAGCTAATCGCCCAATTTTCACCGTTTGACGGTACAGACAAGGCCATGTCAACCGCAGCGGAAATGTGGTTTGATTATCAAATTCGACAAAGCTCAAATTTAGAGTGGGAAATTCAGCATTGTATCGATGCTATGCTCATGCGCGGTATTTGCGTTGTTAAATTGACTTGGGATGTTGATGCATCAGCGATTATTTTTGATGCGATTGAGCCATTTTACATTGTAGTCCCTTCGTTTTGTCCTCGGTGGGAAGATTTAACCCGGATGTGCCATGTTATGCGGCTTCCGGTCGATGCTTACCGGGATAACCCGGAATATAATCAGGACGAAGATTTTGTTAAGAGCATTACTGGCCGTGGAGATAATGAATCTCAGATTCAAATGGAAGAGCTTACTAAGAAGCTCCGTGAAGGTCTAAATATTGGTCAGGAAGATGATGAGATTGTTGTTTGGGAAGTTTACGAAAAGGTCAAAGGTGTTTGGTATGTCCATACATTTTCACCTCTTAAACCGGAAGCGGATGTTAAGCCGACAATTGAAAGTCCTTTCAGTGATGATAAAGGAAATACTTTCCTTCCCTTTGTACCGTTTGTTACAGAGATAAAAGACAAGGGCTTTTATTCTCCTAGAGGTATTCCTGAGCGAATTGCTCCTTTTGAAACATCTCTCTGTAAGCTTTGGAATGAAAAGCTCGATTGCATGACGTTCTATAATCGCCCTTTGTTCACGGCTGAACAGGAAGTTCCTAACACAATCAATTTACGGTTTAATCCAGGCCAGATTTTGCCTTACGGAATCAAGCCGGTTGTCATGCCTCAACCGCCAATCAGTTTTGATCAGGAAATGACGCAAGGCAGATTGATTGCCCAGCAGCTTATCAAAGTTCCAGATTTGGGTGTTTCAGATCCTCCCGATTATAAAGAAGGGCCATCCGCTACATTGACGAATGCCCAAATGACTTTAAGTGGAAATAACATGGATCAAAGGGCGAGAATATTTCGTTTATCCCTTGGCCGACTTTTCCAATATAGTTGGTTTATTTTAAGGGACTATAAATTTGATGATCTCACATACTACCAAGAGGGCATCGGTGGCTCGCAAATCCAGCCTGAAGTGTTGCAGCAGGATTATTTCATCAAGCCATCAGGAAGCGCGGATGGAATCAACAAACCGCTTCTTTACCAGAAGGCTATTGCTCGTAAGCAGATGTTTTCCAATGACCCGAATATTGATCAGGTGGAACTTGATAAAAGTATCCTTGAAATCGACGATCCGCACCTTATTCCACGGCTGATTATTGATCCTAAACGGACGCAGACAGATCAGGCGGAATTGGCAGCTTCTGAATCGCTTTTATTAGATTCAGGTTATCCCGTTGTTTTGAATCCGAATGATGATGATGCCATTCACGCTATAACTCATTTCCAGCGGGAGGAAGCTTTGAAACTTCAGGGTAAGCCCAATGCTCCTAATGTTCAAAATCTGGCGGGTCAACATATTCAGGCGCATATCCAGAGACTTTACACCAAGAACCCGCAGCAGGCCGCAGCGGTCAAGAAACAGATCATGGAAACGATTAAAATGCACAATCAACCACAACCAGCAGGTGCACAATGATTAAATGGTTAAAGAATTTATTGGCTGGGGTTGAGATTGCTAGACTTGAGGATCGAATTGAAAATTATCGAAAAGAATGTGCCGAAGGCTGGGATAATTTTATGAAACTTCAAGAAAAGTGTGAATTTCTTAAAAAGGAACTTGATAAATCAAAAATGGGTTTTCTTAAACTTTCTCCGGTAGTTGAATGGACAGAAAAAGATCGTTCAATGCTTAAGCAGTTTTTGAGTGAAGGAACAGGGGCAAGGTTTGCTGCTGTCATGAGAAATTGGACTTTTGTGGCTAATTCTGCTGCAACTAAACAGCCTGTTCATTCTGAATATTTTTGCGGTAAAGCGGCAGGCTTTGAATCAGCCGTTTTAAAGATTGATGAACTTTCCCAAGTGCAAGAAGTTGAAAAACAACCTGATAATATGGTTGACCAACAGCTTGAGGCTTTGGGAATACGCCACGCTCGGAGTAATGGCCGCTCCGATGAATCGTTGGATCACTTAAGGCCATAACCAAACAAGAAAGGTAGAATACATGCCCGATAGTCAAATAACGGATGCTCAGGAAGAAGCTAAATTGAGGGAAGGACTCGCTTCTGGCGCGTTGTTCAGTCAAGAGAAGGCTGACGCTCTGGCATCAAGTGAGGATAACGAAGTTCGGCCCACGGAACAAAACAATCAGGATAAAACTACTGAGCAAAAAATCCCGCTCAAGAAAGAGGATAAAAAGATAGAACGCAAGTCGGAATCGGTCTCAGAAAAGAAAACCAGTAAACCGATTCAGAATGGTACAGACAAAAACGGAAAGCTTAATGGAAAAGAAGTTAAAACTGAAGAACAGCCCGTTTCTCGTGGTGAAGAGCGACTTAATAAGATTCGTTTGCAGATCGACGAAGATAAAAAGAAGCTTAACCAAGAACGTGAAACGTATGTTTCTCCAGCAGCACAACGGGAAATAGACCGCCTAACCCAGGAATTAACCGCTCAAAAAGCGCAATCGGAATATACTCCCGATCAGTTGCGCCAATGGGCGGATGAAACCCTCGAGGAAGCGGTTAATGCAACCGATCCAGCACAAAAGGCCAAGCTCAAGCAGAATGCGGCCAAGATGCGGGAAAAGGCTAATCAGGTTGAAAAAGCCCAAAAAGAAGCTGAAGGTGTAAAAGTTCAGGTTGAACAACGCACGAAAGCCCAAAAGGAACAATTTAACCGGACTTGGGACGATAATCTCAAGAAAGCGGTTGAAGAGTATCCTGATTTGGCTCAGCCCGGATCACCCATCCATTACGAAGCCATGCAATTGTTGGATCATCCCGATCCATACTGGAGACAAGCTTTACGGGGTTCTCCGCATGGCATTTCTACCGTTGCTTATCTGGCCCATTTAAAAGTTGAAGCTGATGCCGCTTCCGATTTGCGTGAAGAACTAAACGAATTAAAAGACAAACTTAAAGGATCATTAAGGAAACTTGGTCTTGGTCGTGGTGGCGTTACGCAGCCAATCGGAGAGAAGGATTTTGACAGCATGACAGAAGCTGAACAAGAACGGTCACTTCGTGAGCGACTTAGCCAGGGGCTTTCCTTATGAAATAAATAATGCCAGTACAAACAACGACAGGCTCATTTTCAGTTGAGTACCAGAGCTACTTTATTAAGCGGCTTCTGAAGTACCAGATGATGACTCTCCGTCTTAATGAATACGGAGTAACGGGCGAATTGCCCAAGAATGAAGGAGCCGTACAGGTTTCTTTCTTCCGTCCTGGGGCGGCTGATGCCACTCAGGTACAAAATTTAACCGAGGGTGTGCCGATTTCAATTTCGCGTACTCTCACGCTGACTCGTATTAATGTCCCTCTAAAGCAATTCGGTGAAATGGTTCAATTGTCAGATATTCTGACAGATACCCAGTTCTTCGATGCGACCAAGCAGGGCACAAAGACGCTTGGTGAGGATGCAGGTTATAAGGCCGATACCGTTACTCGTAACGTGCTTGTAACATCCGATTATACCGGAACTTCCGGTGCTACATCGGGTATTACTGAGCGTTACGTTCAGGGATTGGGAACTTTCTCTGCTATCAGCTCGGCTGCTACTACGGCAGCTTATACTGATGCACAGGACGTTCTGGATGCGGTAACAGCTCTCAAGAGCAATCTTGCTCCTGTTCCTGATGGTGGTTATGTGGGTATTTTCCCTCCGCAGGTCATTCGTGATATCATGCGGGATGCGGATTTCCTGCGAGCGGCTGAATATTCCAATGTTCAAGCTCTCTATAAAGGTGAAGTTGGAAGCCTCTATGGTCTTCGGATTGTGGAAGCAACTAACGCCTTTCGTGAGGCTAATAGCGCACAGTATATTGATACGTCTGCTGCCACAACTGGCGGTGTGACTAATACGACTGCTGGCCCTATTTACTCCTGTTTGATCATTGGTGGTGATTCATTCGGTATTTGCCCGATTTCGGGTGATTCACTGACTGCTCCACGCATGATCATTCTGGATCAGCCAGATAAACTCGATCCATTGAATCAGCTCAAAGTAATCGGTTACAAACAATTCTACATGAGCTCACTACTCAACTCGAATTTTGTAATCAATCTTCGTACCAAGAGCCGGTTCTCCTAAAGAAAGGGGGATAAGCAATTATGCCTACTAGTAATGTAAAATATAGTGCGCTTGTAAGCGCGGTTGCTGCAACTGCCCAAGGGACACAGTTTCAATGTCCTAATCAACGTGAGCATACGTTTACGGTGATTTCAACCGCAGTAACCTCTGGAGCTACCATTGTATTACAAATGGTGGATTTCGGAAATAACACATGCACATTGCAGACGATTTCCTCAACTGCTAATGCCAGTAACGCCTATACGTTTGCGGGTTGTTTCCAAGCGGTCAATGCGAAGGTAAGCGCATATACCGATGGAGTTCATACCGTTAATTATGCGGGTTCGATTGGGTTGTATAGCCAGTAAAAATTAGCCATTCAAAGCCGGGGAGTGTATAGCTTCCCGGCTTTAAGGCTTGAAAGGATTTATGGAAGATAGAAAGCAGAAAGCAAAAATGAATGTTCCGATGTCGATGTGGAATGAGGATGACGGCGGAACGCCTCCCAAAGTTGGCGATCCGGTTTGTGTTTATGGAACAGTCCAAGGCATGACAAATGCCAATATTTTGGTTGATGTCGAAAAAGTTGAGCCTGATTCAAGCCCTGAAGCTGAAGGCGACGAAGGTGAATCAACCGATACGAATAATTCAGAACAGGCACAGCCAGAGATGGGCATGGGTTCATCCAGCATGAGTTAAAAATGCCTGTCTATGAGTTTATCAATCCAAATACTAACGAGTTAAGCCAGCATTTATTGACGGTAGAAGGCAGAGATTCAGAAGTTTTTGAGGATGGCGTGAAGTTGAAACGGTTAACCGTTCCTTCACGGATTTTCGTTTCTAACAATCCAACAAGCCCATTGGATTTTACCGCTCATGCCTTGAGGGGATATAAAGAGCGAGAAGAACAGGGAAAACTTAAGAAACGGCACGGAAGCTTTACACCGGAACAAGTCAAACGGATTTGGGCGCAACCTCCGGTAAAACCTAAATTACAGAAATTACAAAATGTCTGATGTAAATCCAGGGTACGCTTTTACACCAACTGAACAGGTAACAAATACTAAGCTGGCTTCATTGGCCGGCGGTGCTTTTGATCCAACTTGTATTAGTGGAAGATCGGTAGATTCAACGGTACAGAATGTTGACCGTGTTCTTTACTGGCAATCATCCAGTTCAACATTAAGGGCATTTACGATCAGCGCATTGGCCGCTCAATCTACGGCTGGTTTGGTGGGGAAGAATGTAGCACAGACAGCGCATGGTTTTTCTGTTGGTAATGTTCTTTATTGGACAGGGACGGCTTATGCGGCAGCAGAAGCGAATGCAATTGGAACCTCAGTTGTTGCAGGCGTTGTTTCGTTTGTAACTGATGGTAATAATTTTACGCTGTCTCAAGCTGGTGTTATTACTGGATTAAGCGGACTTGTTTCTAGTTCTCAATATTATTTAAGCGCATCGGTAGCTGGAAATACGACATCAACCCCTCCTTCGGCTGTTGGTTCTTATGTCGTTCCAATATTTTTAGCACTTAGTTCCACGGCAGCTATTTTGAATTTAGACGGCCTTTATCCCTATAGCTCAGGTAATACAGTTTGTAATGGTCGATTGACTTTGACCAGCGGGACGCCTGTAACAATTAATGATGTTACGGCAGCCGGTACTCTCTATTGGACTCCTTATAAGGGTAATTTGGTTTCAATTTGGAACGGTTCTAATCAGTGGAGTACATACACATTTTCACAACAGGCCTTAACGTTATCCGGTCTTACCGGAAGCATCCCGCAGGATATTTTTGTTTTTATTAATGGTGGTGCGGTAACAATTTCAAACCTGGCTTGGTCAAGCGCAACAGCAAGAGCAACAGCATTGACTTATCAGGATGGAATTGAGGTTTTAACAGGATCAACGGCCAAGCGTTATCTTGGGACAATTTATTTGAATAACGCTAATACCACTGAAGATTCGGTAAAGAATCGGCTTGTATATAATCGCTATAATCAGGTTGAACGTGGATTGGCCGTTACTGAAACAGCCGTTTCATGGTCTTACGGCGCAACCGCCTTTCATCAAGTTAATGCGAATGCAGCAAACACTTTTAATGTTGTTTCTGGTATTGGAGAAGAAAATCTTTCTGCAAGGGCTTATGGATTATTTCAATCAACTTCAGGTCGTATTTTTGCCGCTCAAGGTATAGGAATTGATTCAGTTACTTCCAATTCAGCTCAAATTACTCGCGGTAGTAATTCCAATGTTAATAACGATTTTGCTCCTGCTGATGCAGAATATAACGGGACCTTATCGGCTGGTTATCACTCAATAAATTGGCTTGAGGCTTCGCAGGCAGGTGGAGCAACTTTTTATGGCGTCAATTCACCTCAAAAAACTGGAATGACAGCGACTATAAGGATGTAAATGCGATTAGCTGACATTGTAGATTTGATTTGTAGCAAGCTTGGCCAGAATGATCCTAATACGGTTTCTGTGGCCAAGAAATATGTCAATATGCGCTACATCCAGATTTATGAGATGGCTACATGGTTTGACAGCCAATTTTATTATAGTGTCACAATGCCGACAACGGGCAATTTGATCTTGAGTCCCTTGATTGACCGCATCATGGCTGTTTTTAACACGGCCAGCCTTTATTCATTGCCGAATGTCCAATTAGGAACGCTTTTCCGCTCTCAACCTGCTCTTTTTAATAATGTCAGTTCAGGACAACCGATAGCGTATAATGAGCAACCCCCGATTGCCTGTTCCCAGCTACCACAGACAGCCGGGGTATTGACTTTTGTTAGTAGTTCAACTCAGGACAATGGATTGCCGATCAGCCTTTTTGGTGATTTGGCCGGGGCTGAATATATTGAAACGGTTACTTGCGGTGGAACGACTCCGGTTAATTCAGTCAATTCCTATGATACGCCTTATGTCATTGCCAAGGCTCCAACCTGGACGGGAACTTTAACAGTCAAAGATTCAAACTCAAATGTGATCAATACGGTTATGCCGTATGAGACAGAGCGTAAATATCCCCGGATTACGTCGATTAGTGCGCCTGTCCAAGCTCAGGTTTATACGATTCTTTTCAAACGTAAGGTTGACCCATTGATAAACGATAATGACACGCCACGACTCAGGAATATTGATAACGCTCTCTATTCTTATGGAATGGCGGATATGCTTGAATTTTTGCGTCAGTTTCCGACCGCAGCAGCCAAATATCAAAGTGAAGCGGAACAATTTGTTCAGGAAGCCATGGAAGTGGAGCAAAGCCAGCAGGGTAATGTTGCCCAGATTATTCCAGTACCAACAGGCGGTTGGGGTGTGGAAGATTGGGGCGCAAATCCTTGGTGGGACAAACAATATTTTTAAACGATGCCCTACGTTTTTGCCAATCCTCAAATTTTACCAACAGGCGATTCGCCTAGTTATGATGCTTGCCCCTCTTTTGAGGGTGGGCAGGTTTCATCCGTACAGCCTAAGCTTTTGCAGGCTAATCAAGCCGCATTACTTCAGAACATGGATATATCGGAGTTTGCCGTTGCTCAGACGAGGGTAGGCAGCACGTCTTTAGGTGGAGCAGCCATATCAGCCGGGAATAAGATTCAAGGTTTGAAATGGTTCTTTCCACCAACGCTTAGCCTGGTGATTGCTTGCGTCAATGGTGCATTACAGAAATGGGATGGCAACTCATGGACGGCCTTGGCTGGCTATACTCCAGCCAATATCAGTGTTTCCGTTGAAATGGCGCAAGGATTGAACAAGCTCTTTATCACTGATGGAATTGGTGATCTTTTTAGCTGGGACGGTGGGACGTGGTACGATTTGGGTGTTAACGGTATTATTGCCATTTCCAGCCATGCCGTTACTTCCAATGTCGCTACAATCACAACCACAAGCTCAATCTCTAATCTTTTAGGGACTGGCACGCTTGTTACGATCACAGGCTCAAATAATGCAATCTTTGATGTAACAAATCAGGTTATTACGGTCACTGGAAGTAACACTTTTACATTTCCGTTGGTTTCGGCTGACATAGCGACGACGGCAGATGCTAGTGCAGTCATTCAAAACAACTATTCAGCCCCGATTGCGCCTTATATTTTTTGGTTCACTAATCGCTTATTTTCTTATGGCAATCCTACTCAACCAACCCAAATCAACGCCTCAAATATTCTTGATGCTACAACGTGGAATCAAGGTCTTAATAGTTTCAATGTTGGTAGTGGTGATGGGGATCCTATTGTTGCTTGTGTCCCTTGGACTGATACTGTGTTTGTCTGCTTCAAGCGCAACTCCATTTATGCAGTCGATGCCGATCCAACTGTTGCGACAGCTACTTGGAATATTGGTACAATCCACCGTAAAATAGGTTGCGTCGCCCATCGTTCAGCAGTTCAAGTAGGGGCAGATATTTGGTTTCTGGCGCATGACGGCATTAGAAGCGTTCAACGCATTCAAACCCAGGATCAGAACGAAGTTACATTTCCAATCTCTTTGCCTATTCAAGATATCATTGAGCGCATTAACTGGCCGCAAGCTGGCAATGCGTGTGCTGTTTTTTGGAATAACAGATATATACTTAGCGTACCTGTAGATAGTTCCACGTCGAACAATTACACCATTGTTTACAACACTTTAACAAAAAGCTGGTCTGGTTATTGGACTGGCTGGACGCCAACCATCTTTGAGTTGACCTTTTTTACGTCTCAGGGCGGCAGGATGATCTTTGGCACGTCTGATGGTCGTGTCCCGGCTTGGTTGGATTATATCCCTTCAGGAAGCCTTGTTGATGCCAATTTTACGGATGATGGGGTAGCCATTACATCTCAAGTAACCACCCGAAGCATGACTTTTCAAGAGCCATTCAATCCTAAGAAAATTTTACATTTTGAAATGGAGTTTATCCAGAGCGACGCAACTGCAACAGCCCAAATGATACCTGATTTAGGCAGCGCGATCACTCTAACTTCATTTCCCTCTTTCGGCGCATCAGTCAATCTGCCTGTTAATTTACCTTTTAATTTGATTCAGGCGGGTACTTACAAAAAAGCTATTCCTTTGATGGGTCAACAGCCTTTTCGGGAAGTGCAATTTAACGTAACAGCAACGAGCGGTAATTTATCTTTAAGGACGATCCTTGCTGATGCATATATTAACACCATAGTTTTACAAACGTGAGAAATGAAAAAGAAATCAAGGAAATCGCTGCTTTCTTCAGAAAGATGTATTTCCCCGCTAAACGCTGGCCTTGGAAGCAGCTCTATGACTGGCTTCGATGGTATGACGGTGCGGCGGGACTTCTTGTGTGTCGATGGGGCAAAAAGATCAAAGGAATCGCCCTTGCACGTACCATCGCTACCCCTGTGGAAGGTTTTAAAGAGTATAGCTTTGATCCGAATGGAAAAGTGGTTTGGGTCGAGTCAATTGCTTCCCAATATCCAGAAGTGTTTAGGACTCTTGGACGGCAGATTAAACAGCGTTTCGAGAAGTGCAATCAAGTCGCTTTTTCGAGAGAAAAGAACGGAAGCGGACTAAAAATTTACGACATGAACAAGATAGCCAGAAAGTTGACCTAATTTTATGCCTCCAGGAAAAACAGCCCCCTCAACACCAGCAGCCCCCGCTTTTAACCAGGCTGGAGCGCAGCAAGCCGTTTCTGGTCTTTACTCATCGGCTCTTAATTCAGCTTTACAAAATGCGCCTGCTTTAACGGCTCAAAATATCGCCTCTCAGGGACAAGCAGCAACTTCCAATGCCGGCCTGAACTATGGGATGCAACAGCAATATTCACCCGGTTATAGTGCATTAGCCGTTCAAAATCTGAACACACTTGACCCGGCAGAAGTTGCCTTACGGTCACAACTTGAAGGATCAGCCAGCCAGCAATTAGGCTTAGGAACGTCCTTAGATCCTGCCTACGCAGCTCAGTTGCAGCAGAGTATCAGGGGTGCGCAAGCAGCGCGGGGTAATAGCCTTGGTGATGCAGCGGGGAACGCTGAAGCGTTGAGCCTTGGTAGTGCAGGATTAGCCATGCAGCAGGAACGGCAACAGTTTGCGGGTAATGTGGCTGGTCAGGGTGGAATTGGTGCTTTGACCGGGGAAATCCCCGGCATCCAGAACTTTGGAAGTAATTCCATGAATGCGCCGGGATTTGCTCCAATTACACCTGAATTGGGCTTTCAAGGGGCTGGATTAGGCACAAGCTTAGCAGGCCCACAGGCTAGCGAATATAACGCTGGTTTGGGTTATGGTGCGCAGACTTATGGAACAGCCACAAACGCTCCTAATCCTTGGATGCAGGGCTTAGGAC
>Ga0075017_100000415_pt1 | contig 23491 bp, 20 predicted proteins | sample AleBraG_ABR_2012_FD_71475 | JGI IMG/M metagenome (GOLD analysis project Ga0075017, IMG submission 71475) | Freshwater sediment microbial communities in response to fracking from Pennsylvania, USA - Alex Branch Run_MetaG_ABR_2012 | ecosystem: Environmental > Aquatic > Freshwater > Creek >... | reverse complement strand
CTCGGGCTCGAACGGCGGCTCGGGCTCGAACGGCGGCTCGGGCTCGAACGGCGGCTCGGACATTCGATGGCCTTCCTTTCCACCCGAGTAGCGGTGGCGCGTGGTCAGTCGACGAGCGGCTTGCGGTCGCGCGACCGCTTCAGCTCGTAGAAGCCGTCGGTCTCGCTGACGAGCCGGACTCCGTCCCAAAGTCGGCCGGCGGCCTCAGCGCGCGGAACCGGCGTTACGACCGGTCCGAAGATCGCAGCCCCTTCGATGTGCAGCACCGGCGTGCCGACGTCCGACCCGACCGGCTTCATCCCGCGCTCGTGGCTTTCGCGGACCGCCTCGTCGTAGTCCGTGGATTCGGCCGCGTCTGCAAGGGATATGGACAGCCCGACCTCGTCGAGCGCGTCCTCGTAGGTGGACCGCTCTCGCGGCAACTTATCGCGGTGGAAGCGGTTGCCGAGCGCCGTATACATCGGCAGAACGACTTGGTCGCCGTACGCCAGCTGCGCCGCAACGATGACGCGGACCGGGCCCCACGCCGCGGCTAGGCCCGCGCGGTACTCGTCCGAGAGATCGTCCCGATCTTCATTGAGCACAGCGAGACTCATGACGTGCCAGCGGGCCGAGACGGGGCGCACCTGCTCGACCTCAAGCATCCAGCGAGAGGTGATCCAAGCCCACGGACACAGCGGGTCGAACCAGAAATCCACAACAGTCTTGTTCCGGTTCACGTCCTCAGCACCGCTGGGCGCCGGCGCGTCGCTCGTTGTGACGGTCAACGGTTGCTCCAGTTCAGGAAAGATCGGACTCGCGTCTGCGGTGGAGGGCGGCACGGCGCACTCCACCGACCCATTAATTCCCGTTGCGGTCGTTTCATTCCGCACAGGCGGGCCGGATCACCCCTTCAAGCGGGGCGGGGCGAGGCTCTCACAAGCGCGACCGAATCCGGCCGACCTCATACCAATGCACGATCAGAATGTGAGGGCTCGGTCGCCGACGTCGCTCGAGGACATGACTGCACGCTTCTCGTCGGACGACGGAGGCGCTTTGGTCACCTCGGACTAGTGCTGGCGCGATGCAGCCTCGCGTGGCGCATCGCCTGGAGATCTTGAAGTTCGAACTGGGTTGCTAGGACGTCTCCGCTGCCGCGTGAGCTTCCTCAAGGGCTTCATCTGTCACCGCGTGGGTTTCTGCCGTCCCACCAAGCCTGGTCAGCTCTGTGACGATTACCGCTGCTTCAGAAATGGGAACCAACACGCCGACCGCCGCCTTGCCGCCGGACAATTCCTTGCCGATGCGGTCACGGTCGGCCTGGTCAAGACCGAGGCCCTTGTGGTGCAGCGCGCCGAGAAGGCCACCGCCGACAAGACCCACCGCGAGGCCAACCGGGGTGAGCAGTGCTAGAACCAGGCCAATTCCGGCGCCCTTGCCCACGCTGCGCTTACCGACCTTCGCAGCCTCGACCTCGCCGTTCGGACCAAGCACCAAGACGCCGATGGCATCACCGTGCGCCGTCCCGGACTCCTTCAGTTGGGCTGCAGCCGTGTCGGCCGCCGCTTCGTCGTTGAAGAGTGCGAGAACAACGGTCTTGTTTGACATGCGTTCCTCCGGGTGATGCCAGCGCGTCGTCGCTGAGCAGCGGCGCCCCCAAATGGCCCTTGCAGCGAACCAGTTGGGTGTAACCCGTTCATCATCCGAATCGGGTGAAGAATTCGCGGGACTATGCGTTGGACCGCCAATTGCAGTCGGCCACCGAAAAAACGTTGCCCGCAATCGAGTGCATGACGTGGCCCCGCTTGGCCACGTCACCCGAGGCTAAATACAGCCCGGGACAAGCGGGGCAACGTCCCGCGATGATCCTGCTTGCACTGATCACGGCAACACGTAGTGAGCGGGCTAGTGGTAGAAGTAAGGGTCGAGCACGCTCACCTGCGAGATCGCGTCGACCGGGAGACCGTTGCTGCTCGCCGCACGGCGGATGGCGTCCGGATTGGGCCCGTCGTAGATGCAGAAGGTCTTGCGCTTGTCGTCGCTGACGTACGAGTGAACCCACGTGACGCCGGCGTCTGCGTTGTTGTCGACGACGTCAAGGCACGTCTTAGCGCCGCCGTCGGTCGTCGGGATAACCAGGCCTTCCGGGAAGGTGCGCTCGACCATGTAGCGGGGCATCGTCTTCTCCTAGTGCTCGGGACCGCCGTTCGGTCTGCCTGGCGTTAGTTAGCCAGTGGAAGGAGCCCGCGGACATCGGGAGGGCTTCCCATGTTGCCGACGTGCCCTCCCTATCTATCGAGCGGGCGCAGCTCAGCCGGCGACGGCGAGGTCACGAGCACGACGGACGGCCTCGAGGCGCGAGGACACTTCGAGCTTCGAGAGGATCGACGACACGTGGTGCCCGACAGTCTTCTCTGACAAGTGCAGCCGCGCGGCGATCTCGGCGTTGCGCATGCCCGCGTCGAGCAGATCGAGCACGTCGAGCTCACGGTCAGTGAGGCCGCCGACATTCGCGCGCGTGCTGGCCCGGGGACCGCGGGGCACCTTCGCCCCGATGGAACGCAGCTTCGCGTCCGTACGGTCGACCAGCACGCTCGCACCCAGACGGTCGAACATCGCCCGCGCCTCACGCACGTCCACCTCGTCGTCGCTATCGAGCAAAGCCCACGCGGCGTTGTAGACGAACCCTTCCGCCGCCCAGATGCCCGCCGCCCGGCGAGGCTCACCCGCGATGGACAACCGCGCCGCCTCGAGCGCGCGTTCGGGTGCCTCGTCAAGCAGCCCGGCGCGCCACAGCAGCAGCGACAACACCCCGAGGAATTCCGGGTGACCGATGCGTACAGCCTCATCGTACGAAGGGCGCACTGCGGCCTCAACGGCTGCACTATCGCCCTCGAGGAGATGGGCCTCGCCGCGAGCAACAGCGACACTGCCGTCGTAGTCGAGCACCTTTGCATCGCGGACGTGCTCGCGTGCCTCGTCCAGGAACCGCCACCCGGACTCAGGGTCGCCTCGACGTGCCGCAAGTAGGCCCAGGACGCAGAGCGGTTCCATCCGGCTGGCCCGAGAGGTCGCACGGACGAAGAGCAGCTCGTTTGCCTCCGCTTCCGCAGCGGCCCATTCGCCGCGATCGAGCAGCAACGTCACCCGGGACGCCATGAGGCAGAGGAACGATCCGTTGAGATCATGTTCAGTTGTGTAGCGCATTCCGTCTTCGAGGATCGCGAGCATGTCGTCGAAGCGCCGCCTGATATAGGCGATGTACGCGAGGTTGTTGTAGGCGCGCGCGACGTCATCCTCGATGTCGTGCTCCAGGGCAATCTCGAGGCTGTCGCGCAGTAGCGACTCGGCCTGCGCATCGTCGAACTCCGCCACACAGCAGCCCAGGGAGTTGAGGGCGTACGCGGTCACATGCGGATTGCCGACCTCACGCGCGACCGCAACTCCGCGCTCTGCTTCGGAGACTGCCAGCGCGTGATCGATCTGGTCGGCGCACACCACCGCATGCATCACGAGTGCAATGGCGAGCTCAGGGCTCGGAGGCAAGTTCTGCACGATGGCAAGCGCTTCGTCGATGAGTGCGGGGGATCGCACGTGATCGCCGATTGTGGTGAGCGAGCGTGCGTAGCGGAGCAGCGCATCGGCGAGCTCGTGCGGCCGGTCAACTTGGCGGAGCAGCTCGACGAGCTGTTGCCAGGCTTCGATCGCAGAGTGTTGCTCATCCGTGAGGAAGCACTCGCTTGCCCGCTTGTGGCACAGGTCGATCCGCGCGTCACGGTCTAGAAGGTCGGCGTACGGCATGGCCCGGCCGTATTGATAGGCCGCCTCGCGGTGCGACCCGAGGCTCGCGGCGGAATCACCTGCGGCGACGGCGAACTCCAACACCGCTGGGCCGTCGCCGGCGATCTCGGCGTGCTCTGCGAGTCGCGCGTACGGACGCGGAGACATCGGCATGCCGCGGAGGCGGTCCAGCACCTGCCAGTGCAGTGCGCCGAGGCGGCCGGGAGTGATCGCTGACAACACCGACTGCCGTACAAGCTCGTGCCGGAAGGCGTAGGTCGGCGCATCGAACCGCAGCATGCCAGCGCCCACACACTCGTCCACCGAGTCGGCGGACACGCCCGGCATCGCGTGTATCAGATTCGGCTCGATGCGCGAGCCGATCACGGCCGCCGACTCCAACGCCAGGCGAGCCTGCGGTGAGAGCCGGTGCACTCGTGACAGGACGGCGTCCTGAACCGTCGGCGGCAGTTGCTTTCCACCAGAGGCCACAACCTCCATCACAAAGAACGCGTTGCCACCTGTCTCGCGGTACAGCGCCTCGGCGTTGATGCCAGTCCCGGCTGCAAGCTCGGCGACGGCTGAGGCGGAAAGGAGCGGCACCTCCATCCGGCGCACGACGGACTGCGAGGCGATGTCGCCAAGCATGACGCGCAGCGGATCCGACGGACGCAGATGCTCGTCGCGGTAGGTCGCGACCACGAGCGTGTGCGTGCCCTCGAGGCGTCGGGCCAGGAAGCGCATGAGGTCGAGCGTTGACCCGTCGGCCCAGTGCAGGTCCTCGATCACGAGCACAACAGGTCCGGCACTCTCGAGCGCCGCCAGCGCCGTCTCGAATAGGCCATCGCGCTCCCCCGATCGCAGCAGCTCCCCGACCTGAGGGTCGAGATGCGGCGCGACGTCGACGAGCGGACCAAGCGGCCGGGGCGACGACAGCGGGTCGCACGCACCCCACAGCACACGTCCGCGCCCATGGGCGGTGCCGCTCCACTCGCGCACCAGCGCTGACTTCCCGACGCCTGCCTCGCCGTGGACCAGGACGAGCCGCCCGGAGCCCCCGACTGCCTCGTCATGCAGACCCGTCAAGGTTCCGACGAGGTCGCCCCTTTCGACAAGTGCCACATGTTCAGCGTAGGCGCCGCGCTCCGGTCGGGAAGGCAGGAACGTGGACATCCCCGGCAGCTCAAGCGACGGGTCCTGGGCAAGAATCAGCCGCTCGAGTTCCTGCAGCTGCGGACCCGGGTCGACACCGAGTTCTTCGGCGAGCTTCGAACGGGCGCGCTGGTAGGAGGCGAGCGCCTCACCCTGCCGGCCGCCTCGGTATTGCGCGACCATGAGCAGCGCCCAGAATGACTCACGCATCGGATGCCAGCGCACCAATGCCTCGAGCTCAGCTACCGGCGGGGTCACGCCCGAGCGCCCGAGGTCGGCGGAGATCCGATGCTCGAGAGCATCCAAACGCAGCGAACACAGTCGCTCGGCTTCTGCCTCGAGCGAGGTGCAGTCGGAGAATTCGGCGTACGGCGTCCCCCGCCACAACCGCAACGCGTCTGTCAGCACCTTGCTCGCTTCATCAGGGCGGCCCTCGGCGAGCGCCTTACTGCCAACGGCGATTTGTCGCTCCAGAACGAGCGCGTCGACGCCATCCTCGTCAACCTCGAGGGCGTAACCGTGGCGACCGGTCCGCACGAAGTCGGGCGAGGGTAGGTCACGCCGAAGCCGCGCCGTGTGCGATTGCAAGGTGGTCGCGGCCGCGGCGGGCGGTTCCTCCCCCCAGAGTCCGTCGACGAGCCGGTCGGTGCTGACTTCGCGGCCCGGGGTGAGCGCCAGTAGAGCGAGCAGTCGGCGTGGAAGGGGACCACGGATGTCGATCGCGCGTGCTTCGTGGCTGACTTCGAGAGTCCCGAGGACCCAGATCTCCATGGCCTCGACGGTAGGAGCACCGGGGTGCGCGCGTGAGGGGAGAAATCCCTAGATTCGCGCATTGCGGGCACGTTGCAGCCACCCTGGGAAGTCTCCCGGCGGCGTTCCAGGCTGCTGCCAGCACCTGCATCGACCTTAGTGCTGCGCGCCAACCGGCGCCGCACACGACCAGATCGCCGGCCCATCGCTGGGGCGGCGGAGGCCGAGCGAGGAGCCCGCCATGACCAGTACACCCGACACCCAGACGACCGATTCTCCTGCGGTCAGCACAAGCAAGCGCATGCGACGGACCCTGACCGGCGTTCTCGTCGGCATCTGCGCGATCTTGGGAGTGCCCGGCACCGCCTTTGCCTACACCGACCCTGCGGGCGGCGGTTCGACGAGCGTCCCGATCGCCGGCCCAGACTCCAACCAGGCACCTGTTGCCCATGCGTCTTCCTCAGGGTGGGGGTTGACGACCACGCTCCTCGTCGTCGTCATCATCGGAGTGCTGGCGATCGGAATCGTCATGGCGGCTCAGCAAGTCGCGCGTCACCGCCGCAATACGAATCTGACCGCTGCCGGCGCCTGAGCACGGAGACGAGCCTGCGCAAAGGGCTCCTTCGAATTGCTGGGGATGACCCTTTGCGCAGCAGTCCCGCAAGACCCCATTCGCATAAGGCTTGCGGGCGTCTGTATGTGGATCTGGTTGGCGTACTTGGATTTGGTCAACGGGTCCAGTACGCCGGCGCAACCCGGGACAACCCGGGACGCAGGGCTGCCTGGTCACGCATACTGAGCGCGGGTGCAGGTCAAGGCCCCCGCGGGAGGGGTGTGCCGGTATGCGGACCAGGGCGGCGGTGATAGGGGCGCTGGCGGGGTTGGCGGCGCTGGCGGTGGTGGGCGCGCTTGGCACGGCGCCCGCGGCGCACGCGGGGAACCCGGCGGCGGCCGGTGGTCGCGAAGGGGTGCCCGCCTTCGGCCACGTGTTCCTGGTCGTCGGCGAGAACACCACGTACGACAAGGTCGACCCCGCGTCAGCGCCGTACCTCGCGAGCACGCTGCGGTCGCAGGGCGCCTGGCTCACCGACTACTACGCCGCGACGCACTGGTCGCAGGCGAACTACATGGCGCTCGTGACCGGCGGGTTCACCGACTGCGACCAGCACGGCAAGGGCGTGGTGTGCCACCGCGACGTGGACAACCTCTTCCAGCGCCTGGACGGCGCGGGGCTGAGCTGGAAGGTCTGGCTCGAGTCCGGCACCGCGAAGTGCGACACCGGGTCCGGCGGCACCTGCACCAGCACCGAGCCTTGCCCGCTGACCGGCTTCTATACGACGGGCAATCCACCTGTGCTTCTCGACGGCATCGAGGGCCCCGGCGGCGTGTGGTCGGCGACGACGCCGTCAGCCGAGTGCCTCGCCAACGACGTCCCCGCCGGCACGGCGACCGACGGCATGGCGCGGTTCGACGCGGCGCTGGCCTCCGGTGACGTGCCGCGCTTCAACATGGTGCTCCCGAACGGCTGCGAGGACGGCGAGGCCAACTGCAAGCCGCTCAACGACAAGATCCGCCAGTTCGACGCCTTCCTCGCCCGCGAGGTGCCGAAGATCCTTGCGTCGCCGGCGTTCGGCGACGACGGCGTACTGGTGGTCACATACGACGAAGACATGCGCCCGGGCGGGCTCGCCCCGAAGAACGGGCTCGCGTCCGGCGGCCACGTCGTCTGCGTCATCGTCAGCCCGATGCTGCGGCCGGGGACATACGGCGGCGCGGCCGGCCATTACAGCCTGCTGCGGACCATCCAGGACGGTTTCGGTCTGGACGGTTACCTCGGCCACGCCGCCGACGTCGCCCCCATCGCCGGGGTGTGGCAGCAGAAGTAACCACGCGGCGGATCGCGGTGACCGCCGGTTCGGAGGGAGTCGTTGCGTCGCTGTGTACCGCTATCGACGCTGGTACAGAACGCTCGGATTCGCTTGGCTCGCCTTGGCCGGGTTCTGGTTCTTGATTGACTTGGTGGGAGCTCGACTCCTGACGTTCGACTGGCTCGTTGTTGGTGGGTCTACGGTTCTGGGCTGGGCGTTCTTGCGGCTTGCCCTGACTGCGGAGTCAACGAAACCTCGGGAACCTACATTGACCACGTCAACGGTCTCAGACGCTGCCCCGGACCCATGGTGGGCCACGTTCCCTCCACCTGAGTCCTAACCTGCCTCATGGTGTTGTGTTGTCCCGTGGAGGCGTTCACGGCATCGGTGCCTGATGAAGCGGCATCTACCCGTGGCTGCGTTTGCTGCTCGGCGACGACAATGAGTTCTGATGACTGAACGTTCCCTCACAAGTGCCACTTCGGCTGGCCGCAACGATCGACGGAATGGGCACTGTGGCGGACAGCGCTGAAAGACCGTCGGGCCTTGACCCGCGAGTATCACTCGCGCTGCTCTACCGAAACCTCAGTAGTGGTCCTGAGGGACTGTCCAGTCGCGAAGCGTTACGTCGCCTCACCGCGGCCGGCCCCAACGAGTTGTCGCGACGCCACGGCCGCAAATGGCCGCGTGAGCTCGCGGCGCAGTTCCTGCATCCCCTCGCACTCCTGCTCACCGTTGCAGCGATCCTCGCATTCGCAAGCGGAACACCGGCCCTCGGTATCGCGATAGCCGCGGTGATCGTCCTCAACGCGGCATTTGCGTTTGTGCAGGAGGTACACGCAGAACATGCAGTCGAGGCGCTGGCGGCGTTCCTCCCGACGCATGCCAGGGTTATCCGCGACGGCCGCCGGGTGGACATCGAGGCACGGGACCTCGTGGTCGGCGATGTCATCGCGCTCGAAGAAGGCGACCGCATCTGTGCGGACGGCCGCTTGATCGCCGGCAGCCTCGATATCGACATGTCCATGCTCACCGGTGAGTCGGCGCCGGTTCACCGCTCGGCCGATCTCGTCGATCCGAGCCAGTCCCGGCTCACCGCGGCCGACCTCGTGTTCAGCGGGACCAACTGCACCGGCGGGGAGGCGCGGGCTCTCGTCGTCGCGACGGGAATGCAGAGTGAGATCGGCCGTATTTCTGCACTGTCGGAACGAACCGGGCAGGGCCAAAGCCCGCTCGAGCACCAAGTGAAGCGCGTCGCGTGGCTGATAGCCGCGGTCGCGGTCGCCGTCGGCGCCCTCTTTCTTCCGGCCGGCGTCCTGGCCGGGATGACGTGGGGGGCGTCCGCAAGTTTCGCGATCGGATTGATCGTCGCGAACGTCCCGGAAGGCCTGCTTCCGACAATCACGTTGGCGCTTGCGATCGGGGTGCGTGACCTGGCCCGGCGCAATGCGGTGGTCAAACGCCTTTCGGCAGTCGAGACGTTGGGGTCGGCCAGCGTCATCTGTACTGACAAGACGGGAACTCTCACCGAGAACTGCATGCAGGTCGTCCAGATGTGGCTCGAGGATGGTGAGCGGATTCTGAGCGATATCGCCGACGCAGCCGCCGACGCCCGGCTCGTCACACTCGCGTGTGCGGCGGCCTCGTGCACGACCGCCGAGCTGGCCGACGCAGTGAACCCGAACGGCATCGGCGACCCGACCGAATTGGCGCTCCTCGAACTCGCCCGGAAGGTCGGGGCTTCCATCGATCCGAAGCAGAGGGATCTGAATCGCAGAGCCATATTTCATTTCAATCCCGAGCTGAAACGAATGTCGACGATCGACGTCGAAGCGGATGGATCGATCGCAATCCATACCAAAGGAGCTGCCGAGACCGTTCTGCCGTGCTGCACCCACGCTGAGCGCGCCGGTGAGTCGGTCGCGTTCGATTCCGGGCTGCGCGAGCAGGTCATGCAGGCGTGCGATCAGTACGCAGGGCGGGGCCTCCGGGTTCTCGCGATCGCGCGCCGAGCCGTTCCAGCCGATGCGGCAGGGCAAGATCGACAGTCGACCGAGGCTCAACTGACCTTCCTCGGCCTGATCGCCATGCTCGATCCACCGCGGCCCGAAGTTAGGGATGCGATTTGTCTCGCGCATCAGGCGGGAATCCGGATCCACGTGGTCACGGGCGACAATGGCCTGACCGCTGCGGAAATAGCTCGACGCGTGGGGATCGGTGACGCGAGTAGCCCGATTGTCAGCGGCGAAGAACTGGACCGGATGCCGGAGCACGACCTTGACGAACTACTGGGTGAGGGCCACGAGATCGTCTTTGCCCGCAGCTCCCCCGAAGCCAAGGTTCGAATCGCTGACGCATTGGGTGCGCGGGGCGAGGTAGTTGCCATGACCGGGGACGGCGTCAATGATGCCCCCGCGTTACGCCGCAGTGACATCGGCGTGGCGATGGGTAAGTCGGGGACAGACGTCGCTCGCGAAGCAGCAACCATGGTGCTGACGGACGACAATTTCGCAACCATTGTGTCGGCCGTCGAGTCGGGCCGGCGCGTCTACGACAATGTCCGGAAATTCATCACGTACATCTTTGCTCACGCCGTGCCCGAGGTCGTTCCGTTTCTCGCGTTCGCGCTGTCCGGTGGCAGGATTCCGCTCGCGCTGACGGTCCTTCAAGTTCTGGCCATCGACCTGGGCACGGACATTCTGCCGTCGCTCGCGTTGAGCCGGGAGCCCGCGGAGCCAGGACTGATGTCACGGCCTCCTCGACCGCGCAGTGAGCACGTCATCACCTGGCCAATGCTGGCGCGCGCCTGGGGGCTGTTGGGCGCCGTCTCGGCGGTGCTGGTCATGGCCGGATTTCTGATCACACTGACTCGCGCCGGATGGCACATCGGTGCCCCGGTCGGCGTCGGATCCCCGCTCCATGGGTCGTATCAGCAGGCCACAACGGTGGCATGGCTCGGCATCGTCAGCTGCCAGGTCGGCGTCAGTTTCGCAGCGCGGACAACCCACGCTTCGTTGTGGTCGATCGGTGTGTTCACCAACGGGTGGCTGCTCGGAGCAATTGCAGTGTCCATCGCCTTCGCCGCGACGCTCGTCTACCTGCCGCCGATGCACGCAGTATTCGGCACTGCGTCGCTGACAGCCAGCCAGCTGCTACTGGTCGTCCCGTTCCCGTTCATCGTGTGGGGCGTGGACGAATTCGTCCGGGCGCTACGCCGTCGTAACAGCGAGCCACCGCGCCCGCAGCCTGCTCCGTCGTGAAGGTTCGCCGTACCGTTCTTTCATATTCGCGACATTCTCCGGATGCTTGCCGGTACTGGGCAAGATCACCATTGCGCAGCCAGTCCCGTTCAGCGTGTCGCCGACTGCGGCAGTCCCAAGTCGCTCGGCATCCTGGACGGTCGCGCTCAACCGACTCAGGGCCGCCCGAGGCGGACCTGAGTCCTCGGATGAAGGTCAGCTCGGGAGGGAAACGTGGCGGCTTTCGATCGCACTGAGGTCGTCCGCTGCCGCGCCGAGCAGCAGATCCGACAGTCGCCGTAGTGCGCGCGCGGCGGCGATCTCGTTGCCGATCTCCGGTACGTCGACTTCGTCTGGTCTCAGGTGCGCGGTCGCCTGAGATTCCAACCTGGTCGGCGATTCGGTGAGCAGTACCGCGTGCGCGGTCGTTTCCCCGCCCTCGTCGAACAGGTCGATCGTGATCCGCCAGGACCGTACTTGCGGCACGCTCGACTTGGCGGGCGGAGTGGAACCAGCTGCCGCCGCCAACTTGGTGGACTCGTTGGAATCGGTCCCGGCGTGGCTGACATGAGCATCGGCGCCAGGAAACAGCAAGCCCTGCTGGCCGTCAGACCATTCGACCAAGTACGGCGGCGATCCGTCCGGGTGCTTCACTTCGACGATCAGCCCGTCCCGAACACCGCGGTCCAATCTGGTCGAAGCGACGAGGATTCTGTCTCCGACTGACGCCTTCATGGCAATCTCCTTCGCCTCGCGTCGCGCTGCTTACAGCGTCGATCCGGGTCCCCCCACAGCACAACGCGGATTGGCGTCCGTGCACCAGTTACTAAAGTCCCGGGCGTCGTGCAGATCGACGGCTCGCTGCCCACCTCAACCTGAGGTTCTCCTCGCGCTCGGCCTCGTCCAGTTCGAGCAGAAGCCGCGCCATCTCCTGTTCCAGACGCGGGACCCAGCGGTCCTCGATGGCTCTGCGGAAGGTGCGGGTCTTGGCTAGTTCCGCTGAGACCGCCAGAACCGCCCGGTCGACTGCCGCGTAGTCCGCCGCGGCCTCAAGCGCGGTGCGGTGCGCGGCCGCCGCGTACGCGAGCGCGGCGGTGCCGCCGAGCGGTCGCGCTCCCGGCACAGTGCAGACGCACGAGTTGGGATAGTCGACGCCCGCGACCTGTGCAATCTGGACGATGACCTTGGCGAATTCGGCGGACGCTGCTTGCGTGACGGCCAGTGGGCCGTCCAGTTCGGTCGCTCGAGCCAACCAGGCCGATGCGTTCTGCGCCGCTCGCGCCCACTCTTTCGCTGTTCGTTCGTGGACGTCTCGCAGCGTGGCCAGCTCCACGAGAAGGATCTGCTGCTTCCGCTCGAGCAAATCGGCGCCGCGGCGCGCGGCAGCGAGTCGCTTCTTCAACATCAGGCGGCCGCCGCGACCGGTCGCGGTTCGCGGATTCACGACTCGGGTCGCGATTCTTCCGGAAGGTACGAATCCACCATGGCTGCAGGCAGAAGACTCAGCTCTGCACGCGGCAACAACGCCAGCGCCGACCAAGCACGATCGAGGGTGTCGTCCATATCTCGCGCCTCGTCAACCCCCTGATCGAACAGAATAGTTTCCGCTCGATCGCGAAAGGCCAGGTAGCTGCGGTCGGTTTCCGTCAGCCCAGCGACTCCGATCAACTCGGCGAGTTCGGAGGCTTGCCGGGCACGGGCGAGCGCAGCCAAAACCTGGGCCGCCACGTCCAGGTGGTCTTCGCGGGTACGACCAGCGCCGGCGCCGTGGCGCATCAGCCGGGACAGGGACGCCAGAACGTCCACCGGGGGGTAGACCCCCCTGGCCTGAATGTCTGGAGAGAGGACGACCTGCCCTTCGGTGATGTAGCCGGTCAGGTCGGGCACGGGATGGGTAATGTCCCCGGCCGGCATCGTCAATACCGGGACCAGAGTGACCGAACCGGGACGCCCGCGGACCCGGCCGCAACGCTCATAGAGCGAAGCGAGGTCGCTGTACAGGTACCCCGGGTAGCCGCGCCGGGCCGGGATCTCGCCCCGCGCGGCGGCGACTTCGCGCACCGCTTCGCAATAGCTCGTGATGTCCGAGAGTACGACGAGGACGTGCCGCCCCTCTTCGAATGCGAGATGCTCGGCTACGGTCAGAGCAATCCGCGGGGTCAGAATTCGCTCGACGACCGGATCGTCTGCCGTGTTCAGCAGCAACACGAGTTCGCCGGCCGCGGACCGCTGCTCTAACGCATTCCGGACGAACGCGACGTCCGCGTGGGTCAGCCCCATCGCGGCAAATACCACGCTGAATGAAGCGGCGTCAGCGCCCGGTACCTGCGCGTGTGCGGTCAACTGCGTAGCGAGCTGGAGATGCGGCAGGCCAGCCACCGAGAAGATCGGAAGCTTCTGGCCACGTACCAGCGTGGTCAGCGCATCGATCACAGAGACGCCGGTCACGACGGCGTCCCGTGGGGGTTCTCGATGAACCGGATTGAGCGCGGAGCCCGCCACCGGAACGCTGCGTTCGCCGAGTACCGGCGGTCCCCCGTCGAGCGGCTCGCCTCTTCCGTTGCAGGTGCGCCCGAGCCAGTCGAGCCCGACCGGCACCGAGAACGGACGGCCGGCGAACCGGACATCTACCCGGCCGGGCGCCAGTCCGTCGGTTCCTTCGAGTACCTGGAGCACGGCAAGATCGCGATCAACTTCCAGGACTAACCCGTGGCGATAATCTCCGGCGCCGTTATCGACCACGGCGAACTCGTCCCAGCCGACGCCTGCCACATCGCGCAAGACGAGCAGCGGGCCCCGCAGCGACCGAACGTCACCGAAGAAGACGTCCGCGTCCCGGGACGTCATGTAAGCGCCGCCAAGTCGCTCAACGTTTGTTCCTTGATGACGCGTACTGCGTCAGAGTCCGCTGGGCCGGTCTCCTCACGAGCCCGAAGGACGCCGCTCCAATCCCGCTGTTCGAGAACGACGGCATCGACTCCGCGCGAGAGCGCCGCCTGGCAAGCGTCGGACACTGTCAGTACGAGATCGAGCAAAGCCGCGCCTTTGGCTACCGAGCAGTACGCGTCATTCGGACTGAGCGCGCTCTGCGCCAGCACCCCGTCACGCAGGAGATGTCCGACGAGCATCACGATTCGTTCCGGACCGGGCAACGCCGCAGTCCCGACGACCTCAGCCAAGTCGGCGATCCGATCCGCGTCGGCAAGCAGGGCTATCGCACGTGCCCGGCGGTCGCCCCATCCCGGATCCGAGCCGCCCGACTTGGCATCCGATGCGTGCCAAGTCCCGATCGCGACTGCGTCGCGGGAGAACGAGTCCGACCAGCTGACGGCCGGGTAGTGTCGCGCATAGGCGAGATCGTGGTCCAACGACCACAGCGTGCGCACGAATCTCACAGTGGCCGTCGTTACCGGCTCGGTCATGTCGCCCCCGGGCGGCGAGACTGCGCCGACAACGGTGACCGTGCCGGACCGACCGCCCAGCGTCCGGACTGACCCAGCCCGTTCGTAGAACGCGGCCAGTGCGGAACCGAGTTCTGCGGGGTAGCCCTCTTCAGCTGGCAGCGCCCCGTTGCGGGATGCGAACTCGCGCAATGCCTCGGCCCACCGGCTCGTCGAATCCGCGATCACTACGACGGAGTACCCCATATCGCGAAAATGCTCGGCGACCGTGATCCCGCTGTACACGCTACTTTCCCGGGCCATCATCGGCATGTTCGACGTATTCGCGATGATCACCGTCCGATCCAAGAGCATCCCGCCCGTCCGCGGGTCGGCCAGCTCGGCGAATTCGGCTAGTACGTCAGCCATCTCGTTACCCCGCTCGCCGCAGCCGATGTAGACGATGACCTCGGCGTCGCACCATTTCGCGAGCTGCTGAAGCAACAGCGTCTTGCCGGTGCCGAATCCCCCTGGCACTGCGGCTGCCCCGCCCTGAGTCAACGGAAAGATCAGATCGAGAATCCGCTGACCGGTGTGCAGCGGAATCACGTGATCAACCCGAGACCGGTACGGCCGCGCCCTGCGGACGGCCCACCGCTCCGTCAGGTGGATCGGGGTCTGTTCGATCCGCGCCACGACATCGTCCGAGTGCAGCTTCTCGGCGACCTCGCCAGCCAGCCATGTCACCGCACCGGACACCCTCGGCGGAACCAGAACTCGGTACTCCAGGGTCTTGATCTCGGGAACGATGCCGAGAACCTCACCCGGCTCCGCGTGATCGCCGACTGCGAGCTTCGGTACGAACGTCCAGCGGGCCTGCGACGGATCGGCGCCGTCCGCATTCGCGCGGTCGGCGGTCAGCCATGTGGGAGCGGTTGACAGGGGCCTCAGCAGCCCGTCGAAGACCTGGCCGAGAAGGCCCGGTCCGAGCGGTGCGGAAAGCGGCCTCCCGTCGGCTTCGACCGCGTCACCAACCTTAACCCCACCGGTGTATTCGTAGGCCTGCATCGTCGTAGTTCCGTCGTCCATCGCCACGACCTCAGCCGGCAACGCGTGCGGCCCGACCATGACCACGTCCAGCATGGCCACGCCCTCGAGTCCTTCGGCTTCGACGAGCGGTCCGTTGACCCGCACCACGTGCCCGGCCCGGCGTGCCTTTCCCCCGGTCACGCTGTCCATAGCCGGCGCACCTCGCTACCCATATCCTCGAGCGCACGATCGACGAGCACCGGCAAGGTCAGGTCGAGGCGCAGTGAACCTCTGGTTCCGACTACCCCGCCTTGCGGGCTTTGGATAATTCGTGCGCCGGCCCCCAGCGCAGCCCTCGCGCGGTCCGCCAGGGCTCGCATCATTTGTGGATATCCGGGATCGGCGCGCAATTCCAACGCCGCTGATCTGCTCTGATTCTTCAACTCTTCGTACAGGCGGCGTTGAGCAGCCAAGACCATTTCGTGGGCCTGCCGCCGAGCCGACACGATTTCGGGAGCCACGAGCGCGCGGGCGGTCCGTTCTCCGTCGGCTTGCGCGCGGGCCACGATCCGTTCCGCTTGCCGTCGAGCCGCTTCGACCCGGTTCATGCCCTGGTCGCGCGCTGCGGCAACGGCTGCGACGCCATCGGCGGAGGCCTGCCGAAGCAGCGCCTCACGAACAGGTGCCAGTGGATCGGCCGGGGTCGACGTTGGGTCTTCGCTGGTCATTCCGGCAGCACCACCGTCAACGGCCCGGATGCCTGTGTGACCGCTGTGCCGAGAAGACGGGCGGCCGACGGACTGAGCACGATCAGGCTCACGTCGACGGCCGACAGCGAGTCCGTCCAGGCCGCACGTACGGCATCTTCACCGTCCGCAATCATGATCCGCGCTCCGGCCAGCGCAAAGCCCCGCACGACCGAACTCGTGCCGATCGCCACGACTTCACCCATGCCGGACCCCTGCCTTCGCACTCCCGGTTAGGCCTTGCCGATCAGGATGATCGCCACGACGAGGCCGTAGATGGCGATTCCCTCGGCCAGACCGACGATCACCATGGCGCGGCCGAACATCTCGGGTCGTTCGCTCATCGCCGCAAGCGCAGCTGCCCCCGTATACGCAACGGCGATCGCGGCGCCGATCGACGACCCGGCCACCGCAATCGCCGCACCGAGTAACGCCGCCCAATTACTAGATCCGGCCGGCGCGGAGGTCGCGGCCGGCACGGTGCTGGTCACTGACGTTATCGCGGCAGCGCTCGGACGCGCGCTCAGGGCGATCGCGAGCAGGGCCAGACTTGCGACAAGCAGAAGCGCGTCAGCACCGAGGAAGACGGCTACTACTGCCCGGCGGGACCTTCCGGTCCGCCACCGCCGCCGCAACAGGAGCGCCATCAAGCCAGCCGCCAGCACGAGAACCGGCAACGCCTCCAACCACGGGTTCATCCGAACGCCTCTCGATCGATGCTCGCTCCGGGCGCCGACATGGCTCGAATATGCCAAGGCAGGAACGGTCGCCCTTCACTTTCGAAAACACGGGAAAACAATTCGTAATACTCGAGCCGGAGCGCCTGAATGCCGGATACCAAGGCTTCCAGGACGAAGGTGAACGCATTGCCGATCACAAAGACTCCGACGGCAGCGAAGGCACCGAGCCAGCCGCGGTCCCAAAGTGTCATCGTCGCAGTCCACACGATCGCACTGAGCGCGGCGTGGGTGAGGCCGAAAGCGGCCAACCGAGCGAACGAGAGGACGTTCGTACCCAGCCGGATGGCGAAGTCGAAGGTTTCGACGACGGCCTGGATCGTCCCTGAACCGCCACCGCCAGCAGCGGCGAGCCGCCCGACGAACGCGAGCAAAAGGCCGACGAGAGCCGCCGCGGCACCCGACCACAGCAGGAAACTCCGCGACCAGAAGATTCCGGCCGCGACCATAGCCAGAGCTAGGAAGAGCAAGCTTCCGGCAATTCCCGAACGCGCGTAGAGCGCGTAGCCCCAGCCCCCTTCGCGTACCCGGTTTACCGAGCCCAACGCGTACGCCCCGGCCAGCAAGAGAGCCCCGGTGCACAGGCCCGCTGTGAGCAACGTGACCGGTTCGTCGAGCGGTGACAGCCAGACGACGGGCAGCACCCCGGTCGGACCGAAGAACTCGCCGAATAGAATCCCGAATACCACACTCGTCAGGCCGCAGCCGACCACGAATGGCCACAGCCGACTGATCGGCGCCAGCCGGCCCACTCGTTCGCTGCGAACGAGCAACCCGGCCAAGACGAGGACGAGACCCTGCCCAGCGTCGCCGAACATCATTCCGAACATGACGACGTACGAAAGCCCGGCGAGGAGCGAGGGGTCGACGTCCGCATACGGCACTGTCGCGTAAGTCCCCACGAGCGGATCGAAAGCCCGCCCGGCAACGTGCTCGGCCAGCAGCGTCGGTGGCGGACTTCCACCGGGACGTCGCAGCCGTGCAACCCCGCCGCCGGCATGGGCCAGCGCCTGCCCTAACCGCGGCAACTGCGAAGCCGGGGTCCACCCCACAAACCCGACGACCGGGCCCTGTCGGATCGCGCCGTCCGCAACTCTCTCCAACTCTGCTTCGCCGGCCAGCAGGTCGACCCGGCCTGTTGCCACCCATCCATCCAAGTCAGGCTCGGTGACGGACAGTCGCGCGACGACTCCGGCGCCTGCATTCAGCGCTTCGAGTCGTTGCCGCGCCGGCCCCGGCACTCCGTCGACGTCCGGCAGGTCGAACTCGACGACTCCCGCAGAAGCGACCCGAGCGAGGACATCGCGAGTCCGCTCGGCCGGCACAACGAGGGCAATGCGCTCCATCCGGACCGGGCGAAGAGACTCAGGCCACGACATCGAGCACCTCGCTGTGCCCGCGCCCGCCGGCCGCGGCGGCCAGCGCCGCCCGGATCCGCCACGCGTCGAGATCCAGCAATGTCACCGCGGCCAGCACGGAATTCGGTCCCGCCTCTGCGGATCGGATCATGCGCGCAGCTTCACCTTCGATTCGAGCGCGCAACCGAACCTCGCCCTGCCACAACTGATCGGCTCCGGAAAGGCCGCCCAAAGCGCGCCGGATCCGATCCGGAAGGCGAGCGAGAAATGCCTCGAACTCGTCGGGATCACCGCGCGCAAAGCGTGCATCCGTTGCCCAGCCGGCGCCGATCAACGGCCCGAGCAGACGCACGACGGCGGGCGGTGGCACCTGCCGGTCGACGAACAGGATGCGCGCGACCAGCATTGCAGCAGCCTGCGCGGCCCACCCTGATGCAGCGGGCGCTGTATCGGCCAACCGGCGCAAAGCCGCTGCGGTGAGCACGTCGTGCAGCGCGCCCGGGCTGATGTATGCCGGCAACGGTGCGAGACTTCCGGACGCTGAGCGTTCGGCTTCGCGAAGAAGTGCTGCCCGCGACGTCGCCGAAAGACAGTTCGGCCACACAGTGGCCAAAGCGCCGAGCTCGTAGGGAACCTCGGCGGGGCCGCCGTCGAGCTCGCGCAGGCGTCCGACAATGTTGTCACGTTCGTAGCCGGCCGCCAGCGTGCGCGCAAGTCCGGCGCCCGCGGGCGGCATCCAGCCCGCCAGGACGCGCAACTCCCACAACACCATCGCACGAGTGGCGCGGTCGACCTCGTTCATCGACATCGGCTGATCCACGGCCTCAGCGAACAACGTGCCCTTGAGCCGGTCATGGGCTTCCTGCAACGAGGTCGAGCTCGCCAACGATCGCGCGATTGCGGTGCCTGACCGGTTGCGTGCGACAGCCTGGCTGCGAACGGCCGCGGCGACCCACCCGGCGCTCACTGTCTGCGCCCGGTTCCGGTGCCGGGTGGTCGCAAAGCCATGATCAGACGCTCGTGCGTTTGTGCGACCAGCCCGGGTAGAGCGCCATCGCCCAGAGACCGCAGCTGCACAGCGTGTGCTCTCGCGTCGTCGAGGAGCGCCGACATGAGCTGGCTTGCCTCAGCCCGCACGCGAGCTGCTGCGGCAGCACCTTGGGAACTGGCGTCGACCTGCGCCTGCCGAAGAATGGCCTCCTCGTCCGTGGCCGCGGACGCAAGCAAGCCGGCAACTTCGGCGACAGTGGCCGCCCGGATCCGCTCAACTTGGGCGAGCGTCGGCCCGAGCATCGCCAACACCGGAGCGAACTCCTCCGCAGCGGTCGGCACCGAGCGAGCCGGCACGCCGGCCGCGGCCGAAGGCCCAGGCGAACCGAGCCGCCGGAACCTCGCCAGCAGCCCGCTGCCCGGTGATGTCACCACGCCTTCAACACTCCGGTCGGGGAGGGTCTCCGTCCCAGGGCCGAAGGTCCTGGAACCACTCGACTGACTGAACAGCGGCATCAACCGCTAAAGGGCCTTAGACCCTGGTACGGAAAAGCCGGCCGCCGGATCCTGGCCGCATACGACATGCCGACGACCGCTCTGCGCGGAGGACGCCATGGTCAACGAGGTTACGGTCAGCGGCCGGGTCGTCGTCGGGTACGACAGTTCGGCAACGAGCCGCCTCGCCTTGGCTTGGGGGGTGGACGAAGCTCGCCGCAGGCGTGTGCCCCTCGACGTCGTCCATGCCTGTCCAACCACTAACCCGCTCGCAGCCGGATATACCCAGTGGGCCCTCCCCGACGAGGGGCACGCCGAGCAATCTGGGCGTGAGGTGCTTCAAGACGCACGTGATCGCGCCTGCGCCCAGGACCCGGACATCAGGCTGACCACCCGCCTCCTCAAGGACCATGTCACTCGCGGATTGCTCGAGATATTGCGCGACGGTGACCTCGCCGTCGTCGGATCTCGAGGGTACGGCGGGTTTGCCGACTTACTCCTCGGGTCTACCGGTCTTCAGCTCGCCAATCACGCACCATGCCCGGTCATCGTCGTTCGCGAATCAGCGAAAGAAATCGACCACACAGTCGCGTCGCGGATAGTTGTCGGCGTCGACGAATCCGAATCCTCGGCGGAAGCGATCAGTTTCGCATTCGAGGAGGCTTCGCTGCGCGGGCTCAAGTTGACCGCGTTGCAAGCGTGGAAACCCCCATCGCTGTCCAAGGAATGGGGCGCCGAGATAGCGACACGAGAAGCACATTCCGCCGCCGCCGAAGAAGGCCGGCTTCTCGCTGAGGCGATAGTGGGGTATGGCAAGCGGTATCCGGACGTAGAGGCGAGTCGAGAGATAGTGACCGGAAACCCAGTGAGCGCACTCGTCGAGGCATCGAAGAATGCCGCGTTGCTCGTGGTCGGATCGCGCGGCAGGGGTGGCTTTCGTGCGCTGCTGCTCGGTTCCGTCAGCCACGGCGCATTGCACTACGCGCACTGTCCGGTCGCGGTGGTTCGGCACGGCTGAGTTCAACGGTACGGCCAGCAGAGGGGCCATAACGGACTCACATGGCGGGCAAGTTTCAACGCGCCGGAGGCGTGTAGCCGGACGCCCGGTTCACTCGGTTGCGCCGTCACCGAGACCTGCACCTTACGAAGCGGGTGACCGAGGGCGAGCCGTCGGCTTCTTAGAGCCATGGGGCCATTTGGCCCTACAGGTCTCAAACGGGCGCCTGGGACGATCCGCGCTAGCGGGACCGGGGGGCGCAATTCCATGGGAGGGGATCCACATGTCAGTCGTAATGCCTCATCCCCACCGATTTGTCCGACGAGTGTCACTCGCTGCCGCGCTCACCGGCCGCCTCCTCGAAGCCGTACGCGCCGCCAACGCGCAACGCTAAGGGAAGCCAATGCGCGCGACGGGATCCTCACCCACTCGGCGACAGGACGAAGCGGCGGTACCCGGCAGGTGGTCCCCTGCTGCGTGGGGAGCCATTGTGTGGTGGCCGACGGGACTCGCTTTCGTCAAACATCCGCCTGGCGATCGCCTACCCAGTTGGGCAGACCCGAGACATCGTGCACTGTTCGGCCGTCGAGAACCACACGAAGATCAACGCTTTCCCGACAATAGAGGAGGACACCGCCGCGGCTGCACAGCCCAGCAGCTCAGCCCCACCGTCCACGACCGGCACGAGAAGAATCGGACAGGTTGATGGCGGGTTCCACGGCAGGGCTCCCCAAGAACAACAGGGCAGCCGGTGTCGCACGGGTCATCCCCGGCCTGGGCGTACTGCGGTCGTATGAGATCGGGTGGTTGTCGAAGGATGTGGTCGCGGGCCTGGTCTTGACGGCGTTGTTGGTGCCGCAAGGCATGGCTTACGCGCAGCTGGCCGGGCTGCCAGCGGTGACGGGGCTGTACACCTCGGTTTTGTGTCTGGTCGGTTATGCGCTGGTCGGACCGTCGCGCATTCTGGTGCTCGGACCGGATTCATCGCTTGGTCCGATGATCGCGGCGACGATCCTTCCGCTGGCCGGGGCCGGCGGGGACCCGGCGAAGGCGATCGCGCTGGCCTCTGCGTTGGCCCTGATGGTCGGGCTGATCATGGTTCTGGTCGGGGTGGCGCGGCTCGGGATGATCGCGGACCTGCTGTCCAAGCCGACCCGGATCGGCTACATGAACGGCCTGGCGCTGACCATCATCGTCGGGCAGCTCCCCAAGCTGTTCGGATTCTCGGTGGACGCCGACGGCCTGATCGGCGAGGTCAAGGGCTTCGTCAGCGGGGTCATGTCCGCGGAAACCGTCCCGGCGGCGCTGGCCATCGGTGGTCTGAGCCTGGTGCTCATCCTGGTCCTGCAGCGATGGCTGCCCAAGATCCCGGCCGTGCTGACCGCCGTCGTGTTGTCGATCATCGCCAGCTCGGCGCTGGACCTCGCGGCACACGACGTCGCCCTCGTCGGGAGACTGCCACAGGGCTTCCCGCCGTTCACCATCCCGCACCTTTCCTCCGGCGACCTTTCCGCACTCGCGATCGGCGCGGTCGGCATCACGCTGGTCGCGCTGGCCGACACCATCTCCACCGCCACGGCCTTCGCCGCGCGCACCGGCCAGGAGATACGGGCGAACCAGGAAATGATGGGCATCGGCGCAGCCAACCTGGCCGCCGGCCTCTTCCAGGGCTTCCCGGTCAGCACCAGCGGATCGCGGACCGCTGTGGCCGAGCAGTCCGGCGCAAAGACACAGCTGACCGGGCTGGTGGGTGCCGCCGCGATCACAATCATGCTGCTGTTCTTCCCCGGCCTGCTGCGCAGCCTTCCGCAGCCGACACTCGCCGCGGTCGTCATCGCCGCCGCCATCTCCCTGGCCGGCATCCACGCGACCGCGCGGCTGTGGCACCAGCGACACACCGAGTGGGCGCTCTCGCTGACCGCGTTCCTCGGCGTGGCGTTGCTCGGAGTCCTGCCAGGCATCGGAATCGCAGTGATCCTGTCAATCCTGAACGTCTTCCGACATGCCTGGTGGCCCTACCAGGCGCGTCTCGGAAACGTCGACGGCCTGCCGGGCTTCCACGACGTGAAGAGCCACCCGTCCGCCGAACAGCTCGACGGGCTGGTCCTGTACCGCTTCGACGCCCCGCTGCTCTTCGCCAACGCGCGCACCTTCCGCAACGAGATCCGCAAGCTCGCCAACGCCACACCCACACCTCGGTGGATCATCGTCGCCGCCGAACCCATCACCGACATCGACACGACCGCCGCCGACGTGCTCGAAGACCTCATACAAGAACTCTCCAAACGCGACATCAGGCTCGTTCTCGCCGAGCTGAAACACCCCGTGCGCACCAAGCTCGAGCGCTACGAACTCGATCCCCTGGTCCGACAGGACACTTTGTTCCACACCGTCGACGAAGCAGTCACCGCGTACGCGCAATCCCACCCCGACGCCCACTGGCGCCCCCTCAACACCGGACACGACCCGCTCGACGAATGAAGTAGATTGCCAGCAGGCTGCACCCAGGGCCCGCGACAGAAGCGCAACCGTTCCGCTGGCACCTGAGACTTCCTTGTGCCCTGATCGGTGAAGGTTGCAAATTGCAGCGGTACAACGTGGGGTGCGGACCGTGTTGGATTGTGGTGGCTCAGGGGGCCGTGGTGAGCGACGCGTTGATGCCGGTCGTTGTGGCGCTGATGGTGACTGGTACTGGCGTGGTTCCGGCTGGTGGGGTGGATGCGCCGTCCCAGGTGATGTTGTTGTAACACTGGTCCTGATAAGGCGCATACGCCTGGAAACACACGACGTATCCGCTTGTCGAGGCTGGTAGGCCGGCGATGGTGTAGTTCCCGTTGACGTCGGTCCTGGCGTAGGACTTGTCGTTGGCAGATTGTCCGGTCGCGTCGTAGACCTGCACATATACGTCGTTTAGTCCACCACCGCTGGGAGCGGTAACGACTCCAGAGATGGCACCGCCCACGGCCAGTGTTGCGTCAATGCCGGTTGTTG